>Ga0065712_10001037_pt1 | contig 12850 bp, 14 predicted proteins | sample MisRhiReplicate1_FD_59099 | JGI IMG/M metagenome (GOLD analysis project Ga0065712, IMG submission 59099) | Miscanthus rhizosphere microbial communities from Kellogg Biological Station, MSU, sample Rhizosphere Soil Replicate 1: eDNA_1 v3... | ecosystem: Host-associated > Plants > Roots >...
AGGCCGCGTCGGTATTCTCCGCATCAACAGTTTTACTGACGGCGAATCCACGGAAATCAAAAACCGCCTGCAGGATCTTCTCAAACAGGGCGCACAGAAGATCGTGATCGATATGCGCGATACGGCGGGCGGCTCGTTAGCCGAAGCCGTAGCCGTTGCGAATCTCTTCATCAGAGACGGTGTGCTTGCCGAGACAATCGGTCGTGAAGGAAAAGCGTTGAAGACGTTCACGGCAGATCCGAAAGTGACGTTATTCAACGGACCGGTCGTGGCGTTGATTGATAACGGCACTGCGGGAGCTGCTGAAGTCGTGGCTTCGGCCCTGGCAGACCGGAACCGCGGACAGATCGTCGGTGAGAAGAGTTTTGGCGCCGGAACCGAGCAGCAACTATTCACACTGCGCGGTGGCGATGGTCTTCTGCTCACGACTGTGAAATGGGCGAGCTCGAATGGCAAGACGTTCCTTGGTGAAGATCGTGCTCATTCCGGCGTCACTCCAGGCGTTGAAGTGAAAGGTCAGGAAGTAAGTGACGCAGTTGACCCAGACGATTTGACTGGCAACGACGATGATGCGGTTACAAAGCCAGAGCAGGGAAATGAGAAAAACGTCGCACCCGCACCCAACGCCAAACCAGCCGCTGCTGAAGATCTTCAGATGAAGAAAGCGCTCGATCTTCTGAAAGACAAGCCACTCCAGCGCGCCGCGTAACCAGAGTTTTAACCACAGATTACACGGATGGATCCGGATTAAATCCGAATTCATCCGTGTTCGTTTTACGGCCCATATCGAGTACCTCGACTCCATATCGGGTATCACCACCTTGGCTTTATCTTGCGAATTTCTTGCAGCTCACATTTTTTCGTCTGTGATTGCTAGAATTACGCGCACTTACCCGACTTCCCCAATTCTCCCGACATTTAGGAATGATGCTTGCAGACTTCCCTGTAGCTTGGGAAGTACTCGATCTCAGCGAAGAAATAGCAAGGAGAAGCAGAGCGATGATTATGACTAACAAATTACTTCCAGTGGCCTTGATTGCCGCCCTCGTCGGTGGCTCCGTCGGCGCACTGGTGATGCACAAGAGTCAGCCGGCCGAGGCTGAGACGATAACAGCAGCGCAGAACACCGCGAGAACCACAGCTCCAACTGCCGCTGAGCCGGTTTCGGACAATGAAATGGTTCCGGCTGAATTCAACACTGCCGGTGAGCAGACTGCTTACAAGACCGGATTTGCAGATGGCTTCGCCGCAGCCACAGAGAATCGCGGGAGCGCGGCAACAACTTCTGCCAGACGCAGTACGTCGCGAGTCGTTTATCGAAACAGCGGCAGCAGAGCTTCGTCCAACCGCGTTTACTACAACTATGAACCGCGGAAGCGTAGTTTCTGGGACAAGCACCGCGATAAGCTGACTGTGGCGATCGGTACTGGTGCCGGCGCGGCCGTTGGCGGCTTGATCGGTGGCAAGAAGGGCGCTGCGATTGGTGCCTTGTCAGGCGCCGGCGGTTCGGCCCTCTGGACGTACAAGCTGCGCAATCGCAACCGGAACTACTAACGCTACTTAGAGGTCCGGAGCAGTGAGTAAAGCTAAACTTGCTATCGCTCTAAGTACTCTCATTGTTGCGACAGTGGTATGGGCGGTTCCTGTTACGGGAATCGCCCATCAACGTGTTCAGCAACAGAGAGCGGCTGACATCATGGCGCCGGTTCGCCTGAAGGACGAACGCGAGCGCGGGTTGTTGGCGCAGGGCTGGATAAACGGTGCGGGGCCGTTCGTGTTTGTGATCGACACTGGCGCGGGTGTTTCGCTCATCAGCCGCAATGTCGCCGCGCAGACGCGACTCGCGGTGACGAAATCACGTCGCACGCTCGTTGGCGGTCTGAGCACGTCGCCGATTGCTTCGAATGAGGAGACGCGAATCTCGGGTCTCGCGCTCGGGCAACGTTCTAACAACGCGCCGGGAAGTTTTACTGCGGCTGTCGTAGCGAATCTGCCTGGCTCGATCGATGGAATTCTCGATCCGACGGACGTCTTTCGACCTTACGGGTATTCAGTTGATATTCCGAATCGCGAGTTGCGAGTGTTTGATACTGCGGTGCAGCGCTTGCGCATGACAGACGTGCCGAAGGATGGCGCGGTCGTGCGTTGGGTAGGCAATGATCGCCCCTTTGTGAGGCTCAGTGATGGACGACTAGCGTTGATCGATACCGGTTCAATTCTTGGATTCGCACTGAATGAACCGGGACGCGTAGCCGGATCCAATCACATCACTCACGATCTCGGTGGTGGATCAATTCAGTCGCGCCGGGTTGCGCCACAGACGGTGAGCATCGGCGCGCTCGTGCTCAATAAAGTACCAACTGACGTGTTGACGGGAGTCGCGCCAGGAACACCAATCATCCTCGGCCGCGGCGCGCTGTTTCCCTTCAAGATCACCTTCGATCCCGCCTCCCGGCTGATCGCCTTCGAACCAACCGAAGAGTAGCCACAAAAAGGCACAAAAAGCACAAAATAGAATTTGACCCTCAACGAGCTAAATTCTATTTTGTGCTTTTTGTCTTTTTGTGCCGTTTTGTGGCTAAAGAGGGATGTTGCCGTGCTTGCGTGGAGGATTAGTGTCGCGTTTGTTTTCCAGTAGCGACAACGCGCGGATGAGTTTCGGGCGTGTGTACGCAGGCTCGATCACTTCGTCGACGAATCCACGTTCGGCGGCGATGTAGGGATTCGCGAACTTGTCCTGTAGCTCAGCAATCTTCGAATTGCGCACCGCGTCTTTGTCCTGCGCGTCGTTGAGCTCGCGGCGGTAGAGAATTCCGACCGCGCCTTCAGCTCCCATCACCGCGATCTCGGCGGATGGCCATGCGAAGTTAACGTCAGTGCGAATGTGCTTCGAGGCCATGACGCAATAAGCGCCGCCGTACGCCTTGCGCGTGATGACTGTGACTTTCGGCACCGTCGCCTCCGCAAACGCGTAAAGCAGCTTCGCGCCGTGCGTGATGATGCCGCCGTGCTCCTGCGACACGCCTGGCAGAAAACCCGGCACGTCTTCAAAAGTGATCAAGGGAATGTTGAAGCAATCACAGAAGCGAACAAAGCGCGCGCCTTTAACTGACGCAGCGATGTCGAGCACGCCCGCGAGAAACGCCGGCTGATTCGCAACGATGCCGACCGCGCGTCCACCCAAACGCGCAAAGCCCACGCAGATGTTCGGCGCAAACATCTGGTGCACCTCGAAGAAGTAACCGTCATCAACAACTTGATGGATAACGTCGCGAATGTCGTACGGTTGATTTGACGCCTGGGGAACAATGTCGTTCAGTTTTGGCTCGATGCGATCGACAGGATCGCTCACTGCGACGCGTGGCGGATCTTCGAGATTGTTTGAAGGAATAAACGAGAAGAGCTCGCGCACGATCCGCAGCGCATGCTCGTCCGAATCGGCGGCGAAATGCGCGACACCCGAAACGCTGTTGTGAGTAATCGCGCCACCCAACGCTTCTTTCGTGACTTCCTCATGCGTGACGGTCTTGATCACGTCCGGTCCGGTGATGAACATGTAGGACGTATCTTTGACCATCACGTTGAAATCCGTGATCGCGGGACTATAAACGGCGCCGCCCGCACAAGGACCCATGATGCAACTGATCTGCGGCACCACACCGCTGGCCAGCGTGTTGCGCAGAAAGATGTCTGCATAACCACCGAGACTGACCACGCCTTCCTGAATTCGCGCGCCGCCCGAATCATTCAGACCGATGATCGGCGCGCCGACCTTCATCGCGAGGTCCATCACCTTGCAGATCTTTTCCGCGTGAGTCTCGGAAAGGGAACCACCAAACACAGTGAAGTCCTGCGCGAAGACAAACACATTGCGGCCATCGATCAAACCGTGCCCGGTGACAACGCCGTCGCCGGGATAAAGCTGCTTGTCGAGTCCGAAGTCTCGCGAGCGGTGGACCACGAGCTTGTCAAACTCTTCAAACGAGCCTTCGTCGAGCAGAAACTCAATCCGCTCGCGCGCCGTCATCTTTCCGGCTTCGTGCTGCTTCTCGACTCGAGCAGCGCCGCCACCCTGCTCAGCCTGAACGCTCCGCTCGCGCAGTGTTTCCAACTTCGATTTGGTCTGTTTTGGTTGTTGTTTCGAGGCCATATTTATTCGTTGAAGGGAAACGCCCTTGATTCGATCAGCCCGGTCAACTCGTCCACGGCTCGGCGCGCGTTTGCCTGAACCTCGTCGGGGTAAGCATAGCGCCTGGCGTTCTCTTCAAAATCTTCGACGTCGAGAATCTTGTAAGTGAGGTCCGGTGCTACCAGAACATCAATGTCGAGATCGATATAACTCAGCACGCGTCCATCAAAACTCGGCGGCTGATTCACGTTGCAGTAGTAGTTCTTCAGCCCGTGATCGGGATCGCTGAAACGAAAGACGTTGTACCAGCGATCCAGCCAGTAGTACTCCGTGCTGATCGTTCCCGACGCGATCGTGCCGAGTAGATCGTGTTCGATCTCGTCTTCGAAAACGGCATCGAGGACCAGCAGAGGCCCGTCGATCTTAGCTATTCGTGCGGGCCAGCGTCGATGCTCGAGACCATCGTACTTGAGCACGCTGACGACAATATTACTTTCTACCACTCTTGGCCCAGTCTGCCAGAAACTGCGCTTGTCCTTTGTCCGTCAGCGGGTGATTGAACAGTTGATCGATCACCTTGAACGGTATCGTCGCGATGTCTGCGCCTATGCGGGCAGCTTCGATCACGTGAATCGGATGCCGGAGACTCGCGGCCAGTACTTCCGTCTTCCAGGTGTAATTCCGGTAGATCTCAACGATGCTTTCCAGTAAGAGCAAACCGTTTTCACCGATGTCATCGAGACGACCGATAAACGGGCTGATGAATGCAGCGCCCGCCTTCGCTGCGAGTATCGCCTGCGCCGGCGAGAAGCAGAGCGTGACGTTTACTTTAGTGCCTTCGTCCGTCAGTTGGCGGGTAGCCTTCAGGCCCTCGCGGGTCAACGGGCATTTGATGACGACGTTCGGAGCGATCTTCGCATACTCGCGTCCTTCACGAAGCATGCCGTCTTTGTCCTGGCTCGTTACTTCCGCTGAGACGGGCCCCTGAACAATTTCGCAGATGGCAGCGATGTGTTGTTTGAAATCGACGCCGCCTTCCTTCGCGATCAAAGAAGGATTGGTGGTCACGCCGTCAGCGAAACCTAACTCTGCCGCTTCGCGAATCTCGTTGAGATTTGCAGTATCAAGAAAAAATTTCATAACCAAACTCCTACCCGGTGCTACCGCACTCGGTTCTGTAATATGCCGATGCCTTCTACTTCAACTTCCACGATATCGCCGGGCTTCATCTTCGAGACGCCCGCGGGCGTTCCGGTCGCGATCAAGTCTCCGGGATACAGTGTCATGATCTCAGAGATGTACCTTATAAGAAAGGCGACAGGAAATGCCATGTCAGCCGTGTTGCCTTTTTGTTTTACTTCGCCGTTGAGGCGTGTCTCAACTGTGACATTCCCGGGGTCGATATCCGTTTCAATCCAGGGTCCGGCGGGGCAGAAGGTGTCAAACGACTTGCCACGCGTGAACTGCACGTCTTTGCGCTGGAGATCGCGTGCGGTGACGTCGTTCACACACGTGTAGCCAAGCACGTAACTCAACGGATCTTCACCGCTCGGAATGTTGCGTGCGACGCGCCCGATCACGACGCCCAGCTCACCTTCGTGCTCGACTTGCTGCGAGGCGCCCGGCAACACGATCTCGTCACCCGATGCAATGAGCGCCGACGGTGCCTTCAGGAAGAGCAGCGGCTCCTCCGGCATCTTATTGCCGAGCTCCGCAGCGTGTTCGCGGTAGTTTCGTCCCACGCAGACGATCTTTGAAGGTCGGATGGGTTCCAGTAGTTTCATCTTATGGTGCTTTCTCAGATCCGACTTCAGACGGTGGACTGACGTTGCCGGCTTTGTCTACCGCGACGATGTAATAGTAGTAAGTCTTGCCTGACTCAACCTTGTCGTCCTGATAAGTCGTGCGTGTTAGCAGCGACTGGTTGAGCTTGGTCCAACTCTGTTTCGGCAGATCCGGATCGGTTGAACGATAGATGTTGTAGCCGGCGATGTCAGTCTCTTTGTTTGCCGCAAAGAAGATTGCGAGTCGCGCTGACGACGGCTCAGGCGCAGCCACGCTCGGACGTTCCGGCGCAGCAGGTGGGAAGACGTCTCGCGGCGAAACGGAAACAGCGTTCGAGTTGAGACTCTCGACCTGCGCGCCGCCGGTTCCGAGTGACACGGCACGTACGATGTAGTGGTAGTTGTTGCCAAACTGGAATGTCTTGTCTGCGTATGTGGCGCCGGATATCAGTTCTGAATTCAGCGGCTGACCTGAGTCGGCCTGCGATTCGTCTGTGCGATAGACGTTATAGCCGAGAAGATTTACAGGCGTCGAATTGTCGATGTTCGCCGCGGGTGGCTGCCACGTGAGCGTGATCGAATCTTCCTGAATTTTGACGTCGGTCGAGAGTGCCGGCGCTTTAGCGATGCGTACGGCGGGTTCGATCGAGAGGAAGTTGGAAAATGCTGCGCGCTGACCGGAAGCGTTAACGTAACGGATTGCGTAACGCAGGCGCGTGGGTTGACCAGCGAGCTCGAGTGCGTCGCGATAAGTGATCACGTCACCCGCAGTCTGGATCTGTTCGAAGGTGACAGAGCCGACGAGCGTCGCACGCGCAGAGAACTCATCTTCAGTTAAAGCGAGCGGCGCGCCTGGTTTCTCAGCCAGACGATAAACGTCGATGCGACGAATGCTTTGCACACTGCTGTCAGGTGCGTTTCGTCTGGGCGCGGGCCAACTGAGTATCACCTCGTTGCCTTGTTGCGCGCCGGAAAGCAGCTCGGTGCGCTGCTGCACGCGCTCGACGGGAGGCAGAGGAGGCCGGCGTTTACCACAACCGGCTAAACAAGCGACAACCAAAAGAAATGCGAGTGCTCGAATTGCTAACAGATGCGTTTGCTCCGAGAGTGGGGTTGGTTAGAGCGCCGAATTACGAAGTAGTTTAGACAGGATTACAGGATTTTCAAGATTACAAGATGTGTCCTGTAAATTCTGTAAATCCTGTCATCCTGTCTAACTAAAGAATGTACCTACTGAGATCCTGGTCCTTAACTGTCTCTGCAAGCATGCCTGAGACGTATGCGGCGTCGATCCGCTGGTGCTTCGGATCGAGATCGGGTCCTTCGAAGCTGATTTCCTCCAGCAGCTTCTCCATGATCGTTTGCAAACGACGCGCGCCGATGTTTTCCGTCTGCTGGTTCACCTGCGCGGCATAGTTGGCGATCGAGTCGATCGCATCCGCAGTGAACTCGATCGTCACGCCTTCAGTCTCCATCATCGCCTGGTACTGCTTGATGAGCGCGTTGCGTGGCTCGGTCAGGATTCGTTTGAAGTCTTCGATGGTGAGCGACTCCAGCTCAACCCGAATCGGAAAACGTCCCTGCAACTCGGGAATCAAATCCGATGGTTTCGAAACGTGAAACGCGCCCGCCGCGATAAAGAGAATGTGATCGGTGCGCACCATGCCGTAACGAGTGTTCACGGTCGTGCCTTCAACGATCGGAAGAATGTCGCGTTGCACGCCCTCGCGCGAAACGTCTGGACCATGTCCTGATTCACGCCCGGCAATCTTATCGATCTCATCGAGAAAGATGATACCGGAATTTTCGACACGCTCGATCGCCGCGCGGGCCACCTGGTCCATGTCGATGAGACGCTCTTCCTCTTCCTGCATCAGGTACTCCATCGCCTCATCAACGCGCATTTTGCGTCGTTTCGTGCGACCCTGAAAAAGATTGCCCAACATGTCTTTCATGTTGATGCCCATCTCTTCGACGCCCTGTGGACCAGCAAGCTCGATCACGGGAAAGTTTTTCTCTCTGACTTCGAGCTCGACGAGACGATTGTCGAGCTTGCCGCTGCGTAACTGCGTGCGCAGCTTCTCGCGTGTTTTTTGAAAATTCTCGTCGCGCGCAGGAGTATCGAGATCAGTCGACTCTTCGTCACTCGAGTCAGCGTCGAAATCGTAAAAACTGGAAGCGGCTCGAGGTGGTGGAAGCAATAGGTCGAGAATGCGTTCTTCGACGTTTAGCTCCGCTTTCTCGGCGACCTCTTCGCTCTTGTCCTGGCGCGTCATCTCGATCGAGATCTCTGTGAGATCGCGGATCATGCTCTCGACGTCGCGCCCCACATATCCGACTTCAGTAAACTTCGAAGCTTCAACTTTCAGGAACGGTGAATTGGACATACGCGCGAGACGCCGCGCGATCTCGGTTTTACCGACACCGGTCGAGCCGATCATGATGATGTTTTTGGGCATCACGTCGACCGCCATTTCCGGTGCAAGCTTCTGACGTCGCACACGATTGCGCAGGGCAACGGCGACAGCGCGTTTGGCATTGCGCTGACCGACGACGTGTTTATCGAGCTCAGTCACAATCTGACGAGGCGACATCTCGTCAAGCCGCGCCTCTTCATCAACTTCTCCAGCCAAATAAATAACCATGCTTAAAAACTTTCTAGCCTATAGCTCCTCAACAATGATGTTCTGATTGGAATAAATGCAAATCTCACCCGCGATGCGAAGCGACTCCACTGCAATGTCACGCGCGGACATATCGGTATGCTTGATCAGCGCGCGCGCCGCCGCGAGGGCATACGAGCCACCGGAGCCGATGGCCAGCACGCCTTCATCGGGCGCGATCACGTCGCCATTTCCGGACAAAAGAAAAGAATTCTTTTTATCGGCGACGACCAGCAGCGCCTCGAGATGTCGCAACATCTTGTCAGTGCGCCACTCCTTGCTAAGCTCGATCGCCGCGCGCTCGAGATTCCCATGATACTGCTCGAGTTTGCTCTCAAATCGCGTCAAAAGCGAAAACGCATCGCCCGTCGCGCCGGCAAACCCCGCCAGAATCTGATCGCTATAAAGCCGCCGCACCTTTCGCGCGCTGGCTTTCATAACAGTTTCGCCCATCGTCACCTGCCCGTCGCCCGCAAGCGCTACGTTTGCGTCTTTTCTGACGAGCAGCACGGTTGTGCTACGAACCCGATTTTTTTCCTTGTGCATTTTCTTGTAACGAGACTATAGGAACTCGTTTGAATGTAAGTCAAGGACGCCTTCCGGCGCTCTAGTGACGCAGTTTTGAGCACATGGGTTATGATAGCCGGGGAGGGAACCGCTCCTTAGCGAATGATACAAACACGACCACGCATCGGCATCACGATGCGCATTGAACAAACAACCAATCGTTTCTATCTCGGGCGCGATTACAGCGAGGCAGTCGAGGCCGCCGGTGGTCTTCCGATACACATCAGCCTGATTCCAAAAGCAGAGTACATCGAGTCCGTCGTCGCACAACTCGACGGCATACTGCTTCCCGGAAGCGACTCGGACGTCGATCCGTTGCGCTACGGCCAACAACCACATCCACAGCTCGGCACGGTCCAGACTATTAAAGACGAAACCGATTTGCTCGTCATCGCCGCTGCTGAACGAAGACAAATTCCGATATTTGCGATCTGTTTCGGGATGCAGGTGCTCAACGTGTCGCGCGGTGGAACGCTGATCCAGGACATCAACTCGCAAGTGCCAAATGCGATCAAGCATGAGCAGGGCGCACCACGCGATCGTCCTTCGCATCACATCCGGCTCAGCGAGAACACACGACTCTCGAATATCGGCGGCGCGGTTGATGCGCTCGTCAACAGCCATCATCACCAGGCGATTGAATCGGTTGGCGGCAATCTCGTTGCGACCGCGTGGTCCACAGACGGCGTCGTCGAAGCCCTCGAAGATCCGCGACCGGATCAATTTATCGTCGGTGTTCAATGGCATCCCGAGATTGGCTGGCAAAACGATCTATTCTCTCAACGTCTGTTCCGGGCGTTTGTGAACGAAGCAACGAACGCTCGCGAAGCAGATCTCGCGTCAGTCTCCACTCCTGCATGAAGCCGTTCGATACAAACGTACTCGGGCTGGCGGATCGCGTCGCCATCGTCACTGGCGGTTCGAGAGGCATCGGGAAAGCCGTTGTCGAGCTACTCGCTTCATGCGGCGCTCATGTTGTCGTCAATTACGTCAGAGACGCGGAGGCCGCAAGCGCGACGGTAAACCTTGCACAATCGCATGGCGTAAAAGCTATTGCCGTTCAGGCTGACGTTTCGCAGCTCGATGAGGCTGAGCGACTTGTTAAGGAAACAGTTGAGCATTTCGGGCGTGTGGACTTCCTGATTTGCAATGCAGGTATTTGGGTGGGAGCGGGCGTCGAATCGATTTCGGAGGAGCTTTGGGACAGGACGCTCGATATCAATCTCAAGGGCACGTGGTCGGTCTGTCGCGCCGCAGTGCCGCAGATGAAGCAACAGCGGTTCGGGCGAATCGTGATTGTGAGCTCGACGGCAGGGCAGCGCGGCGAAGCTAACGTTTCGAACTACGCCGCATCAAAAGGGGGACAGATCGCCTTCACGAAATCGCTCGCGCCTGAGCTGGGATCGTTTGGCATCAATGTAAACTCTGTCGCGCCCGGGTGGGTCGAGACGGAGATGACCGCTGATGTGTTTGCCGACCCGGCGCAACGTGAGTTGATAGGTAAAGGTATNCCTTTAGGTCGNGCGGCGACGGCNGAAGAGATTGCGGGACCGATCGTGTTTTTGTGNAGNGAGTGGGCAAGTCACATTACGGGTGAAGTGCTGAACGTTAACGGCGGATCTGTACTGTGTGGTTAGGAAAAATCTCTGTGCAGAGAAAACCGACTTGAAGGTAACAACTTGAAGAAACACATTAAGCTCGGACTTGAGAGATTACTTGAAGAGGAGTATCGCGCTCTCAAGAATCAGCGCGTTGGGTTGATCTGCAATCAGGCGTCGGTCGATCACGGATTTCGTCACGCGGCCGACTTGTTGCACGAGCACGCTGACATTCAATTGAAGGCGTTGTTTGGTCCGCAGCACGGAATACGCGGCGACGTTCAGGACAACATGATCGAGACCGGGCACGGCGTCGACCGCAAGACCGGTCTGCCGGTTCACTCACTTTACAGCGAAACAAGAGAACCTACTGACGCGATGCTCGAGGATGTCGACGTCCTTGTCTTCGATATGCAAGACGTTGGCTGCCGCATCTACACGTTTGTTTACACGCTCGCCAACTGCATGCGCGCCGCGAAGCGTTTAGGCAAGAAAGTAATCGTTTGCGATCGGCCGAACCCAATCAACGGCGCGAGCATCGCCGGTAATATCCTCGAACCAGAATACGCATCGTTTGTTGGCCAGTTTGCCCTCCCGACTCGTCATGGCATGACTGTCGGTGAGCTCGCGCGAATGTTCAATGAGCATTTCGGCATCGGCTGCGATCTCGAAGTGATTGAGATGAATGGATGGAAGCGAGAGTTTTGGCACGATCAGACTGACGCGCCGTGGGTGCTGCCTTCGCCAAACATGCCGACCCTCGACTCCGCAACAGTGTTTCCGGGCACAGTACATTTCGAAGGCACACAGATTTCAGAAGGAAGAGGAACCACTAAACCATTTGAATTAATCGGCGCACCGTATATCGATCCTGATGATTACGCAGATCGACTCAATGCGCTTGGTCTCGCAGGCGTGTATTTCCGAAGCTGCGTGTTTCAACCGACGTTTCAGAAGCATGCCGGTGTTAGCTGCGGAGGCGTGCAAATTCATGTGCTCGATCGCGACTCGTTTGAGCCGTGGATTGCGGGAATCGCGATGGCGAAGTTTGCACACGACATGTACCCGGATCAGTTTCGCTGGAAAGTTCCGCCGTACGAATACGTCTACGACAAGAACCCGTTTGACGTGATCAGCGGAACGGCGAAGATCCGGGAAGCGTTTGAGCAGGGAATCACGCTCGACGAGATCGCTGAATCGACAAGAGAGCCGCTCGCGGAGTTTAAAGAATTACGTGAGCCGTACCTTTTGTATTGATAGAAAGTTAACGTGAGATGTGAGAGGTCGTCACGCCGACCGCTAATGTAAATCCTAAGCGTCGCGACTTTGCGTGAAGGTTCTTATTAAGGTAAAACCTTAGTCGTAGTTGGAGGACTGATTGGTAAAAACTGAACGTCTGCAGGCCGAAGAGGCGGAACCCGCACCTGGCTCTGCCTGGCTCACAGGGGCGGCAGCCTGGTTTGTTCCCGGCCTCGGTCATTTAATGCAAAAAAGATGGTGGCGCGCAGCCCTGATGGGTGGCGCCGTTTGGCTTTGTTTCTTTGTTGGCATGGGAATGGGTGGGCACCTGTTCGACCTCGCGGCTGAAGGCTCGTCACCGCTGCTGCAAGTGCCGCCGATGATCGCGAACCTCGGCACTGGCGCTCTTTACCTTGTCTCATGGCTGCTCGATTACGGCTTCAAAGACGACCCAGCCCAGGCCGCTCGCGCAACTTACGAATACGGCAACACATTCCTGCTGATCGCCGGACTGCTTAACTACCTGACCATGCTCGACGCTTTCGATATCGCCGCCGGGAGGAAACCTTGAGACATTTCCTCGTCATGACATTGTTTGCGGCGCTTGCTTCAGTCGTGTTTGGAGCAATGGCGAAAGATACAACTCAAGAACGTTTGCTTTACGGTCTGAAAGTGTTCGCTGAGTTCATGGTGATCGGTCTGGTGTTGGGTTGGATCCTGTATTTCATTCCGTGATCCTTACCGATGGCTGTATTTGAAACTGAGGCCCTGATCCTTCGCAGTTATAATCTGGCAGAGGCTGACAAGATTGTCGTTTGCCTGAGTCGCTCTGCGGGACTGATCAGGGGAGTCGCTAAGGGTTGCAGGAAA
>Ga0065712_10000578_pt1 | contig 12807 bp, 8 predicted proteins | sample MisRhiReplicate1_FD_59099 | JGI IMG/M metagenome (GOLD analysis project Ga0065712, IMG submission 59099) | Miscanthus rhizosphere microbial communities from Kellogg Biological Station, MSU, sample Rhizosphere Soil Replicate 1: eDNA_1 v3... | ecosystem: Host-associated > Plants > Roots >...
ATCGAAGAACTGCATCTTCTCCACGGCATATTGAACGTCGACGACAGAACATTATATCCCGGCGATTTCATCCACAGCGAGGCGGGAAGCGTCGATCATCGTGTGTGGAGTGAAACCGGCTGTACCTGCTTTCTGGTGACCTCGACGAAAGACGCCCTTTTCTGATTTCTGGTCAATTTGCCAACTAGCCCGTCAGGCCGGTTATGGGATCGGTCACCTCTGGATTTTGGGCGACGACGAAATGTTCGCGCTAAGCGCGGGCATCCTTTTTAACATCGATCCGATCAGCCGGCGCATGATTGAACTTCACCAACAAGGCCATCCTAGAGGATAATGCTCCGATGGGCCGCAGTGAAAACCCCAAATGCAAAAAGTAGCGGATGATGCCACGCAGGGACCGATTAATGAGCCGGACGGCCACAGTCCCTTTCCGATCGTCGGCCTCGGCGCTTCAGCCGGCGGACTCGAAGCATTTCAGCAGCTGTTGGCTCACGTTCCTCCCGATGTCCATATGGCCTTTATACTGGTGCAGCACCTGGACGCTACACACCAGAGTCATCTAACCGATATTCTAGCCAGGGCTACGCGGCTTCCCGTATTAGAGGCGAGTCACGGACATGCCGTGCTCCCCGGTCGTATCTACGTCATCGCACCCAATACGTGCTTAGCGATTGCTGAAGGTCTTTTGCGTGTGACACCACGCGATCAATCGCCTGGCCCGCATTTGCCGGTTGATCACCTGTTTCGATCCTTAGCTATTGACCAACAGGGCCGCGCCATCGGAGTCGTGCTCTCGGGTACCGGAGCCGACGGTACCATGGGACTTTGTGAAATTAAGGCTGCGGGTGGCATTACGTTTGCGCAGAGCGAAGCCTCGGCCAGACACCCTGGTATGCCGCATAGCGCAATCGAGAGCGGCAGCGTCGATTTCGTAATGACACCCGAAGCCATCGCCCGCCAGCTGGTTGAGATTGCCGAGCATCCTTATCTTGATCCACTGCAGCGTCCCGAACCTATTACGGCGTTTGACGAGCAATACAAAGTCATCCTCGCCGCGTTGCGCGCGGTTACCTCGGTTAATTTCAGCCACTATCGGGAAACTACGATCAAGCGACGGATCATGCGCCGTATGGCGCTTCACAACCAGCAGTCGATGGCCGACTACGCGCTCCGGTTGGCGCAAGATCCCAGCGAGGTCGAGGCGCTCTATCGCGACCTCTTGATCAATGTCACGAGTTTTTTTCGTGATGCGGAAGTTTTTGAGTATTTAAAGCGCGAGGTCTTTCCGCAGATCATCAATGGTCGTCGAGAGGTGCCCGTCCGCTTCTGGGTACCCGGTTGTTCGACCGGGCAGGAGGCCTATTCTCTGGCGATTATATTGTGGGAATTTTTTGATGATCGGCCAGTGCGTCCGCCGATCCAGGTCTTTGCTAGCGATATGTCGAATACGGGCCTATCCGAGAAAGCTCGGGCGGGTCTGTTCCCTGCGTCAATAGAGGCTGAAGTGGAGCCTGGGCGGCTACAGCGGTTTTTTAAGAAAGAAGATCATCTTTACCGCATTGACAAAGCCATCCGTGACGCCTGCATATTTGCGCCGCACAATGTCATGGTTGATCCGCCGTTTTCCCGTGTCGATCTTATCAGCTGTCGTAACTTACTCATTTACCTTGATCCTTCGGCGCAAAAGCAAGTGCTGTCCACGTTTCACTACGCACTCAACGTACCGGGATTTCTCGTGCTGGGAACCGCCGAAANCGTGAGCGGTAGCGCCGATCAATTCGCCCTGTTAGATCGCGACCACAAGGTCTATAAGAAAAACTCGGTCATAAGTCATCCGCCTATGTTCCCCCTGGCGTCGGACGATAAGCCTTTGGCGGCTACAACCCATGGAACCGTGCATCAAACTGGGCTGTCAACCGATTACCAGGTCCGGGCGGATCGTTTGCTGTTGGCTGACTATGCACCTCCTGGTGTGCTCGTCGATGAAGATTTCGACATCTTGCAATTCCGTGGAGAGACTCGACGGTTCCTTTCCCAACCGGCAGGACAACCAACGGTTAATTTGCTGAGGTTGGCTCGGGAGGGTTTGTTCCTGGAACTTCGCAGCGCGCTCGACGAAGCCAGAAACAGCTATGGGCCGGTCCGACGAGAAAATGTACGATTACCAGACGACCAAGGCGCTGGCGATATAACCCTTCGCGTGCTTCCGATTGAGTCCGGCAGTAATCGGCGCTGTTTCTTGGTTCTCTTCGAGGCCGTCCCCAATCTCCGCGAGCGCCCCGTGGCATCTTCGAGACCTCCTGGCCAATGGCTAATGCGCCTCCGCCGACTAGTTGCGGCAGACGAACATGACCCAGCCAACACCACCGGCCGTTCAAGTGCCGCAACACCATCGTCTCGTGTAAATGGTGATAGGGAAATTGAGCGGCTGCAGCGCGAACTGACAGCCACGAAAGAATACCTACAATCGATTATCGAGCAACAGGACGCCTTAGCTGAGGAGCTACGGTCGGCCAACGAAGAGACTCAATCAGCCAATGAAGAGCTTCATAGCACAAACGAGGAACTCCAGACGGCCAAGGAAGAGCTTCAGTCATCTAATCAAGAGCTCACCACTCTGAACGAACAGCTGCGCTACCGCAATTTAGAGCTGACCAACATTAGCGATGATCTTAACAATCTCATTACGAGTACGACGATTCCGGTCCTCATGGTGAGCAGTGACCTACGAGTGCGACGTATTACGGCACCAGCCCGGCGAGTTATGAACCTTCCAGGCGACTATATCGGCCGACCTTTAAGAGAACTCGCAACCAACTTCGATCTGCCCGAGTTAGAGCAACTAATTACAGAAGTGATAGAGCAAGTACAACCGCGTGAAATAGAGGCGAGAGATCGAAAAGGCTCGTGGTATCTTCTGCGCATCCATCCCTACCGCACCACGGAAAACAAGATTGACGGCGCGGTGCTCGTCTTGCTCGATATCAATGACATTAAAATGATCCAGCAAGCGCACCAAGAGGTCGAGGAGCGGCTACACTTGGCGCTTGAAGGCGGTTCGCTGGGTACCTGGTATTGCGATTTTACGACCGGGGAATTGTCGTGGGACGATGCTACCAACGCGATTCTCGGACTACCTTCTTACGCGGAGCGTAATGAGGTGACTTTCTTTGACAGAGTTCATCCGGATGACCGCGATAAGCTCCGCATCGTGCGCAACGCTGCTGAAATTTCCGACCGATACGCTGAGGAGATCAGGATTGTACAGTCTACTGGCTCGGTCCGGTGGATGCTAGTGCAGGCGAAGGTCTTCAGTAGCGAGTCGGGAGCACCGTCACGACTCACCGGGATTTCAATGGACATCACGGAGCGCAGAGAACTGGCTGAAAAATTAAGAGTGAACATGGACGAACTTGAGCGCGCCGATCAAAAAAAAAATGAGTTCATCGCCATTCTATCGCACGAGCTACGCAACCCCCTTGCCCCCATCGTCAATGCAGTAGCGGTCCTGCGCGCCAAGGATGTCTCTGAAGCCGAGCGTGATTGGAGTAGGGAAGTTATCGATCGACAGGTTCAACAGATGACGCGGTTGCTGGATGACTTACTGGACGTCGGCCGGATCACGCACGACAAATTGATTCTTCGCAAAGAGCAGATCATTTTGTCGGCGATCATCGACAGTGCAATCGAGATCAGCAAGCCTTTAATTGATGAGCGAAGACAACAACTCACGGTTAATTTATCTCAAGAAAGGATTATACTCGAAGCCGATCACCGACGGCTGTCGCAAGTCCTTTCCAATCTGCTTAACAACGCGGCAAAGTACACGCCCAAAAATGGCCATATATCGCTCACTGCGAGACGAGAAGATAATAATGTCGTGGTGTCAGTAAAGGACACCGGGATAGGTATTCGCCCAGAGTTGTTGCCTCACGTCTTTGATATATTCGTACAGGCAGCCTCGCAGGAGAGCGAACGTGCAGGGCTCGGTCTCGGCCTCACATTGGTTCGCAGTCTGGTTGAGCTCCATGGCGGTAACGTTGAGGCAAGAAGCGACGGCTTAGGCCATGGCAGTGAATTTCTCGTGCGAATACCGATTGCCGCAATCGATCCCGAGAACGACAATCAGGACAGGAAGTTACGCCCAACGGCTCAATCCACCTCGGAAAAACGTCTGCGTATTCTAGTCGTCGATGATCTGCTGCCACAAGCTAAAACCTTAGCGCTACTTCTTCAAATGCGAGGTCACGAAGTGCGTATCGGGCATGATGGGCCGACTGCGCTCAGAACCTTGGAAGAGTTCCCGGCAGACGTCGCGCTCATCGATATTGGATTGCCTGGAATGGATGGCTACAGTCTGGCTCGCCGGATCCGAGAACAGCCGCAGTTTAGAACGATGGTGCTTGTGGCCCAAACCGGCTGGGCGCATGACGAGGACCGGCTCCGCTCTAAACAGGCTGGCTTCGATTACCATCTCGCCAAACCGCTTGATCATGATCGTCTGCACGATATTTTGACTGAATCCGATCCCCGACACACTGATAGCTAGCCATCGAGATTGTTCTATGTTCGGAAAGGCGGCGCTTTATCGTTAATCTCGTCTGCTCCGATCGCATTTTGCCCACAACTTTGCCCGAACTATATGACACTATGTGCTCTAATCGGTAAAATCGACCGACTCAGAGCGGCGTTAAACCCTTGAATAGATACACATAGCGACCCATAGTGTCACATAGTCCCGCCCCGGTAAGAGGACTGAAATCCTCGTGCCGCGTTCCTCCCGTGACCTACTGATTGGCCCTTGTTGCCCTAGGAAATCCAGTGGGTGGGATCTGCCGCGCCGGCCTGCCTTTACGCTACAGGATACCGGATCAGCCGCGACTTTTCCGTTGAATGGCGCTGATTACCGGCTAAGATTTATCGGTGTTCTTGCTAAGCCCGAGTTCTTGCGCCGTTTCGCTGTCGATGATTCCAGTTATAGTGAGTTGCCTTGATTCTTGAAACGACCGCAACGCCTCACGCGTACGCTGGTTCATCGCCCCATCTACAGGTCCGGAATAATAGCCATAATTTTTTAAGAGCCGTTGCGCTTTGACAATCTCCCTGTTTGCAGTTGCGAAAGCCGACTGATGCTGGTGCCGGAGCAGGAGTGCATGCATCAGCCCCTCTCCGAAATCGGAAACTCCCTCGCCGACGATTGTCAACCCGGAGGCACTCGAGCTGGTCTGATCTTTCGAGATAAGAGTGAACAAGACCAAAACCACCAGGAGGCAACCTAACAATGGTGGGAACAAGGTTTTCATACAACGTCCCTCCATTCTTCCAATCTCGATTGCGCGCCCGATGTTGGTTACAAACGACGTAATGAGGGCTACAAAATCAACATTAACAAACCCATTGGCGGTGGCTACGGCTTATACAAAATTCCACCACAATATGACGGTAATTCCAACATCCCTTCGATCCATACCTCCAAGGAATTGGACACGGGGATTAGCGAATAGAACGGGTTTTGCCTATGAATTGGCGGGATTCGATGTCAGAGCCGAATAGATTCGTTCTTTGCTTGGTTTGTTCCTAGCAAAGTGACGCCAAAGTGGAAAGATTAACGTTTTAATATCTACTTAAAACGCACTAAGAGAATTGACAATCTCGGGTGAATCCATCTACCGCAAAACTACACCGGGTCATCGGGTGTAATGGACAAGTTCATGGCCGGAGCCAGGGGGGAATATGATCTCATTGGCGCGAGGGCTTCCGCCGATAGCTCAAAACGCGGTCGAGCGATGCCTTTCCAGAGCCGGACACGAAGAGCATCAACGCGCCTGCCAATAACATGATCGGAAGGCGTGCATCCATCCAGCCTCGCGTGGGAACCATGACATAGAAGCTCACCACCAAAAATTCACCCATATAAAGGAGTCCCAACCAACGTCCTCCTAAACCAATCAAAAGCAAAAACCCGCCAAGTAGCTCTAGCGCGGTGATGTAGGCGGCCATGACTGTAGGGAAGGGGATTTGATTCTTGACCATACTCGCGCTCACTCTCTGAATACCAGAGGTCAGTTTCTCATACCCGGTCAGAATGAGCATAAATCCCATAATCATTCGCACCGCAGCAATCCCCCAATCGGAATCCAATCGTGGGAATCTCTTCATGTTATGCCTCTCGCGCACATATTCCGATCGGCGCATTCCGTAGACTCAAATAGAAGATCGGTCTCTTTCAATAAAAGAGACGGTCTCCTTTGCGGATGCCTTATTACTTTGGCCCCAACATACTTGCTCTGAAACTTGGCTTGATTTGCCTTGCGAAACCCACTCGGAGAACCAAGCCACTTCCAGCGTGTCGACGGTGCACGAAATGGGTTCGGAATTCATATTGAGAATCACCCAGGTGTGTAGGTGATTGACATACGCCAACGCTGGAAAGGCATTGAGCCAGTTGTCCATCCTACTCCTTCTTTTTTAGGCTTAAATGGCAAGAAGAGAGCCAGATTAGAATCAATGCAAGTGCGCGAAAGAACTAGGACTCAGCAAAAAGGGCGTACAATATGCGGCTTTTTTGAAGCAGCTTACCCAAATTGCCTCAGAGAAAAGTGACGCGGTTATGCGCAATTTCAGGATCCGATCTGCGGTATGGTTTATGACGACCTAGAGAACGCGTCATTGCTTTCTTGAAACATATTCGACCGGATCTGTAGCATCCAGCTCCGTTTGATGATGTGCCGCAACGACGCGAACTCTAGAATATCCCGACGGGATACCGAAATGGTTTCTACGAGAAAAGAAGTCCGGTTGTCACGGTGGTAAATGCCGCGTAACTGGCGAGGAGCTTAATCGTAATCAGCAGGTCCAAAACCAATTTTATGAAATTAAAAGTGAAATTCTCGTTTTGCCCGACCGTATGCCCGGAGACTTTTCCTACGTTGCGGGGATTAAATTGGGTGACGAGCGCTTCCGCCTCCATTAGCGACGGGCAACATTGCCGTGTCCAAAGCCGGCGCGCGCGGCAATCCTGTGACATCGAGGATTTCCTGCTCGTTGAGCGTCTCGCGGGCTACCAATGCCTGCGCGAGCGCGTCCAATTGCTTGCGGTGCTCTGTCAATAGCTGCTTCGCCTGGTCGTGGCTTTCATTGATGATTCTGAGCACCTCGGAGTCAATGGCCTCTGCAGTTTCGTCGCTAAACGGCTTGCTGGTTCCAAAGTCGGCTTGGCCGTTCAGGTACGGATTGTCTCGCGGCGCCAATTGTACCAATCCTAGTCGTTCACTCATCCCCCAGCGCGTCACCATCCGCCGCGCCAGACCGGTGGCTTGCTCGATATCACTTTCGGCGCCGGTCGTTTTCGTGCCGTAGACAATCTCCTCAGCCGCGCGCCCACCGAGCATGCCGACAATGCGAGCTCGCAAGTAGGCCTCGGGATAGTTGTAGCGATCGCTATCAGGACGCTGATAGGTGACGCCGAGCGCTTGGCCACGCGGCACAATGGTTACGCGGTTGACCGGGTCCGCACCCGGCACCACCAGCCCTAAAATCGCGTGGCCGCCCTCGTGATACGCGATGCGTTCTTTGTCGGCGCGACTCAACAGAAGCGGGCGCTCCGGGCCAAGCACAATTTTCTCCAGCGCATCGAGGAAGTCTTTTTGCTGGACTTGGTTCTGTTCGCGCCGCGCCGCGAGCAACGCCGCCTCGTTGACGAGATTCTTCAAATCGGCGCCGGAAAATCCAGGTGTTGCGGCGGCAACCTCTTCCAGGCTCATGTCTTTGGCAAGCGGCACCGTGCGCGTGTGAACTTTGAGGATCGCCTCACGCCCGTTCTTATCCGGCAGATTTACAATGACGCGCCGGTCGAAGCGGCCGGGTCTCAAAAGCGCTTTGTCGAGCACGTCAGGTTGGTTTGTCGCCGCCAAAACGATGATGCCCTCGCGGCTCGAGAAGCCGTCCATCTCCGTCAGGATCTGATTGAGGGTCTGCTCCTGTTCACTGGACCCGCCGATCGCCACCTGGCCCCGTGCGCGGCCGATGGCATCGAGCTCGTCGATGAAAACGATCGCGGGCGCGTTCTCGCGCGCCTGCTTGAAGAGGTCGCGCACCCTAGCTGCGCCAACGCCGACGATCATCTCAACAAACTCCGCCGCGCTCATGGAAAAGAACGGCACACCGGCTTCTCCGGCTACGGCCTTAGCGAGCAACGTTTTCCCGGTGCCCGGCGCGCCGATCAACAGCACTCCTTTGGGAGCGGTGCCGCCCAGGCGGGTGTACTTTTTCGGGTCTCTGAGAAAATCCACGATTTCGACCAGCTCGTTCTCCGCTTCGTCGATGCCAGCAACATCGTCGAAAGTCACTTTCGTATCCTTCTCCTGGTCATAGCGTCTCGCCCGACTTTTTCCGATGCCCATGAGGCCGCCGCTCAAACCGCCGCCCTGCTGTGCGCGGCGAAACATCCAGACGTAAAATCCAATGAAAAGCAGGGCCGGACCAAATCCAAACAGCAGCGTGGATAGCAACCCGCCCCCTTCCTCAATCGGCTTAGCGCTGATTTCGACGCCATTATTGATCAAGAATCCTTCCAACCCGGGACCGACGAAGCTGGGCAATGTAGTGGTGAAATTGGGCGAAGTTTTGGGACCAGTGCGCGTTAGACCAGGTTGGCTCGGCTTTTCAGGTTTGCCGGCCGATGCGCCATTTTTTTGTTCGGCGGGCGGGTAGGTCACCGGAGAGGCGAAACGGCCCGTGATGGACTCACCTTGGCTATAGATCGACTTGACGTTGTGCTTTGCGACCTCCTCCTTGAAAAAGGTGTATGGAATTGTGACCGGTGCTTCCGGGCCTGGAATAAGAAATCTTACGATTAAATAATTTGCTCCCAGGACCAGTAAGAACCATAACCAGGTTCTGCTTGGCGGCATCTTTGCCTGGCTGCCACTCTTGGCATCTCCATTCCTGTTGTCGGTTGATGGAAGTCTGCTGCTGGGCTTCGAATCACTTTTGCGTCTTATCGGCGGCGTGAAAGCCATTCATTCACCCCCTGGGCCATAGCGCAACTCAAGCGCGTGCGCAGAGCCGTCGCTAGCTGAACATGGTTTGATGACTAACACCTAGTCATGCTGACGACAAGGTGATTTTCGGGTGAGAATCGAATGAATGGCTGGGCGGCGCATCCGTCCGTCAAAGCAATCCAAGCAAATCGAGCAGATGCGGAGTGAATGAGATTCCGAATGTACGGACTATTTGATACGAATCCGAAAAGAGCCATTGAACGTCGGAAACCCAATGATACCGTCTTCGTATAACGGTGTCTGAACACGGCGGGCACAGCCAGAAGTCATGAGATAGTCTGTCAGGAGTCGAAGAGTTTCTGTTATCGCAGGATGGGAAGCCCTCGACGTCTCCGTTGATCAGCGATTGTCTCAGTCAGTCCTGAACGGAGACGCGACGTTTTCGCTCCGGAGTTTTATTTCGTGAAAAGGCGGTGAGATGCGCGCTATTGTGAATTGGAATGCCGAGCGCATATCGCGGTAGAGGAGAATAGTTATGCCGGAAGCCATAACCACGGAACAATTGCGCCTTATCGATGCCTACTGGCGGGCCGCAAATTATTTATCGGTGGGACAGATTTACCTTTACGATAATCCGCTGCTGAAGAAACCGCTCAGTAAGCAACACATCAAACCGAGATTGCTCGGCCACTGGGGAACAACACCCGGCCTGAACTTTATCTACGTTCATTTGAACCGGGTCGTCAAAGCGCGCGATCTCGATATGATCTATATCACGGGGCCCGGCCACGGCGGTCCCGGCATCGTCGCGAACACCTACCTCGAAGGTACCTACAGCGAAATTTATCCCAACATCTCGCAGGACGAGGAGGGAATGAGAAAGCTATTTACGCAGTTCTCATTTCCCGGCGGCATCCCGAGCCACGCCGCGCCCGAAACTCCTGGCTCCATCAACGAGGGAGGCGAACTCGGTTATTCCCTGTCGCACGCGTACGGCGCGGCCTTCGACAACGCCGATCTGATCGTTGCTTGCGTGATCGGCGACGGCGAAGCGGAAACCGGAGCGTTGGCGACGAGCTGGCATTCGAACAAGTTTTTGGACCCGGCGAGTAACGGCGCAGTGCTGCCGATCCTGCATCTGAACGGTTACAAGATCGCAAATCCCACCGTGTTGGCGCGCATCACTCACGAAGAGCTCGAGCAATTATTGCGCGGTTACGGATATACGCCCCATTTCGTCGAGGGCCAGGAACCGGAAAAAATGCACCAGCTGATGGCCGCCACTCTGGACCGCGTCATCGATGAGATCAAGCAGATTCAAAGCAATGCAAGGCAGTCCAAAAATGAAGTCCGCCGGCCGCGCTGGCCGATGATTGTATTGCGCAGCCCCAAAGGTTGGACGGGCCCCAAGGACGTTGATGGCAAGCGAACCGAAGGTTACTGGCGCTCTCACCAAGTCCCGATGGCCGAAATGCACAGTAATCCGGAGCACGTAAAACTTCTCGAGCGATGGATGAAGAGCTATAAGCCCGAGGAACTCTTCGATGAAAGAGGCCAGCTCCGCGCCGAGCTGGCAGCGCTGCCGCCCAAAGGCGCGCGCAGAATAAGCGCAAATCCGCACGCCAACGGCGGTGTTTTGCTCAAGGACCTCCGCCTGCCGGACTTTCGCAAGTATGCAGTGGAGGTGCCCAGTCCGGGTGAAGCGAATGCCGAGGCTACGCGTGTCATGGGAGAATTCCTGCGGGATGTAATGAAGCTCAATCTGGAAAATAAAAATTTTCGTCTGTTTAGTCCCGACGAAAATAATTCCAATCGCTGGCAGGACGTGCTCGAAGTCACGAACCGCGCCTGGGTCGCAGAGCGCTTCGACTACGATGACAAGCTCGCGCCGGACGGCCGCGTGATGGAGATGCTGAGCGAGCATCAGTGCGAAGGCTGGCTCGAAGGTTATTTACTCACGGGACGACATGGCTTTTTCTCATGCTACGAAGCTTTCATCCACATCGTCGATTCGATGTTCAATCAGCACGCCAAATGGTTGGAAGCCTGCAAGGACATTCCGTGGCGCAGGCCCATCGCATCGCTTAATTATTTGTTGTCTTCGCATGTATGGCGGCAAGACCATAACGGCTTTAGCCATCAGGATCCAGGCTTTATCGACGTTGTGATGAATAAAAAAGCGGCAGTCGTTCGTGTGTATCTGCCGCCGGATGCGAACTGCCTGCTGTCCGTCACGGATCACTGTTTACGAAGCCGCAATTACGTCAATGTTATCATCGCCGGAAAACAGCCTGCTCCGCAGTGGCTCAACATGGACCAGGCGGTAAAGCACTGCACGGCGGGCATCGGCATCTGGGAATGGGCGAGTAATGACCGCGGCAGCGAGCCGGATGTCGTGATGGCGTGCTGCGGCGACGTCCCGACGCTAGAAACGCTCGCAGCCGTGGACCTGATGCGCCACCATCTGCCCGAGCTAAAAATCCGGGTCGTGAATGTCGTTGACCTGATGAGCCTGCAATCGCCGCGCGAGCACCCGCACGGTTTGAGCGACATGGACTTTGATGCGCTGTTCACGAAAGACAAGCCGATTATTTTTGCCTTTCATGGTTATCCTTGGCTGATTCATCGCCTCACATACCGGCGTACCAATCATGACAATCTCCACGTGCGCGGCTACAAGGAAGAGGGGACAACGACCACGCCCTTCGATATGTGCGTGCTGAATGAAATAGACCGCTATCACCTCGTGCAGGACGTGATCGACCGCTTGCCGCAGTTGGGGGCGCGGGCGGCGTATGCGAAGCAGGCGATCCGCGACGCGCTCATCGATCACAAGGAGTACATTCACGAGCACGGCGAGGATTCGCCTGAGATCAGCGGTTGGACATGGGGCCATAAACAACCCGCGGGACATGTGGATTCCACCGAGGGCGATAATATCGACACCGGCGTGGAGACGCCGATCCGAAATTGAGCGGACTTACGAGCCGAGTCGGAAATGAGGGTCGCCCGAGCTTGCCTTCCCACAAAATTCTTCGCTGTCGTTGCTATGCTGCTCATGGCTGGCGGCGTTTATCTCGTCGCTTTTGCGGCCATATTTTTAAAACCAGCAGGCGCGTACTGCGTCCACGGACGACTGGCGGAGGAGCGGATCGGGCGAGACTTGGCTTTCGCTCATTCTCGTGGTATAGACTAGGGATTTTTCAACTGGAGGAGAAGGTGAACAGGAAAGAGATCGAGCAGCGAATCTGGGGAAAAACTATCGCATCTGCACGGACAACTGGGCTTATTTCGGAACAGGAAGCACAATTTTTGATAGAAGAATACCTGCGAGATTTTAGATCGAAAAATGGCTGGGATGGAAAGACATATATCATGCCGAGGATCTTCTGATCGCAGCTCAAGTTCATGCGGTTGAGCAATACCGAACTGTAGATGGGCTGATTCAGTTTCGTTTTCCAAGCGTCCCCTGTATTGAACGCCGCGACAGGGTGCGCCCGCCTTAAGTAAGTACCCCAGAGTCCAATCTAGGAGTCGATTTAGGCAACAACGATTGACCTCATTACGGCGGTTCGGCGCTCGCCGACGGGCCTTATTACCTTCTCTGGTAAATCGGGCATCACAGCGAGGCCTATATCTGAGTGGTCAGGTCTTGATCAATGCCGTCCGTGCAATCGTACTGCAACGTGCGATCTGTACTTACCTCAAGGCAAAGCCGCCATCCCATCTGATGGGGTTCAGAAAAGAGTATGGCTAACTATCGGCGTGCCCCTCAGGGCGAACAGTCAGGCTCCCTCGATCTCGC
>Ga0065712_10068220_pt1 | contig 12794 bp, 6 predicted proteins | sample MisRhiReplicate1_FD_59099 | JGI IMG/M metagenome (GOLD analysis project Ga0065712, IMG submission 59099) | Miscanthus rhizosphere microbial communities from Kellogg Biological Station, MSU, sample Rhizosphere Soil Replicate 1: eDNA_1 v3... | ecosystem: Host-associated > Plants > Roots >...
TGATTTCGCTGAATATTTGTACCAGCAAGTGTTCGCATAGTGGTCAAAAAATTAGGAAAATTAGTGGGTGCATATAGCTTTTCTTCACTTGGATCTTTGATCCATTGTTGAAAAGCTTCCCAATCAGCTTTGGTTACAATTTTGTAGCCATCACCATTGCATAAATCACATACTTGATTCATTATAAAGGAAGTCATATTACCACCTATACTTTACTTTAATTGGAGATAGCGTAAAGTGCGCAGTAGTTGAAGTTTTAGCCCAAGCAAAAGCAAAAGAAACTGTTATTCCGGTACCTCTACCAGTAATATAATTGTAAGATACATCATTTCCTACTCCACCATAGTTCTGTAAATCTAAGGTGTAAGGGATATTATTGTAAGTAGAATTAATTTGACCGCCAGTTACTGTAACTTGAACTGGAGAATTTAATTCAGAGACAGAAGGATCAGCTTCAATATATGAAGTTAAATAATCTAACTGAGTATAATCATAAGTAGTAGGCCCAACTACAATTGCTTGATTTAAATGGGAGATGTTTACCCAATAATTAGAACTAATGTGATTGGTTGGAGGGGTAGTGGTATAGAAATCTACTACAGATTCCCAAGGTCTAAATCCACCGGTCAAACTAATGATTCTAACTCCAGCAGGTACATATTTTTCTAAACTTTCTTGTGCATACCAGAAACGAGGTAATGGTAAAGCCCCAATAGCATATGTATCTGTAATAACTAAGTTTTGAGATCTTGCTCCACCAAATGGCAACAAAGAACTAGTTGATGGAAGATCATTCATTGGAGAAACAGTTAAGTTTACATCTAAAATTGGTGGTCCGAAACCAAATCCTCCATTAAAAATAAATCTATTAGAGAAAGGCAAAACCGCATAACCAGTTTGGTTTTTATTTCTCATCAAAGTCCAATAAGGAAGACCTGCAGGATATACATAAATAGTATTTTCGTTTAAAGTAGTATCATTGGTATATGGGCTATCAAAAATATTGTCAGTAACAATACCAGTACTATTAGCTCCAGGAGCATCTCCGCCCCAAGCTGGAATATCAAAGCTGGATGTACCAATGTATCCGCCGATAGAAGAACCTTGTCTATATATTTTATTACCCGTAACTATATTAGAGGTTCCGCCAAGTGCGACCAAGTAATTTCCAAGATTATTTAATCCAATACCTTTTAAATTATTGTCAGTAATGATGGCCGAAGATTGAGAGAAAATATAACCAAAAACATAATTATAAGTAAAGGTTGTACCCGTAGTCTGCAACCAGTATCCAGCAGAGGTTGTATTGCCATGTATAATAACAGCAGCATCATTGCTGTTACTTGGTCTACTTGAAGAAGATAAAGCATGTAAATTGTTGCTAACAAAAATAGCATAAAAATTAGAATGACCATAAACATTTGGTATGTTATCGCCAAGCGCTAATAGATATTGTATATCGTAAGCTATTAAAGAGTTGTTTATTATATTTAGAGAACTATCTTCTTCATAAGCAATTCCAGTATGAATCCAATTAGTTTTGTTATTACTAATAACAACATTACCAGAAGGATATAAACACTGATTTACAGTAGTAATTCCATTTAATTTAGAAACTAAAAAGTAAGTTCCAGTATGATCTACGTTGGTAATATCGTGACAGATATTATTTTCAATCACTAGACCAGACATTTTATCTGAAAAGGAATTGACGTTTGGAGTAATATTGATAAATTTAGAGCCAGAAGAAATCCAGTATCCGATATGTCCGCAAACATTACTATCTACTACGCAATCTTGTGTAGCTAAACCTGGGTAAACCATCTGTCCAGAAGATGTTTTAGAGGTTAAAATAATAGATTGATTTCTATTGCATTTGTTATTTGTAATATTGCAATTTATCAACAAAGGTTGCGGACTATTAGAGGCTGCAGCTGGATTAATGTTGATAATTGCAATAGCTGGTCTTATATCTTCTACGCTGGCTGCCGCATTAAGGTGATTGAATTTGCAGTTAGTAATCTTCAAGTTACTTAATGTAGATGCAGTTGTAGATAATTCAAAGTTAATAAAACTAAATCTGTTAGCTAAAGTAGTATCACTTGCAGGAATACCGGCGGGATTATAGTTAAATACTACATTATCAATAACAATGTCATCTAGTACGCTAGCTACTCTAGAATAGATGTAACCTTGTCCAGTATTTACTAAATCTGTAGAAGAGAAACCAAAATCTGGTGCAGGAGAGCCAGATGGATATGGATTATATGTAGAAGTAATATTCAAATTACTTAAACGCATCGATGGAGATAAACTATTTCCAATAAACCTGTTAAAATTTCCAGTGAAAATTGAGTCAGATATCTTTACGCCAGGACTATTTATTAAGATGAAAACATCACCTGGAATATATACACCTGGACTATTAGAGTAATTTACTTGCAAAGAGTTATTATCAAAATTAAACTTTTTGACATTGTTTAATCTAAATACTCCAGCGTATTGAGTAATATCTGTTGGATCGGCAGGTGTAGTAATTTGAACAGGATAATTAACTACAATGGTAGAGTTAGTAATGTTAATGTTATGACTGTTCATAAAGTCAAAAACAACATTACTAGATGGTCCGTTTATGCTAGAGAAATTAATAACAATATTACAGTTGTCTATGTTCAAATTTGAAACTGGATTATTAACAGAGATAGGTGGAGTAGTGCTTCCATCACCATTAAAATAAATAGACAGATTTTTAAGTGTTAAGTTGGACCCAATCGTAACGGGCGCATTCATTGTTAGAGTTGCTTCATTCTCTCCTTCAATGGTAACAGTACTATTGAATGAAAGATTAAGAGCAGAACTAATAGTGCCTGAAGCTCCAGCAGCACCTCTTACAACAGCTGTTCCATTGAAAGCGTTATTGTATTTAATCCAATTCAAAATAGAAACTGGACTCTTAAAATTACCTTGAGAATTAGCCGAAGTTAATCTAAGTGGTAGATTAGTGTCTATATCATTAATGTATCTACGAGCATCAGTAATAGATAAGGTAATACTTGGTGGAGTAGTTCCTGAACCAGCTACAGTAGTAGATGCAACGATATAAAGAGGTACTAAATCTTTTCTCTTGTTAACAATATCAGAGAAAGTAGAGCCATCTAAGAAATATGTTTGGCCATTAACTAAATTAAATGCTTGAAATACTCTAAAAGAATTGTTTGGAGTACTTAAGGCAGGGTCATAATCAAGCAACGGAATTGGCTGATATTCTCCCTTATCGTTAACGCATAGAATCCAATTTATGTTGTATAAAGTGCCAGAGTAAAATTCTTTAATAGTAGGAATGACTACAGATTCATTGTTAACTTGGATGAAATTTCCATTAACAAGAGCTTCACCACCTGTCATATAAAGTTGTCCACCATTTGGATTACTAATTGGTGAAGTATCTGCAATATCAAAGCCTCTAGCTACGCCATTGCCAAATAATATTCTCTGTGGATGAGAAATAAATTGCAATGCTGAAGTGCTAAGTTCTTTAGTACTAATATTTCCAAATTGTCTTTCGTCTCTGACATAGTTAACAATGTTATTTACATCATTAAACTGGCAAGTTCCAATCAACATTTCTTCATTATCTAGTGATAATGTTGGGAATAGCTGAATGTCAATGGTATGATTTGAGAAAGAAGATACTGGAACATTCAAATCAAACAAAATATCGATGTAATCGATGTTAGTTTCATCATAAAATCTAGTGACTTGACCCTTTTTGCCAAAAGTAAGAGGGCCCTTATTAGTAACTGGATTAATTCCATCCCAAGATGATAAATATCCATCATAAATACCAGTAGAACTGTCAAAATTAACCATATTTAAGGCAATTTTTGTAACAGAACCAAACTGATAGCCTCTCAACTTAGGAGAGATCTTAATTATATTCATCTTTACTAACTCAGAGTAGTTGTAAAGAGGAACGCTACCACTAATTGTTAGTGGGCTAACATTTCCTGCATTTATTCTGCCTCTTTCGTGAGTAAATGTATTGCTATTTTCATCAATATAAACTTCAATGTGTCTCTTAAATGGAGAAACTGCAATGAAATCTGTAGCTGATTCTTGATTAATAGTAACAGAATCAGAGTTAAAGAAAATCTTAACCTCTCCATTCAATCCTAAGGTAGGAGAAGGAGAAACGGCAGTGCCATGAACAGCATCATAAACAGTAATATCAGTAAAATCAGCTGGCGCACAACCAAATGCAACAGACTGGATAATAAATCTTCCAAAATCATTTGGGAAAGATCCGTATCCATCTAATTTTTGAACAACTACAGTCTTACCAACTGCCAATTTAGAAGCAGATAAGTCTAATGGAATACGATAAGTAGTCTGAACTCTTCCTGTTGGAGATGGTCCAGGAATAATAGTTTGAGAGTTGATAGTACCAACCCAATAACCATCTCCATAACCATCTAATGCTTGACCAACATCAATAGTAAGCTTTTCTCTTTCAGTTCCATTTACATAGTAATTTTGTCTCTTAAGAGGCAAAAATAGCTTAGTTGGATAAAGAGCGGCTTCAGCTGAGGCATAGGTTGTCTGAAAAGCTGGGCTAGCTATGTTGGCACCGGTAGTTCCAAATCCTAATGGGTCTGGAGCAACACTGTTTGCCGGAGAAGATGCGCCAAAAACTCCTACAACGTTATTTTGAAATGCTACGGCAGTTCCAACAGAATCTAAAGTTCCACTTGGAGATACCACTGCATTAAGAATAGAGAAACCAGCATTATTATAGGAATCAGCCAACATAATACCAAATTCACCTTGGTATTGGAAGGCAATAAATCTATAGTTGTAACCAACTTTTCTAAAAGCATCATTGGTTGCTGATACGATAGAATCTAAAGTATATAAACCTGGAGTGGCTCCTTGATTTCCTGTTACGTCAACTGGAGGAAGAATTAAATATCCATCTTGTGGAGATCCGGTTGGATACAATGCTAAGTATAGTAAATAATGTGAAGCATCGAATTGATCTGGATTAAATCCTAAACCTAACGCTTGGGCGCCTCTAGAACTACCAACAATTAAGCTGGATGGAATGGAAGATACTCCACTATTAGATGCTGCTAAAGCCAATACACCATACTTATTGTTATTAAATAAAGGCTTATCTATTCTAGCAGTTGCATTAGGAGAGTATGATAAGTTCTTTCCAGCAATTCTAACAATAAACTTTTTGTTACCGTAATTTTGAATATATTTCTTTTCTTTGATAACAAAAGCAACTTCAATAGTTCCGTAGTTGATTCTTACAATATCTCCTACTTTGACTAAAGCGAATTTTTCATCAAAAGAATTAGATGCCAAATCTCCTGCAGATGGCTTAAATTCAATAATATCATCACCAGTATTGATATCATCAACAGGACTGCTACTAGTGCCAATATTTTTAAGATAAGCAATAGCTGGAGTAACTGGAACAATTGGTGATCCATATCCATCAACACTCAATGATGAAGCTCTAGATTCTCTAGAAATTCCATTAGAATATAAGTTTTGTATTCTAGTACCTAGCAAGAAAATGCTAGCGCTATCGATAAATTGTGCAAATTGCTGCAAATCATTGGCAGTTTGAGGTATAGTGGCAAATCTAGTAGTGTTTAAAAAGATTCCACTGGCAGTGTGAGCGTAGTTAGATGGATAAACGCTTCCATTATTAGTGGTAACATTTTGAATAGTTCCAAATGGAGATCCATCTGCCCATTGATGGGCCAATACTTCGCTATTAAGATCACTAATGACCTTATAAGCCTCACTGTTATCTCTAAATTGACGAAATTTATTGGTTAGATATGGAAAATTAACTGGATCGTGACTAACATCAATCTGATCTAAGGAGTGGCGATAAAGAGCGCCAATTAAATGAGGATCTAATTGAATACCAGTAGTAGAAATCCAGCCTAAAGCTATATTAATATCTCCAGTTAAATCTCTTATGTAATTAAAAAGATCTTGAGTGCGGTGATCTAGCTTAAGTTTACTCTCTACAATTTGTGCAGTGTTAGAGATTTGGCCATCTGTGATTGGAAGTGTAACTAGGCCCAGGCTAGTTAAAGCTGAAGCTTTGATATTACCATTAGGGTCTAAAGCAACACCTAATCTGGCCGCAATAGAACCTGCGGTACCCGCTGCACCTAATCCGATATTTTGCTCAAGAGCAAATACAACATCACGAACAGCATTGATGGCAGGGCCACCAATTTCCGTAATGTTATCATTTACAAACGGCAAAGTTGTATCGTCATCAAAACTGTTAGGAAAGTTACTCATTGCTCACCATTAATCTCAGTAATTATATAACTGAAATTTATTGTTTATTAGTTGTCTGTTGAACTTGATTGACCACAGCCTTAACATCTTGTACTGGATCAACTGGCGCATCTGGAGTTCCAGTAGCAACAGAAGTTACTCCAGAAATTTTCTGATTAATCATGGCCTTAGTTACTCTATAAATTAAAGTGGATAAAAGCCCAGCTACTAATCCAAAGATAAATCTGCCACCATTTGTAGTTAAACCGTCAGGATATGGATATGTTTTAAATAATAATGCTCCAGAACAGCCAATAATTACTGGTAAAATTGGTAAAAGCAATTCATTCCAAAGTTTAGACTCTTTGGCAAGAGGCGTCCAATTGGCCATTGCATATTCTATTGTTTTTCTTAAAACGAACATAACAGCAGCAACAGCAGTGCCGAAAATTAAAAACTGCCAGCTTAATAAAGTTTGTAGGATGGTATCCATACTTAATCTCCTTACAGACATGCAAAAGAATTGGTATATTTGCAGATTTATGCCGGTCCGAATTAAAGATTAGTGAAGAGGAGCAAATGCGGTAAATTGTTGGGCTGAACTTGCAGAAGTTGTTTCCCCGGCATAACAATTATTGCCATTATAGTACATATAGAAAGTATAAGTTCCTGCACCATTTGGTAATCCAGTAAAAGTATAAGTTGGGTGCAAGATTCCGCCAGTATCAACTAATGTAATTGGTCCGATAGAGTGAAAAACGCTGCTTGGATCATAATATTCCCAATAAATGGTACTGCCTAGACCTGAAACACCACCATTACGATTAATAGTTCCAGTCAAAATCAATGTATCGGTATAATTTCCTGAATTATGGTCAAGAGCCAAAGATACGCTTGGGCTAACAATTCCCTGAATAGTAACTGGATAATTTGATGAAGTACTATTAGCTAAACAATTAGTTCCATCACTGATAAATTGTGCCTGTACATAACTTGATCCAGCAGAGAAAGTATATGCCGGTATATGAGGGTAATAATAAGAGCCACTAGATCCAGTAAATGGAGTGGTGCTTACTAATGTAGAACCTGCATAAATTTTCAATGAACCACTTAAACTGCTACCATTAGAGGAAGTAACGTTTACTGTAAATACACTATCTTGAGCATAACAGAAATTATTTGGTCCAGTGACAGAAATAGCAGTTGAAATATAAGTTGGATTAACAGTAATAGCTGTAGATGTACTGCTTTGATAACAATATCCATCACCAGTATAAACTGCAGTCACATTATAACTTGCAGGAGTAGGGAAAGTATTAGCAGGAACTACTAAGCTAAGAAGACCATTGGTTGGCGTTCCACTTCCTAAAGCGAATGGTGTTCCTGGACCACCACCTAAAATTTGAACTGCAGTTACAGAAATAGTCCCAATAGATGGTGCAATTAAATGAGTTGGTGAAACAGTAATATTGAATGTTGATGGGTTAGCAATACAGAAAGAAGATCCTCCAGCCGAAGATACTGTAGTAGAAGTTGTATCATTATAAGAAGAAAAAACTGGGGTTCCACTAGTACCAGATCCGCTACTACTAGGTGTAAAGCAACCTGTTCCATCAAATATAGCTTCTAAGTAATAAACATTAGGTGGCACAGTAGTATTAGCTGGAACACTAAAAGAGGCATGACCTGTACCATCCAAAACAGATGTTCCTAAAGTAGTAGAGGAGGCTGCATTAGCCCATAATACAAAAGTTACATTGCCAGAAGTAATTGGAGAGCCAGAATTACTAACATAAGCAGTAACTGGCAAGGCTGCATGATAACAAAAATAAGCATCAGGATTTGGAGAACTAATAGAAGTATTAGCAGAAATAAGATTTACATTGTAAGATATTGGCGCGCTTAGGCTTGGTTTAAATTGATGAGCTAAATCAGTCCCACCAACTTGACCTATAAATTTTGCCGTTAAAGCAATACTACCATTAGTAATAGATGGATACAAAGTTGCTGTACTATAATTTACTCCAGCAGCTGCTAATGTTCCAGTAGCCAATATAGCATTATTGTTGCCATCAATCATACGTACAGTGCCTAAAGGAGGGACATTAGCCGCACTGTTAGTAACAGTTACAGAACAAGTAATAGCGGTACCACATGTAGTGGGGCTAGCTGGAGTAACAGAAAATGTGGTGACTGTAGGCCACACATTGATTCTATCCATTTGCATTATACCGCGAGCTACTGGCATCTTTCTTCCTTTATTAGCTAGTCAATGTTAATTGAACAACTACAAACCAATTAATAACAGTAGAGGCATTTGCCCCAGTAAAAATTTCTAAATTATTACCAGCAGTAAGCATATAGGGTGCTGCCCAAGCAGCGGCACCAGTGGTAGTTCTTGGATCGGCACTAGTAACAGTTCCAACACCTGCCGGAGTTGATCCGTTTCTAACAAGTCCCCAAGCTAAATTAAATTGAGCAGATTCAGCTGCGCCAACTTGTTTTCCAATAATCATTACATCTACTTTAACAGATGTTAAATCTGGAATTGTATAACTAAAAGCTAAAGTAGGAGAGCTACTAGTAGTAGAAACATAAGATCTCTGAGTATATGTTTGTTGACCAGCTGATCCCCAAATACTTGGATTAGGAATAGAACCAATAGAAAAGTCCTGCCCATCTTGCTGTTTAACTCTAAGCTGACCACCTAAAGCATACAAAATAGCTCCATTAGTAGGATTGCCAGTAGTAGGTGCTGTAGTTGCGTTTTCAATAAACATTACAACATCACCTGTACCTGCAGGCATTTCTGTACTAGAAATACCCATACTAGATACTGCCGCAACTCTCTGTCCAGATACTTGCTGAGTAACTTGGAAAAGAGTTGATCCTGCTATACCTAGCTGAACACCACCATTAAGTCCTCCAGCAGAACTTCCTCCAGAAATAATAACTTCACCGCCAGTAAAACCAAAAGCAGAAGATGGCTGAGCATTAATAGTTAAAAATTCACCGTTACCAATTGGATTAGCAGTTTGATCGATAGTGGGCGCGGTAACGCTTGAATTAAAGGTAATTTTATTGGCTGCAGAATTGACTACATTGAATCCATGACCATCTGGTGCGCCTGTCAAACCAATTACTTGTTGCAAAACATTATTACCCGCTAAGTCACCAGCGGCAGAAAAGGAATTAGTGGCTGGAGAAGGTGCCCAAGCCACACCATTCCAAGTTAAAACATTGTTAGTACTAGGCGCTAAATTGCTGATAGGCTTGCCCTGAATACCTGTAACTGTAACTGAGCTAGCAGTACCACCAAGATCTCCAGCTAACTTTAAAATACCTTTAACTGTAGTGGTAGCGTCATTGATAACAGGAGGTAGTACAGCGGCAGCCAAAGCAGTAAGAGCAGACTGAACATCAGGTTGAGATGAACCACTAATAACTAAAGTAGGAAACAAATCAATTTGATTTGCTTGATGCCTAAAGGCCGTGCCCTCTACATGGGCTTCAAAATCATATCTGTCAGTTGCAAGTCTGCCAGTTTGAGGGCCAGTGGTAATATTTGGAACTAAAGGTTTTGGAGGGTTTGACATCTTATCTCTCTATTTTATGATATTATGTTGCTTTATTGCGTTATGGCAAGATAATTAGATGAGTATGGCCTAAAACCTCCATAACTTCACCATTTATAATTGGATGATTATGTCCTTGAGCAACAGCTGTAGTTTGATTAATTTGAGTAAGAGAGGTGGTCTTCTCATTTATTACTATTTCGTGTGAGTGCGGAGGAATTCCTGTTACAAAACCAATACTAGTATTTAACTTAGAAGGAAACATTGCTGTATTTCTGAAAGCCCTAATTTGATAAATAGGATCAAACTTTCTAACTCTAAATACCTTTAAGTGCTGTCCGCCATCTAGACCCAAAATAGTGTTATTTCTAGTAACATCAGCTACTTCGTATCTAAATTCTTCATTATCATCCTGATCAAATAAAATCAGAACATCTCTGGTTTTAATAGTTGGAACTGTTAAAGTCCAAAGATCTAGCGGAAATTCTGATTCTAAACCAGCTTCATATCTTTTTAGATTTTCAGCAGTTGGGCCTGGTCTAACTTTAATTCTACCATCAGAGCTACGTGGATTAAAATATTGTTCATATCCAAAGACAAATTTAGTGCCATAACAAAGAGGGCATCTATCGTCTTGATTTTCACTAGAAGGAAGATAACAGGCGCAAGTAATGCCAGTATTTACTCTGCGTAACAAGACTGCATTTCTGCCAGTCACAGATAACAAAATGTCTTGTCTTTGAGTATTCTGGTCTTGCAAAGAAAGGCCACGTAGGATATTGTAGTTACCATATCCGTCAATGCATCCCATTTCTCCGCCAATGTAACTTCCAATACAAGTTCCATTTAATATTTGAACAGGATCTGTTCTATGATATCCTGCGTAGTCATACATAGGGAAAGTTACGTTGGCAGCATCAGCTGCTGATAAATCAGTAGATAATAAATCTTTGTTTACTTGATGATAACCATCAGTGATAGTAAATTGATAACTAGGATATTCAAATCTAGATTGACAAGCAAAAATAATGTCCCATCTAGTATCTTCTCCCACTGCTACAATAGGAACGTTAGTACTCCAAGTATCTTGACCATCAAAACCATTAATTGTATGTTGACGAGGAATAGTATTATTATAGCCTCTTCCTCCACCACTACCTGGAGTAGCGCCAGCCACCTTAACAATGAAAGCGTCTCCTATTCTAAAAATAGGTCCAGTTTCATTAATTGCAAAACTCAAAATACCATTAGAAGTAATTGCTCCATTGGCTACCCAAATAATTGGATTACCATATTGATCTACAACTGTTCCAGAAACACTTCCTGAAACTAAAAATCTTGCAAAGTTTGGAATTGGATTACCAGATGGATCTTGAGGAACAGAAACGCACTTAATAGTCCAAGTTTCAGTAGGCGCTGTTGCCGCAACAATAGATAAAGAACTAATATTTCCGCCACCTACGTTAGTAGATAGTGCCTGATAATAAGTTCCACCACCAAAATCAATAAGTTGGGGAGCTAATGCGCCAGAGCCAGCCGGAACAATTAAATTGTTATTAACATGATCAACAGCCAAATATTGAATTAATTCTACACCAACTTGAACAATACCTGAATTTGGAAATCCAGTTACATCTACTAAGGGAACAATTAAATCAGTAGATGACATGTTTTGTCTTAAAATACTATAAGGATAGTATCTCAAGTTATCGTAGGCAATAGGTAAATCATTAATTAAATTAGAAACATTAGGGTCGTACTCTACAGGTCTAGTAGAAAAGAAATACTCTTGCCCTGGAATTAAATCGACAATATTAGCTTGTAAAGAGCCATCCACAGAGGCATACTTAGGCCCTTCAGTAAAGACGTTTTCTTTTACTGTTGAGAAGTAAATATTATAAGCTATTTTGTTTGTAGGAATTAGTTTACCTGCTTGGAACCACTTAACGTTGATGGTATAACCATCTCCCAAGGAAGATACACTGCTAGTTCCCGCATTAACAGGATTAGGATAAAAAACCATACTATAATTCTAATTTATTGCCTTTTTAGACTTTAGATAATAGTGTTTCTTTTTTATCCTTAGCTTCTTCTTCATCATCAATTTCATGATGTTCTAATAAATCATCAACATATTCTTCGGCCTCATCTTCTCCAAACATGTTGGCCATATATTCAACTTGATTTTGAAAACCTTCTTGTTCAAAAGGATTGTCTAAATAGCTACCTTCGTCAGCACTTTGAGTAGGTTTGTCACCAGTAGTTTGCTGCAACCAATGAGTCATTTCATGAACGCCATAAGAAAAATCTTTAAAGAAATCACCATCTGTTAATAGTTTGTAATTGAAAATAATAACTCCATGATCAGTTTTGGCAGACACATCAAGTGGGCCAAATCTCATTGGAATTAGATCAATCTCCTCAATATCAACATGATATTCTTTGAACATTTCTTGAACTACGCCATCTTTTTTCAAGAACTCTCGCATTTTCTTAATCATTCGATTAAGAGTGCTATAAGGCATTTTCTTGACAACAGATAATGGTATTTTTTCTTTTTTGTCAGACATATTAATTCCTTATATCAAGCGTCTAGCTCTCAAGTGTCTTAATCTTGCAAAAGCTGGATTGATAGCAGAGTTCATACTAAATACACCTAATCCTCTAGGTGCTGGACGTAAACTAGCTTTGATAAACTTAAGTTTTTCCCAATAGTGACTTAATAAAGTACTGTATTGAGTATTCATTAATTCGCTAACAGTAGGCGGATTAAAGTTCAAACCATTATCAGTAATTTGAAACTCACGACCACGCTCGATTAAAGCTTTAGAAGCTAGAGCATAAAGAGTAGCTCCTTCAACTAAAATTTCTCCAAATTGATCTACAAAGTTATCATCATCAAATTGA
>Ga0065712_10001368_pt1 | contig 12760 bp, 17 predicted proteins | sample MisRhiReplicate1_FD_59099 | JGI IMG/M metagenome (GOLD analysis project Ga0065712, IMG submission 59099) | Miscanthus rhizosphere microbial communities from Kellogg Biological Station, MSU, sample Rhizosphere Soil Replicate 1: eDNA_1 v3... | ecosystem: Host-associated > Plants > Roots >...
AACGCACGAGTTCTGGAAGTTGATTGAGGAAGGCGAGCGGACGCCGAAACGGTAGAGAGATCCTTCGCTTTGCTCAGAATGACTAACGCAGACGCGTTTGTTACTTCATCAAGAGCACGGAACGGCTGCGCTTGATTTCACGCGTGATTTTCCGATGCATGTACGCGGGCATGCCGGTAACGCGACGAGGCAGAATTTTGCCACTTTCCGTAACAAATTTTTTCAGAAGATCAGGGTTCTTGTAATCGATTGCCTCCATGGCGATATCGATCCGGCGCCGCGGCATGGGCCGATTGGCGCGGCGAAATGCGGAACGGCGTTTTGGAGTTTTCGGCTGCATGGCTGATTACCTGTGCTCGCGGTGCAAGGTGTGCTTCCGCAAAAACGGATTGTATTTTTTCTTCTCCAAGCGATTCGGCGTCCGTGGACTTTTTTTATTACGCGTCGTCATGTAACGCGACGGCGGCTTCCCGAGCGCTTTAGCTTCGGTGCATTCGAGCATAACAATTTCCTGTGGCATAAACGTCGATCACTCCTTCACTTCCGGCGCAGTGGTCTCCTCCTCCTCGGATTCGGCGCCTTCCTCTTCGGTCAAGCCAAACAAAGAAGTAACTGATGGTCGCATCCGCGCGGCCTTACTCTGCTTTTCCAACTGCGATTGACATTCGACAGTGAAACGGGCGAAGGGAATCGCCTCGAGACGTGCGCGCGGAATTGGCTTGCCGGACATTTCGCATTTCCCATATGTCCCGACCTCGATCCGTTTCAGTGCCTCATCGATTTCGTAAAGTGCGTCCTGTTCTTGTGAGAGCAAACTCAGCGCGAAATCGCGATCGTATGCGTCCGATCCAGCGTCAGCCTGATGCATTCCGAAGGCCGAAGCTTCACTGCCTTCAGCGCGCGAGCGAAGAGTGCCCTGGGCCACGCCAGCCATCGAATCCACTACCGCATCGCGAAGCTGAAGTAGATTTTGTTTTTGCTTGCGAACGAACGGATCCAATTTCTTTTCGCGATGATTCAATCCGAGTAGTACCGCTGCGGGCGACTGCGTGCCCTCCAAGTTGGTTTTTGGCGAACGGTGCGCGATCTTTTTTTCACGTGCCGCATTTTTCGGCTTGGACTTTGCCGCCTGAACTTTGCGAGCTGGCCGCGGCTTTCGTACAGCCAACTTTGCTGTAGACCTGTTCTTTTTCTTTGATTTGGCCATAGTGACTCTTGTAAGCGCCACTTCTAATCGACTGGCGCAGGGAAAATGGACGCTTAATTAAGAACGTTTATCCCAGCGCGCAAGCGGATTCGCCAAAAACTTTTGGCTCACTTCGGTCGGCGATATGCAGCTGTAACGTCCACCATCTCAGCGGGATTTAGGACCAGGGTGACCGCAGTGCAATCGCCCGGTGTTTCACTGAATCGCCATTCGCAAACCTGCCGCTTGCTGATTGAGTCCGCAGCTTAAAACGACCGCGCGTCGCGCGTTTGGAATCGGCGTGCGGGAAAGTGGAAGCCGTAACGGGATGCTCTGGTTTGCGTGAAGCACGGGCGGAAGCTCTTTCGAATGCAGGGCTTGGGCTGCGAGAATGATCTGCCACAATCCTGCCGCGCCAACGCTCTCCCCCAACGCGGGTTTGCCCGTGTAAGCCAACGCATTTGGAACGACTTCCTGAAGCGTTTGGGATTCTGCTTGATCGACAAACGTCCCATTCGCGCTCGAAATAACAAAATCGATTTCCATTTGGCCTAGATCACACAGGATGCGCTTCAAAATTTTTTCCGTTTCGGCTCGTTTCCTAAAATAACCGCCCGGATGTGCGCGTTCGATCGTCGCAAATCCTTCGCGTGCGAGGACGATCGCTCCTGCGCCTTCGCTCAAAATCATTCCGAGGTTCTGCTTGCTGAAGGGCTCAATCGGCGGCGCCACACGTAACAATCGCCACCGCCGGTAAGCGTCGCATAACAGCCAATCGACTTCTTCGGTGCCTACAACGAGACAATAATCCAGCGCGTGATTCGCCATCAATTCCTCGGCCATTGTTATCGCAGTGAGGCCGACGGCAGCGTCGCCCACGAGGGTATACGTAGCGCCGGTCACGCCGAGGATGGCGGCAAGATGGCTTGCCGGCGCATTAAATACAGTTTCCGGAAACAAAAGTGGACTGGCTGCCTGCGCGCCCGTGCCGACGATTTCTTGATAAAAACGTTTCGTGTAAGTGACACCTCCATTCGAGATGGCGAAGATGAGCGCAATTCGTTCAGGGTTCTGCGATTCGCGCTTTAGTCCCGCAGACTCCAAGGCCTGCAACCCGGCAGCCGCGGCGAAACGGGAAATAGCGCTGGCGCGGCGAAGCCGCGGATGGGAAATCCCCTTCAGCGCTGATTCCGGCACGCGAAACACACTGTAAACGCGATCGGTGAATCGTTCGCAAATCGTCGTCGCGGATGCTTCCTCACCCTGAAGCAATCGCTCCCAAACGGAATCAACGCCGGTGCCCAGAGGGGTAACCCACCCCATACCGGCAATCGCCAACCTCATGCTTCGAGTTTACGCATTATCAGCGAAGCATTCGCTCCACCAAATCCAAACGAGTTCGAAAGCGCCATGCTCACTGCAGCAGGTCGCGCTTCGTTCGCAACGATGTTGAGATCAACATCCTCATCTGCAGCGGTGAAATTGATGTTAGCTGGAAGAAATTGGTGTTGAAGCGCGAGTAGACAAACGGCGGCCTCGATAGCGCCCGCGGCGCCCAACGAATGTCCCATCATACTTTTGGTTGAGCTCACTGGCACACCATTGAACAATGCGCTGATTGCCTTGCCCTCAGTTGCGTCGTTGAAGACGGTGGCAGTACCGTGGGCATTGACATAATCAACGTCGGCTGCAGCGATACGCGCGCTTTCAAGAGCCCGCTCCATTGCTTGTCGCGCTCCGATGCCCGATGGCTCCGGCTGCGTGATGTGAAAGTTGTCTGTAGAAATGCCGTAACCGATGATTTCGGCGAGAACAGGCGCGCCGCGTGCGCGCGCGAGGTCGAGATTTTCCAGGCTGAAAACTGCGGCGCCTTCGCCGAGCACCATACCAGACCGATGTCGATCAAACGGCCGGCACTTCTCTGGCGTTGAGGCTTGAAGCGAATCAAAGCCGACGAAAACCATTTCGGCGAGGGCGTCGTACCCGCCCGCTAATACGCTTCGGTAACGACCGGAGCGCACGCATTCAAATGCGTGACCAATCGCATTTGTCCCGGATGCGCACGCGTTCGCGATCACCTGACATGGCGCTGAAATTCCAAAAGCTGTCTGCGCGTCGATCACCGGCTTTTGCGCCGGGTAATTAGCGATCCATGTCGGCGCATGCCGCAGACCCCCTGCTCCGTATAACGAGCGGTAATAGCGCTCTCCGTAAGACATGCCTCCGCTTGTCGTTCCCACTACCGTTAACTCCGGCTCAAACTCAGGCTGTTGCGTCATGAGTTCTTGTAGCGCCTGAATCATCATGTGCGACGCGCGATGCAAGCGTCCCGGACGAAGTATTTGCAGATGGCTGGCAAGCAGACGTGAGTCAGAAACCTGGCCCGCGGTTTTGCAGCGGCATTGCGTGACGGAAAAGCGCATCACCGGAGTCACACAGTCCCGCGCGCTGCGCAAGGCCTCGAGCGTTTCGGCCAAGCCAAATCCGAGCGGGCTTATCACACCCGCTGCCGTAACTGCCACGCGGGCCGGATTATTCATGGTTTCTCGCCTGTCTTCTTGAGCCATTTTTTGACACCAAAAATTGACCTTGATTTCTATTGCTTTCTTAAAAGAAGCATTCTACAAGTGACCGCAAAACGGGAAACGAAAGCCCGGAAGTTGGTGGATTGTCAGTTGAGTTTATTCAATGGCGATTTGAAATCCGATAAGCGGAAACAGTTACCTGGCTGCGTTTTTCTAGAATAAACTCGATGGGAACGAAATTATACGTAGGCAATCTCCCCTTTAACACTACGGAAAACGAACTGCAGGAGCTCTTTTCGCAAGCTGGCGCTGTGCAGGAAGTGACTCTCATGCAGGACCGATTCACTGGCAAATCACGTGGATTCGCCTTTGTGACGATGAGTTCGGAGGAGGAAGCGCAGAATGCCATCTCGAAATTCAACGGCCAAACCATGGATGGACGGCCGATGACTGTGAATGAGGCGCGTCCGCGCGAGCAGAGAGCGCCAGGTGGCGGCGGCGGTGGCGGTGGACGTTACGGCGGTGGCGGATACGGCGGCCGGCGTGACGGTGGACAGCGAAGAGGCGGCGGGTACTAGCCAACCGGCGTCATTTACGCGGTCATCCCGAGCGGAGNGCAGCGGAGTCGAGGGACCCCGCGGAATACGCTTTAAAGTTTCGCCACGGGATTCCTCGACTTCGCTCNGAATGACCGAGNAGCGGAGGAATATGGGCAGGACTGGATTCGAACCAGTGAAGGCGTAAAGCCAGCAGATTTACAGTCTGCCCCGTTTGGCCACTTCGGTACCTACCCTTTGGCGCGAGGGATTTCATATATCCTCGCGCCTCACAGCTTGCAACTCGCGTTAGCTTTCGCGGCTATTGATAGCACTAACGTAACCGTTACGTTTTGACATGGTGCTTCTGCGCGGCCTTTTTTGGTTCGCCCTGTTCCTGGTCCTAACTTTCTGTTTCGTGGTGCTGTTCGAGTACGGGCCGCACGATTTTGCCAGCGGAGCTCAGAAAGAATACGCCCGTGTAAAAGCATTCGTCGTAAAGCGAACGGAAGAAATCGGGGAGAATAAAAAAGGCCGGTGAGCCTCGCGTTCAATCTACGTTGCAGCCATGGCGAGAGTTTCTATCGGCAGAGGTCCGAGAAATTCTTTTGCGTTCTCGATCTGCAACATCGGCCGAGCCAGATGTGCTGCCAAAAAGCTGCTGTCTGGCGTCGGAGCAATCGCGGCTTGAGCGCGAATTTCGCACTCGGCTAATTGCTCGATAACGCGACCTACCTTCTCACTCAAATTCCGGCAGTCCGTAAATTGAACTGTGCAAACACCCGGTGCAGTGTCTTCCACAAAAGGGCTGAGAGTAAATGCGTAGTGAAGCAAAATTTCCTGTATCGATTTTTCCTGCATGGGTGCACGAACTTTAATGACCACGCGCAATGATCGCGCCAACGCCTGGCTCGGGGTCATTCCTTTTCGAATACCGGCCGTTTCTGCGGCTGCGTTCAGTTGAATGATGATCGGTTTCCTTTCGTGTTCTTCGATCAATGCTATTGGTTTTTCGCAGAGTTCCGGCTGATGCCGCGTGGCTGCCTGTAAAAAGAAATTCGGCAAATAAATCGTGACGAACATCAATTTAGTTCATCGCTAACCACTGATTACTGATCTGAGATGCGATCGTTTCAGAACAATTTGGAGTCGTGAAAGCGCGTCCTCGCTTTCAAAAGTTTGAATGTCCCACGAATTTTCGAGCACCAGTTTCAGTTGGGCGCTACCAACCATTTCATATCGCGTAAAGACCAGACATGCCGTGGGCAGCACCTCAACCAACCGTTGCAAACGATACCAATTCGTTTGCGGAATTTTACGCAATTCCTCCGGCGCGTTCAGCACCAGATCGACAATCACCAGCGGAAAATTACCGTCGCGCAAAAGCAGATCAGCCGCTTTGACGGCTTCCGATGCTTTGCTGCACCGGACCCAAAGCATGTGTTGCAGCGACGCATTCTCCAACCCGCAGGGGTCAAACGAATCGCGTCCATCAATCAGCGCCAGGAAATAATTATCGCGATACGCGCAATGGACGAGCGCGTGAATGAGCGATGCACTTCCCGCGCTCGTTCCCGGGCTGATCAATTCGGTGATCGCTCCACCCGGCAACCCGCCGCCAATGGGTTTTTCAAGACAAGATAAGCCGGTAGTTAGGCGACCAGGTGTCTCGGATGAAGGATGAGGGAAACGTTCCGCCAGCAGGTTACGAAGATCGATAATTTTGGCGCTCGCAGCCATCGAACATAAATATGATGCTAATCAAATATATGTTCAAGAGAACATTACCACGGAAAGAGCTGATCCACATGATTTCAATGTTTTGATCACATATGTGAGCCAACATTGAAATGAAACTGCTAGAGCTCCCACCCCGTTCTTTGTGGTTGGACCTTCCCTTAATGCCTTTTCCGCCGCTCTTGCTTGCGGATCAGTGAGACCATCACGCCTTGGATTTTAAGCTCGCGCGCCGGTACCAGATCGGGATAACGCGGGTTTTCAGCCTTCAGATATGGGCGGCCGCGTTCGACGACATAACGCTTCAATGACGTTTCGCCGTCGATCAAAGCCGCCACGATATCACCGTCGTGCACTTCTTTCGTATCTTCCAAAATCACAATATCGCCATCGACAATGTGCGCGCCAATCATTGAGTCGCCCCGCACTCGCAGCGCGAATGTGCCTCGATTCTTCAACACATTTGCCGAGCGCGTGTCCAGCGACACGTGCCCTTCGATGCTCTGCTCTGTCAATGCCGACATCCCAGCAGGAATCTGACCGTAAATTGGAATGTCAGTAATTCGAACCTTCATGGCTGGCGTGATCAACGCTCGCGCTTTGCGCGCATGCCGGTCGAGAAAACCTTTTCGCTCCAGTGCCGCGATGTATTGCATCACCGATGTCTGGCTGGCGAACCCGAAATGATTTTGGATTTCGCGCGTGCTCGGGGTAATGCCTTTTTCCCGTTGCTCGCGCTGAATAAAATCAAGCACGCTCCTCTGCCTGTCAGTGAGCACGCAGGCACCATCCCTCAAGGCGCAAGATCATGCAAGTTCAAATGAACATTTCCCCTTGTATTGGTAGGACGGGCAGTCCTCTGCACGCCGCGGGTTGTCACGAGCTACGGCGCGCACGGAGTAACGCGCCCTAGCTTCGGCTTAAGGTGCACTGACGCTCAAATCGACTATAACCGCACCAGATCTACCAAGAACTGGCACCAAAGGTAAATCATCCCGCGCCAGGAATATTTTACGTCGCCTGTAGCAGTTTGTTTGAGAACGCCTTTGTGAATGTTGTGCGCGATTTGGTCGCGCAGATCTTTCTCGATGTCCGTCTCAATCTGCTCTTCGTCCAGCGGTTCGATATCCGCAGCATCAACTTTGTTTCGCCGTAAAAATTCTCGATGACTTTGATCAAGCTGCCAGAAAGATCGATCCGGCCGTTGCCGATTGATCCGGAACGCGGGAGAGAGTTTCAAGCCGTAGGACAACGGATAATTCCACGTTGTCCAAACAGTGCCGTCCTTGGTGCGCGACGAAATACGCAGGTAATAAAACGAGAAATCACGCTGCTCATTCAGGCAGATAGCAGCCTGGGCACGATCTTCTTCTCTGTAAAACAATCGGAAAAACTGCCGGTAATCTTCCCAATCCCACCCGGCATCACTCACCCAAGCGAACCCTTCGTCCTCGATCTCGCGCGTGATTTCGCTAAGTGCCGGGAATGTGTCAGTAGATGGCGGGGTTTTCGGTCGAAGCTGTTTTTCTTTTGGAAGTCGCAACGCACGGATACGCGTTAGAATTTCCAGCCAGGGCAGAAACAGCCAGGCTAAAGCTGCGACCAACCCCCACACCCAATTGTTCGTAGCGAAATAAAATCCAAGAAAAGTGGCGGCCAGAATCCCGAGCGCCCCGGCCTTTTGCGCATACGAATTGTGAAACGTGCGGAGACCGAAGCTGAGCACGGCCACGCCGAGCGTAAGAAGAAGGCCGAAAAGCATCACGGAACAGCGTGCCTACGGATTGATCTGATGCTGATTCAGAAATTTTTGAAGCTGCTCGGTGTCAAAATTTGCCAAGACTTTATCGCCCGCCACAAATGTGGGTACGTACGTTTGAGCGGAAAGCTGTTTCATCTCCTCGTACGCCTGCCGATCTTTGCCGACATCGATCTCCTGGAAGCAATAGCCTTTCTCGCTGAGATAATCCTTCGCATCAATACACCAGGAACACCACTCGCGGCTGTAAAGTCTTAACTGCATCGGCGGGCGGAAATAAACCAGTCACCGCTTCGCCGTCAACTCCTACGTCTATACGTCCTTTACACGCCTGTTGCTAGTATGATTTCGCCCACACGACGCGGCGGGCGCTCGGTTCGCCCGTAAAGATGCATTGGCCCGGCTCCGAAGAATCATCGAGCGGAATAACGCGGATCGTGACTTTCAGATCGTCCTTAATTTGCTCCTCAACTTCGCGTGACCCGTTCCAGTGCGCGAGCGCAAAGCCGCCGTGGATTTCGGGTTTCGAATTGTTTTTCGCTGTGAAGAAATCGTAAAAATCTTTCTTCGAGTTTATCTTATGTGTGTTCGCGTCCTGGAACTCTTTCGCACGCGAATACAGCGAATCCTGGATGGAGACCAGAATTTCTGGAGCGCGCGCGACGAATTCGTCCATCCGAATCGACTCCTTGTTCTTCACCGGTTGATCGCGCCGGCTCACTGTGACCGAATTTTTCTCAAGATCACGCGGCCCGATCTCAACTCGCAGCGGCACGCCTTTCTTAATCCAGTCCCAATTCTTGACGCCGCCGCCGAGATCGCGCCGATCGACTTCAGCCTCAATTGCAACGTCATCGAGAAATTTTTTCGCACGTAACTCCGCAACGAGTCTGTCGCAGGTTTCCAAAACTTTCGCGCGCGTCTCTTCCTTGGGCGTGATCGGCAGAATAACGATGTGCGTCGGCGCGATTCGGGGCGGCAAAATAACGCCGTCGTCGTCCCCATGCGCCATGACGACTGTGCCCACCATGCGCGTTGTCATGCCCCAGCTTGTGGTCCAGCCAAATTCCTGTTTGCCCTCACGCGTTTGGAACTGAATTCCGCTTGCACGAGCAAAATTCTGCCCCAGAAAATGCGATGTGCCGGCCTGTATTGCCTTGCGGTCCTGCACCATTGCTTCAAGCGCCATCGTTTCCACCGCGCCAGGGAATTTTTCGCTGTCCGATTTTAAACCCGCAAATACGGGAATCGCGCAACGTTCGCGCACAAAGGTTTCGTACACGCCGAGCATCCGCTTGGTTTCTTCTCGCGCTTCTGCCTCCGTTTCGTGGACGGTGTGGCCTTCCTGCCACAGAAATTCAGTTGTGCGCAGGAACAATCGCGTCCGCATTTCCCAGCGCACGATGTTGCACCACTGGTTAATCAGGATCGGCAAATCGCGATACGACTGGACCCATTTCGCGTAGCTCGCGCCGATGATGGTCTCACTCGTCGGCCGGACAACAAGCGGTTCGGTTAGTTTCGATTCGGGGTCGGGCACCAAACCGGCTTCCTCATCCATCTTGAGCCGGTAATGCGTAACCACGGCACATTCTTTGGCGAAGCCTTCGACGTGCTCAGCTTCCCTGGCGAAATAACTCAACGGAATGAACAATGGAAAATAGGCGTTGCGATGACCGGTGGCGCGAATTAACGCGTCGAGCTGACGCTGCATGTTTTCCCAGATCCCGTAGCCCCACGGACGAATGACCATGCACCCGCGGACCTCCGAAGGCTCGGCCAATTCGGCGGCACGAATCACTTGCTGATACCACTCCGGAAAATCTTCGTCGCGGCGCGGCGTAATAGCGGTTTTTGTGGAAGCTTGGGTGGACATAGAGGTGATCGACATATGTGTCGCATATGACTCATATGTCGCAAGAGGCGCTCGCTGGTTGACATGTGCGTGCCTCGCCCGTAATTTCCGTGCTCTTTTTCTGCTGTGAAAACATTTTCCGCCAAAGCCAGCGAAGTGCCGCACAAGTGGTGGGTTATTGACGCCCAGGACCAGGTGCTCGGCCGCGTCGCGGTGAAGGCCGCCAACCTACTGCGCGGGAAAGAGAAAACGATTTTCACCCCACACGTCGATACCGGAGATTTTGTCATTGTCATCAATGCGGAAAAGGTCCGGCTGACCGGAAAGAAGGAAGAACAGAAAAGTTATATGAGTTTTTCCGGTTACGTCGGCGGACACAAATCTGAGAGTGTCCGGGCACGCCGCGCTCGTCATCCTGAATTACTGGTCGAACGCGCCGTTCGCGGAATGATTCCACACAATCGGCTTGGTCGGAATGTTTATCGGAAGCTGAAGGTATATCGGGGCGATTCGCATCCGCACGCTGCGCAACAGCCCGAAGCCGTCAAAATTTAGAGGTCGTGATCTATGCCACAAACTGAGGAATTCATTGCTACAGGTCGCCGCAAGACATCGGTCGCCCGTGTGCGCATGATGCAGGGCAACGGAAAAATCGATATCAACGGCCGGACGTTCGAAGACTATTTTCCGACTGTGCCGTTGCAGAATGTGGTGTTGCAACCTCTGCAGAATGCGAAGGCCGTTAACACCTACGACGTCTTCATTCATGCCAGCGGCGGCGGCATTATGGGTCAGGCCGGCGCGGCACAACTCGCGATCGCGCGAGCACTTCTTCAAGTCGACGCCAATTTACGAGGCCCACTAAAATCCGAGGGCTTGCTGCGCCGCGATCCGCGCATGAAAGAGCGAAAGAAATCTGGGCAACCCGGCGCGCGGAAACGTTTCCAGTTCTCGAAACGGTAATAAGTAGGGCGGGCAGTCCTCTGCCCACCAAAGGCGGGGCGCACGGAGTGACGCGCCCTACCATCTACGGTTTCTTTGGCGATGGCACGCCCTGCGGCTGGTTCGGCGCAGGCGGAGCTTGCGGCGCCGGCGCCGGCGCGGGAGGATTCGCCAACATTGGCGGGATGGTTGGCCCTGTTGCCGCTCCCGGTGGCGAAGTCGACGTAGTAATCGGCTTCAGCAGGCGCAGTTGCTGCATCGCCTCGCCCGCCCAAAAACTTGTTCGGTATTGGGTGAGGATGGTCTCGGTGATGCGTCGCGCCTCGTCGTTCCGATTTTTCGCCTTTAGAATGTACACCTGCAAAAGCATGGCGAGGGGGGCGGCGTAGCTGTTGGGATAAGCTGACGCGATCTGTTGATACATTGCCAGGGCTTCATCCGTTTTCCCCATCGAGTCCAGATTGGCCGCCATCGCCATTTTCGCCGTGCTCAGGAGCTCGTGCTTGGGGTACTTCGCGATGAAAGTTTCGAGCGTTTTATTCGCCTCTGTGAATTTGCCTTGCTTGCGCTGTGCTTCAGCAAGCAAAATGTACGCATCACCGCTGGCAGGCGAATTGGGGTATTGAGCGATTACCTGTTCGTATGCTTGGGCACTACCCGCGCTCGCCAACGCGGCTGATGCGGCGGCCGCGCGGCGATCAGAATAAAACCGATAACCGGTGAACGCAGTAACCGCTAGCAGGACAACGATCGCGGCGGAGATAATTGGCTTTTTGAAACGCTCCCAAAAAAAACGCGTTTCCAGTGCGACATCGCGAGATGGAGGTGGCGCTGCTGGCATAATCGTCTTGTGCTGGATCAGTTTGAAAACCGGGTAAGCGTCGTCTTATGCCACGCGAAGGTTTCTCGCGCAAGCAGCGACGAGTCAGCATACCCACGCGACAAGGCCTTTTCAGGCGATAAAATCCTACCTATGAACGCATTTTGGAATTCTTTTGAAACTTTACTCGGGCTCGGCGTGGAACCGAGAAATTTGACCTTCATTCAGATTTCGCTGCGTGGGATCATCGTTTTCCTTGTCACGCTGGCCGCGGTTCGACTTGGGCACAAACGCTCACTCTCGCGGAAAACCCCGTTCGACGCCGTTTTGCTTGTCATTCTTGCTGCAGTACTTTCGCGCGCAATTAACGGTTCAGCGGCTTTTTTTGCGACGCTCGGCGGTGGCGTGGTTTTGGTGCTGCTCCATCGCCTTTTCGCTTTTCTGGCATTCTATTCCCACAAGTTCGGAATTCTGGTCAAAGGCAAACCTGATGTCATTGTGCGCGATGGACAATGCGATGTAGCCATGATGTGGCGCAACCACGTCTCGACACACGATTTGGACGAAGACATGCGACTTAGCGTACATACAGACGATCTTTCCAGTATTGGACTCGCGCGCGTAGAACGCAGCGGCGACATCAGCTTCATCAAAAAATAAGTTGACCCATGTGGCATATGATCTAATGGAACGGAGCGACTCATGAGAACGAAAAAAAGGTGGATCAAACCGACGCTCAAAACAGTGCCGATCTTTTTTGAATGCACCTGTTACGCCGGCGCGGTCTGATCGGGCGGGAATTACGACATAAGTTGGGTTGATTCGGATCCACATCCTCGGCAGCGCGGCCGGCGGCGGTCTGCCGCAATGGAACTGCGCTTGTGTAAACTGCGTCGCGGCGCGCGCGGGAAAAATTCATCCGCAAACGCAATCGAGCATCGCGATCGGCGCCGACTCGGAAGAATTTCAGAACTGGTGGTTAATAAACGCATCGCCCGATCTGCCCCGGCAAATCGAAAGCTCGACGTGGTTGCAGCCGCATCGCAACGCATCGCGCAATACTCCGATCGCAGGTGTTCTTTTGACCAACGCAGATATCGATCATGCGCTGGGCCTGTTGCTCCTCCGCCAACAGGAGAAGCCGCTTGTCGTTTACGCCACGGACGAAACCCGAGCTGCGCTCGCATGGCTTGACCGCACCCTCACGCGCTTCTGCGGAATCGATTGGCGGAAGATCAGTCCGGATTTTCAACGATTGAACAGCAGTATCGCTTTTCGCGCGATTGAATTGACGCACAGCGTCGCGTTTCAGTTTTTGGACGAAGCGTCGGGCCGATTGGCGTTAGTAGCGCCAGCGGTTGGCGAGCTTGCCCGTGAATTATCCGAAGCGTCTGCCAATT
>Ga0065712_10000872_pt1 | contig 12743 bp, 17 predicted proteins | sample MisRhiReplicate1_FD_59099 | JGI IMG/M metagenome (GOLD analysis project Ga0065712, IMG submission 59099) | Miscanthus rhizosphere microbial communities from Kellogg Biological Station, MSU, sample Rhizosphere Soil Replicate 1: eDNA_1 v3... | ecosystem: Host-associated > Plants > Roots >...
GCGATCCTTATTTTCAATAGGCAACAATTTTGCTTCTTCTCTAATAAGAACTACTAGAAAACTGAACTAATTTTCAAACTAAAGATCATCTGATGTAAAGCTTATGGTGTTTGGTGCTATCTAATTTAATTTACTTGAAGACTTTAAACCCGTCAATTTGTCTTTAATATAATGAGAGATCTAATGAAAGCTTTATTTCTGACAAAGCAACAGAATCACCAGATGATATTTAGTACGATACTCTTATACGGAGTGCTTTTCGCAGTGGCAGAATTGTTGGTATGTGTTATTATAGGAAAATTAAAAGCAAGCAAGTTGCCAAAAAATACGGAAAGTCCTGAGGTGGATGTTGATTCCTCAGCTAACAAAATTTAGAATTATGTATATGAGTTCGTAGACCATAGAATAGCATCTTCAGTTAGACTGAGGGATAAGATAGTCTTACCCGGGGATGCCTAGATTATCATCCATCCATAAATAAATTATTGAGGAATTTGTTGCCTTGCTTTACTTTGTTACTGCGGAGATTTGGATATATTTGAACTCGTTGCATTAGATGCATTCGAATTATTTGTGTTTGAGGTGACCGACTCGTCAATCGGTTTCAAGTTTTTCTCCTTTATGATGTCATTTAGCACCGTAAGATCATATATTCCGGTTAGATCTGGTTTTGTTTTCCCGAGAAATCCAATTTCAAATGCGTCATTTGCTGATTTGAATAGTGACTGCTTTATAGGATCATACGTTAACTCTAATTTAGAGAAAGCGCCTTTAAGCTGGTCCTCTGGGATTGTCTGTCCTGTGAGTTTTTTTAATTCAGTGTTGTAGACATTAAGGGCCTGCACTTTGTTATTATTTATCCATTGAGTTTCATTTATGTGTGCTTCCAGAAACTTCTTTATCACATCAGGATTAGCTCGGAGATATTCTGGATTAACAATTATGTTGGCTGTTACGAATTTACCATTAGGCCATAAAGTGCGTTCATCCAAAAATAGTCTAGCATTACCTTCTTTTATCAGTTTTTCACCCCAAGGCTCAGGAACCCAGGCCCCATCGATTTCTTTCTTTAGCATCAATGTCAATATATCTGGATTCTTTATAGGAATAACCTCAACGTTTCCACCTTTCTCCTTTGTTTTGTAACCGTTATCTAGTAAATATTTTCTTAATGCTACATCCTGGGTATTTCCCAACTGAGGTGAAGCAAACTTTTTACCGGCAAAGTCTTTTGGCGTTTGAATTCCTGAATCGTTCCTAACAACAAATACTGCACCTCCACTCGATGCTCCAGCAATTATCCTCACGTTTTTGCCTCCAGAAACAATGTACCCGTTTATTGCAGGATTTGGTCCGACATATGCAGCGTCGATTTGTCTTGCGAAAAGAGCTTCAATAGCAGAGGGGCCTGCGTTGAAGACAAAACTCTTGATCTCAATATTGTCTCCAAGTTCCTTTTGAAAATCCCCATTTCCGATCCCAATTACTGCCTGTGCGTGATTAATGTTAGGAAAATATCCTAATCTAAGTATTTTCTTTTCTGTGCCTTGTGAATATCCATCTCGGGAAATGGAAGTTGCTGTAATAAGTCCTGTCCCAATTATTACAATACTAAGAATTATAACAAATATTCTATTGTTCTTGTTCATGTACTAACCTTGAAAAGAACAGATAAGAACATATTTTAATTATCTCAAATATGCAGAAATTTACAAATATGCGTTGCTTTAACATACAATTATTCAAGAGGTCATAACTTGTTATCTCGTGTTGTACTATGGGCTGAAATTTTCAGCTGGACCTTAATCTGAGAATATTAGTTTTCGTAAGTTATAAAATTTTATCTGTGTCTTGCGTATTGAATGCTTTTGGTTTGATAAGATGGTCTGTAAAAAAGGCTATAGATTAAATACATAGATGACGGTCGAAATCAAGTCAAATTAAACTTAAGCAATAGCTCATGATAATCATAATTGAATTCTTCTTCCTTTGTCAAGAATAACGAGTTCCTCACTGATTTGATTGCACATTTGTAAGACTCTCATACCTTTTTCTGTTGTTCTGTATCTTTGTGATCCCTCTTCGTATTCTATCAATCCTTTTTGTATTAGTAGCCCAAGATATTCTCTCATTTGTGAGAAGGTCAAGAAGGCCTTATACATAATACTGGTTTTGGACGCTCCTCCATTAGCTGCCTCCAATATCAACCCGATTATATCAGATCTGCTTCTGTACTTCATAGGAGTTGCTGCGTATTTAGTTATTCACTATATATGCTTGTTCATAATTTGTTCTTTAAGGTATGTCAATTCTTATATCAAAAAGTAACTGTTAACTTATAAACAGCGATAAGATGATTTGCCCATCTATTATTTATGCAGCGAATATCAAACTAGTCCTATTGGCCCTTGCCTGCTGCATGCTTGCCTCATCCTCGAGGTTCCACGGGCAAAGGCAGAGTTCCTAGTAAAATACTCTGCATCATGCTATCTATATTATTGAAACCTAATTCGTTAGAACAATCCTAGGTCCAAACTAAGAAGTACGGATTCCAAATTATTTTGATATTATTGTTTATTCGCTGGCCTTCTTCTTCTTTCCACGAAATGAAAATAATCCTCTTCTTGTATTAGAAGGAGAGAAACTGTCCGCCAATTTCCAACCCGTCTTGATCAAATAAGGTGTAATGAATGTAGTAATAATAGTCATTGTTCCTATCATTGGTAAGACGAAATTGCTGGTAGCNCACCAATGTCTGCCCCGCCTTTGGCTACTACAAGTGCAAGTTCACCGCCTGAAGAAGAAAGCCCAAAGCCCGCCCTCAGTGCGGTTACAGTACTATAGCCCTGTGATTTTGAGGCCAGATATACAGTAAAAAATTTNGCTCCTAGTGACGCTAGGATCAGAACTATCGCAGGAATAATGAAAAGNGGAATTTGTGTTATGTCCATGAGGGCGCCGATTGAGACAAAGAACAGGGCAGCAAACATATCCTTAATAGGCGTTGCAAGAACCCTGGTGACTGCATGTACTTTTGATTCAGCTATTAATACCCCAGCAAAAAAAGCCCCAGTGGCAACGGATATGCCAATCTCATATGCAATAAAGGATAATCCGAATGCCACACCCAGGATTGTCACCACTAGAACATCATGCTGATTAGTTCTTCCGACGAAGTTTATAAATTTGGGTATCGTCTTCGAACCTACGAATAATACGCCGGCAATAAAAACTATAACAGTCCCTATTGTTATTGCTAATTCTGTACCAATTACATGACCTGTTGTTGAAACAGATTGCAATATAGCTAACATAGAAATCACAATAATGTCTTCAATCACTGCTACACCCAAAATAACGTATGATGCTTCTTCTTTTACCATCCCTAACTCTTCTAACATTCGCATTACAATTACTGTACTTGTCACAGATATGGCCAATGCTAAAAAGAGGCTATTAGAAAGGGAATAATGCAAACTCTGCGTTACTACAAATCCTATGGCAAATGTACCAAAGGCTTCAGATGTAGCAATTACGAATGCTCTTTTACCTATTTTACGTAACTTTTCAATAGGGAATTCCATGCCCACAACAAACAAGAGGAGCATCACCCCAATTTCTGAAAATAAATTCAACACATCTAAATTTAATACAAGACCAAAAGGGGGAGTATAAGGACCTATTATCATTCCTGCGATAATATATCCTATCACCATAGGTTGTTTGAGTTTGTAAGATACTAATGCCATTACTGAAGCTACGATCATAACAATAGTAAAGTCATGTAATATCGGTCCAATTTCAATAACCACATGGTTGAGTTAGAGATCGGGTCATATAAGTCTCGGCTGATAAATTACTACTATCGGGTATTGTGAACGTACCAGTTATCTAATAGTTATTCATTCGTTCAATCATTTCTGGTCATTTCCATTGCCACATTTTGTGACTATAATTGCCAGAGCTATCCACCGTCCATTCAGTAACCCCGACCACACCATTTAAAAAGGCAAGTTTGCCACCTGGATCGGCTGAAAAGAAGCGTGCACCTGGATAAACTATCTTTCCAGAATCTTCGGGAAAACCTCTTCCGAGCTCAAAAGCTTTTGCAGACCCGTTTCCATTAATAGGGATAATCACCCCATGACCCACACCTTGAGAAACGTTATTTGGCAAATATGTGTTTTCAAAAGTCCAAGTTTCTGAAATATTTCCTACACCCTTAATGTAACCACTTCCTGTATAAGAAACTTCAATCTTGCCAAACCCACTAGTGCCATCTTCATTATTTATCACCCTCTGGCCCACGATCTTACCACTTGCTTCGTAAATTAGGTCACCTAGCGTAGCACTTTTGTTGGTATTGTTTATGATGCTTTCAATTAACTTGCCTCCACCCTGGGCGGACGCCGCTTGAAGGTTTATTGATTGGCCTACGTATGAGTAAGATAATATTCCAGAAATAGTAACCGCAAATAACATAATCCAGATGATTGCGTTCAAGTTGCTCGTATTAAATTATGATAGCGGTTCCTTTTATTTATTCAGGGGCCTTCAGTTTCATCATACAAGAGAAGGAAGATCTCTTAAGAAAATACAAGAAGATTCTTAAGAATCAAATAATTCTTCTTATACTAAAAAGTAACCAAGATCATTTATTACATATACTCAGTGGTTAATTCCATGAAATATTTGAAATCATTTATTCCCGAATTCTCAGCGGTTAGCACTTCGTTATTAGTCATTCTAATTATAGCTCCAAATATGATGGACATTGACTCAGTTTCACAACATGTTGCCTTAGCACAGGTTAATCAAACTATTACGTCAAATGTTACTGATACCCTCAAATCTCTCACGTCTAATGTTTCCACTTCTATCAAGAGCACTATAGACAAGATGATTGCAGATACTTATGACGGTATGATGGAAAGTACGATTAATATGCTTCTTAAAAACACGACCCAATCATTAACGGGTAATACAAATGCAACCATTGCAAAATTTGAACCAAAAATTCCATCTGGCATTGATTTGTCTCAGATTTCAAATCCAGTCCAGCCGAACTCTTCAAACGAACACGATAACGCACAATTTTTGTATAGTCAATAGGAGTATCAGCCAGAGTTATGAAAAATGATTTAACAATCCACTATGACTTATTTACTTAANAATGGATACAGATTTCAGAAGAAATACTGCTTTATGATTTACTTTTCTTAGTTGATTTTGGTGACAACAAATACTACTAATTGAATGGCGCTAAAGGACAAGGTAAGAATTTTGGTTGCACTTTTCTCGCGAGTTACTTAATGGGTTCTCAAACTGGGTAAATAAATATTATAAAGAACTATTGGGAGCTTTGGCTGCAGCTAGTTTTCAAGCATTGATAACGATCGCATTAGTGTTTAACCTATATTAATGACTAGGGGGGAGTGAAATAAAAATAAGAATTAGGATAAGTTAAGAAATACTTCCTACTTTACTAGGTTTATAGGCTAGCCTACTACTTCTCCATAAGCTGTTATATTACTCTTCCCGATCCTATCAAATGAGACTATTTCTAAGCGTTGAAACTGTAATACTTCCCCTGGCTTTAATACGAATGACTGGCTTGAGACAAATTTGTCAGTTTTGCCCAGGAGAGCACCGTCCTTGTCAAAAAATTGTGAAATTAGTTTCACGTCATTAACACTCACAGTGTTATTATTCCTAATATTGCCAATAACATCCGTTACGCTTGTAGGAGATTTAGTGACAGATAATTCTTCAATTTTCAGACTAACTTTATCACCTTTCGCCAGGGTACTTGTGTTGTTAGTAGATGACGAATTAGTGGAATTCGAAGACATGTTTGTTGTACTTTGAGCATATACCTCTGAACCTGTATCTGTTTCTGTCGTTACCATGCCTATTGCAAAAAATAACGCTGCAGACAAACCTAAAAATATATGATCCCTTTTCATCGAGATTGAATATAAGATCGCTTTATTTAAACCAGACGATTTGATTATCATATACTACGTTAATTAATATCTCGATTTCTGAGGGTTCTTAGAAGAAGGGTAAGGCGCAGGATCTATTAAAGTACTAGGTAGTTTCTGCAGTTCTGAACGCTGATTGCAAGTATTGTATGTTCAAGTGAAGCATTTATTAGTGATAATTGGCATGATTATTCCAATGTGTTTTGACAAACTAACAAAACCAAAGAACTCGATGATGCTACTTATGATGGGAGGTTCGGTTTCAATTATTGTATTGCTTATTAGTCTAGGTTATGCAAATGCCACATTTCCAAATGAAAATACGTATAACGTAAAGATAAACGGTATTATGGATAGTAATGACAATATTAAAAGTGTACTAGGCAATGTGGAATTATATAACTGTAATAATACAACTCACGCAGTTATGACTTGATGATGAACTACCGACTTCGTTAATAATTTAAGTCAAAAAGTCCTATTAATTTATCGCCAATTCAAAAAAAAGAAAAAGTGGTTAAGAGCTGTTTGTCATCATCGGGGCGGATGAATTAGTCATATTCCCAGTACTAGTCATATTTCCGCTCATAGTTGTATTGCTCATGTTCGACCCTGCTGACATATTTGTTTCAGGTGTACTCATGTTTTGAGCTGCTACGGAGTTCAAAGCAAGAATGGACAGTGCTGCCACTATAGGTAAAATTAGAGCTACTTGCTTTTTCATGTCTAACTTCCCAAAAGAAATGAGTAATAAAGTTTTAGATAGTCAAATCCATAACATTGAGTTTAGAAATTACATTGTTACTTGGCATGATAATGATAGAAAATCGAAAATAATATATGAATTTAATTTGAAATCAAGTAACCATTTGTATAGACTAAATAAACATCACCAAGATGCGTTCAAACTCGAATTCATGATTGATAGACTTTCGTGGTTTAGTGGTACAATTCACTAAGTGATTTTGTCCGTCAAGTTGTATGCGGGCTGGGCTGACCTAATGGAATACAAGTGAGTGGGACAAATTAAGATTAAAATAATACCTATTAAACAAGACCGTCTTTATCATTGCAATAATTCTCATCACTCATACAAACTTTTTATCCACAATTATGAATATATGTCCATCTAGTCTAAAGAACTTGAAGATTACAAGTTGAAGTCTGCAGTATACAGGGAGCACAGCAAAGATCCCAGACAAGTAGTAAAAATTGAGGATATTGATACACCGAAGCCCAAATCGAATGAGGTCTTGATAAAGGTCGAAGCGGCAGCGTATAATTATAATGACCTATGGGGCATCTGGGGCGAACCGATAAAGATTCCAATGCCTCACATATCAGGAAGTGACGCAGCTGGAACAGTCGTCGAAATCGGGGATAATGTAACGACAAAGTTCGAAATTGGGGATAGGGTTGTAGCATATCCAAACCTGACATGCAGATTGTGCTATGAATGTACAAGTGGGAGGGAGTATGACTGCAGGAGTAGGCAGGTATGGGGTTTCCAGACCGGCCCTCTCTGGGGCGGCTTTGCTCAGTATACACATATGCCTGAAGCGAATATAGTCTCACTTCCCGACGGTGTATCATTCAATGACGCGGCAGCAATTTCGATGGTAGGTATGACTGCTTGGCATATGCTTGTTACTCGATCCAAGATACGGCCCGGTCAAAAAATTCTAATAATGGGTGGAGGAAGTGGAATGGGAATAGCTGGAATACAGATCGCCAAATTATTTAACTGTGATGTTATAGCTACTGCAGGAAATAAGGAAAAGATGGACAAGTGTTTGCAACTTGGCGCCGATTATGCAGTCAACCATCGTGAATCTGACTGGTACAAGAAAGTACGTGAAATAACAGACAAGCAAGGAGTGGACGTCATTTATGAGCACATTGGCAAAACAGTTTTTCCCCAGGAATTGGGCCTATTGAAAATGGGTGGCACCCTCGTATCCACAGGTGCTACTACCGGATACGATTCAACGATTGACTTGAGGTACCTGTTTTTCAAAGGAATCAATCTGTTGGGCGCAACGCAGGGAACAAAAACCGGGTTACAAGAAGTGATACACTGGGTTAGTAATGGGAAAATAAAGCCGGTGATTGATACCATCCTTCCATTCAGCGACATGGTTGAAGGCCATATTAAGATGGCAGAATCGCAACTGTTTGGCAAAATAATAACCACCCCCCAGAAGCTTTAGCAGTATGTTCAAAAATGCATGGTTGGAGCAACCGAGGATCCGTATTATAATTAGCAACATCTTTACGGTGCAGTTATATTACTCACTGAAAAGGACAGCTCAGAACGAGAAGAATACTAGCGAATAGTTGATTAACTGTTGTTATTCAATCTTAATACAAACTGTTTTTTGCAATAGTGTGAATACATAATTAGTTGCATTTGATTTATTTTCTCTCATTATAGCAGCTGCTTGAATTATAAATTACAATTGAATATAGTTGTGTAATTGAAAACGAAAGTTTTCCGATTCAATATTGGTAAAGCGATGGTAGTTTTACTGCTGATTATGAGCTTTTTTGGGTTTCAGAGTAAGGCAATCCAATTAAATTCTAATCGATCCCTATTCAACATTGCAGCTGTAGGCGATTGGGCATGCAATGCTAATACGCAAAACACTGTGAAGGGCATAATGACCAAGAAACCAGAATTAGTAATTGCCCTTGGCGATCTTTCGTACCAGAGAAGTCCTGACTGCTGGTTCGAGATAATTTCTCCACTTAACAATATTACCAACGTAGTGAGAGGAGACCATGATAATGATTTTCGCTTTGCCCAATATATGAAACATTTTGATATGTCAAGAGAATTTTATTCCTTCGACAGAGGTAACATGCATATACTAGTAATGTCTACTGAAGCCCCCTATGAATTAGGCTCGGCCCAGTATGAATTTGTCAAATCAGATTTGGAAAAAGTCTCGACAAATTCAAGTGTGGACTGGATTATAGTTTCATATCATCAACCCGCATACATTTCTCCGACTAATTGTAAGGGGTGTAGTCCTAGGGTAACACTAAGGGAGCTTTATCATCCTTTGTTTGATAAGTATGGTGTAGATCTTGTATTGCAAGCTCATTATCATGGTTATGAGAGGAGCTATCCAATCATATTTAACAATCAAGAATCAGAGAGCCCAATAATTGCAAATAGGAATCAAAATGACTATAAATATGGCAATAATACCTCTCATGGTATTATCTTTGTTACTGTTGGTACCGGAGGCGGAGACCTTAATATGTTTCAAGGAAAGCCTTCATATATAGCAAAACAATATCGAGGTTTTGGCTTTATAAATATAGAACTTGCAAATAATGGGACAACATTGAGCTGTAGTTTCTATGCGAACGACGGAACCTTGCCTGATCAATTCAAAATAGAAAAGTAAAGGAATTTCTCTATATTTGACAACACTAACAGGTCTGAATGTAATGTTTAAGGGAAAGAACAATAGTCATAGTTAGATGCATGATTGGCTCTACCCAGTCAAACCCCTTTTTGTATTTGACTACCGTTGGATGGAAGACAGGAAGGGATCATGAAATAGAAATCTGGTTTGTAAAACACTGTAAAAGATTTTATATAATGGCTGAGCGAGGAGAATCTGCACATTGGGTTCAAAATATCATCAACAACCCAAAAATTTCTTGTAGAGTTAACAATACTGTGTTTGAAGGTACGGCACGAATAGTTAGTCGAACGAAAGAACCTCAATTGGCCGCTGAAATTTCTAAACTAATGCTTGTAAAATACAAATGGAATGAGGGTATGATTGTTGAAATTATGCCACCCTAAAGGGTATGAAGGAAATACCACCAAGTGAAATATTCATTTTAAAAAAATTATCTATTCTATTTTCTACTTTAGTTCCCATACTTTAGTTACAGTATTACCTTTTTGATCTATTTGGTCGGCGTACACACCTACAATCTTTGCAAGGGATACGAACTCTCCAGTGGGGGTAGCACTAAAGAATACTGTTCCATGGTTACGAATAAATCCATCACTACCCATTGATCCTATTGCTTGAAATGTATATGTAGCTACTTCTCCTTTTTGATTCATTATCATTCCTTGTCCATGGCTTCTGGCAATTTCATCTGTACCGAATTCTACCCATGCAGTACCCATGTCTGATACATTTGAATTTCCTTTAAATGTACCTCCACCAATCCATGAGACTTCCATGACTGGTTTTCCGGGATCAGGTACTCTCAAGCCTGCGCTTGATCCGAATGTGGTTAAAACAAGATCTCCCACGGAAGCTGTAACAGTTTCAGGAGTAAGACTGGAAGCGGGTTTTGTTGGCATGGACATTGACATAGACATAGACTCTGAATTGTTTTGGCTTAGTGCCAAGGATTGTTGATAAAAAATACCGCTAGATGTAATGATTCCAACCAATAGGATCGCCGAAAATATAATCCATTTCGACTGTTGGAAATTATTAGATTTCAAACTTTTCCTCTCGTTATTGGTCTTGAATCTTATCAGCTATTTCTAACCTTTCGTTGAGTATGCTATTCACTTTTTCCTGTAGTTGTAGGAATCTAAATCCTTTAAGAGTGGTCTTGTAAGTCTTGTCTATTTTTTCAAAGGTCAAAAACCCATTGTCTATCAATATGTCCAAATACTCTACTAACATGTGATATGAAAGGAACGAACTGTACATGATCTTTGTTTTCTTTGCGCCCTGAGATCCGGCGGTGTTGAGTATCGAGACAAATATCTCTTCCTTGTTCCTGTATGTCATTTGCAATATGAATTACTGTATTGTTATTATAGGCATCCTCGTCTGATTCTAGATCTACATTCATATTCACCATTAAGATTTTTATTCAGAGTTTTTGTAGGAAAACAATCCTGTAATTTGCCTAGATAAGAGGCTTCGTGAGCTGCTAACTGAGGTGGGTCGTACAACTACTTCGATTAGACATACCAGGCGTTCCTATCATTCATCAAGGTACGAAGTGTAGGCACTTTTACTTACTTGAAAGTGGAAAAGAAAATTTCGACTCTGTATATCTCCACAATCTCAATTTAAAGGCGGAATATAGGTATGATTAATAGTCGTGCCTGAGTTGTTTTTGTAAGGCATGTTTTGACTACTACTATTATTTGCTTTTAGAGATGCTTGGTTTCTATCGCCCGTTTTATCAGAAACCTGATCAATCAATCCGGACTTGGTCGAGTTTAAATGTGAGAGTACTGACCAAAATGCTGCTACCAGTATAATGAGAAACAAGGCAATTATAATAATAGCTGGAACACGATCTCTCATCTCTAGAATTTATGGTTATAATTGATTTAAGTGGTTACCTATAGAAAGAGTGAGAAAGAAACCCAATCCTTTGGTTGAGCCTAAAATTGTGAGAACAGAAAGGTATCATGATTTCAGGAAATTTCTATTATGTACTCAATAGGGAAAATTTGCCGCTAGCTTATTTACTTTTGTAACCTCGCATGTTACTATAAAAATAATACCTTGACGACTTGTCTTCTATAACAATAGTAACTTACTAGATAACCGTTATATATTTTTAGAACATATAATTTGCGTAAGAAAATGGAATCTACAATGCGCTGTCAAGTATGTGGTAAAAAAACACACGAGCTGCGCTTCTGGTTCGATAACATGCTATGCAGTAACTGCTATATTGTGAGCAGAACCAGATCTGAGATGATTTTAGAAGCAACGACCTAACTAATCATCTTTTTTTATTGTCTTTTTTTAAGATTAAAGATTTTCAATTTGACCCTTTAACTCATTACTTCTCATTTCACTTAGCTCTAATTCAAAGGAACAATTTTTGGATTTGTAGAAATGACAAGGGCTGGTAGTTAATACTCCAATGAGTGAGTGAATGGACATGTATAATGTAATTTAATCACCTAAATAACTGGTTGATTTTCTCTTGTCCTTTGCCAAATGTGAGAGACAATTTCATAGATAGTTTGATTGACAGAGCCGTTGAACTTTTCATTCCATAGTTTTGCTACATATTCACCTGGAGAATTTCTGTTGTCCAATCTCCCGTCTAATATTCTTAAAAACTCGGAATTAACGCCCAGATCAGATAGGCCCTTGCGAGCAAAATCAAGTTGACTCTTTATTGTGTCAATAATATTAAAATGAGATTTTGCATTATAGCCCGATCGAACAGCTGCCATCCTCTCTTCTCTCAACGAGGCAAGAGGCCTTAGCTCCCTGTCTTCGTACATGGCCCTACTCAAGTAACCAATAAAAAATTCGGCCATTGCCATCAAACTTTTTGAGGTTGGCTGAACAGACATTATTCTTGTCTCAACACGATACGAATCAGAGGCAATACGAATTCGAGAATCATCGTGTCTTCCTTTTTCAAGTTCAAAATAATCCTTTGCTATATTCGATTCGCGTGAAGTAAGATAATCAATATAATCTTCTAAACCCTCAAGATATCTTGGAATTGCTGGAAATCCTGAATTCTGTTGCTCCGATTGATCATACAAATGAATTCGGGGTTCATACAATGAATACACTCTTCCTGCAAAGAGCCTGCTATTGGCTCCAAGAACAATTGCAGAAGGTATTATATTCAAAATATGGTTGAACATGGTTGCAGTATTTTTTGGATTAATTCCTTGCAGATGGAGATGAAAACCCTGTATAGCTGTGGCGACGCGAGCTGCCTTAAATTTATCACCATCTATTTCAGCATCAGGAAAACTATCCTGCCAGGCTGCTAACT
>Ga0065712_10068222_pt1 | contig 12741 bp, 14 predicted proteins | sample MisRhiReplicate1_FD_59099 | JGI IMG/M metagenome (GOLD analysis project Ga0065712, IMG submission 59099) | Miscanthus rhizosphere microbial communities from Kellogg Biological Station, MSU, sample Rhizosphere Soil Replicate 1: eDNA_1 v3... | ecosystem: Host-associated > Plants > Roots >...
ACTCCGTCTCTGGCGGAGAAAAGATGAAAATGTGGGGTAAGAGCCCACAGCATTTGATGGTGACATCATTTGCGGGTAAACCTTGCATGCTGAAATGCCACGTATAGTATCGTTTGAGGGCTGCTCGCCCAAGATACAGGGTAGGCAGATTGATCCCGGTGAGTAATTACCGGGACAGATAAATGATAGCAGTCCCGATTTATCGGGATAACAGGATCCGGCTTACAGGTTTGCAGCTTTTTTTTATTTAGGTATGAAAAATTTATTTGTCTTCATCATTTCAATTTGTTTTTTTACTGTTGCTTGTAAGGATAAAGCAAAAGAAAATAAGGTAGGGTTAGAGACCGGTGATAGTGTTCAAGCCATAAATCGTAAAAGAGACTCTCTTCTAACAGCCAAACACTCTCAGGACAGCATCAAATTAAGGCACCGCAAAGATTCCATTTTATTGAGGTTAACAAATAATATCCTGGTTGCGCTTAAGAATAAAAACTATTCGGCATTTGCCAATTATATTCATCCTGCTTCAGGCATTCGATTTTCTCCGTATGGATATGTAGATACTCTTAGTCATCTCAGATTTTCAAGGGATAAATTTATCACCACGGCAAAAGATGATAACCAGGAGATGATCGTTTGGGGTAAATTCGATGCAACCGGTGACCCGATAAAAATGACATTGAACAATTATCTGCAAAGATTTGTGTACGATGTTGATTTCATTAAACCCGAAAAACGCACAGTGAATGAATTTATCGGAACTGGAAATTCTTTAAATAATCTTTTATCAGTATATAAAAACTGCGACTTCACAGAAAGCTATTTTTCCGGATTTAAAAAAGAATATGCAGGTATGGATTGGAAAAGCCTTCGTTTGGTTTTCAAAGAAAGAAATGGCAAGTTTTTCTTAGTTGGAATTGTGCATGATGAATGGACTATCTAATGTCTACCGTACGGAATTACCAATATAGCCACCCAACTCCATCAACCATGCAATACCAAGATGCACCATTAATCCCCCGATGATCGATCTTGTATTATAAACTACGATCCCAAGTATCAGCCCGCCGAAATAAGAACTGATACATTCGCCAAGAGGTTTACCAAAATGAATCGTACAATAAAAACAGGCCATCGGTAAGATCGCATCTTTACCAACAATTTTTACAAATGCCAAAATGAGAAAGCCACGAAAAAAAAGTTCTACCGAAATAAAATCACTTCCATAAGAAAGTTCATGAAGGAGATGATAGAACCATTTATTTTTTACACCATACAAAGCCGTATCAACGTCCTTGAGTTTTGGATACATGCTTAAAAAATCTGGCTGAGTAGAAGCTGCAGCAATTAAGGGGACCATTATTAAAAGCATAATTAAATATGGCTTCCAATTAAAATACTTTACCGTTAAACCAAAAAAACTTTCTTTGGAATAATAGATCTTCCAGATAATAAAAAGAATAAAGCTCAATACTAGCAATCTTACCGGCCAGTAAGCGACCTGGTTCCAGTAATAATCCCAATAGATGTTATTCGATAAATGAAATTCCGTACTCATTACCATTTTCCAGGAAAAAATGGCCGGCGACAAGAAAATAAATAAAAGGATTAATGGGCTTTTAAAATATTTTTTTCCTTCAAAAAGAAAATAAAAGAGATAGGGTAGTGCAAATGCGATCAAAAAGACCAGGTAACGACAAAAAAATTGAATAATAATAGGATCAAATTCATCAATTTTAAGATCGATCTTATAATGAAAATTCAAATAGATCATTAAACCTGCCAACAAGGTACAGGCTATAAATACTTTTCTATTTAAACTTTTGAAATAATCAGTTATGTACCTAAAAATCTCTTTCATTAAAACGGAAAATAGAAGTTTTTTTACTACCGTTTAAACTTTTTTCAAAGCTTACCTTCTCATATTTCGTGTTTGATTTTCCACAACCCTAAAAAATGATAAAATGAAAAAGTTTTCGATTAACCGAATCAGCATAGCCGCACTTACATTCATAGTTGCCTCTATGCTTTTTTCTTGTCAAAAAGATGTTAGCTCAACCAGCAACACGCCAGTTACGGAAGAGCAGGCTACAACTTATTCAGAAGAAAGCTCACAGGCCGAAGCAAGTTTTGACGATGCAGAAGATGTAGCTACAACAGCAGCAGATGAAGAAGGTAATGCAAGTGAATATGGTATTAACGGCCGCTTATTCCATCCTTTGTTCACTGAATTAAGAGCAGCTATCGGTGATTGTGCTGACATCACAATTACACCAAACGATTCTACTTATCCAAAAACAATTACGATTGATTTTGGCAATGGCTGTTTAGGTCGTGATGGTAAATTTCGTTCTGGCGCCATCATCGTTCATCTTACTGCACCTTTACGCAGAGCAGGGTCTGTAGTTACTATAACTTTCAGAGATTATTATGTGAATCGTGTTCATCTTGAAGGAACAAAGACCATTAGTAACCTTAGCGAGCCTCCAATACATAAATGGAGTGTACAGGTGGTTGGAGGTAAAGTAACATTTCCTACAGGCAGAGGTTACAGTTATCAAAGTATAAAAACCAAAACTCAAGTAGAGGGAATGGATACAAGGATCGTTCTTGATGATGTGTATGAAATTACAGGTCGTTCACAAACTGAATTCAATAGCGGCCTGACAATAACATTGAACACTGAAACACCATTAGTGAAGAAAGTTGCATGTCCCTGGATCAGTGATGGTAAATTGAAGATCAAAATTAATGACCGTGTCCTTTATCTTGATTATGGGTTTCCAACAGGCGGTCAATGTGATAACAAAGCATTACTGACCTGGAACAATGGAAGCAATCAACTGGTGATCATATTATAAAAATCTTTTAGAAAGCAATTAATAAAAAAAAGACCTCCGCCTGGAGGTCTTTTTTTATTAATTGGTGTTGATTTAAATAGTGTTTGTTACCACCAATAGAGCATAAATAATGCCTGGTATAATGAAAAGAAACCAGAACAAAATACTTAGCCAGAATTTTCCATTTATTTCACCCTGGTGAAGATAAACAGCTAGCGGAGGAAGTAAGATAGCCAGAACAATAAGCAGCCACATTTCAACATTGGCGGATTTGTTTGCTTTCTTTTCTTTTTTAAAAACTTTCAATTCTTTTTTTACATCTTTTATCCTTTGTTTCTTTTCCTGTTTAGAAAGACTTTTGAACTCAGCTAATGCAGCTTTTACAGTAGCAGGATTGGGTTCACCGCCGCCGGGTACTAACGAAGCAGAAGACTGAATTGGAATTGTCGAGATCATCATGGTAACCATCAAAAGGGAGCTAAAGATCTTTTTCATAAGTATAATGTTTGGTTGATTAATGTACAAAAATATAATGTACCTAATCACAATCTAACGATTTTTATCAACAGGTGGGTAAAATTTTAGCCCTTAATTTTAGTGTATGAAATCAATTGGACTTATTGGCGGGTTAACATACGTGTCAACAATAGAATATTATCGCTACATAAATGAATTAGCGAATGAAAAACTCGGGGGTAATGAGACGGTCGAGATCATTATGTATTCGGTAAACTTTGGTGAGATTAAAGTGCTCACTGAGGCTGAAGACTGGATAAAAATTTCCGGTATTATCTGTAAAGTGGCACAAACAATTGAACAGGGTGGCACCTCCTGCCTGCTTATTGGCGCCAATACAATGCATAAGATCGCAGATGAAGTGCAGGCCGCGATAAAGATCCCTGTTATTCATATTGCCGAAGCAGTTGCAAAAGCTATTCTGAAAAATGGATTGAAAAAAGTTGGATTATTAGGCACCCGTTATACAATGCAACTTGGGTTTTATACTGATCACCTTGCCAAATATGGAATTGAAACTATAATTCCTGAACAAGAGGATGTTGATTATCTAAACTATACAATCTACAATGAGTTCAGCAAAAATCTTTTCTTACCTGAAACAAAAGCCGCGTATCTTAAAATTATTTCAAAGATAAAAGAAAGAGGTGCTGAAGGAATTATTCTCGGCTGTACAGAAATTCCGCTTTTATTAAAACAATCCGATTGCGATATTCTTTTATTTGATACAGCAAAGATCCACTCCAATGCCGGAGTAGATCATGTATTGAATTTATGATCGGTTTTATTTGTTTGAAAGATTCTGATCAACGTAGGCGGATATCCACCCAACCTGTCCATTCTTTACAAGATAAAATTGTTTTGTTTCATAGATAGAAGAAAACTGTCTCATAATTTTTAACAGCAAACCAGAACCTGCCATCAAAGATTTCTGATCAAATACGCCATGCACTGTTTTTGCTGCTTTCATGATCGCTGCTTTTTCAGTATTATCATCGGTAGTTTTTGCAAGATTCTCTGGTGAATAGTTTGAGAAATTGGTATAGAGCTTTTCATAAAACTTCACCACTTCTTCAAAAGTAACTGAAACGACTGCGTTATCGACCAGTTCAGGATGCATTAAAGTAGCAGTAGCCCAGGCAGCGCCACCGCTGAATGCGATATAATCACTTAAAGGGTATGCGCCGCTGGCATTCACCGCATAAATAATATCAGCATTTTCAGCTTGTGATAAAGTGCGGGTAAGTTGTTTTTGATAATTGCCAAGGCTTTTATCTTCCTCCATTCTTTTTTCAGCAGCATTCGACATGCTTTTCGTTCCCCAATTCAATTGAAACAAATAAAAATCTTTTGTGTTGCCATAAGGAAAGTAACCGCCTTTGGTGTTACCACTTCCGATGTCAATAAGGAATGTTGAATATCTTCTTGATTCAGGAACTATGCCAAGGTGTGAAAGAAAGGCTTCTTGTTTTACATCTATTACAGTAACTTCTTTTGATTGGTCATTGATCCTTATCTTAAATGAATCGATCAGTTTTTTTATCAAATCTGTTTTTTCATCTTTTTCGGCCTGCATTTTTACGCCACTGCTGATCGCTGTAAAAATTCTTTTGTCTGGAATTTTATAATCTTTCTGTGCCGTTGCATATAGACCACATAAAGCATTGAGGGTCGCAGAGAATGTTGGTTCATTAAATGAAATAAAATCAGTATTGACAGAAGTATCTTTTAAAATATTAAAGCTGCCATTGGATTGGGCGTTTTTGCCAAGCTCCACCATGCTCATCTTCACACCTTTTGAGCCTACTTCAATGCCAGTATAAACGGTAGAGTTATTATATTTAAGCTTAAGACTGCTCTGCGCCATTAAAAAATTCACAGAAACACAGACACAAGCGGACAGGATAATACGGCGGTTAAAACGGATATTGTGCATAGGTTAGGTATTTTGAACGTTGTAAAACTACTTAATGCCGGGCGGCTTTGAACGGTAAGATATCGGCAAATTAAAGTGTGTGAATAGAATGTGATTAACTCTAAAACTCAATTATCAGGTGGCTTATTTAATGATGCGGCAATTGTTTGACCGATCTTCGATATGTCTTCATCATAAACGATCCTTATTCTTGCACTTTTAACTTCCGAAGAACTTAAAGTTAATGAGTGACGGCTTTTGCCAGCAGTAATTATAAGGATGGCTGTATTCGGAGGTATGCTGCCGAGATTTTCTGCAACCATTTCTACTTCATGAAAAGTATTGTTCAGGTCGATCTTTACATAAGTTGTAAGTGGTTTCGCAGTTAATCTTTGATGAGTCAACACTACTTGTTTATCTACAAGAACAGTAATTGAATCACCATCAATTTGTGCGTTGTCGTAAAAGTCGAGGCGAATAGTGCCGGTATCAACTTTTATTTCAGGAATTTCTTTAAAAGCAGATTCTCTTATCCGTGTTAAAACAATATTACCGCCATCGCAACTCTGCAATGTATTCAAAACATTACCCGACCAATAACCCTTCAGTGTTTCCTTGTTTCCTTCGCGATAATAAATGAGTTCGAAATTTTTGACACAAATAACACATCGTTGAGGAATATGATAAGTTGTTACGGTGCCTTCCTGCAGTGTAAGTTTTTTTGATGCGCGGTCAAATGTTCCTCTGAAATTTTTCTTTACATAATTATCTATGTCCTGGTAATGGTATGAATCACCGGCAAGCACATTACCTTTTGCGTTTATCTGGAGTTCAATATTATTTTCGGGAAAACATCCTCTCATGCTAAGTGTGCCCTTCCAATAGCCGCTCACATCCTGACCGGCGCATTGAAAAATGAGCATATTAAACAAAAAACTAAATGCCAGAAGTAATTTCACCGTCAAAATTTAAGACAAAAAATTCGCCTAAAATGTGAAAATTGTACAAAAGGTGAATTTTATTTTAAACAGGTGGTGATAACCGGGCTTTTGAGCTGCCGTTTACTTATTTCTCAATCCCAAAAAGACTATAGCGATGATCATAAAGCCGATGCCAGTAATGGTTGGCGGCAAAATTTTCCCTTTTGTTCCAAGATAAATCATGTAGATACCGAGGAGTATAAGCAGGATGGCAGCAATGGCAAGAGTAGATTTTTTTTTCATCATAAATGTTTCAGAGTTTTTCTAAAGAACCTTTAAGTTCGGAAAAAATTAACTGGTATGAAAATATCTTCACTTCGCGGGTTCCCTGGCTCTATGGAATGGTCGCTCCATTTGCATGTCTATTGAAGTCAAATGTTATCTTCGCTCAAAAAAGGGGAATGTTTATACACCATGTCTATTTCTGGTTAAAGAATTCGGGCAATAAAGAAGATAAAGCCAAATTGATTGAAGGATTGAAAAAACTTTCAAAAGTCAGTACGATCAAAAAATTTTATATAGGTCAGGCAGCTGACACACGCCGCGAAGTGATCGATAGTTCTTATGATGTAAGCTGGTTATTATTTTTTGATAATGCCTCCGACCAGGACACTTATCAAACAGACCTTATTCATCTAAAATTTGTTGAAGAATGTTCTGCGCTTTGGACCAAAGTAACTGTCTATGATTCGATTGATGCTAACCCCCAAACCCCTTAAAGGGACTTTAGAGTATTCAATTTGATTTTTTTTGCACGTAAGATTTGTTTATTGATAAATGAATCAAAGCCCCTTTGGGAGTTGGAGTTTAGTAGCCCCACTTCTTCATTATCGCCAGGTCTTCTTTAGCACAATCAAGCGGTGTTTTGCCCTGGTATGATTCCTGCTCGATTATGTAATGAACATTCTTTGAATTTTTTCTTATCATGTCAATTACATCTTTCGTATTTACTATACCGGCTCCAAGAATGGTGCTCTCATATTTTTCATTGCCTTCGCTTGCTTTTATTTCATCCTTTACATGAATTGATGAATATCGGCCCGGATATTTCTTTACGATCTCAGCTGCATTGGCACCACCGTTGTACAAATTGCCAATATCTAATTGTTGAATGACCAATTTTGGATCTGTGTTTTTCATCATGATATCATAAAGCATTTCACCGCCCAGGCTTTCTCTGAATTCAAAATCATGATTGTGGTAGCCGAATTTCATTCCGGATTTACTACAAAGCTCACCACTTTTATTAAAGACTTCCATAAAAAGTAAAAGGCCGTCTTTATCTTTTCTAAGTTCCTGGCTAAGAGATGGACTGATGACATATTGCTGTCCCATTGTGGCTGCATCTTCAACTGTATATTTCCACAGGTCAGTAAATTCTTTTTTTGCAGGATCCCAATGTTGTGAACCCAATACCGTATGTCCACTCGGCATTTTCATTCCAAGCCCCTCTAATATTTTTTTGAATTCAGCAGCAGTGTAACCATAGAATTTTCTGTCCTTGTAATTAGCATGCTCAACATGTTTATATCCCATCGCCGCCAACTGTTTCAAAGTGCCTAAAGGATCTTTACCCATATCATCCCGAACTGAATAAAGTTGAATGCCCACCAGTTCATTATCTTTTGCAATTGTATTTGCAAAAGAAATTCGTGATAATAAAGAGCTACCGGCTAGTGCAATTGCTGATTTTTTTATAAATGTTCTGCGGGAGTTACTCATGGCAAATAATTTTAAATGGAGGTTTAAGATATGATTTTCCTTTGAATCGTAACAAGCATGCTGGTAAATAAAATAAAATTTGTTTAACGGGTAAAGACAACCAGATGAAGGATTTGACGTGCCTACATTTCTTAATTGAATTCTAATTGTATGTGCTTTCAAACATTATCGTTTCTACGTCAGTAATTAAGGTTACATTACAGTGATAAAATCTAATTTATTTGCAATGGAAAATGAGATCATCGTTCAGTTTGTTTTTTTTGAGACCATGGGAGATAACAATGAATTTATTTCTCAATGGGATCAATATTCAAAAGAAATGAAGAAAATTCAGAAAATAAAACTTCAACAGGAAACCGGAAATAAGAAGAAGGCAAAATATTTATCACAACATTCTTGTTATAAGGATGAATTTAAATTTGTATTCAAAAAAGAAAGAAGATCTGCACATTTCCCGGAAGTTGAGATGAGGATACGCCAGTTAGGGGGATATACTCCTTTGCAGATACAATGCAATCATAATTCAAAAACAAATGAAAGCAAGGTGTTTGTTTTTATGAATGGATATGAATCAGACATGAATTCCTGTCGTGATCTTTCGCATTATCACTTTCTGAATATTTACAAAGCATATTTTGAAAGCAGTAACTATGATTATATCCTTGAGTTTTTTGTTGGGAATGATCAGAGCACTGAATTTATGGATCAGCTAAAAACTCAAACTGGTCATTTTGAATCGGGCATATATAAGGAATGTTTGCTGCAAGCAGTTTGATGTAATGCTAAACAAACACCGCCATCATCTCTCAATTTACTTCTAATTCATTTTTTGCAGGCAGCTTTGGAAAACTATGATGAGGTTCTGTTTGATACCAAAATACAACTGAACTGATATCTGATTGCTGAACGAGATACCGGCCCCCGCTTCTCCATCCAAGATCCTGTATTGTAACTTTTAAACTTTTTTCAAAACGAATAGGATCCATTATGTGCCACCTGTACAAACCGAAACGTTGCATTACGTTATAATGGCCATCACCATTGATGACCTGGTGTAAGCCAGTATAGGCCGTTGAAAACTCTGTGTAATCAACAACGTCAACACCGGCTTCATTTTTCTTTCTTGTATCAAAATCATAAGAGCCGCAAAAATAATCTTCAGTGCCTGTTCCGTTAATCGTTGGGAACTTTGTATCATCATCCATGAAAAATTTTATTTCGCCTTCGCCCCACCAGCCATTATTGTGCACGCCCCAGGCAAGATAAGTCCCAACATATTGCCCTTTGCCTTCAATATTATCGATGAGAGTGCAAATGCCATCTTTTACCTGGTTGCTTCTCCTGTATTGTGCATGAAAGTAAGCGGCATCATCGGGTACAGTTGTCAATGTATAATCAACCTGGTAATACAATGTCATATTCTCTACATTGATATTTGTCATTGTGATCTTACATTTTTTTTTGAATGGCATCACCCAATAGCAATTAAATGCACTGCCCGGGTTTATTGTTACTGGCAAAGAATTAAGATGAGAATAACCACCCCAGCCAGCGCCAAAGAAATCGCCGACCGGAACTTCTACTGAAGGTTCTTTTTCATCATCCCAGTAGAAACGAAGAATAGAGAAACGCCAATTACCGGTGGGTGTCATCCAAATATGCTGAATAGCACCGGGACCCGTGATCTCAGCCATTGTAAATGTTTCACCGGGCTTAATAACAATAAATGGATTTACTTTCCATCCCTGACCAAGATCTCTTGCAGCGTTTTTAGCATTGCCATTTTCCAGTGTGGCCATTCCGCCTTTGCCCGGCTCACCCGTTAAGTTTTCAGGACTGATAGATCTTGTCTTTGCATCACTCAGCCGGAAAAGATTCCCGAGGTTCATATTAAGTCCATTGAACTTTTCTTGTTGTTGTGCTGATGTGATAGTGGAAATAAAAAGCAATAAATAAAATAACTTTCTCATACCAGTTTGTTTTTGGTGATGAGAAAGTTAAGAAATAATCAGTTGAGTGATTGTGTTAATTAATTTTTTTAGAGCAATTAAACCTAGCCGCAGATTTTTATAAAAGTTATTTCTTATCGTAAGCAGCTTTTGTAGTTACTTCTCCTTGTTGACTAGTTCTAACTGTAGTCACAGTAAGAGATTTACCTCCATCACCCAATACCCATGTTTCTGTACCGGTGAATGTAAAGCTTTGACCATTTCTTTCACCTGTTGTAGTGGAACTGATCGCAAGACTTTGTCCATCACCCGCCCATTTCAAAGTTGATTTTCTTACGGATCCTCCGAAGCCTGTGCCTTGTACCTCTTTTCCATCAAAACCAAGTGTTTCAGTCATGGTTACATCATCACCGCCCTGGAAAGAAGGCGTAGTTCTTGATATAGTGATCGCATCATCTTTTTGTTCCACTTTTAATGCTTTAGTAGCAAACCTTGCACCTCTTTCTCCGAAATCACTTTTACCTTCATTCAATGCCCAGCTACCGGAAAAATTTACACGGTCTGCTTTAGTGCTAAATGAAACAAGCGTTGCTGAAACGATTACGGCTGCCAATAATTTTTTTCCAAAAGATATATTCATGATAATTGATTTTAGGACGATAAATGTAAGGAAAGATTTGAAATGAAAAGATGAGTAAAATATATGATTTGTTATTCAATTGTGAATTAGCCGATCTATTTAAAGATCCTTCCAAAAAACTCTTTCATATCATTCCATGATGCAGTGTCTGCAGCGGCATTGTATTCTATCGGCATTTTAAATTTCTTTCCGATTTCAGTAGCATCAGGATTTGTAAAAGCATGGGTGGCTCCCGGATACGATTTGAATGTATAAGATTTACCAATAGAATCCATTTGCTTTTTAAACTTATCAACATCTGCTTTTGGAACAAATGAATCAGCTTCGCCATGACAAACTAATATTTCTGCTTTTGTCAGATTTTTATCGGCTGGTGTGCCTATAAGGCCTCCATGAAAACTTACAACTCCATTTAATGGTTCACCCATTCTTGCAAGATTAAGAAGAACGCCTCCTCCAAAACAATAACCGATACCTGCGATCTTACCCTGGTCAACGTTTGGATTTTTTTTGAGTTGCTCTAAAGCAGCATCAAAATGTTTTTTTGCCATATCCGGATGCATATAAAAAGGCGTTGCCAAAGCTTGTGCAGCGCCGGGATCATTTCCCATGCGGCCATTACCATACATATCAACTGCCATTGCGATATAACCCATTTCCGCAAGCATTCTTGCACGACGTTTTATATAATCATTCAATCCCCACCATTCATGCACAACCAGCACAGCGGGACGCTTGCCTTCTATGTTTTCATCGTAGACAACGTAACTGTTCATATTGAGCGTATCAATTTTATAACTTACTGTCTCTTCTTTTATTTTTGGTGTTTTGGTTTCGGTTTTATTTGTTTCTGATTTATCAGCTTCCTTTTCGTTGCTATTACAGGAATTTAAAAAAATAATGCATGCAAGACTGATGGCAGAGAAAAATTTTTGCACTTTCATATCATTGATTTTTATGGGAGGAAAGATATAAAGTTCATAAAATATTTTTTACAGCAACAATTTATTTGCCACATTTGTTTTTCATAACCTCTTTTCCATGAAAATATATTTAGTCTTATTCACTTCAATTGTTTTGTTTTCATGTAACACACCGACAGGCAATAAAGGAAATACCCATATAAAAGTAAATGATGTTGACATAGCCTATAACCAATGTGGCAAGAGTGATACCACCTTGCTCTTCATTCATGGATGGTGTATTAATAAGGAATATTGGAATGATCAGTCAATATATTTCTGCGATAGGTATAAGGTGGTGACACTTGACTTGCCGGGATTTGGCAGATCGGGTAAAAATAGAACTGATTGGAATTTTGAACAATATGCGGATGATATCAATGAATTTATCAAAGCAAAAAAATTAAAGAATGTAATTCTTATCGGGCATTCCATGTCAGGAGATATTCTGTTATTGATGGATACAAAATATCCGGGGTCAGTGAATGGTATTGTGGGGATCGATAATCTTCATGAACCGGGAATGAAAAAAACAGAAAAAGAAATACAAGCAATAAATTCTTATTTTGTTCAATTGGATAGCAACTTTTCTACTGAAGTTGAGTTTTATGCAAAAGAAAATCTTTTTGCATCATCAACAGACAGTTCTATTAAGCAGCGTGTAATAAAAGATTTCAAGAAGAATGACTCTGTTATTGCAGTAAAAGTTTTCCGTTCTCTAATTGAAATTTCCCAAAAAGAAAAAGAAATGATGATGCAGCTAAAGCATAAACTTTACTTGGTAAACGTTAGTCCAACACAAATTGATTCGCTAAAAAAATACTGTAAAGAATCCGCAGAAGTTGTGTATGTTAATGGAACATGTCATTATCCAATGATCGAAAAACCGGCAGAGTTTAATGCTGCTTTGGAAAAGGTTTTCGCGTTGATAGGTAAGAAGTAATTTTTTATTTTAATTGATAATTAAGGGTGTTATTTGCGTTGCTAACTTGCAGTATCAAAAATCATTTTATGGCTTATAGATTTTTTTTAGTATTTATTATTTCAGGCTTTTCGGTCGTTTCTTTTTCACAAACAAAACTTGGCGAAGTAGCCAGTATCTACGTTACCTCACCAAACCTTGATTCTTCAGTTGCTTTATATGAGAAGATAGGCTTTCTAAAAATTGCTTCTAATGTTATGCCAGCTCCCTGGGCACTGGTAAGTGATGGTAGCCT
>Ga0065712_10068223_pt1 | contig 12740 bp, 13 predicted proteins | sample MisRhiReplicate1_FD_59099 | JGI IMG/M metagenome (GOLD analysis project Ga0065712, IMG submission 59099) | Miscanthus rhizosphere microbial communities from Kellogg Biological Station, MSU, sample Rhizosphere Soil Replicate 1: eDNA_1 v3... | ecosystem: Host-associated > Plants > Roots >...
GCTTGCCGGCGATGCTTTTTCTGAAGCGACCTATCAGTGACTGAACTGACGTCATCGCCGGCAAGCCGCCTCCCACGGGGTGCGCATTCACGTTTTGGCCCCCGTTTTGCGCGTCTTGCGGACTTGCGCTCAGCGTTATACCCAAATCCTGCTGCAACCACGGACTCAGTGGGAGGCGATCATTCATCCATAAAAAGTGCTTCAAACCCCATCTGTACGCATACCTCCTCTCGCCCTTTCTGCTCACATCCTCATTCTTTTCAAAAATTAACTTGCGCGCAAAGTATCGGCGGGATACATTCATTTCGCGATTAGTTAGCGCGCAAGTATTTAGCGCATAATTTTGAAATCATTGAGGACCCATCCCATGAACACTCTCTACACCGCAGTTGCAACCGCCACCGGTGGCCGTGATGGCCGCGCTGTTTCCAGCGACAAGGTTCTCGACGTCAAGCTTGCAACCCCGAAAGAACTCGGCGGCGCGGGCGGCGAAGCGACCAATCCTGAGCAGCTGTTTGCCGCCGGTTACTCGGCCTGCTTCATCGGCGCCCTGAAGTTCGTCGCCGGTCAAAGCAAGCGCAGCATCCCGGCCGATGCGTCGATCACCGCCCATGTCGGCATCGGCCAGATCCCCGGCGGTTTCGGTCTGGACATCGACCTGCACATCAGCCTGCCAGGCCTGGAACAGGCCGACGCTCAGCAACTGGTCGATGCCGCGCACCAGGTCTGCCCTTACTCCAACGCCACCCGTGGCAACGTTGATGTGCGTCTGCACGTAACCGTCTAAACCCTTACTGCCACAGGAATCGAACATGAAAACCTTCAGCAAAGTCTTGACCGGTACCCTGCTCGCCCTGTCTGTCAGCAGCGCATTTGCCGCAGGCGATTCGGGTGTGGAACACAACACCCAGGCCTTCCTGGATGCCCTGAACTCGGGCACTGGCAAGCCTATCGAGCAGCTGTCGCCCAAGGATGCCCGTGCGGTATTGGTCGGCGCTCAGTCCGGCGTGAAACTGACCCTGCCAAAGGCCGACGTCAGCGAGAAGACCATCAAGGTCGACGGGCAATCCATCAGCCTGAATATCGTGCGGCCTGCTGGTGTCAAAGGGACCTTGCCGGTCTTCATGTTCTTCCACGGTGGCGGTTGGGTGCTGGGCGACTTCCAGACTCACGAACGACTGGTTCGGGATCTGGTAGCAGGCTCCGGTGCGGTGGCGGTGTTCGTCAATTACACGCCTTCGCCTGAAGCGCATTACCCGACCGCAATCAATCAGGCCTACGCCGCCACTCGCTGGGTGGCCGAGCACAGCAAGGAAATCAATGTCGACGGCAAGCGTCTGGCCGTGGCCGGTAACAGTGTCGGCGGCAACATGGCGGCAGTCGTGGCGCTGATGGCCAAAGAGAAAGGTACGCCAGCACTGCGTTACCAGGTTCTGCTGTGGCCGGTCACCGACGCCAACTTCAACACTGCGTCCTACGAGCAATATGCTGAAGGCCACTTCCTGACCCGCAACATGATGAAGTGGTTCTGGGACAACTACACCACCGACGCGGCGCAGCGCAACGAGATCTACGCATCACCGCTGCGCGCCACGACCGAACAATTGAAAGGCCTGCCACCTGCGCTGGTTCAGACAGCCAGTGCCGATGTACTGCGCGACGAAGGCGAAGCCTATGCCCGCAAACTGGATCAGGCTGGTGTGCCGGTGACTGCCGTTCGCTACAACGGCATGATCCACGATTACGGTCTGCTCAACGTTGTCAGTCAGGTTCCGGCTGTTCGCTCTGCGATGCTGCAGGCGTCCGAAGAACTGAAAACACACTTGAAGTAACCGCCGCGGTCAAATCGCAGGCAAAAAGAAACCCGCATCGCTGCGGGTTTCTTGCGTAACGGGGTTACAAAACCATGCTTACTTTGCACGGCCTTTGTAGGAACCACCTTCACGGGTATCGATCTCGATCATGTCGCCGATTTCGATGAAGTCAGCAACGCTCAGCTCGGTGCCGTTCTTCAGTTTGGCAGGCTTCATGACCTTGCCGGAAGTGTCGCCACGCGCCGAACCTTCGGTGTAGTCAACCTGACGCACGATGGTGGTCGGCAGCTCTACGGAAACCAGACGCTCGTCGAAGAATACGGCTTCGCAAACGTCGGTCATGCCTTCTTCAACGAAAGGCAGAACGCTTTCGATGTCTTCGGCGTTCAGTTCGTACATGGTGTAGTCGGTGGTGTCCATGAACGTGTAAGTGTCGCCGCTGATGAAGGACAGGGTCGCTTCCTTGCGGTCGAGGATCACGTCGTCCAGTTTGTCGTCAGCGCTGTAAACGATCTCGGTCTTGTAACCGGTCAGCAGGTTCTTCAGCTTGGTCTTCATGATCGCGCTGTTACGACCGGACTTGGTGAATTCAGCTTTCTGAACCAGCCAAGGATCGTTTTCCAGACGGATCACAGTACCGGGTTTCAGCTCTTTACCAGTTTTCATTGCATATATCCGAATTTGGATTGAATTAACCAAAGGCTCTGTACGAGAAATGGCCTGCGCAGGCACTTTTCGTACAGAGCCTTACATCAAGGCCGCGTATCATAGCGAATTTACATAAAACTGCACCAGCGCTGCCGCAAGATCAGTCCGGGATGCCTGTTCGTCACACCATTGCTCGGCATGCCTTTGGACTTCAGGCCAGTGGTTTGAGAGCAACTGCCAGCTTTCGCTCAGTGCCTGATTGGCATTCCACGCCTGCCAGAACGCATCGAGCGCCTGACCGGCCTCAGGCGAAAGGCCCGCCAGATAAAGCTCGAGGAAGGCGTCAAGCTTGGGCAGATGAGCGTCGCCTTCCTGCTGATAGATGTGCCACAGCATCGGCCTGCCTGCCCACTGCGCTCGCACGAATGAATCTTCACCGCGCACCACATTGAAATGGCAGCTCCACAGCACTCGATCGTAATCCTCCTGACTGACGAACGGCAGCACCTGGACCGTCAGCGAGCCTCGTCGCAGCACTTCGCCGACCTGAAGATGATCAACGCCCAGCCACTGCTGCAGATCCCCCAGAATGCGTCCCTCGGGCACCAGCAGATGGGTAGCATGTGAATCGCCGGAGAGGGTATCCAGCCAACTGCCCAGCGCCGGGTTCTCGTAGGCGAACACAGAGATCAGGCGCGCGTCGATCCGGGGTTCAACGCCCAGACGGGAAAGAAAATCCAGTCGCGCCTTATTGTCGCGCTGAAAGGCTCGACGCTGCTCGATCAGACTGTTCTCACGCAGCAGGCCACCGGTGGTGTCGCGGAAACCGGGGAAGAAGAAGAATTTCCTGAGGCCGCTGGACTGCAGAGATGGCAGGCCGTGACAACCTGTGACCCACTCCTCGGCACTGAGGTAATCAAGATTCAGCCACACCGGACGTGGCGAGCGTTGCAGCATCGCGTCGGTATAGGCCGCAGGCAGACGGCATGCAAACGCCTCGATCACGCCTTCCGGGATATCCGTACTCACCCACTCCTTTGGCCAGAGGCAGACCTCCACACCTTCGTGCCATTGTTGCTCGACATGAGCATCCGCCTGCGGACACAGGCGAGCGAATGCCGACAAATCATCGATCCATAAACGTATCTTCAACCCGTGCTCGGCGACCAGTTGGCGAGCCAGTCGCCATGTCACGCCGACGTCGCCGTAGTTGTCGACGACGCTGCAAAAAATGTCCCAAGAGGCTTTCATCCTGGCTCCCTGAGGCAGAGTAATAAAAGGGTGATTGTCCTTCAGAACAAAGCGCCTGCGCCAGACTAGAGCCCTTTTCGGATATTCGCCGGATGCACGATTGTCATCCACACTCTTCAGGCATGGCACAATCACACTGTGCCCTCCCGCCAGGAATCCAGCCATGCCGTCTCACATCCGCCGTCGCGAACTGTCTGCCTCCGTGAAGTTGATTATCTGCATTGCCCTGGGCATCTGGCTCGGTGCGATGGCGGTGGCACTGACGGGCTGGCTGGTCTACAAAAGCCTGCCCCCTTCGCAGACCGTGGCTCTGGAAAAGGCCGCTGCGCAACTGACGGCACCGCCCGCTCCACAGGCGGAGCCGGAAACGGCCATGTTCCGTAAATACGAACAAAGCCTGCGTGAAAGCGAAGCACGCCAGGCGCGCGAGCAGGTTCAGGAACAACAGCAACGCAACTTCAGCCGCTCCAAATGCGATTTCTGGATGCAGCAGGACCGTACCGCGCCGAGCGAAAAAAGCCGCGCCAGCATCAATGAATACTGCGGATAACCCATGGACAAGCAGGACGTTTTGCAACGCATCACCGAAAAACTGAAAGTCGATCTGGACATTGCACAACGCGCGGCCCAAACCGCCTATGAAGCTGCGACACACGAAGAAAACATCGCCGAAAACAAGTACGACACACTGGGGCTGGAAGCGTCTTACCTGGCTGCCGGACAGGCCAGGCGAGTGGAGGAAATCCGTCAATCCCTCAAGCGCTACGAGGACTGGTCGCTTAAACGCTTTGATGAATCATGTGGTATTCAGGTTGGTGATCTGATGACGATCGAGAATGGTGCAGGTCAGGTGCAACACCTGTTTCTGGGGCCTGATGCTGCGGGTCTGAAGGTTCAGGTGGATGACCAACTGATCACCGTTATCACGCCCCATGCGCCGCTGGGCCAGCAGTTATTGGGCAAGTTCGAGGATGACACCGTGCAGATTGTCATCAACGGTAGCCAGCATTGCTTCGCGATTACCCGCACCCTGTAACCCGCTCGGTTCAACAGGGTTGATCACGCCAAGTTTTTATGGGTAAGGTGGCACTGTCGCAGCACTCGGGGCTACATCAAAGCAAGCAAGGACTCAAACCCAAGGAGATTTTTCATGACGAACGTCATTGCATTCCCTGACGCCCATGAACGTGATCGCCTGAAGTCCAGTCAAGATCCGGCGTTGAGGTACCTGAATAAAAAAGAGCGACTGCTGATCGACCAACTGCGCTCGACCAGCCACGCGGGACGTCAGTACGTGTACGACTACGCGAGCATCATGCACCTGTCCAGACCGCTGCATCCGGAGCCTGTCGACTGATCGCATGACGTTCGACTGACGCGCGACGCATTTATTTACAGCGTTCGGGGCATCTGCAATAGAGCCCCGAACATCGCCACGAGCCTCTGAAACCGGCCGCGGAGGTCCCTGGACGTCCTGTTTGATTTCAGACAGGACCGCTCCTTATCGAATTATTTAATTGCGACCATCATCAATACGTTATTACGCTCATCATCACACATAGGGCGCAGATGACTGCGCCCTCCCTGTACAGGCCGATGACTATTGAACCAGCGAATAGACCAGTGCCGTGATGGCAACCACGCCAGCAGCGACAACGAAGACGTTGGACAGCTTGCCCGCGTATTGACGCATGGCGGGTACCTTGTGGATGGCATACATCGGCATCAGGAACAGCAGCGCCGAGATGATGGGGCCACCAAGTGTCTCGATCATGCCCAGGATGCTCGGGTTCAACGTCGCCACAATCCAGCACACCACCAGCATGAACGCTGCGGTGACGCGATCCAGCACTTTGGGCGCGGGACGACGACCCGTTTTGACGATCAGGCCTTTCAAGCCTTCGCTGGCGCCGATGTAATGGCCCAGAAACGACTTCGAGATGGCCACGAAGGCAATCAGTGGCGCGACGAAAGCGATGGTCGGATTGCTGAAGTGATTGGCCAGGTAGGACAGAATCGAAATGTTCTGGGCCTTGGCTTCGGCCAACTGGCTCGGCGACAGGGTCAGGACGCAACTGAACACGAAGAACAGCACCATCACCACCATCAGGCCGTGAGCTCGGGCCAGAATCTGCGAACTGCGGACTTCAGCCTTATCTCCGTACTGACGCTTCTGGTCAACCGCAAAAGCCGAAATGATCGGCGTGTGGTTGAAGGAGAACACCATGACCGGGATGGCCAGCCACAGCGTGGGCCAGAATGCCGAAGCGTCAGGCAGTGTGGTTGCGGTGCTCAGAATGCCGCCGGTCCAGTGCGGAATCAGGAACACGGCGAGGAACAGCAGCGCCACGATGAAGGGGTAAACCATCAGGCTCATGGCCTTGACAATGAATCGCTCGCCGCAGCGCACCACAGCCAGCAGGCCGACGATCAGCAGCAGTGCCAGAATGGCACGCGGTGGAGGCTCCAGATGAAGCTGGTGCTCAAGAAAGCTGCTTACCGTGTTGGTGAGCGCCACGCTGTAAATCAGCAGGATCGGAAAGATTGCAAAGAAATACAGCAGGGTGATCAACGCGCCGGCCGCCTTGCCGAAATGCTGTTCAACCACTTCGGTGATGTCGGCACCTTCACGGCCAGACAGTACAAACCGCGTCAGGCCCCGGTGCGCATAAAACGTCATCGGGAATGCCAGCACCGCCAGAACCATCAGGGGCCAGAATCCACCAATGCCTGCGTTGATCGGCAAGAACAGCGTGCCTGCGCCAATGGCGGTACCAAAAAGGCCGAGCATCCAGGTGGTGTCGTTGCGATTCCACGCAGCGACACTCGCAGGTGTTACATCCAGACGTTCTACGACGCCATTTGCCTGATCATTCATCCGGTGGACTCTCCGTGGCCGGTTAATCAAAAAGGGAAACGCATCGAAAAAACCTGGCAGTCAGCGCTTCCCTCGAAAACAGGGGCCGGATTGTCCGGGATTACAGCGAGAAATCAACGTTTTTTGTCCGACAGTTTTGTAAACACGACGCTGCAGCAGGTTCGCCAACACGACTGGCGCCGATGCCAAATCTTCTCCGGAAGTGATGGTAATGCCCCGCAAATGCGGGCCAAGGCGACTCAAAAACTATGCTACATCGTTTCACCTATGTATAAAGGCTCTGTAGCATTTCGGCCACTTCCTGGAGACTCGGCGCATGCGTTACGCGCTTGATCGTAAAGCTCAAACCCATCAGCGGATTGTCAAGGAAGCATCCGTACGTTTTCGCCGGGATGGCATAGGCGCGACTGGCCTTCAACCTTTGATGAAATCGCTGGGGCTGACACACGGTGGCTTCTATGCGCATTTCAAATCCAAGGACGACCTCGTCGAGCAGGCCTTGAGGCTGGCTGTCGATGATGCGAAGGCGTTCACTCGCGAGACATTCACCGGCCCGGACTCGCTCAGCGAGTTCATTGATGTCTATCTGTCCAGACCCCACCGTGACGAACCCGGCACGGGCTGCCCATTGCCGAACATGTGCGCCGAGCTGGGTCAGCTGAATCAGCCAAGTCCACTGACTGACGAAATCATCGTCCATCTGCTGGACACCTTCGATGAGGCGCTGCAGATCGATAATCCCGAGCCTAAAAGCATGCTGGTTCTATCGAGTCTTGTCGGCGCCCTGATGTTGTCACGCAGCGTGCACGACAAGCAGTTGTCGGAACACATTCTGAATGTCACCCGTGAACACGTGAAACTGCATATCAGCAAACAGGAAACTGTTGATGTTTCTGTTCAGCCTTCCGCCCCTGAAGAGCGACCACTTACGACGTAGTATAAAAACAGGCCGATGCAATATCGGCCTGTTTTATTTATTAATGTAACGCGGCTTCACTCAACCGTCAGCTTGTCTCTGTTCTTTTCGAGAATAGACTTTCCGATGCCTTTGACTTCGATCAATTCATCGACGGATGTAAACTCGCCATTGCTTTCACGATAGGCCACGATGGCATCTGCCTTGTTCTTGCCAACCCCCGCGAGTTCCTTTTGAAAGGTTTCTGCATCGGCCTTGTTGAGATTGATCAAGTCAGTACGCTGCTCCTGTGCGGCGACTGAAACCGAGGCTTCGGCTGGTGCTGGTGCTGGTGCTGGAGTTGGCGCAGGTGCTGCGCTGACAGCGACCGAAGCACTCGTCAGCAGGGCAAATATCAGGGAAGAGAAAAAGGCGGTTCGCATAGTTAACGCTCCATAACAGTTTAAGGCAGCTTTCCGAAGCTGCGCTTGAAACTTAGGGCGCGCGTTATTCGATGTCAACGACGCGTGGCATTGCCAGTTATTTCAAAAAGACGAGACCCAACAAATACAGCCACCGCACGGATTCTTGATCAAGTAACATCACGTTTCGCTGCGACGCTCCTGATGCATCCAATCGACAATCTCGCCTTCCGGCGTATAACCACTGACGGTTTCACGAAGTAACTGACGCACGGTGGAATAGTCATCACGCTCAACCGCATCCAGCAACTTGGTCAGGCGACCTTTCAATATATCCCAAGGGAGATAGTCTTCCGTGGCGCTCATGATCATTGGATGTTCTGTGGCCACCACGTTATCGCCGATGAGCAGTTCTTCATAAAGCTTTTCGCCCGGACGCAGGCCTGTGAACTCGATGGAGATATCTCCCTGAGGATTTTTCTCCGAGCGGATGCTGAGGCCTGAAAGATGAATCATCTTCTCAGCCAGCTCGATGATCTTCACAGGCTCTCCCATGTCGAGGACGAACACGTCACCGCCGTGCCCCATGGAACCTGCCTGGATCACTAGCTGAGCGGCTTCCGGAATGGTCATGAAGTAACGCGTGATCTTGGGATGAGTGACGGTCAGGGGGCCGCCTGTCTGTATCTGCTTGTGAAACAGCGGTATCACCGATCCGGACGACCCTAGAACATTGCCGAAACGCACCATGGTGAAGCGCGTTTTGTTGACCTGATAAACATTGGACTTGTCGCCAAAGATGACCGGGGCGGTTTCTCGACTGAGTGCCTGCAGTATCAGTTCGGCCAGACGTTTGGTGCTGCCCATCACATTCGTCGGCCTGACGGCCTTGTCGGTCGAGATCAGCACAAAGTTCGACACACCGGCCTGCAATGCCGCCTGGGCGGTATTGAGGGTGCCGACGACGTTGTTGATAACGCCTTCGGCAATATTGTGCTCGACCATCGGCACATGCTTGTAGGCGGCCGCGTGGTACACCGTGTCGACTTTCCAGGCTTTCATGATTGCCAGCAATTTGGGATGGTTGCGCACCGACCCCAGAATGGGCAACAACTTGACGCTCAATGACTCACGGGAGGAACGCTGTTCCAGTTCAGACACGATGCTGTAGAGATTGAACTCGCTGTGGTCGAGCAGCAGCAGCTTGGTCGGGCCAAGCAGCAGGATCTGCCTGCACAGTTCGGAGCCAATGGAACCGCCGGCCCCGGTAACCAGAACGGTCTGGCCCTTGATGCAGTGCTCCAGCAGGTTGTCACGGGCTGGCACAGCATCGCGCCCCAACAGATCGGCGATGTCGACCTCCTGGAGGTCGTCTACCTTGACGCGTCCGGCAGCCAGATCCATGAAGCCCGGGACACTTCGCACATGCAGCGGGAAACCTTCTAGGTATCCCAATATCTCGCGGCGTCGACCCCGCGACGAAGAAGGGATGGCCAACAGGATTTCCTGCGCACCCGTAGCGTCGATCATTCGTTGAATATGTTTGGGTTTGTAGACCTGAAGCCCGGAAATGACTCGATTCGAAATGGACTCGTCATCGTCGATGAACGCGACCGGGTGCATCACCCGCCCCATCCGCAAGGCCGCGACCAACTGGTTACCGGCCGCTCCGGCGCCATAGATGGCAACCTTCTGCAGACCGTTGTCGCTCCTGGCAAACGGCACATGCTGTGCGGCTGCAAACCAGTCGCCAAGGAAATACTGCCTCATCGCCAGACGCAGTCCACCAATCATGACCATGCTCAACCACCAGTAGTTGAAAATGACCGAACGCGGTACCAGTTGCTGGTGATTACTGTAGACGTAGACCATGCAGCCCAGAATCAGAGAGGAAAGCGTGACCGCCTTGATGATCGCGATCAGGGCATCGTTTCCGAAATAGCGCATCACGGCCCGATACATGCCAAACCGGATGAACAGGGGAATGGCAGCCAGCGGCGCACTGATGAAAAGCCAGGTGTGTTTTTCAAGCGGATTGATCAGTTCATCAATCCCGAGACGGACGACGAACGACATCCAGAGGGCGATCCAGACCAGAACAATGTCAGCAGCAACCTGAATTATCCGCTTTTTTCGGCGTGGCAACGCCAGCAGAGTAGCTCGCAACTTGCTCATCAATTGGTCAGTACTCCTTCGCCTTGGTCTCGATTCACTGCTGAAAAACCTTCTCGATGTAACACTCCACGTGATAGGACACCCGATATCACGTTTAGTTAACCCGCCTCTGCCTGGCCGGCATTGAACCGAAAAGCAAGAAGCACCAGCGGGACGTAGGCAACAATGACCCCAACGATCCCCTCCCCGTCCTTCAACACAACCCACAGAGCCACAGGGAGCAGCCAGCAGACGTTGATCAGACCGACGACCAGCGTAACGGGGAGGTGCCCGCCTAGCTGACGTGACGCAAACTGATAGGCGTGGCTGCGATGTGCTTCATAGACCTTCTCTCGACGTATGAGTCGGCGCAGAAGCGTGACCGTCGCGTCCACGACAAACACGCCCAACAGAATCAGCCACGCCCAGAATAGCTGAGGTGAAGCCCAGGCTGCCTGAACAGAAAGTATTCCAAGTGCGATGCCTAGAAAACCGCTGCCGGCATCGCCCATAAATATGCGCGCTGGCGGGAAATTCCAATAGAGAAACCCGACAACCGATGCCGCAAGGAGCAAAGGTCCCCAGAGCAGTTCATCAAAACCGCTCAGCGCATAGACAAGACCGATGCCGCCGCACACGGTTAACGCTTCGACGCTGGCGATCCCGTCGATGCCGTCCATGAAGTTATAGAGGTTGAGCATCCAGACCAGATAGAACGCTGCACAAATCTGACCCACCATACCCAGATCGACCGTCGTACCCATGATACTGAGCGGTGCCAGGCCACCTGACCAGGCCAGTGCCCACACAGCCGCCGCAAAGTGCCCCAACAAACGCCAACGGGCAGCGATATGCCCATGATCATCCATGAAGCCGATTACCGCGACCAGGCCGCCTGCACCGACGATTGCCATCGAGCTGGCCACAGAAATCTGTGCGGTGCCCGCCAGCACGACGATCGCGAGCAGAAAGGCAATGACGATCGCCACGCCTCCGCCCCGGGGGGTTGGAATGGAATGTGAGCTGCGGGCATTGGGAACGTCCAGCAGGCTTCTGGACAGGGCATACCTGCGAAGCAGCGCCGTCAGCAGCAGAGAAAACAGCGCAATGGTCGTGATCGCAAGCCACTCAAGCATGTTTGTGTTCCAGATAATGTCGGGCGGTCTCTTTCATTGCGTCTTCAAATTTTATGGGCGGCGCCCAATCGAGCACTTCGCACGTTCTGGTGATATCGACCTGCAGTGAGCCGCACAGCCGTTGGGAGAACTCTTTTTTTCCAAGCAGCGCCGCGGCATGGTGCAGCATCCAGCCAGGAACAGGGAGCAGCCGGGCAGGCTTGGCCAGCGCCCTGCCCATCTCATTCAACAAGTCAGTTGTTGACAGGTCCTGACCGTCACTGACCAGGAATGTCTGTCCTGCCGCTGCCGGATGAGCAACGCAGGTGGCCACAAGGTCCACAAGATTACCCAGAGCCACCAGACTGCGACGATTATTGATCGCACCCAGCGGCAAGGGCACGCGCCTGTCCAGCCAGCGCATCATGTTGAGAAAGTTGGCCTTGACCCCCGGGCCGTAGACCAGCACCGGACGAATGATCACCACTTCCATACCCGTGCGAGAGGACAACTCACGCAGCCCTTGCTCGGCCTTGTGCTTGGACACCCCATAAGGGTCGGCAGGGTCGCATTTATCTGTAGCCTTGAATGGCTGGCCCGGCGGCGTGCTTTCGCCATTGACCTTGATCGAGCTGAGAAAGATGAATCGCCGGACGCCCGCTGCAGCGGCCTGCTCTGCCAGGTTGAGTGCCGCCTCGACATTGGCGCGAAAATATTCTGCCTCAGGGTGCGCGACCGAATCATTCAATACATGAACACGCGCCGCACAATGAATCACGACGCTCGCGCCCTCCACGAACGATGCCCATTGATTATCCGGTGAAAGGGAGCCAACGGTAACTGCCTGGACACGCTCGCAGGAATTAACGTACGGGCCGCGTACCGCAACGCGCACCTGATAATCGGTCTTTTCGACCAACTGACGAACGAGGGCGCTGCCAACGAAGCCTGTTGCACCTGTTATCGCAACCCATGCAGCCTCATCGCTCATATCGCAACGCCTTTTCAAAGCGTGGAAATATTACTGACGTGAGACATTTTAGCAACCTTAATCATTTATAAACGCCATTTTGAAGAACGTGCCGATGAAAGTGCAGCCTCATCAGGAATCATTACCTTCAACGACCTGAGTCTGGAAACAAATGCCATCGGCCGGACTTTCAAACTTCAATAGACACACTAAGAGCGTGAAGAATTTTCCTTGATCAGGGAATAATCAATTCAACCACCCGCTTGCGCAACGAGTACTTGCGCTCTAACACCTGAGCCAATGCTTTCTTTGCTGGCGGATCTCCATGAACCAGCCGGATCTGCGCTGGCCATTCATCCATCTCGGTCACGAACGCAGCCAATCCCGCCTGATCGGCATGTGCCGAATACCCGCTGACCGTCGAAACACCCGCGCGGATGCCGAAGCGCTCCCGATCAAGCTCGACATACCCGTTGCGCGGACCATGCGCCTGAATGGCAGCGCCCGGCGTACCCTTGGCCTGATAACCGACAAAGAGAACATTGTGACGGCTGTCTCCCAGCATGGCCTTGAGGTAGTTGACGATACGCCCG
>Ga0065712_10000635_pt1 | contig 12736 bp, 12 predicted proteins | sample MisRhiReplicate1_FD_59099 | JGI IMG/M metagenome (GOLD analysis project Ga0065712, IMG submission 59099) | Miscanthus rhizosphere microbial communities from Kellogg Biological Station, MSU, sample Rhizosphere Soil Replicate 1: eDNA_1 v3... | ecosystem: Host-associated > Plants > Roots >...
GAACACGATCGCGCAGAGCTCGCGCGATCGATCGACGGTCTGCTGGCGATACCGGTCCAACCGGGGACTGCCAACCACCCGAAGCGAGTCATCCCAGAATCCCTCGCGATCGAGCTCGCGTCGCCAGTGCTCGCCGTAGAGCAGCAGGCGATCAGGAATTGGCATCCGCGGCCGATGAGACTTCGCTGCGGCCGGCCAGCCGTAGCTGGCGTTTGAGGCGTCCGCAACGCCGTGCTGAAGTTCGAGGACCGTGGCTCCCTGTTCCTTCGCCGCGGCGATCAATGCGTGTTCGCCGGGGTCAGCGATGACGACGAACTGAGGGGCAACCCGCCGAAGGATCGATCGATAGACCCGCCGGTTCGCGGCGAAACGACGCAGCCGGCGGCTCACCCATTCTTCGTCAATCGTGTTGAGGTCGAGTTCGTCGCGGACTGCCTTCGCGAACACGCGGGCGGTCGGTTGCAAGTCGGGTCCCGGTGCTTGACGGGCGAGCACGGCCGCCACGGCCTCGATGGCAGTGCTCGAGAGATCGCGTTTGATGACCGCTTTCCGGCTGCGCGCCGAAAATGTTGATCCGCCTGGCACCTCAATCTTGAAGACCGATCCGGCGGTCATCATCACATCATCGAACCGGATATCCCGGTAGTGGCCGGCGGTCGCCTCGAGAAGGCCAGAAGCGTAGGTCTTGATGACGTGACGCGCGTGGCGCACGCGCAGCAGCGCTGGCAGGTTCGGCAGCGCGCGCAGAGCGCGGCGCGCTCGGGTGGTGGGGACCGAATGCGGAAAGGACAGACCGGTCAGCAATAGCGACAACTCGAAACGAATCAGCGGCCACGCCGACCAGCCGTCCACCTGATACTTAAGAAGATCGAGCCTCCGCTCGACTTGGCAGAGCCGATCGAGAACCTCTTGAAGAGAATCGCTCATTCGAAAATCTTCGCAATCAGCCGCATCGTCTGCAGTCCGTCGTCGATGGTCGGCAGCCACGGTGTGGCGGCGCCCCGTGCGGCGTTCACGGCCAATTCCGCCTGACGCCGGAATCCCGCTTTGAACGTCTTGTCCCAGCTGTGTATGTCCACTGAATGGAGCGTCCGTTCACCACGGTTCTGAAACACGGCCTGCTCGAGCGGCCGCATTTCCCAGCGCCGGCTCGGTGTGGACACGGTGACGGCCCATGGACCGGGACCATTCCACACGCCTTCGTAAATACCGACGTCTCCGCTGTCGAAGGCGATTTCGCTCACGACGATGCCCGGCTTGCCGGGGGTCCATCGAACGACTGGGCGGACGGCGGTGACGGTGCCGCGGCCAAGCAGCCGCAGGTAGTCAATCGTGTGGATGGAATTCGCGTACATCCAGTTCCTGACGACCGGCTCCGGCTGCCCCGCGGCCAGCGCCGCCGCCTGATCCTGCTGATCCTGCACGCGAACATATCGCGGCTCGTCGCGCGTCGCCAGATCCGTCAGCGCCGCCTGCGTGCTCGAATAATGCCGGCGATTCAACGCGACGAACACGCGACGGTGATGGCGGTGCGCCTCGCTGGCGATCGCTTCGGCATCGGCGAGATCGTAGCCGGCTGGTTTCTCGATGAGCACGGTCCACGGAAAGGCAAAGCACTGGCGAGCGACTGCGTTGGCCGACAGCTCGGGAACGCTGACGACGACCAGATCGGCGCGCGTCTGGTCGTGGAGCTCGTCAATCGAATCGCAAACGTGAGGAACGGAAAACTCTGATGCCAGTGCTTCGGCGCGCGACCGAGTCCGGCTGTGCAGGCCCGCTAGCACGACTTGAGGCACGTCGCTGAACGCGCGCAGGTGTTCCCGCGTCATGCTGCCGGCGCCGATGAAGGACACCCGGCAGGCGGTTCGCGCGTCGGTCGGATGGCTCACAATTTCCTCAAGCCCAGGGAAATACCCGATCGAGCGGCAGCGGGTCGCGTTCGAGATCGATCGCCGCGTGCGCACGTTCATGCGAGAGGTACGCCGCGACCAGCACCGCCACCGCCAGGCGGCCGTCGGCACCGTCCGGATAATTTGCTCCGCGAACGAGCGCTTGAAGCACCGCGGCAGACGGCGCGATGACGTCGGCAGGCGCAATCGTCTGCGTCGTGCGATGGGCGGCCATGCCGTAGCGCGTGGTCGGCAGGGCGCGATATTGCTCTTCGCGCACGGTACTGTGAAGCACGCCCGCCAGTTCATCGACGTACAAATGACCGTAGGGTCCAGCGTAGATCACCTGCATGCCGTGCCCCTGATCGGCGCCGCAGTCCAGGTAGAACCGTTTGCCGCTGCGGGTCTCGAGGCGCACCGCACCGGCGCGATCCTGGAACTCGGCGCCGCGCGGGTTCGGTACGACGGCATCGGAAAACCACGCGGTGACGCGTCGCGGGGCTTCTCCGGTCATGAAGCGGAACATTTCGAAGTAGTGCAGCGCATTCATGCTCATGCCGAAATTGCCGCCAACGACCGTGACGCTGGTCAGACCGCCGAAGGCGTCGGCGTCCACCAGTGTCTTCGGCAGCAGGTACTGCTCCATGAAGCGCATCTGATGGTTGACGGCCAGCCTGGCGCCGCGCTCGCGGCAGACGCGCAGCATACGGTCGCATTCCGCGAGCGAGACCGCCATCGGTTTCTCGCACAGAATCAGCTTGACCCCGGCTTCGGCGGCCATGCAGGTGTATTCGGCATGGGTCGGCGCGGTGGTCGCGATGATCAGTCCATCCGGCCGGGCGCGCGACAAGAGCTCGCCGAGATCGCGGTAATGGCGATCGGCGCCGATGCCGTGCTCGCGCTCGGTCTCGGCCAGCGAATCGGTGCTGGTGTCGCAGATGGCGGTGACATCAAGACCCAGGCTGCGCACGGCATGCACGTGACGCCTGCCCATCCGTCCGAGTCCAACGATCGCTACATTCACCTTGTGCGGATTCTCTTGTGGGACGCGAATAAGCGAACCGTCAGCTGACCGGAGCCGCGAGCCCTCGAGCGGTCGTCCGATTCGCAAGGAACCACTCGTACTCGTCGGCAACGCCGTCGCGCAGCCCGATCCTGTGACGCCAGCCCAATGCGTGAATCTTCGACACGTCGAGCAGCTTTCTCGGCGTGCCGTCGGGCTTGGTTGTATCGAACACGATGCGCGCCTCCGGATAGACGATGTCGCGAACGATTCCCGCGAGATCGCCGATCGACTGATCGAGTCCCGTGCCGACATTGATATGCCGCGCTTCTTCGTAGTGACGCATCAGGTAGAGACAGGCATCCGCGAGATCGTCGGTGTGAAGGAATTCGCGCTTGGGCGATCCGGTTCCCCAGATCACCACCTCGCGGGTGCCATTTTCTTTGGCATCGTGGAACTTGCGAATCATTGCCGGCAAGACGTGGGAGCTATTCAGATCAAAATTGTCGTTCGGGCCATAGAGATTGGTCGGCATCGCCGAAATGAAATTGCTACCGTACTGCTGACGATAGGCCTGGCACAGGCGGATGCCGGCAATTTTGGCGATGGCGTACGGTTCGTTGGTCGGCTCGAGAGGACCGGTGAGGAGGTACTCCTCCTTGATTGGCTGCGGGCACTCACGCGGATAAATGCACGAACTGCCCAGATACAGCAGCTTGGTCACGCCGTAGACATGGGCGCTGTGGACCACCGTGGCATGGATCATCATGTTGTCGTAGATGAACTCGGCCGGGCGCGTGCTGTTGGCCATGATGCCGCCGACGGTTCCGGCGACGAGAAACACGAATTCCGGACGGTTGGCGCGGAACCAATAGTTCACGGCGGCCTGATCGCGCAGGTCGAGCTGGCTTCGCGCCGCGGTCAGGATATTTCTGAAGCCCTCGGCCTTCAGACGCCGTACCACCGCCGATCCGACCAGACCTTGATGGCCCGCCACGTACACGCGCGAATCAACGGACAGGTCGCTCATGCGTTGCCGCCTGTTCTGACTTCCTCACCGCTACCAAGACTGACCTGGAATGCCTCAATCATCTCGTCGATTAACGCTTCGAACGTGTACTCGGGTTTCCAGCCGAGAACCGTCTTCGCCTTCGTGCAGTCGCCGCACAGGTAGTGCAACTCCTCAGGGCGGGTGAATCGCGGGTTCTGCACCACGTACTTCCGGTAGTCCATCCCCAGTTTTCGGAACACGATCTCGCACAGTTCACGGACCGAATGCGTCTCGCCGGTCGAGATCACGAAGTCGTCGGCTTCGTGGTGCTGCAGAATCAAGTGCATCGCCTTCACGTAATCCTTCGAATGTCCCCAGTCGCGCTGCGAATCGAGATTGCCCAATTCCAGCTGCGCGGCCTTGCCCATCGAAATCAGCACCGCGTTCTTGACGATCTTGCTCGTGACGAAGTTCGAGGCGCGGCGCGGCGATTCGTGATTGAACAGAATGCCATTGGCGGCGAACAACTTGTACGAGTGCCGGTAATTTCTGACGATATGGTACGCGAAGATCTTCGAACAGCCGTACGGGCTGACCGGCATCATCCGAGTGGTTTCGCGCTGCTTGCCGTCAGGATCGACGCTGTTGCCGAACATTTCCGACGAGGACGCCTGATAAAAGCGCGCGTTAGGCGCGAAATTCCGCATCGACTCGAGCATGTTCAGCGTGCCGAGCGCATTGGCCTGCACTGTGAATTGCGGAATCTCGAAACTGATCCGGACGTGGCTCTGCGCGGCGAGGTTGTAGATCTCGTCCGGCCTGGCGGCGCGCATCAGCCGATCGATCGAACAGGCGTCGAGCAGATCGCCGTATTCCTTGTGAATGTCGCCGTGAATGTTCTCGATACGATTCTGCTGGTGCTCGGTAATCGAATTCCTGCGAATGAGGCCGAACACCTGATAATCGTGCTGCAGAAGGTGCTCGGCCAGATACGAGCCGTCCTGTCCCGAAAGGCCCGTGATGAGCGCGCGTTTCTTTGCCAAGCCGATCTCTCCTATGCGTGGGGCGCCGCTGCCATCGCCGCCACGGTCTTCTGAAGTCCCTGCGCCAGCGGCACGAACGACACCGCATCCGGCCAACCGCTGACCTGCCGGGCGAGGCGCGAATCCAGCTTTCGAAACCCGGCGGCCGGCGCCGTCCCGAAATGAATCGCGCCCTGGTAATCCAGGATCCGCGCCAGCAACCGGACGACGTCCGCAATGGTATGCGACGTCTCGGTGCCGACGTTCAACAACTCGCCGTCGTAGTCGAGGTGCCTGATGATCCCCTCGACTTGATCGTCGATGTAAATGAACTGACGGCGCTCGCTGCCGTCGCCCCAGACGTCCAGCCGTTCCGGCGATTCACGCATCCGGCGAATCAGCGACGGAATCACGTGCGTGCTGTGGTCCCCGGGACCGTACACGCTGCCCAGCGCGAGCGTGGTCCCGTGCATGCCGAACTGCCGCTTGTGGGCCTCGATTCCGGTGCTCATGATTTTCTTGCCCAGACCGTAGTGCTCGGTCGGGATGTGCATCCGCCCTGACCAGTATTGATCTTCGCTGGCGACCGGCGTCGCCTCGGGATACGCCCACAGCGAGCTGGTCGTGACCATTCTGGCCTCTGGCTGAAACGCGCGCCAGCACCGCAGGACGTTCCAGGAAATGGCGGTATTGCGCATGAATTGCGTCGCGGCATTGGCCGCCGACCATGCGGCATTGCCCTGCACGTCGGCCAGATGCACGATGTAATCGAAGCGTCCGTGGCTGCCAAACAACTCGTCGGCGGGGCCGGGCTGTTCCAGATCGACGCGGCGGCCAACCGCAACGACATTCTGGGGGCCGGAGGTCTCGGCCAGACGCCGCGCCAGCGCGCTACCGATGAATCCTGTGCCGCCGGTCACCAAAAATCGCTTCACGCCGCTCCAACCATCTCGGGCGTCAGGATCGGCGTCACCCTGAAGGTGTCGGACTCATAATCCTGCCCGCCGCGCACACCGTCGCTGAACACTACGAACTGCGTCGGTTCGAGGATTTCGAGCGCGTGCACCTCGAACGGCGGGGTGCTGACGAGCTCGTACTCCTTGACGACCACCGACTTGACCGCTTCGCTCTTGTCGAGCGGCTGATACCAGTAGCGCAACGCACCTTTCGTAATGAAGATGTGCTGCGTGGTCTGCTTGTGATAGTGATTGCCACGAATGAGGCCGCCGCGGTTCGACTCGATGATCGCGGCATGCTGAAAATTCGACTTGTAGAGGATGTCGGAGATCTGGCCTCGCTCATCCGTCGTAGCCGGCGTGATGGTCTTATGCGTCATGATGCCTCGTGATCGCCGTATGGATTCAAGTACTCGATGCGCGGGTTGATGGTCGCGAGATTCTTGCGCAGGGCCCCGGCGATGTTCCACGACGTCAGGATCGCGCAGAGACGATCGTATCGAGCGAGAACCGCATCCGACTCTATCGGAATTCTCGTGCCGGGCGTGTATTTGCCGATCTTGTGCTCCGACGCGTCGGTCACACATGCCACAGTGCCCGCACCGAGCTTGTAGTAGTTGAGAAAGGTGTTGCCCTTAGCCGCTGCGCCGATGCAGGCGACCGCACGACCGTCGTTCACCAGGTGATAGAGGCGTTCCAGAAAGGTGTCGCGGCGCCGCCGAACGCCGCCGCGAAAGGCCACGTAGGTCGACTCCTCGAACAGTCCGTCGCCTTTCTCTCGCGCCATCAGCGTCTCGACCATCGCCGCAAGCTGCGGACTGCACGTCGACGGGTCGGCTTTGTGGCGAACAAATACCCGAATGGATCCGCCATGGTAATCAACGAGCGCCGCGCCGACGACCGCCATTCCGACGGCCTTGAAGACGTTCACGGCGTAGGTGACCGTAAAGTAGGTGACGTGTTCGTGGTAAATCTGGTCGAACGTTCCCTGTTCGACGAGGTTGGCCCAGTACGGCAGTTCGAACACAAAGGTGCCGTCGTGAGCCAGCGTCTGCTGCACCGCTTTAGCGAAATCGAGCGGATCGTTCGAATGATTGAAAACATTGTTGGCGGCAATCAATCGCGGCCGCGCCGGCAGCCGGCTCACCACATCCTCCAGGCTCCTGGTTTCGAAAAGTCCGGTAACGGTTGCCACGTCTCTCGCCCGCGCGAGCTCGGCCATCGCTGGCGAGGGATCGACGCCCAGCACCCGGCATCCCAGCTTCTGAAATTCCGCGCACAAAAATCCGTCGTTCGATCCCACCTCGACGACGACATCGCCGGCGGTGAGGCCAGTCTCGCGCGCGACAACTTCGGCATATTCGGTCCAGTGGCGGCGGGAGGTCGCTGAATTCGATGAGGTGTATGAATAATCCACCTCGGCGTACCGCTCGCTGGGTTTGGTGACGGTCCGTAGTTGAATCTGGCCGCAGCTCTCACACAGATCAACGATCAGTGGATACAGGCGATCGGCGTCCGACAAGCGGCTGGCGGGAATGAAGGTATCCGCCATCGGGTGCATGCCGAGGTCGATGACCTCAGCGAGCGTTCGCGACTGGCACAGCAGACATTCGCGTCTGAACATGATCGGTCAACCTAAATGAATTCGTAGTCGCGTCCGAGGTATGGACCGAGCTTGCACTCGATGATCGTCGTGTGCTGGTCGACCGCCGAAAAGCCGTGACCACCACGAAAGGTCACCAGCAGCCACCCCGACGACAGTCGTGCCGACTTCAACAACGACCCGTCGATATCGAACAGGTTCACGTCGATTGCCCCGCTCATCACGATCCATGATTCCGGCACCGGTCCATCGCCGCCGAGCGAACGCAGCAGCGCTCGGTGCGGCTTGACGCCACGTCCGGCCTTGAGGGGAACGACCGAGAGCTGAAGAAACTCCTGTGAAGGACTGAGGTCGACGCGATCGCCGGATACCGCAGCAGCGTTGACGATCACGTGCAGCAGAATCGACGGATCGACCGTCGAGAACACCCGTTCCATTGGCACGTCAGGGACTGGACCAGTTGATATGTTCAATGTGGGCAATCACCTTCGCGGGGGCGTCCGACGCCAACTCGACCGACTCGTGGACCGACTGCCACATCGTCTGCCTCACCGCCGGCACCAACGCCTGAATGAGCGCGTCGGTGAGCTCGCGCGGCGACGACAAGTTCTGAACCAGCCCTCGCGTCAGCCCCTGTCCAATTTCCGGAGGAGCCTCGACTCCGCACTCGATCAGGTAATTCGAACGGATGTTCTCGTCGAACATTAAGAACATCGAGACGTTCAACGGTCGATCCGAACGCCGTTGTAAATGCACCTGGTCGATTCCGCAGCTCGAATAGCACACCACCACGAGGTCGACAGCGCAGAGAGACATTTCGACTGAGGGCGAGGGATCGGCCAGCACCGGCACGCCGCAATCGCTCAATATACTATGGGTTCTCGCTCGATCGTCGTCGGACTCTTTCGGATGCGGACGATAGAGCAATGTGAACGGTGACGGCAGCGTACTGAGCGACTCGGCGAAGCGTTCGAGCGTGCGGCGATATCCGGGCAAATGCCAGGCTGGTTGTCCATAGAATCCGACGAGATCTCCGCCGCCGGGAACCAGTCGTCGCCCTTCCTCGCGCAGCTGGCGCGGGTTCAGCTCGCCGTAGCTGGCATGTCGCAGCGAGCCGACGACGACGGTTTGGACGTCGGCGCGTTTTCGCGTGAGGGCCGCCGCCGATGGTTTGCTGACGAAAAAGTACGGCGCGAGCGCGCCGAACCCTGGAATCACCAGCCCATCGACGTCCTGGACGGTGAACGTCCACGGCGTCGTCGACTCCGCAAGCAGTGCTTCGTCGACGCCGAGATCGGGAGCTGACTGCCCGGTAATGACTGCGTCGGGCTGAATCTCACGCAGGTACTCGCGCGCCTCCTCCCGCATTTTGACGGCAGTCGATGAACTGCGTGAGCTGGTCGTGCCGCTCGTAAATCGCGTGAAGCTCACGCCAGCGCTCGAAAAGATGTCGACGGCGGGCCCTTGCGCGATCACTTCGCATCGAAAGTCCGGGGCGTGGAATCCGTGTCTGAGGATCGGAAGAATCGACTTCGCCGCGCCAGCATCTCTGGCCGAGATGAGGATCGTGCGCGAATCGCTACCAGGCACTCAATCCCCCGTCGATCATCAGGCACTGGCCCGTCACGTACGACGAGGCATCAGACACCAGATAAATGACCGCGCCGACCATTTCGCTCGCGTTCGCCATCCGGCCCATCGGAATCCGGTTCGAATATTTGCGCATGAACACATCGTTCTCGTGCGCCATGGTTCCACCGGGCGCGATCGCGTTCACGCGAATATTCTTGTCTGCCCAGTAGGTGGCCAGCCATCGGGTCAGCCCGACTACGCCCGCCTTGGCCGCCGAGTAAACGGCCGGATTGTTGATGGGGTATCCCTTGAACGTCGAGCCCTGGTAGATGCGCGGGTCCGAAGCCATGACGCCGTAGATCGACGACGTCTGGACGATCGAGCCGCCGGTCGCCTGGGCAACCATTTGTTTGCCCACTTCGCGCGCGACCAGGAACACGCCGTCGAGATCCACGGCCATAATGCGCCGCCATTCCTCGAGCGAGTACTCTTCGAACGGAGCGTAGTAATCTTTGGGGTCGGTGCCAAACAGGGCAGCGTTGTTGAGCAGGAAATCAATCTTTCCCCACTGACGTACGGTTCGCGCGACCATCGCCTTCACCGACTTCGCATTGGTGACGTCGGTGGCGACCGCTATCACGCAATTGTTGTGAAACTCGTCGCGCAGGCTGGCGGCGAATGTTTCCGCCGCCGTGCCGTCGATGTCGGCCACGACCACGTTGGCGCGCTGCGTCAATAACCCGCGCACCAGCTCCCGCCCGATGATGCCGGCGCCGCCGGTAACAATCCCGACGCGGCCGAACAAATCGAACAACTCGCGGTACTCCGGCTTTACGGTTTCACGACGCCGCGTCTTCTTAGTGGTCATGGTCGAATTCGCTCATCCGTGGGAATACTGCTTCGATCACCGCAAAATCGAATTCGCTGTCGAGGTCAAATGCGGTGAACTCCGGCATGACGTACATCCGGGTCTTGTTGGCGAGAACAGGGGCGCCAAGCTCGAAGTACTCCTGCCGTCGCCAGACATAGACAGACGCGTTCATGTCGTAGACCGCCGGGGTATCCTGCCGTCGGACCGGCGGCGGATCGACGGTCTTACACAATCGCGGGTGTCCCGCGCGGTCGAGCTCCACCATGTTGAAATAGGGATTGCGCCGGCTATGGCAGACCGTGAAGACATTGCTCACATCGCCGCTTTCGAGAAGCGCCACCGCCTCGCGAATGTGGCGGATCGTGCGAAGCGGCGCAGACGCATCGAGGTCGACGAACGTATCAAAGCGCTCGCCGGTTTGCCGTTCGACCTCCACGCCGCAGTGCACAATCGCCGGACTCTTGTCCGACGCGTCCGACGCCAGTTCCGCCGGTCGCACGATCAGGCGCGTCGCCCCGGCGGCTCTGGCGGCATCGAGGATCTCATTCGAATCGCTGCTGACGGCAATTTCGTCGAAGAGCGTCGATTCAATCGCCTGAACGATCGTGTGATGGATCAGCGGCTTGCCATGGAGGAGGCGGATGTTCTTGTTTTTGACGCCTTTGGAACCGCCTCTCGCACACACCGTGCACAATCTCTTCATGCGGTGACCCATCGCCCTTCACGACTGGCGGTTTCAATCGCGTCGATCATCTTCACCACGGCGACGCCTTCGTCAAACGAACAGAAATCGCGGATATCGCCCGACAACAGCGCGCGGTCTTCGTCCACGTAAGTCTGATCGACGTCTGCGCTGGTGCCCGTAAACAGCAGCTCGCCGTTCCGGGCAAGGGTCCGATTGTAAATGTCCGCCTTGATCGTCCCGCGCTCGGTGTTGACGATCATCCAGCGCTCTTCCCGGCGATCAAGATAGTTCATCGACAGCAGCACCGATCGGCAGCATGCGGTTTCGAACAGCACCGCCCAGGAATCGTCGGAGTCGATGTCGAGCCGGCCGAGACGTCCGCCGATCGCGCTGACACGCCGCCACGGTCCCAGCAGCCAGAGCGCGTAATCGAGCTCATGGCTCATGTCGCGCAGCACACCGCCGCCCGCTTGTGCGCTTGCCGACTCGGTCAGGCGGTAGTCGCGATGGGGACGCCATCCGGGCAGGTAGCTGCAGGCGCGGATTTCGGCGGAAACGATCGTCTCACCCTGCAGGAGTTCGTGCAGCTTCCGCATCATTGGATCGAACCGGAGTTGATAAGCGACAACGGTGACGCATCGCACTGGCGTCTCGACTTGATCGCCGGGGTTGGCCAGCGGCTTCTCGACCAGAACCGTACCCGCGAAGCCGCCGGCCTCGAGGGCGCGAAGTGTAGCGGCATGTCGAGACGTCTCGTTGGCCACAATGGCATAGTCGAAAGCTCTCGACGACAACGCTGCCTGAATGTCGGCGTAGCTTCGCGGATAGACGTGACCCCGCCGGCTGACGACATGGACATCGCAGCCGAGCGATTCCAGCACGCGCGCATGACGAGCGCCAATCGAACCGTAGCCGATGACGACGCACACGCGCGGCGTGGTCAGCGGCAATGCCGATCCTCGATTCCGCAGACGTTCACGCTCTCGTCTCCTTCCGGGCTTCTTCAATCAAGGTGTGAAGACACGCCAGAATACGGGCGCCGGCCTGGCCATCAAGATCACCCCACCCGGGCGCCGCCGCCCGTTGTTGTTCCTGCACCCGTACGAAGAACCCGCGGTCGGCGGCCAGCCGCTGGGTAACGGCGACGAACTCGGAGCGGTCCTCCACGCGCAGCACGCCCGGCACATCGTCATAGTCGGTCAGCCGCAGCCGATACACGTCGTAATTCACCGCCGGCTTGCCGCAGGCAATCGCCCAGCGAATTGTCGCAGAGACGCTGGCCACATAGAGGTCGCAGAGCGGAACGAGGGCCGCAGTATCGCGGCGACTGATCCTGACCCCGGTCTCCTCGACGAGCCGCGCCGTTTCTTCGGTCGATCGGGGGTGGAGACGAACGACGACAGTGAAGCCTGGCAGCGCTTTGAGCGTGTTCGTGACGAAACGTACGAGATCCGGATAGCCCGTAAAGTCGGCAGGCGCGCCCGGCAGGGCAAAACGGTCGTCCGGCAGCGCGCACAGCAGCAGTTTCCGATCGGCAGGCAGCCCAAGTTCAGCGCAGAGTGCTGCGCGTCGCGCGGCAACATCGACGAGACTCTCGGCAAGCGTGTCGTCGGAAACTCCGCCCGTGACGACGAGCCGCGGCGGCGGCAATCCCTCCCGGCGATAGTAGGCATCCATGACGCGGCTCTCGACTGCAATCGCGTCGGCGCGGCCGCTGTTCATCTGCCACGGCAGGGGCGGCGCCAGCCCCCACCATTCTTTGGCGATAATTTCTTCTCCGGGCACCCTGAGGAGTGTGCGGCCACGGTGCCGGTACACCCATCGTGGAAAAAACCGGGCGATCAGCCGGTTGCTCCATCTCGACACACTGCGCGCGCGATCGCTGAAGAAAATCTCGGCGGGTTCGAGCGCGTTGGCGACGGTAAACGGGATGATCAGCGAGGGGGCGCTGCGCTCATGCGCGGCCTTGATCACGGCAGCGGTTTCGTAGCCCACCGTATCTTCCGCCAGTATCACGGCCACCGGCTGAATTCGACCAACGATCGAACGGGCAAACGACAGCTGTTGCCCCTGTCTCCCAACGGCTCGAACGGCGGTAAACGGAAACGGCAGCGCCGTGAGCGCCGCGCGGATGACGGTCCAGA
>Ga0065712_10068227_pt1 | contig 12706 bp, 1 predicted proteins | sample MisRhiReplicate1_FD_59099 | JGI IMG/M metagenome (GOLD analysis project Ga0065712, IMG submission 59099) | Miscanthus rhizosphere microbial communities from Kellogg Biological Station, MSU, sample Rhizosphere Soil Replicate 1: eDNA_1 v3... | ecosystem: Host-associated > Plants > Roots >...
CGACGGAGCGTTCGTAGCCGTGCTGGTCACAAACGGGATGAGAATCGTCTCATCGGGCGGGCTGCCCGGCGCTCCCGGTACATTGCCGTTGGCCGGGATGTCATCGATGAACGACAGGCCACCAACCTGAATCACGTTGGGAACACGGATCAGGATGGTCGGGTCGTTGTCGAACGTGATGTCGTCAAACCGATCGCGGCCGGTGTCGCTATTGGGTCCTGCGGTCGGTCCGACTGGCGTACCATTGACGGAGTTCGTCGCCGTATTGATCGGCGTATCGAGCAGCTCGATATCAAACGGCACCGGAGCGGCCGTGTTGATGATCGTCATGTTGTAGCCATTGACCACGCTGGCAGCGGCCCCGAAAACGCGCACGTAGTAGGTCTGCCCTGCCACGGCGGGGAAGCGGACGCGCTCGTTGTCGGTGGTATCATTACTGCCAAAACCGGCAACGACACTCCCAGCCGCATCGCGGACCTCGATATCAATGTCGCCGCCGCCGGGGAGCAGGGACGGGGCGATCTGGCGGAAATAAACCTGCACGTCGAGCGTGCCGGTGGTCTGGGCCACAACGCGGTAGAAATCCTGGTCGGCTGGAACGCCGGGGAACTCCGCACTGTTGGGGAAGACGCTGGCGTGCTCGACCTGCAATGTCGAATCGGCACCGAGGTACGCGGCATTGCCCAATTGGTCGTTTTGTTCAAAGTTATCGGGCCCAATGAACAGCGAGTTCGGATTGAGCGATGTTCCGGCCACGATGGGTACCACGACCTGGACCGATTTGTAGTTAATATCGGGGTTGGCCACTGCCGCCGTGAACACCCGCACTGTACCGGTGTCCGGGGTGCGGCCCCGATTGACCACGACGAACTGGTTCGCGGCCAGCGTCGCTGGAGCTGCGCCAAACGAGGCCCCGATCACCAGCGCGTTATTCTCACCGCTCGCGCCGCCATCGAGATTAATGAGCATGTTGTCCTGTGCCTGGCCGCCGATGCCCGGGGCGGGGATGATCTGGAAGGTGTCCTGACCTCCCAGGCCAAGCGCGTTCAGGATCTCGGAGCTGATACCCAGTTGCACGGGCAAGAGGGTCGTGACGTTGTTGGCCAGAACCGTCGCGACTCCACTCCCCTGATTGATCTCGATCAGGTCGCGAGCCGCGGTGCCCCGGAGGGTTACCTGGTCGGCATTGCCGCTGGGGTCATTGAATACCCGGAAATTGCCGGTGGTATTGGAAATGTTAAAGACGGTGTTCGGGACCAGGTTGTTGCCCGACGGGATGTCGTTGTAGAACGTGCCGGCCGCCGCCCCGGTGGGGGTGAAGACGATGTTATCGTTCTGCGTAGTGCCGGTGGCCGTTACCTGCTGCGCGTTGGCGTCAAGGTTGGCAGTGTCCACCCCGATCAGGACAACGGGAGCACCGTAACCGGTGATCACGGTGTCGGGGTTCGCAGAGCCAGGGGTGTTATCGCCGAGGGTTACCGTGACGGGACCCACCGCGCCGGCCAAGTTCACCGTGGCGTCGGCGTTGATGACAACGTTGGTGTAGGGAAGCGCGCCCGTCAGATTGAACGTGTCGATCCCGCCCAGGCCGTCCAGCTCGAGGGTGTTCACGGCAGCGGTAAAGATCGGCAGCGTGACCAGGTTGGTGTTGCCGCTCTGCAGCCGGGTAATCTGGACGGTGCCGCTGTTGGCGGGGGTGACTGAGAATCTCTCGCCAACGGAGTTGGGCGAACCCTCGACGTTGAGCCCATCCGTCCTGCCGCCGGCATTGGACGTAGTGAAGGCCACGTGGCTGCCGGTGCCGAGGTTGCTAAAGGTCAGAGGCGTCAGCGCGGCGCCCCCCACCTGGGTGCCGGTGATGCTGCCGGCGTCCGGGTTCGCACCCGGCGTGTAAACCAGGTTGCTCCCCGCGTTGCCGTTGTCCGGCGTGTTATAGACCAGCGTATCGTTGCCAGCCTCGCCCGCGTAGACGAACTGCTCAACGCCCCCCGGCGAGGAGGCATAGAAGAGCGGGATGAGGAACTCCACCGCGCTGACCGTCGATGTATTGCCAGCATCATTGAACTGGCCTTTACCCGCGGCAGGCACACTGAAGACGACGCCCGGCACGGCGGGGACACTCGCGAGCGGGTTGTTCGGGTTGTAGGTGACGGTCTGCGTGCCGGGGGTTTCCAGCTCGATCTTATCGCCCAACGCATTGGTCCCCGCTGCCGGGGGACCGCCCGCCACGAACACCTGGACATTCCACACCGCCTGATTCGGCGCGGGCTCGCGCACAACAATGTCGTCGTTGCCGGCGAGGGCGTCGATGAGCAGGAACGGCTGATTGATGAACAACAAGTTCGGGCCGGCGTTGACTGAAACGGTGAAGTCCTGCACGCCGTCCAGCAGCGGATTGGGCACACCCGGGAGCGCCGGGTTGTAGGAGCTGTCGCGGGCGATGACGGTGATCTCATCGTTGCCGTTGGTACCGGCGACCAATGCTGGCCCACCGCCGACGACGATGACCCCTTCAATGTGATCCCAGCTGACTCGCTGGTTAGGTGGGTTATACAAGCCACCCTCGTCGTTTTCCGGACCAGGCTCGACAGAGAACGGACCGGCCGGGTGAGGAATAATCGTGTCGGCAGGTGTGGCTCCATTGCCAATCGGATCGCCACCATCGACGAAGATTGTCGTCGTAGCGGACGGAGTGACGTCGATGGTGTCGCTGCCGGCCAGGGCGAAGACCTGGAGGTTCTCGGTGTTTGCACTACTGTAGGTGACGGTCTTGAAGCCCGTGGTGGTCGCGACGACCGTGGTGCTGTTGACCGTGATCGTCTCACCGTTCTGCGTGCCAATGACGGAGACGGTGTCGCTGCCGGCGAGCGGGTTGATCGTCAAGGTCCCAGCATTGGTCGTGTTGATTGTCGTGTTGGCTCCGGTTGCGGTAATCGTCGAGGTCGTCGCCGAGGTCGGTGTGACGCTGATGTTGTCTGGGCCCGTCGTGCCGTTGACCGTGATCGCGCCAGCGCCCGCGTTGGCGTTGAGGACTTCGATATCCGTAAAGGTAACCGGGCCAAAACCGGTCTCCGCGACCGTCCGGGCCGCCAAGTCGATCGTGACCGCCGCGCCAGCACCGGCGAAGTTCAATACGTCGCTGCCGGAATCGGGATTGCCACCTTCGATCGTGATTCGTGTCACGTAGGGGTGGTTGCCGGCAATGTTAAACGTGTCGCTTCCGTCGTAGCCAGCCAGCGTGAGAGTGCCGATCCCCGTTTGCAGAATCGGAATCTGGTTGCTTAGGGGGAAGGAAATCGTACCTGTCACGCCGGCGACGTTGAACACGTCGTCGTTGTTCGTGCCGTCCACGATCAGGGCATCGAGCGCGCCGCCTCCGCTGTTGATGTTGAGCCTGGCACCGGTGCCCGAATCGCCCAGGTGCTGGTAGGTCAGCCCCAACAATTGCGGATTGAGGCCGAACCGATTGATCGTCACAATACCGGCATCGGCAAACGTGGGCGTGACGCGGAACTCTTCGAACACGCCGCTGCCGGCTATCGTCAGATTGTCGGCGCCCGGGAATCTTCCATCGAAGATCAAGTGCTCGGTGGTTGCGATGTTAATCGGTGCGGCAAGGCCGGTGATGGTGCCCGAGTCGATGCCCGTCGGTGCGTAGGTCACCACGTCCGTACCGCCCGTGCCGTTGACGATGACCGTGTCGCTGGCGGTCGGGTCGCCGCCGTTCACCGTGATACTGGTCAAACCGACCGGCGCGATGGTGCTGGGATTGTTGAGGTTGATCGTGTCGCTGCCGGCCAAGGCATTGATCGTCAGCGTCGACTTGTTGGAAAACTCGATGGTTTCGAAGCCATCCACGCTCACGAGGCCATTCGCGACTGAGGATCCAATGGTGTAGTTGATTGCGTTGTCGGCATTCGAGCCGTTGACAACGAGGGGGCCGGCGACCAAATCAAGGACCGGCTCAAGATTGCTGAAGACAACAGTCTGCGTCACGCCGCCAATGACGATGGCGCTCGTTCCCTGTCCCGGGTTCGGTCCAGGCGTGTAGGTGTCTGAGGTCGCGATGCCTCCCGTCAGCGTCAGCAAATCGGCATCGTCGCCGCCGTCGAAATTGATTGGGATCGGGATCGCGCCGTTGGTACTGTCCACGGTGAGCGAATCCTTGCCGGCCAGGCCCTGCACCAGGATTTGCTCGATCCCCGAAGTCGCAATGGGGCCGCCAAGGAAGTCGGTGTAGGTCGTCGTCAGGCCGTTGACGGTGGCGATCAGATGCCCCACGGCATCGAGTCCCAGGGAAATAAGGTCGTTGCCGGTGGTGCCGCCAAGCAGAATCGTGTCACCGACCGAGTTGACTACCCCGCCACCGATGGCGTCGGTGCCGCCGTTACCGATGAACGTGTCGTCGCCAGGGCCACCGTCCAAGGCGTTGTTGCCCGGTCCACCGACAAGCGTGTCATTACCTTCGTTGCCATTGATATTTCCATCCGCCGATAAAAAGTCGTTGCCGATGCCTCCATTCAGCGTGATCCCAATGGCAGTCTCGACGCCGGCCGCTGCCACGACGGTGTCGTCGCCTTCGTTGCCATTAACCGTCAAGCGGTCCAAAGCGGGATCCGCTCCGTCGAGGCGCACGTCATAGGGAAGTCCCGCGGTCTTAATAAAGCCACTTGAAAGGCTGACCAGAAGGTTGTCGTCCGCTGGACGACCTTCGACTATGACGTTGTCGGCGGCGCCGTCCGTTCCCAGGCTGACATCGACCACGCGGACGGTGGTTGTGCTCAGGTCGCTAAGGACGCTGCCGGTGCCCGGGTCGCTGCGGCCAATCGTTACGGTGTCTGTCCCGCCGAGCGTGGTCACGTTCACCTCTTCCAGGTCGGCTGCGTCGATATCGATCGCGGCCTGTACACGGAACAAGTGGAACCGAGATGGGGTCACGGTGTCGGCAAACAGGAAGAACTGCTCGGCCCCCGCATTGCCGGAGAAGAAGAGCTGGTCAGAGTCACCGGCACCGCCCTCAATCGTGTCCTCGCCGTCCCCCGGATCCCAAAAGAATTGATCCGATCCGCCTTCGCCGAAGTACTGATCGTTGCCCGGGTCATTTGCCGCCGGATCGCGGACGAGCGGATCACCGAGGCGGTCGTCACCATCGCCGCCGTGAATGACGTCGTTCGCGCCGCCGCCGACAATGAAATCATTACCTGAGCCACCGTAGATCAAGTCGGCCTGCGTCGATCCAAAAACCTGGTCATCGCCGTCGCCGGCGTTAATCACGGTTGGCAGGGCCGTGAAAGTGGTCAGGGTAACCGTATCGTTGCCGCCGAAAGCATTGACGTCGAGACGGTCGAGCCCCGCACCGGCGGTGATGGTTCCACCCGCCCGAGTCACGGTGGCTGCACCGGAGGTGACCGTATCCACACCCTCGTCACCGAGGATCGTGAGAATATCAAAGCCTCCGGCGGCGTCGCTGAACGTCACCGCGCCGCCGACGCTGGTGTAGGTGAATTGCGGCGAGCCGCCGAGACCCTGGCGTGTGAAGTTACCTGCGCCCGCGGTAGTGGGCTGCACCTGGAAGTTGTCATCATCTGCAGTGCCGTTGATTGTCAGCGTTGATCCTGCGCCGCTGGAGGTTTCGTTGATTCGCTCGATGCCGCTATAGGTCACGGGGTTGCCCGCTGGAGTTACCGACGTAATAGTCGATGTTCCAAGATCGATGGTCGTCGCGGATCCCGCGGGTGCGTTGTAATTCAAGACGTCGGTAGATGGGTCGGAGTCCCCCCCCTCCACGCGCAGCGTTACCGCAGCAGGGCCGGCAGGGAGATTCAAGCTGATCGTGTCGTTGCCCGCGAGTGCGCGGACCAGGGTGCTGGCGACATTGAAGACTTCGACGCGCGATACGAGGATGCCGTTGAGGATGTTGCGGAACTCGGTGCCGCCTGCCTCGCCACCGGCGACGGCGATATCGTCATCATTGGCCGTTCCGTTGAACACAAACGAATCAGTTCCACCGGGATTGAAGAAATTGACGTCGGAGTCGTTCGACAGGGGAAACGCGCCCGTGAAATTCATCGGCGTCATGGTGAAGGGGCCGGCCCCTGTGGCATTGTTCTGGTCCATCGTTCCCACGAACGAACCGCTATCGCTGGTCAGGCCATGGAAGAACTCGACGGCGTCGTTGCCAGTCGTGCCATCCACCCTCACGCCGTCGCCGTCCGTTTGCTGGACGACAAGATTCAGATGCTCGATCCCTGTGAACAAAACGTTGGGCTGGGCCGCGCTGTCGTTGATCACGGTTCCCGCGCCCACCGACGTCGGGAGGTAACGGAGATTGTCGAGCTGTCCTGCAATGCCGTTGACGGTCAGCGTATCGCTGGCGGTGGGATCTCCGCCGACGACCGTAATATTTGCGGTCAATCCAGTGGGGGTCGTCGAATTATTGAGGTTGGTCGCATCGCTGCCAGCCAGGCCGTCGATGGTCAGGCTGGTCTTGTTGGAGAACTCGATCGTCTCGAAGCCATCGACACTGACGAGTCCGTTGGCCGCCACCGAGCCTTGGGTGTAGTTGATGGCGTTGTCGGCATTGGTGCCGTTGACGGTTAGGGGGCCGCCCACGAGGTCGAGGACCGGCTCGAGGCCAGTGAATTCGACCACCTGCGTCACGCCACCGATGACCAGGACGCTGCGGCCCTGGTCGGCATTTGGCCCAGGACTGTAAACGTCCGATGTCGCCGTTCCACCTTCGAGTCGCAATAGATCTGCCCCAGGACCACCGTCGAAATCCACCTTAATCGGGAATGCACCGTTGGAGCTATCCACGATCATGGTGTCGTTGCCGCGCAAACCGTTAAACGTGAAGGCGGGAATGGAATCCAGGTAGACCGCCGGCCCACCATTGAGCGAATAGACAGGGCCGAGAATCGGATCGATGGACAGGATGATGGTGTCGTCGCCGTCGGTGCCGTTGGCTACAGACGGATCGGGGACATTGATGAAGTCAACATCCTCGAAGTTCGTGTAATTGACAACTTGGAGATTGGCAGCGGTGATGGGAGAAGTGAAGGTAAATACCTGATTTCCCTGAGCGTCATAGATCAGGTGATCACCGGGGAGCGTGGAGGGATTACCACCGTCGATGGAGATCAACGTGCCGCCGGTGGGAGGGGGAGCTACATTGACCGTATCATTGCCGTCGTCGGCAAAGACGTTCAAATTGCCAATCCCAGAGAGGCCGATTGCCTGGACCCCCGTTGAGGAAATTGAGCTGCCGCTGACATTGATCGTGTCGTTGCCAGTGCTGGCAGTGTAATTGACGGTGCCGATGGTGCTGAGCGAACCGCCCGAGTTGCTGCCGTCAATGAGCAGGTTCGCCAGCGACAAGGTCGGCTGGCTGGCGGCGACGACGCCGCGATCAGCACCAGTGATCCGGAGCGAACGAATGGTGACGTTATCGGCTGTGACCGTGATGGCATCGGTGACTCCCGGCGGATCGATCATCACATTGGCGGCAATGCCGGAAGCGCCACGAAGAGTCAGGTTGGTCTTGTTGGCGGCGACATTTTCGGCATAGGAACCGTCCTCGATCAACACTGTAGGGGTGGCGCCGCTCGCCAGGTTGATCCCTTCCTGAATACGGCCCGCTCCGCCGGCTTGAGGGCTGGTGTCGTCTACATGCAGCGTTCCGAAGTTGCCCTGGAAACCAGCCGTCGCCGAAGTATCTGTTCCCACGTCAAGCCAAGGAGTGTAGTCCACATTGGCGCTCACTTCTCCCGCAACTCCCGCGGCGGTATTTGTCCCCCACCAATTGCCCGAGGCGTTTGCCAACGTAGCCGACAGATTATTGACTCCCAAGCCTGTATTGCCGCCTAAATTGTTGTTGAAGATCGCGCCGGAGGGTCCGGCTGCCGCATCGAGGTGAATTCCGTCGCCGCTTCCGCCGGAAATGAAGTTCTGCTCGACCGCATTGACCACCGGACCGGAGGCCGTGAGGTTGCCGGTGACGACGTGGACGCCGCCCCCCGCACCGCTGCCGGTGATGGTGTTTTGGAAGAGGTTGGCGATGCCGTTCGACTGAACCAGGACTCCGGTGTCGTTGCCCGTAAGTACGTTTTGCCAGAGACGAACCGCCTGATTGCCAGCGAAATTGCTTCCTGTGATCCACTGGAACCCAATATTCGCGCCACTGGCGGTGTTTGCGGTATAAGCCACAGTGGTCGTGGCGCTGGAATGCGAGGTGACCCGAAAGGCCCGCTGGAGATTCAGGGCCGGATTGTTGCCGGCAGCGGCATTCACAAAGTCATTGTTGCTAACGGTGATATTGCTGGTGTGGGCTTGGCCGTTTTCCCATATACCGAGAATGCTCTCCGGATCGGCGCTCTGGGCGTTGAGGACGGTCAACGTGTTGTTGTCGATCAAGAGGCCGTTGTAGACATTGCCGCCGCTGGTGTTGGACTGCATGCCGACCGACGAGGCAAAGACCGCTGCACCGCTGTTGCTTACGCCGTTTCCGGCGAAATCTATCAGATTGTTCGAGATCGTCTGGTTTGTTCCGAACGAGAAATGAATGCCAATATTCTGATTGACGTCAGCCAGTGCGACGGTCGCATTGAGGTCGGCGGGAATGCGGATATGGTTGTTCGTGATCGTCGTGTTGTTAAACGCATCGACGCCCCCGGCACCGTTGAACATGGCGATCGACAAGTCGAAATCGAAAATTTCGAGGTTGGAGATCGTCCACCCCTGGTTATCACCTCCGTCGAAGACGAAGACGCCTTCGAGGTTTTGCGCAGCGAGATCGCCCGGACCCTGAATTCGAGCTGAGCCGAGGCCGGCAGCCGTGATCGTCACATTGTTGACATTGGCCGGAACCAGCAACGAATAATCGTCGGCAGCACTGACGACTCCGTCGTTACCCAGCGCCCAAGCCGCAGCGGCATTGGCCTCGGTCCAATCGAAGGTGCCCGAGAGCGTGACCGTCTGACCCGGCTGGAGGCAGTCGATGGCGTTCACTAGCCGGCGGTAATTATTGTTGGTGGCAGTGAAGCCGCCGACTTGTGCGGGAACGGTGAAGCTCGTGACGAACTGAACGCCGGCGACAGCTGCATTAGCGTCCGGGGCATAGACCAGCCACGGCTGGAAGTCGACGACGGCGGAGGGGTCGCTGATGGTCTGGCCAATGCCGCCCGGATTGGCCACGGTCGTTGGGCCGGTAATGTCGCCCCACCAGTTGCAAGTTGCATTCAGGATGCCTGTATAACCCCCGGCATCCACCTGAAAAGTTCCCACTGGACCGGTGTAGCCCGTGACGGAATTAAGGGAGAACGTGACGTTGGTGGCGTTGGGAGCACCGGTGCCGGCGTTGTTAATGCGCACGGCGCGGCCAATGCCGTTTTGGAGAACATTCCGCGAAATCGTCAATCCATTGACTCCCTCGAACAAGCGAATGTCGGCAGTTGCGGCATCCGTCGAGTTCTGAATGGTGTTGCTCGTAATGGACGAGGAGGTCAGGTTGAAGGCATACAGCGCCCGGCCGTTGCCATCGAACAGGTTGTTCGAGATGGTGATGCCAGTGGCCGGCTGAGCCGCGTTCGTGGAAGAGAAGCCAAGACCCTGGCCGGCGTTGCCTACGAAGGAGTTGTTGTCGATGAGCACATTCGACAGCGTGCCGCCTGCATTGAACTGGTCGGTGTAGATGCCGTGTCCGTTGGCCGGGCCCGGCTGGTTATTGTTGCGGAACAGGTTCCGCTCAATCACGGTTTGATTTGCCGCGCTGTTGTTGGCCAAGCTCAAGCCCGCGATGTTATTTTGAACGATGTTGTTGCGGACTTCCGATCCGCTCGTTCCAGCGCCGAGCACGATGCCGAAACCAAAGGTCGTTCCACTCGTGGCGTCTTGAACCGTGAACCCGTCAAGAACTACATCGCTGGCGGTGACATTGAACGAGGTCGTGCGCACGAGGCCCGAAGGGGCGCCATTGACAACAGACTCGGTCGCGGGCAATGCCGCGGCCCGCGCTGCCGCGCGGCCATCAACGCCAAATTGATTGCCCCGAATAAAGAGCTGTTTGTTGACGGCGACAATCTCGGAAAACGTGCCTTGCGCCACGTTAACGGTATCAGCTGGATTGGCGGCCGTGACCGCACCTTGAATCGTCCCGAACGCGTTGGTTCCGAAGATCAGTCCCGCTTGGGGCAATTGCGTTCCGCCCGATGGATTGAAAGTAACAGTGTCGCCGTTATCGAGACCGGCAGCCCCTTGGTCGGTGGTGATAATGAAGTCGCCAGGATTGTCGACATACAAGGAGGCCAACAGGGCCCGCCCTTCCAAGGGTTCGAACATCAGCTTGCGGCTGGAAGCCAAATCTTTGGTTGGTTGAAACCAGCGAAGAAATTTCCGGCGCTTCTGATCACGAGACGAAGGACGGCGGCTCACGTGGCTGCTCTTCACAGGGAACTCCTCAAATGCGTTCAGTACAGCGGGAATCGCCAGTCGAAATGTATTGATTAAGAATGGCGCAGGTCCGAATTACCCGCAAATTCGTTAGAAGCGGCAATTCGGCAAGCTGGGTAAGATGGTAATAGCCCTAAATCCACAGTCAAGGAGCCCAAGGCAGAAACACCATTTTTTTTATGGCGTTTACCTCGCGAGCGTGAAGTCAAGGAGGATTTGGCCCCGAAGAGCGGAAAGCGTGCGCCTGGTAGTTTGACGCGTTTACAGCCAGAAATGGCCAAGAAATGAGGCCGGGCAGGTGAAAATCACCTGCCCGGCTGGGAATTCTCGGGTAGAACGAGCGGGCCGGGCTTACCAGCGAAGCTCGAGGCGGGTCACAAAGCCGTCGAAGGCCATGAAGGAGTTGAAGTTATCCGACTGGTCGACGAAGTTGTTGTGCTGAACTGCGTTGATCCATTCGTTGGTGCGGGTCACGTTGTACCAGATGCTGTACATGTATCCCACACTCAGCCGCACGGTACCGCAGTCGTTCTGCCAACCGGCACCGACCTCCAGGTCATAAATGGTGACCAGGCGGCCGGCTTTCCAGTTGGTGTTCACAATCACCGGGTCAAAGCTGCTCCCCTGCAGGTAGCTGGCTTTGCTCTCGCCGCCGAGCAAGCTGAGGAACGTCTTGCCGTAGGCGAACAGGTTGCGGTTGTAGCTGTACCGCTCGCCGTCGAGGCCAGCCTTGAGACCAGCTCCGTAGAAGTTGGACTGCGTATCCACAAACTCCGTGGCGTTGGACGCGAAGTCCGCGCGGAAGTGCTGCTGGAGCTGCCCATAGCGAATGCCAAGGGTGTAGCCGAGCTGATAATCACAGCAGTAGGCAAACAGGCTGTGGTAATCGATATCCAGGGTCTTGAAACGGATGCCGTAGTTGGCGAAACCGTCGAGGTAATCCGAAGCGACGTTGAACGTGCTGGGATGCGTGACCAACGGACGCAGGACGTTGGGAGCGACGGTATTCAGGGCATCGTGCGTGTTCCCTTGCCATTCGGTATAGGTGAAGCCGATGGCGCTGGCTTCGTTGATGAAGCGGCCAAAGCCGACCCGGTAGCCAGGCTGTGAGTCGAGGTCGGTGACACCGACGCGGCCGACTTGCACCGGCGGACGAACGAGCGGGTCGCTGTCCGTGGCGCCGTCAATCGGCACTGCCCAGGCAACCTCCGCGTCGCGTGCCCGCAGATAAAGGAACTCGGCAAAGCCGTACCAGCAGTTGCAGCCGAAGCCAGGATCGCAGTCGTCATCGCAAACGCCGGCGATAGGAGCTTGCTGCGCCGACGGAGCCGTGGCTTGCACCTCGGGACCATAACCGACTGGCATCCCCATTGCGGGAACCTGCGGTCCATATCCGCCATACGGCGAGCCGGGGCCAGGACCGTATTGGGCCTGGGCCACCTGAGTTAACGCTGCGGCCATTAAAGCCGCAAAGACGAACAAACTAGTTTTCATGGAAAATCCCCCCGAGAGTTATTACCCGATTATGTGAATCGACCCGCAATGGCGGAAAATCAAGAGGGATTGGCAAAATCGGAAAATATTGCCGAAATTGCCTGGTCCATGGAGAGGCAAGAGTATTGCCGGAACGCCCGTTTTTTCCCGCGAAACCGCAGCTAGATGCGGTCCAAAGCGTCGATCCAGCGGGCCAGTTCCAGAATTTCCGCGTCATTGAGATCGCGGGGGGAATCGCCCAGGGCTTTGCTGGTCACCGGAAATTTCATCGCTTTCAACCGTCCGCTAGCAGCCTTGATGCCGGCAGCAGCGGAGGACTTGTCCGCACTGGCGAAAAAGAACGCCAGGCGGACGAGCGGATCGTTTTCCGGAACGGCACTGCGGGGGGAGGGAGCGGCATCGACCGCAACAATGGCTCGGATCCGATCCAAGTTTTGCAGACCTATGAACACAGCCAGTGAGCCGGAAGTCTGATAGCCGTAGATTGCGATTCGCGAGCGATCGACGTTGTAATGCGAGAGAAGATCGTCGAGCGACTTGCGGACGAACGCCCCTTCGGTCGGTTCCCACTTGTTGGGATCGAGAGCTTGCGGCGCGAGCACGATGAGGTGGTGTTTCTCACAAGAGGCCTTCCAGCGAGCAGAGAGAGCGTCGCGGTCAACGCCGCCGTTTCCATGCAGCCAGATGACGACGCCGTGCGGCACCTCAGAGTGGTAGGTTTCCGGCACATACGCCACGCAGTTGTTTTTCTCCTCTGCGAGCTTGA
>Ga0065712_10068232_pt1 | contig 12621 bp, 9 predicted proteins | sample MisRhiReplicate1_FD_59099 | JGI IMG/M metagenome (GOLD analysis project Ga0065712, IMG submission 59099) | Miscanthus rhizosphere microbial communities from Kellogg Biological Station, MSU, sample Rhizosphere Soil Replicate 1: eDNA_1 v3... | ecosystem: Host-associated > Plants > Roots >...
CCACGAGCAGCACGAGCGACATCGCGATCTGTGCGACGACCAGGGCGTTGCGCCACCTGAGAGTTCCGGGCGCGTCGCTTCCTCTGCTGTCTGCCGTGAGTGCCAAGCCGAGGCTGGCGCGCGAGCCTTGCACGGCAGAAACGAGTCCGAGGATTCCTCCTGCGACGATCCCGGCACCCACCGTGAGCGACAGGACTCGCCAATCGAACAGCGCGCTCACGTCGAGGCCGAAGTGAAGATCGAGCTTCATGCCAAACGGCAGTGGGAGATCGATCGACAGCAGAAGGTTGAGAAGCCCGAACGCGACGACAAGGCCGGCCGCCGCTCCGCCGAGGCCGAGCAGCACGCTCTCGACGAGCGATTGTCGAACGAGTGCGCCTCGGGTTGCGCCAAGGGCTTTCCGCACCGCCACTTCTTTGTTCCGATCGAGCGCCCGCGCCAACAGGAAGCTTGCGAGATTCGTACACGAGAGCAGCAGCACCAGCCCCACGACGCCCATGAGCAGCCATGACGCTGTGCGCAGGAGCACATCCAGGCCGGGATATACCTGCACGTCAGAAGTCGGCACGAACCGGAACTGCTCTCCGGGAACCCATCCCTCGGGACGCGCGGTCGTGAGTGACGCCGCTACCAAAGAGGCCGCGTGCCCGGCCTGCGCTTGCGTCACGCCCGGTGCGAGCCGCGCCTTGGCGAAGAAGCTGTGGTTGTTGCGCTGGTCGAGCATCGCGACACCCATCAGATCGTCCAGCATCGCCATCGGGACGTAGAAGGCTGGCGTGACCACCGCAAGACCACCGCGATAGCGGGCCGGCGCGACGCCGATGATCGTGTAGGTGCGCCCTCCCATCCGCAGCGTGCGGCCGACCACATGCGGGTCGGCGCCAAACGCGCGCTGCCAGTAGCCGTGGCTGAGCATCACTACCGGATGACCGCCGCGGGCGATGTCGTCTTCGCGCTGAATGGCTCTGCCGAGTAGGGGCTCGACACCGAGGAGCGCAAACGTGCCTCCCGTCACTGCCTCGCCCATGACGTATGCGGTCGCGTCTCCTCGTTCGATCGCTGCGGGAGCGAACGTAGACACGGCAATTCCGCTGAAGACCTCGATCGTACCCTTACTCAGGTCCTCGATGTTCGCGTGGGACACCGGGTTGAACCCTGTGCCTGCTTCGGTTTCGTAAATATTGACGAGTGTCTCGGGGCGGGCGAGAGGAGAGTCAGGGAAGAGCACCGCGTGTACTACGGCGAAGATGACCGCGTTCGCGCCGATGCCGATCGCCAACGAGAGCACGGCCATCGCCGAGAAGGCCGGCTGCCGGCGCAAAGAGCGCAGCCCGTGGCGGACCTCGCGCGCGAGATTCTCGAAGAGTGCGCCTCGGAACTCGTCCCGCGTTCGCTCTCGCGTCTGTTCGACACCGCCGAACCGGATTAACGCCTGTCGCCGCGCTTCGTCAGGCGACATACCGGCGCGACGGTTCTTCTCGGTCTGCTGCTCGACATGAAAGCGGATCTCGTCGTTGAGCCTGTCTTCGAGTTCCCGCCGGTTCGCCTTCGCAAGAGCTCCAGCGAAACGCCGCCACAGATGGATGAGCATAGCCATCGGGCCTCTCAGTTCACCGCGTCCAGGACCAGATTGATCGCGCGCGACACGCGCCGCCACTGCTCGAGCGATTCGTTCAGGTACTTTCGACCTCGTGCGGTCAATGAGTAGTAACGCGCGCGGCGGTTTTTGTCGGTGATGCGCCACTCGGAACGAATGAAATTCTGGCGTTCGAGGCGATAGAGTCCGGGATAGAGCGTCCCCTGGCCGAGCTGTAGCACGTGCTCAGACCAATGCTCGATGCGTTCGGCGATGCCCCATCCGTGCATCGGCTCGAGTTGCAGGGCTCTGAGCACCAGCATGTCGAGAGTGCCCTGCAACACGTCGCTTCGATCGTTCACCATCGGCTCCTTTCGGTAGACGAAAGGAGGCTAGCCGTTGTTCCTTTCGAACGTCAAGGGGAGCCGATGGGTTGGTGCTCGAAGACTACTCGTGCCTGAGCGCGACGAGCGGATGCAACCGCGTCGCGCGCCGTGCCGGCACAAATGCTGCGGCGACGCCGACGAGCGCGGTCACCGCGGCGATCCCCAGCAGCGCAAGCGGGTCGATGCTCGGGCGATAGACGCTCATGTGTCCAATGCCGACATCCGCCGATCCGCCTCCGGCACGCATGACGAGCATCAGCAGCACGGTGAAGAACAGACCGATGCCGGTACCAACGGCGATCAACGCCGCGACTCCTCGTGCAATGCTCGACACGACCTGCTGACTTCGCGCGCCGAGCGCCATCCGAATGCCGATCTCGCGCGACCGCCTCGCCACGGCAAACGCGACGACGGCATAGAGACCGATGCTGGCGAGCACGAGGCCGAGACCGGCGAGGATGGCGAACAGCGTGGCCACCACCGCCGGCGCCGTCTGCGATTCCTCCAGTCTCTGCGCCATCGTCTTCGCCGTGATCGCCGGTAGTGTGATGTCCACCGCGCGCAGCTCGCGCTGCATCGCAGCGATCAGGCTCGCCGCATCCCGCGACGTCCTCGCGAGCACGGTCGTCGCCTGTGCTCCAGACTGGGTGTACGAGCGATAGTACGTTGGCCCGATCGGCGCGAGGACATCGTCCTCAAAGTCTCCAGTACCCGTGTCGCGCACGATGCCGATGACTTCGGTCCAGGAGTTTGGATCGGCCTTTAACCGGAATCGCCGGCCGACGGCGTCAACGGCGCCGAAGTATTTCCGCGCCATCGTCTCGGTAATCACGGCAACTCGGGGTGAGTCGGCGCGGTCGCGCGCATCGAACACGCGGCCGTACAAAAGCGGAATGCGCAGCGTGTCGAAAAACCCTGGTCCCGCTTCGAGCATGTGGAATTCGACTTCCGATCCTGGTTGACCCGTCGCGCTGTCCACGACGATCGACATGCCGGTGGACACCATCGGCAGGCCGCGCAACAGCGCCGCCGATTCGACGCCCGGAATGGCCTCAATCCGGCGCAGCAGGTCGTCCTGTGCGGTCTTCGCCGCGCTCTCCGAGTAGCCGGCAAACCGCCAATCGGTCTCGAGCATCGCCACGCCGTCAACGGCATAGCCGACTCGAAGCGCTCTGGTGGCTGCCGTCGCCTGCAGGAAGATGCTCGTGCCACCGAGCAGCAGCACCGAGATCGCGACCTGCACGACGATGAGCGCGTTCTTCAGCGTCAGGCGCCGATGATCGATCGGCTGCAGCCCCTCGTCTCGCAACGTCTGCAAGAGATCGACGCGTGTCGCCTTGATCGCCGGTGCCAGGCCGAACACGACTCCTGTAATGAGCGACAGCACAATCGCGAAAGCGAGCACGCGATAGTCCACGTGCATGTCCACTCTGAACGGGAGATCGATCGTCTGCAGCGCTCGCATGCCCCACCACGCCAGCACACAGCCGACGATGCCGCCGGCGAGCGAGAGCAGCAGACTTTCGATCAGCAGGTGTCGCACGAGTTGACGTCGCGTGGCGCCCATCGCCAGCCGCACCGACACTTCCTTTGCACGCGCGGCGCCGCGCACGAGTAGCAGTGTTGCCAGGTTGCTGCACGCGATGGCGAGCACGAGTCCGACGATAAAGAGCACGATCGAGGCAAGCGCCATGAACGGCACGTCCGCTTGCGGGTGGACCCGCACGTCCGTCGAGGGGATGACCGTGATCCCCGGTCCCAAGGCAAACTCACCAGAGTTGCGGAATGCGTCTGGATACTCGTCGGCGAGCCGGCGTGCGAGCACGTCCATGGCCGCCCTGGCTTGCGCCACGGTCACGCCGTCGCGCAGGCGCGCTTTCACGAAGAGGGGTGCGAGTATCGTGGGCGCGTCGCGAAGCGCGCCCATTGGCGATATCAGCTCAGGCACCGCGGTGATCGGCAGCCAGAAATCGGTGCCGAGACCGACGTCAAGCGTGCCGCGCAGATTGGCCGGACCGACGCCGATGATCGTCACCGGTAGACCTTCCATGCGAATCACGCGTCCGACGATGGACGGGTCGGCGTGAAAGAGTCTGGTCCATGCTTGATGCCCGAGGACGGCAACGAGCGGAGCGCCACGCCGCTCCTCGGTTGCGTCGAACCAGCGGCCGAGCGATGGCTGCAGTCCCAAGACATTGAGATAGTTCGCACTCGAGAACTCGGCGACCGCATTGCGAACCGCGCCCTCGGCGAGATAGCGCACCGGGTTCGGGATGCTGGAGGCCATCGTCCCGGAAAAGATGTCGGTGTACTCCGCCATCTCCATGTACGCGGCGTACGAGATCACGACCATCGGCTTGCCCGAGCGATCGTTCTGATAGATGTTGACGAGGCGATTGGCGTCGGCGAAGGTCTGTTTCCGGAACAGCACCGCGTTCACGACGCTGAAGATCGCGGTGTTGGCGCCAATGGCGATGCCGAGGATCAGCACCGCGGCCGTCGTGAAGCGCCAGTCGCGCAACAGACGACGGAGTCCGTGCCTTGTGTCGCGCACGAGTGCATCCCATGCGCCGGTGCCGCGCGCGTCGCGTGCCGCTTCCTTGATCTGTTCGACGCCGCCGAACAACCGCAACGCCTGAAGCCGTGCCTCCTCGCGCGACAGGCCGGTCGCCTGCAGACGCTCGGTCTCGCGCTCGAGATGAAGCCGTAGCTCTTCGCTGAGATCGGATTCACGTCGATCGCGGAAGACGATCGACGTGAGACGGCTTCGAAGGATGTGCCAGGCTCGCACCGTTACGTCCTTTGCAGCAGGAGATTCACGCCGGCCGACAGTCGTTCCCATTTTTCGACTTCGGTCGCGAGCTGCTTGCGGCCCGCCTTCGTCACGGCGTAAAAGCGCGCCCGGCGGTTGTTCTCGGACGCCCCCCACTCGGCCGTGATCCAGCCCTGGTGCTCGAGTCGATGCAGCGCCGGATAGAGCGAGCCCTGCTGGACACGCAGCAATTCATCGGAGATCTGGTTGATCCGCTGGGCGATCGCCCAACCGTGCATCGGTTCGAGGGCGATCGTGCGCAGGATCAATAGGTCGAGGGTCCCTTGCAGGACGTCCGTCTGGTCGCTCATTGGCCTTCGTGAGGTCCGCCTAAAGGCGGACACTACATCCGTCTTCGCAAGGTCCGGCTAAAGCCGGACACTACATCTGGGCTCTCTTGTAGATTAGCCAAGGGAGAAGACGGTTACGAGCGGGGAAAGGTTCACACCTCAGGCTGCGACGGCGCGGACAGGGAGCTTTGCAGGCCCGTGGCCAATCGTCGTCATCCACGGCTCTGCATCACCTGCCGCCTCGAAGCGCTGAATCCTCGGCAGCATGGCTCCGAGCATTGCGTCAGCTTCGAGCTGCGCGAGGGTTCGTCCGACGCACATGTGGACGCCGGCACCCCAGCCGACCTGACCGCGAACGTCGCGGCCGATATCGAATCGATCAGGGTCCGCCCACTTGCGTGGGTCGCGGTTGGCTGCCGCGAACAATAAGCCGCAGCGTGTGCCAGCCGGAATGACGTATCCCTCGATGTCCACGTCGCGCGTGGTGATCCGTCCGGCCATGCGCGATGGTGAATCCCACCTGAGGCTCTCGTCGAATGCAACGCGAGTCATCGACGGGTTTTGTCTCAAGGCTTGATACTGATCCGGGAATTCACAGAACGCGCGTAGCGCGGTGCCGAGAGTCATGACCGTGGTGTCGGCGGCTGCCGAGAGCAGGATCCCCACCAGCAGCTTTGCCTCTGCCTGCGTGATCTCGCCGCGATCGGCTGCGTGAAACATCGCCATGCCGAGCCCGTCGGGATCGAGGTTCTCGCGGTTGCAACACTCTTCGACCCACGCGAGCACCGGCTCGCTGCCAACCATCGCCTCCTGGAACAACTCATTCATCGGACCCATCGTCGCCCACACCATGTGACCGAACGCTTCCATGTGTTCGCGACCAGGGACCGGGAGTCCAAGCAAGTCGGGCAGGACCTTGTAGACGAACGGGCGGCAGATGGCGGCGACCGCGTCGAACTCGCCTCCAGAACTGAGCACGCGATCGACGACGATATCGGCGTCCTTGGCGAATGCCTGGCCCATTCGATTGAGCGCCTTCGGCGACAAGGCGTTGGCAATGACGACGCGGACTTCGGTATGCCGGGGAGGGTCGTCGGTCAACAGGATTTCGGGCCGGACAGACGCCGGATCGTGCCACGGTCGCGATCGACTCGAGAACGAACGCCAATCGGACAGAGCGGAAGACACATGACTGTAGCGCCCGAGCACCACGATGTCTTCGCGGTCGAGGCGAACGACGGGCGCGAGCTCGCGCACGCGATCGTCTACGGCTCGCGCGTGGCGTACCGATTCGGCGTTGAAGATGTCTGAGTCGAGCGTTGGAATCGCGCGTGCCATGTCGCCTCTGAGATTGGGTGAGTGTAAGCTTTCGAATCTACCAATGGCCACTTCGACAACAACGATTCCGGCGAGCAGACCGTCCGCGCTGCAGCGGCGACCGTTCTACATCGGCGCCAGCCTTTTGATGGGGCTGATCGCGGTAGTCGGCTTCTGGCCGACGTATTTCGGACCGCTTGTAACGGGCACGATCGCGCAGCCGCTGCTCATCCACATTCACGCCACCGTCTTCACTGGCTGGCTCGTGTTGTTCCTCACTCAGGCCATCCTCGCCGCGACAAAGCACGTGACCTGGCACCTGCGCCTCGGAAAGATCGGGATCGGCTACGGCGCGCTGCTCGTCGTTGTCGGGTTGAGCACCGGCGTGATGCGATCGTCGAGGCTGCCGCTCGGTGGGGAAGCAGAGGACCTGCTGTTTGCTGCGACCGCCGACATGGTCGTGTTCTCATCGTTCTTCACCGCGGCGATCGTCTACCGGCGCAAGCCGCAGGTGCACAAGCGGCTGATGATGGTCGCTGCCAACATGCTCCTGATTGCCGCCGTCTCGCGGATGACGTTCATTCCGCCCCCGCCCGCCGGCCTTCCGTTGTTTCTAGCGATCTGGTTTCTGCCGCTGATTGCGGCGATGGCCTACGACTGGCGGAGTCAGCGCCGCATTCATCCCGTCTACTTCATGGGTCTTGCCGCGTTCGTGGTCCGCGTTGTGGCCATCCCGATCCACAACACTGAAGCGTGGGGCGCGTTCACGCGCGCGGTGTTCGCGCTGGTCACGTAACGTCAGGTCACAAACGGGTAACACGACGTCGATAGCGTGGCGACCATGAGAGCGTTCACCGTCGCCGTGATAGCACTCCTCGCTGTGCCTGTTCTCGCAGAGCCTCAACAAGCGATTCCTGCCGACGTGAGGCCCGCATTCGAGGCCGCGACGATCAAGCTCGCCGCGCCGGACGCTCCACGCAATCGCGTCATGCCGACGGCGCCCAATCGCGTCTACATCCCGAGCATGTCGCTGGTGTGGCTGATCTACACCGCGTACGGCGACGGAGGATTTAACACCGCGATGCGCGTGACGGGCGGACCGGACTGGGCCAATAGCACGGCGTTCGCGGTTGAAGCGGTCGCGTCTGCGAACGTGACGCCGCGGGAACGTCGGTTCATGCTGCAGCGGCTTCTCGAAGAGCGCTTTGCGCTGAAGCTCACCACGAAAGTGACGACCGTCGATATGAATGTCCTTGTCGTTGAACGGCGCGATGGCGCGCTCGGTCCGAAGGTCAAGGAATGGAACGGCACCTGTCGGAACGGGACGCCCACGCAGGACGATGATCCGGCGATGCCGCGCTGTCTGAGTGGGTATCGTCCTGGTGGGATCACGCTCGACGGCGCAACGATGTTCTCGGTCGCAGAACTGCTCTCGCTGCCGCAGGGTCGGGCGCTGCTGGGCGGCATGGTGGGCGATGCAACCGTCCTGAAAGGTCGCTACACGATGGACCTGGACTACCAGTTCCCTCCGCCGCGCCCCGCCAATCCTGGAACGACGCCGGAATTCTCTGGGCCAGCCTTGAGCACCGCTATACGCGAGCAATGGGGATTGCGGATCCAGCCCGGACAAGCGGCATTCAGACTCGTCGTGATCGAGAGCGCGCAGCTGCCAATTGAAAATTAAGGTCCGCCTGAAGGCGGACATACAGAAGATCACTGCGGCGTCGTGATCATCCGCGCGTCGGTCTCTGCGATCGGCGTGCCTGGTTGAAGCGTATAGCCGAGTGGTCCGTCGCCGAATGCACGGCGGAGGCACTCATGAATGTAGATGGGATGCGTGCCGCCGTTGAACTTGTGCTTGATGACGTCGAAGAAGTGCAGCAGCGGGTTGTTGTTTTCGTCGAAGTCCGCGTCCAGCAGGAAGGTGTCCTGACCGTTCTTTCTGGCCTTGGCCACCGTCAACTGAAGATTGGCCTTCGCTGTCCCTGACTTGATGCTGAACGGCTTGGTGACGTCGCTGACACCCGTTCCGTCTTTGAGGTTATTCAGATGATCCTGAATGACCGGCACGCCGTCGTAGCCATCGGCACCGTGCTCCGACGTGGCTTGAACGATCTCCCAACACTCCTGAGTGACCTCGGCGACGACACGCTCCCGATCTGAATACAGCAGCGATTGCACGTGCCCGAACCACGGCTGATTCGTCGTGGGCATGTTCTCGACGCTGAGTCGCGAATACAAATTCAACAGGCTCATCTTCGGCGATGCTTCGTTGCTACGCTCCGGCACGATCGCATCGAATCGCGCTTCAATGAACTTGCCTGGCTGCGACGTCCGCCCGCAACGGAACGCGGGTGACTTCTGAGTGAGCATGGTCTTCAGCGCGCCGAACTCGCCCGGGAGTTGTTGCCAGACGACGAACTGAGGGACCCACTTCGATGGCCGCCGCGGCATGCAGAACCGGCCATCGGTCGTTGCGATGCGGTTGCCGCGGACGGAGTAGTTGAGCGTCCCAAGTTCGTAGCGACTCGGCGCTACCTGTAAAGAGAAGTCCAGGTGTTCCGCATCACTGTCGAAACCGAGACGCCGAGGTCCCTCCCACGGCTCGAGGAGCCAGCTCTGAAGCGGTGAGTCGTTCGAGCGGCGCGCCAGCACGGACAGCCTGGGATCGAAGATCGGCTGTCCATCCACGCCGACGACGTCGAGGTCCAATGTGATTTGGTGCATGGCCACTCAGTAATTAAACGAGGTAGCTACGGATTTCCAGCGAGCAGCACAGGCGGCACACGCCCCGATACCAGGTTGCGATAGTGGAACGGCACGGTGTGCACCTTGGGGAACGGCGCCGCAACAGAGCCGCGAAGCGGACGGTCTGGCGGAAACTCCTTCATCGATACCGCTGGAGCCGTCGGCGACGTGGTGACGCGCACCCATCCGCCGCGTGATGGCGCGGTCCAGATGTAATCCAGATCCATGCCTGACAACTTCCACGTGCCGTCTTCGTCGATGGCGGAGTTCTCGTAGATTCCCGAGATCCAGGATCCCTCACCTCCAGCCGGGCCGCCCATCTGAAACAGCCGTCCGCGGATCTTCGCGCGTCGCGCGTCGTCGGATATGTGGATGACTGGCTGCACGACCTGATGGATCGTCAGGAAGTTCGGCGACTTGGGATTCGGGTAGCGCACCTTCATTGACTGTCGAATCCGTTCACGGCCGACGTAGGTGCCGACGTACGACAGCTCCTTCCAGCCGTCGCGCGAGAAGAGATCAGCCGTGTCGTCCCACGCGAACTCGTCGATGTAGTAGCCGTACGCCGTCGCCAGATTTTCCGAGGCGTGATACGCCTTGCTGCGCTGCATCGAGCGTTCTGTCGCGGCGAGAAGCGATTCGAGCGCGCCCGCGTTCGTGACGACCGGTGGCGCGGTGGGCTTGCTCTCTCGTCGCCGCACAGCCGCTTTTGTTCCCTCCGGATACTGTGGCGGACGGCCGGTCACTGGATGATCGAAATGCAACGGGGCGATGTGAAAGCGCGGATAGATCTCGTATGACTCCGTCGAGGGCCGGTCCGGCGGGAACTCGCGGCTGGGACCTGGCGCCGGCTGCGCGTCCTTCGCCCAACCCTGCTCGGCATCGACGATGAAGCGCGGGTAGACGTGCACGGTCTTGAATTTCCAGACACCGTTCTGCTTCACGAACTCGTTCTCGTAGATCGATTCGCTCCACAATGCGCGCTTGCCGGTGGTGCCAGTCATGCCGATGTCGTCGCCGCGTGCAAAGGCGGTGCGGCCATCCGGCATCACCGAAACGATCGTCTGCAACTGGACGTGATCGTTGATTTCTCCTTCGGCGAGTCCAGCACGACCGAGCCCGCGACGGATGCTCGCCTTGCCGACGTACACACCCTGCAGACCAATCTCCATCGTCCCGTCACCCGCGAACAGGTCAGCCACGTCGTCCCACATCTTGCGATCGACGTAATACCCGTAAGCGTGCTGAAGATTCGTGACGTCGATCTCGTCGCTGAGACGTTGCGCGCGCGCTGCCAGATCGCTCATGCGGTTCGCGAGCGTGGCGAGTGTCTGCGGTGTCGCGGCGCGTGCGGGCTCTGGCACGTCCAGAAAGGGTTTGCCGACGCGTGAGACGTCGTAGTGGAATGGTGTCGGTTCCTTCGTGGGTGTCCAGCCCGGAGCCTCATAGCGACCTGAGTACTGAGGAAGGTAGCGGACGTCCTTCATCTTCCAGACGCCGCGCTCGCGCACGTACTCGTTCTCGTAGATGCCTCCGGCCCACGACGCTGTGCCGTTATATCCGCCGAGCATCGCCATGATGTGCCAGCGACCCTTGCCCGACTGGCCGTCGGGTGCAAGCGTCACGACCGGTTGCATAGAGATATGCGGGTAGACGCGTCCGTCCTTGAGACCGAGCTGTCCGCCGCCGACCTCTTTCAGGAAGAGCGTGCGAATGCCTTCTCGATCGAGCGCGCCCTGTGTGTAGTGACCGATGCCGGCGTCGGCAAAGAGATCCGCAAAGTCGTGCCATAACCCGAGCTCGGAGTAGTGGCCGTAGGCGTGCTGGAGCCGCTTGATCGCCGAGATCGCTTCGACACGCTCGGTCATCGCCTCGAGCCGATCGACGCGTTGCTGCAACACGGACAGGTCGGTGTCGGCACCGCGGACGATCGCACCCGCGATACACGCTGCGGCAATGGTCAGTACCAACCTGGACATGCGAGGCTCCTTCGCCTACCGGCGAGCATGGTTGCTGAAGAACGCCCAGATCACTTCACTTGCGTTGAGATCCAGAGACGATACGCCATTCTCCGCCTGCGAGCCCGCATCGCTCACGGTCTCGGGCGGCCATCGATGGCCGCCTCCCGTGATCTCGTACCAGACGACATCGCCATATGGGCGGCAGCTCGTATACGAGCGTTCGCCACATCTCTTCCGTCGCCCGGCTGCTCTGGAGATGCTGGTTACCATCGAACGGCACTGAGGGATCTGCGCGCCCCTGAACACGAGAACACTACACGATTTGTATTGCGACCACGCTTTTGTAAGTGCCGCGCACACGGAGCACACATCGAGGCGCGGTGTGGATCGAGCCAAGCTCTCGCGCGACAGGCAGTTGGAGGCCGTGGGCACGCGCGGCACAGTTTGCGCAGCTGATTCACAACTTTGATCCCAACCTGAGGGTAGGGGCTTGATGTTTCTTCACTCGGCTGAGCGCCTGCTCCAGTTTCTCGTCGGCAAGTTCGTGACGCTGCTCCTGGCGTTCGGCTCCGCCTTTTCTCTCGCATCTCTCTTCAGCGCGCTATGCATCGCGATGGCATTCCTGCTATTGCGACGCGGGCCCAACAGGCGGCAGGTCAGGTACCGCGTGATGGCCAGGGCGCTGTTTCCGCGCTGGTTGCGACGAGCCTCGTTCAGAGCCGACATCGGATTCTTTCTTCTCAACGCCCTGTTCGCCGCGATACTCCTTGGATGGGCAATCCTGTCGACGCAGTCCGTCAGTCAGTTCGTGAGCGGTACTTTGACCGACGTGTTCGGTGTTCGTCCCGAGACAGGGCTGAACGCGCTCGCCAGCCAGTCGATCGTGACAGTGGCCCTGTTTCTGACCTACGAACTCGGGTACTGGGTCGACCACTATGTGAGCCACCGGGTCCCGGTGCTGTGGGATTTCCACAAGGTCCACCACACGGCGGAAGTCCTCTCGCCGCTGACGAATTTTCGAATGCACCCCGTGGACAGCGTGGTGTTTGCCAACATCCTCGCCGTCTTCCTCGGTGTGGTCGGCGGGATTCTGAGCTACCTGCAGCTTGGTGATCCATTCGAGGTCGGTGGCACGAACCTGATCCTCGTCGCGTTCTATTTCGTCACCGTGCACCTTCAGCATTCACACGTGTGGATTGCGACGACCGGTGTCCTGGGACGCGTGATTCTCAGCCCCGCGCATCACCAAATCCACCATTCCGACAAGCCGATTCACTTCGACAAGAATTTCGGAAGCTGTCTGTCGATCTGGGACTGGGTGTTCGGGACTCTGCACATGCCGGAGCCCACGCGCGAGCGGTTGAACTTCGGCGTCGCGACACGAGAGCGCGACCATCACACCGTACTCGGCAGTCTGATCATGCCCTTCGTCCAAGCCGCCAGTCGCCTCCGTGTACGGCCGCCCCAAATTGGAGATGCTCTAGGGCAGCGCGAACACGTGCAGTGACTCGTTATTGCCCTGACCACCAGT
>Ga0065712_10068231_pt1 | contig 12619 bp, 10 predicted proteins | sample MisRhiReplicate1_FD_59099 | JGI IMG/M metagenome (GOLD analysis project Ga0065712, IMG submission 59099) | Miscanthus rhizosphere microbial communities from Kellogg Biological Station, MSU, sample Rhizosphere Soil Replicate 1: eDNA_1 v3... | ecosystem: Host-associated > Plants > Roots >...
TTGTCAGGCCGATTGTCACGAGGAGAGTTGCGGCAATGCCTTGTACGACATGGCTTGCAGCAGTGGTACGAGCGCCCGTCTCTTTCCAGGAGAAAGAGACGGGCGCAGTCTGGCGCAGCGAAGTGTGCAGAGAGGTGAGGTTGCTGCAGCGCAGCGAGGAAGGTGCATCGTCTGCCGCAGCGGACAGATCAGTCGAGTAGGCATCCATCACTCTCGGGGAGTGACCGTGCGAGCCGCCGGACGCTTATCGCACTTCGGGAGAACCACCACTCAAGGGGCGTAGCCTTGAAGGTTCTGGCTACCTGGGCTGGTGCTGTCAACGACAGCGATCCGTGCGCTAATTGTTATACCCGCTCGAAAAGGCGGTCAAGCATTGGGAGCAAAGTGGGCCAGAAGTGGCGACTGTCGCCACTTTGTCGCCACGCTCCAGGGCACGTCCGACGTGGTTTGTCGCCGGTGTCGCCGCTGTCGCCACTCCTCTAGCAATAGCCCCGCTACGAACTCCGATTTGACATTTTAACTGCACTGCACCCGATAATGGTCGCGAGTCATTTCTGACGCATAAACGACGGAGTGACGTCAATCAAATTTGAAATAGGAGGGGGAACGAGTGGCTTCGAGAAAAAAGCGAGTGAACCCTCCGATCGGCGCGATCAAAGATCGCTGGATCGGAGGGTTTGGCGGGAAAAGCAAATCTCAAACGTCAGAAACAGACTCAAGCATCAAAGCTGGTTAATTGGGAAGTGTCGGCTTCACGCCGCATGATCAGCGTCTGCTTGCAACGAGAAGGAGTCCATAACAGACATTTACAGACGAGGCGATCATTCCAAAGCGGGCCATAGACACACTGTCAAAGGTTTTGTAACCTCAATGCAGATCTGTTCGCTTTTTTATTTAACAGTAGAGATTTATGACCAATTCAGCATCAAAATCCAAGGAATGAGAATGAGCAGTACCGCACCGCAGCAACTGATAATTTCTGGCGTTGTATTGGATAGCATTAACTCGTTTGCTTCGATTGGCGACGTACGGCTCCACCCTGGCGCAAACAGAACAGGCTATATCGATGGTTACATCTGTGATGGCAGGCAGTGGCGCAGCCTAGATCTAAAGTCGTTTGGCTGTATTTCCAGAAGCTTTGGAAGCCCTGGAGAGGTTGGCCCTATTATGCGAAAAATCGCCTCCAAAGTCGCGGAATGCAAAGGGATGCCTGTATATTACGAACTCACGAACTCGGGTAAAAAGAGCCGGTATGTATTCCGTGGCGTTCCTATGTCAACATTCCTAGCATCGTGGAACCGATCGTGAGAGAAATATAAAGTAATCTGCAGCTTCGCTGCTGTTACTTTGCTCTTTTTATGTCCAAAAACTGTACTTCTGGCGAGTCATTTTCTACCACAGGAACGTACAGTCTTGTTGCCACTGCCTTACACCTTTGGCGGCCAACCTACTTTCAACTTATTCATTTCCCGGTGGCCTTTAGGCTGGTTTGTTAACGGGTGGATATACGATTCGAGTGGGAATCCCTTTCCTTTTTCTGAGCGGTCTGTGACAACTAACCGCTTTCGATCCACCAGCGACATTCGGCGTTCGGCTTCGATATCTGGACGCTGCCGCCAGACCTTTGATCAGATATCCCGCGTAGGGACGATGTCAACCGCCTCACAGTAGACGACCTCTATCTCACCGAAGGTGCGCCGCCACTCCTCAATTGTTTCCGGTAGTTGGGCTCTGTAATCTGGTACGTTTGTGAAATACCTAAGAACGGCGTCGTCAGTGAACGCAGCCCACATTCGACCGTCGTCTGCGACCATAAGAAGGCTTCCCATTGACGCATAGAGCCCTGCTACGCCCCCCCGGTAAGCGCGCACATCCATTAGGTGAGCATCGGTATTTTCATGTGGGCCCATATCGCTCGAGCAGAGTCGCATCGTGCTCAGGTGTGAACCAACTAGCGAATACAGTCGAGCCACCTCTAATTCGTTCAGACATCCTGCGTCAAACCACGGCTCGTATTCGTGGGTAAGCCTTCCGCCGAAGTGGGCACGCATGCCTCCGTAGTATGAGCATCGTGAGACTTCTTCAATGATAACCACGCGACCACCATCGGTAAGCTCGCGCCTGAACATAAGTTCGCCGTCAGGCTGACCCGGTCCATTTTGCAGGCGACAGTAAGCAAGGTCTTGCGACATCACTCTCGCATAAGCTGTTATGTGCCCATAATGGGCGCCGTGCGAGACAGACAAATCAAAAAGGAACCCATTTGGCCCCACTTCACGCACAAAAAGCGTTTGATCCAGGAGTTCTCCGATGCGGTTCCTCCAAATGCCCCACCAAATCTTCGCTTCACGGCCGCTGGGCAAGCCGCTAGCAATACTCGGACTCAGTGAAGACCGCAAAGCCCCCTCGAATCGGCCTTGCAGTAAACCCCGGACTTCAGCAGGTGCAGTCTCTGAGTCAAGCGAATAAGTAATGACGCGCCTACCTCTTAAGTCAAACGGAAGTAGCTCTGGCCCACCGAAAGCAGTGTTCTGTACCAGAATGATGTTCTCCCAACCAAGCTCCGCTGCCGCATAGCCCAGCTCGACAAGAATGTTTGGGTTCGGCGACGGCCGCAAAGAGTCCGCATTAATTATGCTGACATCAGCAACGAACACGTCTGCGGCGGAAATCTTGGCAAGAATGCTGTGCGCTATATCAGGTGTCCCACCAAGGTTCGCTGTATCGCGGTCTAAAACCGGCTCAAGAGTTGCGTCATCGTCTGCGGCTATGGTTCGAATTGCGCGCTCGAGTGCGTCGTTAATAAAGCCACGATTTCCCCTGGATGGAAGGTCGGACTGCCACGAATAGAAAATCACTCGTCTCATTTCTAAGCCCTACCATTCCATTTCGACAATGCAGGAGTATCCATAGCATCTGGCGAAACTGATACCGTTTCTGCTACCGCTCGACGCGGAAAAAATGCTGCACTTATTAAGGCTTACCCTTACACAAGAGCCGCGCCCCTTCCCTCGTCGAAACAGTATTCGTTACTGCCGGACCGCACGGCTCGAAACTGAGTCTATCTGAAAAGCCGCTTTCGGTCGATCCTCTTGAAAAATTCTGCGATGGTTTCCACAGCAAAAAATATGCGTCCGAGATTGAAATCTTTACCTTTGGCTTATAGGCTTCCGGGCTCAGATTTCACGTAGCAGCGTGCAAAAAGGCATTTTCGCCAGTCAATAATCATGCCGTTTGGGTGGACCGACTTTGTCAAAAGAATCGGCCGAAAGCGGACGGTCTGCCCTATAAATCAATCCTACTACCTTTCCCATACACGGATGCTGGGTCACCCCCCACGACGAAGCAGCGCTTAATCAATGCCTTGGGCCCGACATTCCGTATAGCTGGACCGAACGACGGCTACGATAAGAACGCATGCCTCTTGGCCAAGCACCATTGGCATCTGCTACACAGGACAGCCGAACCAGGAAGGAGAGGCCTCGGGTTAAACCTGCGCCCGTAGGATGGTATTGAGCGCAGTGCCCCCATCAGCAGTCATCGCGACAACCACAAAAGAAATGAGTAACACGCAGCTCAACTGCAGGCCCTTTGCGGTTGGCACGTGGAGATTCACAATAGTCATGTTTTACTACTGGCCACATGAAGATTGCAGAGCACCATCAATGAGTGAGCAAAAAATCGAACAAAGCTTTATCGACAAGCTAGTTGAGCTCAAATACACCTACCGCTCAGATATCACAGACCGCGACTCACTAGAGCTTAATTTCCGCGAAAAATTCGAGGCGCTCAATCGCGTTCGCCTCAGCGATGGCGAATTCGCGCGCCTGCTTGACGAGATCGTCACCCCTGATGTTTTCGCCGCCGCTCGCATCCTTCGCGAGCGCAATGCGTTCACCCGCGAAGACGGCACCCCGCTAAACTACACCTTGGTCAACATCAAGGATTGGTGCAAAAACACCTTCGAGGTCGTCAACCAGCTGCGCATCAACACCGACAACAGCCACCACCGTTACGATGTTCTCATCCTCATCAACGGCGTCCCATGCGTCCAAGTAGAGTTGAAGACGCTTGATATCAGTCCGCGTCGCGCCATGGAACAGATCGTCGAATACAAAAACGACCCCGGCAACGGCTACACCAAAACCCTGCTGTGCTTCCTCCAGCTTTTCATCGTCAGTAATCGCGGTGACACCCGATATTTCGCCAACAATAACGCCCGCCATTTCGCGTTCAACGCCGACGAGCGTTTTTTACCCATATATCAGTTTGCCGACGAGGCGAACAAGAAGATCTCTCACATTGACAGCTTTGCCGAGACCTTTCTCGTCAAATGCACCCTAGGCCAAACACTCAGCCGCTACATGGTGCTAATTGCCAGTGAGCAAAAGCTCATGATGATGCGCCCGTATCAAGTCTATGCCGTCAAGGCCATCATGGACTGCATCCATCAAAACTGCGGTAATGGCTACATTTGGCACACCACAGGCAGCGGAAAAACGCTCACATCTTTTAAAGCCTCAACCATTCTCAAGGACAACCCTGACATCGAGAAATGTCTCTTTGTGGTGGACCGCAAAGATCTCGATCGCCAGACGCGCGAGGAGTTCAACAAGTTCCAAGAGGGCTGCGTCGAGGAAAACACCAACACTGGAGCGCTCGTGCGTCGCCTGCTTTCCGAGGACTACGCCGACAAAGTCATCGTTACCACCATTCAGAAGCTCGGCCTCGCCCTGGATGAAAACAGCAAGCGCAATAAGCAGCGCAAAATGAACGACCAGCTCACGTACAAAGAGCAGCTCGCCCCGCTGCGCGACAAACGCATTATCTTCATATTCGACGAATGCCACCGCTCCCAGTTTGGCGAGAACCACAAGGCTATTAAAGCGTTTTTCCCCAAAGCCCAGCTCTTCGGCTTCACCGGAACGCCCATCTTTGAGGACAATGCCTCCCGCGTTAAGGTGGAAGACCAGCAGGCCTCGTACCAAACCACAGAAGAACTCTTCCAGAAGCAGCTGCACGCCTACACAATAACTCACGCAATTGAAGACGCAAACGTCCTGCGCTTCCATATCGATTACTTCAAGGCAGAAGGCAAAAAGATCCCCAAGCCCGGTGAAGGTCTAGCAAAGCGAGCGGTAATCGAAGCTATTTTGGCCAAGCACGACATGGCCACCGGCCAGCGCCGCTTCAATGCGATCCTCGCTACGGCCAGTATTAACGACGCAATCGAGTACTACGGCCTGTTTACCGAGTTGCAAAAAGCCAAACAGCTTCTTACCCCCGACTTTCTGCCACTGAATGTCGCCTGTGTTTTCTCGCCGCCCGCCGAGGGCGATGCTGATGTGAAACAGATTCAGGAAGACCTCCCGCAGGAAAAGCAGGACAACGAAGTCGATCCAGAAGGCAAAAAAGCAGCCTTCAAGACTATTCTGGCGGACTACAACACTCGCTTTGGTACCAACCACAGCGGCAGCGAGTTCGACCTGTACTATCAGGACGTGCAAAAGCGCATCAAAGATCAGCAGTGGCCTAACGCTGACCACCCGCATGCCCAGAAAATCGACATTACAATCGTGGTGGATATGCTGCTCACCGGCTTCGACTCCAAATACCTGAACACTCTCTATGTGGACAAAAACCTCAAGCATCACGGCTTGATCCAGGCCTTCTCTCGCACCAACCGCGTACTCAACGGCACCAAGCCCTACGGCAACATTCTCGAATTTCGCCAACAGCAGGAAGCTGTGGATGCCGCCATCACCCTGTTCTCTGGCGAAAAGTTCGACTCGCAAGCACGCGAAATCTGGCTGGTGGACAAGGCCCCCGTGGTAATTGAAAAACTGCAAGCCGCCGTGCAAAAGCTGGATGACTTCATGCAATCACAGGGTTTGGCCTGCGCTCCCGAGGCCGTGCCGAACCTTAAGGGCGATGACGCCCGTGCTGCGTTCATCAACCGCTTCAAGGAAGTGCAGCGCCTCAAAACTCAGCTGGACCAATACACCGACCTTACCGAGGACAACGCCGTTGCCATTGAGCACATCCTGCCGAAGGAAAATCTGCTCGGCTTTCGTGGCGCTTATCTGGAGACAGCTCAGCGCCTCAAGGCCCAGCAGAATAAAGGCAACAAAGACGCAAATGACTCGGCAGATGAGGTGGAGCAGCTTGATTTCGAGTTCGTACTCTTCGCGTCATCCGTCATTGACTACGACTACATCGTGGGCCTGATGTCCCGCTTCTCGCAGCAGGAACCGGGCAAGCAGAAGATGAGCCGCGAACAGCTGATTGGCCTGATTCAAGCCGATGCCAAATTTTTGAACGAGCGCGAGGATATTGCAGCCTACATCGCTACCCTCAAGGCTGGAGAGGGTCTGAGTGAAACCGCCATCCGCGACGGTTACGCCCGCTTCCAAAAAGAAAAAGACACCGTCGAACTCGCTTCCATCGCGAGCAAACACCACCTAGCCCCTGCAGCCCTTCAAAGTTTTGTGGAAGGCATCCTTCTACGCATGATTTTTGACGGTGAAAACCTCAGCGAGCTTATGGCCCCGCTGGAGCTTGGCTGGAAAGCCCGGACCCATGCCGAACTGGCCCTTATGGAAGATTTGCATCCCCTACTGACCAAACGTGCCCAAGGCCGCGACATCTCAGGACTTAGCGCGTATGAACAGTAAGAAGAAAACTAGCTGCATGAGTAAAGACGACCAACCCACGCACGTGCCCAAGCTTCGCTTTCCGGAATTTCGGGAGACGGGAGGATGGGAGAGCAAATCTTTGGCGAACTATTTGGTGGACTGTTCTAGAAGAGTACCGTCCGATACAAAATTGCCTATTTATAGCTCAACGAGAGAGGGATTGAAGCGTCAAGATAAGTACTTCGACGGGCGGATTCTACAAAACAACAATGAATATGGTGTAGTTCCGCCTGATTGCTTTGTTTATCGACACATGAGCGATGACGGGCTATTCAAGTTCAACATCAATGAAACGGGTGAAGAACTCGCAGTAAGTAAAGAGTATCCTGTATTTAGAACAAAAGACCTGGACTCATACTTTTTACTTGCCAAACTAAATGACAGCCTTGACTTTCAACAATTTGCTTTTTCCCAAAAAGCGGGCGGAACTAGAACTAGATTGTATTTCGGCAGACTTTGCGAGTGGAATACATTACTTCCGTCAGTTGCTGAACAAAAGAAAATCGCAGACTGCCTAAAATCTGTGGACGAGTTAATCGCCGGGCAAGCCCGAAAAATAGATGTGCTCAAGGCTCATAAAAAAGGGCTGATGCAGCAACTTTTCCCCCGCGAAGGCGAAACCCTACCCCGTCTGCGCTTCGCCGAATTCGAGGAACCATGGACCGAAAGCCAACTAAAAAATCTTTGCATCAGTATTTCCTCGGGTCGAGATAAGCTCGATTCTAATGGGACCGTTGACCTTTACGGTTCTACTAGCATCATCGGGAAAACGAAAAATCCGAGCTATAGCGGTGAGCGAATACTAGTCGCCAGAGTAGGCGCGAATGCCGGACTATTGACTAAAGCGAAAGGTGTGTTTGGTGTAACTGATAACACGCTTGTAATCAGCCTAACACCAACAACTAACGCTAATTTCTTGCTTCATTATTTAGAAAATATAAATATTAATAGACTCATCTTCGGCTCGGGGCAACCATTAATAACAGGAAGCATTTTGAAAAATCTACCAATTCTGGTGCCGTCCGATTTGGAACAACGAAAAATGTCAGCGTGCCTCTCGTCGCTTGATGAACTGATTGTTGTCCAGAGCCGCAAACTTGAATCCTTAAAGATCCACAAAAAAGGACTGACGCAGAAAATTTTTCCATCGCCAGAAGAAGGTGAAGTTTGATGCCTCCGTCATTTTCTAACTTGAAAGATTTAGCATCTTATCTGCGACAAGAGTTGGCGAACAAAAAATTCGTTCTTCTCTATGCTTATAACGGTACAGGAAAGACGCGTCTATCTACAACTTTCAAAGACCTCGGCAAGGTCGACGATGAGCCTGATACTCTTTACTTCAACGCGTTCACCGAAGATCTTTTTTATTGGGATAATGACCTTGAAGAGGACCGTGAGCGGAAGCTCAAAATAAACCGAAACTCACGTTTCATAACTGCGCTTTGGGAACTGGAGATGGAAACCCGTATCCGCCCCTTCCTCGATCGTTATGCTGACTTCGATTTTCGGATCGACACTGAGAATTGGGAGGTAATCTTTTCCCGAAAAGTACCAAACCCGCGCTTTGACGAGAATGTAGCGAATCCCCTCGAAGAACGAACCGAGATGGAATCGCATATTAAAGTTTCCCGTGGAGAGGAGAACATCTTCATCTGGTGTTTCTTTCTTGCTGTCGTCCAGCTAGTCCTGGACGGAGCTGAAGCCTATAACTGGGTAAAATACATTTATATCGACGACCCGATTTCCTCCCTCGATGAGCACAACGCGATCACCGTTGCGAATCATCTCGCGCAGTTGTTAATGAAAGCAGACAAGGGGCCGAGAACGGTAGTTTCATCGCATCATGTTCTTTTTTTCAATGTCCTAAGCAACGAGTTGAAAAACAAGGCTTATAGACACTTTCTAAAAAAGGGAGCAACGCCACATAACTACATCCTTCAAGATACGACCAGCAAGCCATTCCTACACCATCTTGCAACGTTGGTGGAGCTGAACGAATTACTGTCATCTGGAGCCCTGTACACACACCATTTCAATATGCTGCGCCGCGTAATGGAGCAAACAGCAAACTTTTTCGGCTCGAACAGCTGGAATGACTGCATAAGAATTGAAGATGATGATCCGGATAGGACACTACATAAGCGAATCATTGACCTAATGAGTCACGGCGATTATTCGTTGTACGAGCCCAGAGAAATGATGGACGAGAACAAAGAGCATTTTCGAAAAATTTTCCGAAAGTTTATCGCCACCCACCCTTTCAACGAGATGCTGTTTTCCGGCGAAGCGAAATAATTACTATGACCGAACAAAACCAAAAGCAACTAGGTAAGACCCTCTGGGCCATTGCAGATCAGTTGCGCGGTGCCATGGATGCGGATGATTTCCGCGACTACATGCTGTCTTTCCTCTTCTTACGTTACCTGTCAGACAACTATGAGGCGGCGGCTAAGAAGGAGCTAGGCAGTGATTATCCCAAAGCCGAAGGTGACGAGCGCCGTGTACCGCTGGCCCTGTGGTATGCTAGCAATCCAGACGACATCACCGAATTTGAAAAACAAATGCGCCGTAAGGTGCACTACGTCATCCTGCCGCTACATCTGTGGAACAGCATCGCCAATATGGCCCGCACCCAGAATGGTGAGTTGCTAAATACACTGCAGGCAGGATTCAAATACATCGAAACCGAATCTTTCGAGAGCACCTTTCAGGGGCTATTCTCGGAAATTGACCTGAGCTCCCCAAAGCTGGGCAGGAACTACACGGATCGCAACACCAAGCTCTGCAGCATCATTCAGAAAATCGCGGAGGGGCTGGCAGAGTTCTCCACGAATATCGATGCGCTGGGCGATGCCTATGAATACCTGATCGGCCAGTTTGCCGCTGGATCAGGCAAGAAGGCGGGAGAGTTTTACACGCCCCAGCAAATTTCCGACATCCTTTCCACCATCGTAACCCTTGATAGCCAGGATCCGAAAACCGGCCGTAAGCAGCGTCTGGAAAGCGTGATGGACTTTGCCTGCGGTTCCGGTTCGTTGCTGCTTAATGTCCGCAAACGCATGGGGCCTCATGGAATTGGCAAGATTTACGGCCAAGAAAAGAACATCACCACCTACAACTTGGCCCGCATGAACATGCTGCTGCACGGGGTTAAGGACACCGAGTTCGAGATCTATCATGGAGACACCCTAACCAACGACTGGGACATCCTGCGCGAGTTGAATCCCGCTAAAAAACCCGCGTTCGACGCCATCGTCGCCAACCCGCCCTTCAGCTACCGCTGGGAACCCACCGACGCCCTGGCCGACGACGTGCGCTTCAAAAACCACGGTCTGGCTCCCAAATCGGCTGCTGATTTTGCCTTTCTGCTGCACGGCTTTCATTTCCTGAAAGACGAGGGAGTGATGGCCATCATCCTGCCACACGGCGTGCTGTTCCGTGGCGGTGCTGAGGAGCGCATTCGAACTAAGCTGCTAAAGGACGGCCACATCGACACCGTGATCAGCTTGCCATCCAACCTTTTTTACTCCACCGGTATTCCGGTTTGCATTCTCGTACTCAAAAAATGCAAGCAACCGGACGACGTGCTGTTTATCAACGCGGCTGACCACTTCGTTAAAGGCAAGCGTCAGAACATGCTGGCTGATGAGAACATCGCTAAAATTATCGAGACCTACCAGTACCGCAAGGAAGAACCCAGTTATGCCCGTCGGGTGGCGATGGAGGAAATCGAGAAGAACGGCTACAACCTCAATATCTCCCGCTATATCAGCACGACAAGCGCAGAGGCAGAGATTGATTTAAAAATCGTAAATGCCGAACTGATCACGCTGGAAAAAACCATTCAGGAGGCACGGGACAAACACAATGCGTTTCTGAAAGAGCTGGGCCTGCCAGCCTTAGTGTGAACCGCAAAGCGATTCAATAAGACCGCATAACAAGTCACTGCACGGACCGCTATGCCTTGTTATGCGTCTAATCACAACATCTGATCCAGCGTAGCCGCAGTACGTCCGCTATTACCCAGTTTATCTAACCCGAACAGGCCGATGCTGAAGGTCTTGGAAGTCTGCCGGTTCGTCGCACTACAGCAGCACGCTAGCACGGATTTATTTATAGGGAACGTCCCGCTTGGGGTCACCTAAAGCTCGATGCGTTAGCCAGAACCCCGTCGATCGACAGTCGACAAAAAATTATTCTATTAGGACGACTAAGCACATCGGCACACGTGAACCCAGAAGAAAACCTGAGTGGTGCACTATTTCAGTTAAACGGTATTCCATTCGGTATTCCAGGAAAAAAGATAAAAAAATAATATTCAATTAAGTCAATAAGATAAGACACAAATTCAAATTACCCCGGCCCACCAAGCTATATAAAAAAGCATTTTAAGCCACGCTCGAATGCTTTTCTGCACCTCTCGCAAGGCATTTTCTGATCTGCACACCAACTCGAAATCAAGCCCCACCCTCTCTTGATGCAGCACACTGACCCGCACTCACCCCCTCTCCCCACCCACCAAGCCAGCACCAAGCCACTAGCACATCCGAGCTATAGCCCCAACCTCCCCCATCCCCTACTTTTATCACTGCCGCCTGCCACAGGCGGTCATCCTCAAAACGTATAGGGACTTGTTATGAATAAGCTAACTCGATGGCTAGCCGTCAGCGCAGTTCTGAGCCTGACGGGCATTACCGCCGTGCAGGCGAGTACCACTCCCGCATCAGTGATCGTTGCTGAGAAATCTGCGACAGACCATGTCGCTACCACGCAGACTGCGCCAAGCCCGTTTGTCACTGTGAGTCAGATCGAGAGCGCTCAGCCTCTCAACGTGGCCATTTTCCAGGACAGTTGCCAGGACCCGGATCCGTGGTACATGTTCAGTGGCATTCAAGCCATGACGTGCCTGCTCACGGGGCAGTGGTAGGTCACTGCCCAGACATGCGAGAAAGGTCTTCTGACCTCCAACAGCTTCAGATTGGAAAGGCATGTGTTGATGCAGATAAAAGCCGACCCGCCCCGTTGATCGAAGTCGACGTGGGCGGGCCGCATTGGATTGATGGTTCAAATGCTTGCTGAGAACCTTGAACAACAAGCCCCCCACAACCTCCTCAGCAAATGCCAAAATAACGGAGCCAGCGATACACGCCAGAAGCCTGCTGCCTCGGTCGAGAAATTGAAGGTGGATATCGCTGACGCATTTCCCACTCGCCAGCGGACACGTCATGCACCCTAGAGCCCTCACCTTCTCCCTGCTCATCACCCTCCTCGCGTCATTCCAAGCCAACGCCGCGGACAAATCATGCGCCGAGGCCATCGGTCAAAAACGCGCTGAGTCTCTGGTCAAACAATGCATCAACGTCTCCCCCGCAACCCACCCGCCGTGCAACGTGGCCAACAGCTGCGGGATGATCAACAGTGAGGTCGAGCGCGGTTGTGGTTTGTTGGGCGATGATCCTAACGCGCCTGCCTATTGCCATTTCAACCTGTCCAAACCGGAAACCTTGCAGGGCGCTTTGATTAATGGCGGTGGCATCGATGACTACACCATCACGGTGTTGGTCAATGACGGCCGACGGTTCACGGCTTATTGCGATGGGCAATGTGGTGAATGGTTTGTGGCAGAAGATGAAAGCGAAGCGACCTTGTTGCCGAGTATGGTTGGCAAGACTGTGAAGGTCACTGTTGCCAGCGAGCTCAACAACGAACGCATCGCCGGACCTGCTGCCGAGGACTCGTTGATCTTCGTGAAGAAGATTGAGTTTGTGAAGTAGTCACCGGAGCGCGACGGCAGCTGGTATCTGTGATGGTCAGCAGAGGCCTGATCCGTTAGCCTTGAAAAAAATCATAGCAGGACGCTAACGTGAAAACCCTTTGCGCCATCATTTTTTCTGCCGGCCTCGCAGGCTGCGGAACCATCAACA
>Ga0065712_10068229_pt1 | contig 12618 bp, 6 predicted proteins | sample MisRhiReplicate1_FD_59099 | JGI IMG/M metagenome (GOLD analysis project Ga0065712, IMG submission 59099) | Miscanthus rhizosphere microbial communities from Kellogg Biological Station, MSU, sample Rhizosphere Soil Replicate 1: eDNA_1 v3... | ecosystem: Host-associated > Plants > Roots >...
CCCCGGCGAAGCCGGGGCCGGAACCGGAGCAAAAGGCTTTGCTTACTTTGGCCTCTCAAAGTCAGTCGCCGAGGGGCGAAAAGGTGACTGGAGCCAGGCGCTCGGCTCACTGAATCCGCAGTCTGTGCCATTTGTGACGCGGAGCGTCACATTCCAGCGTGGTGGACGATCATAGACACGGCGATCAATTACTTCAGCGTTACGCTGCCTTTCATCATCGCGATGTGGCCAGGGAACGTGCAGAAGAATTCATAGCTTTCGGCAGGGTCGAGCTTCGAAACATCGAATGTCACCGAGTCCTTCTCACCCGCGCCGATGATTTTGGTGTGGGCGATGACGCGTGGGTCGCCTTCCTTGATGTAGTCCTTGTCGATTCCGACGCTCATGCCGTCAGTGGTCACGCCTTGAGCGTCGGCCTTCTTGCTCAATACCCAGTTATGCCCCATGACGTTCTTCGGCAGGCTGCCGGAGTGCGTGAGGTTGACGGTGAAGCTCTTGCAGCTCTTGTCTATCTCGATGGCTTTCTTGTCGTACATCATCTGATCGGTAGAGTCGATGGTGGTGGAACACTCGGCCGCCAGCAGTTGACCACTGGCCAGCGTCAACAGGGAAATCGCTACAAGCTTGCGGATCATTTGAATCTCCAGGGCAGGTACTTCAGATTTAAAAGCGACGATTGAAAACAGAGCGTCGAATAGCGGCGGGGTTCCAATGGCGAGCGAAAGGCGCACGAACTATCGGTGCCATCGAAACAATCAAACAGCCAGATACGGAGCGTCACTCTACCATCGGCACATCGCCCTCCCCATGGAAAGACCTTCATGCAACTCAATAGTCTGTTTCGCAGTCTGCTCGCCGCTTACGCCTGTGGCGCAAGCGCCAGTTGTCCGCACGATGCGTACGACCGGGCCCGGCATAGCGTCTGAATGGGTCGATGCCGCCGAGTAATAAACGTTTGGCGGACACCGGGAATTAAGCGCGGCTCAGGCGACCGGCATGACCGTGACCCGCACTTCGGGGTCATGCGTGCCGCCGCCCAGAATGACACCGCGCAATGGCGATACATCGGAGAAGTCGCGCCCCCACGCCAGACTGATGTGTTCCAGCGCAGGCTGCACGTTGTTGGTCGGGTCGAAATCGACCCAGCCCGACGCAGGACAGAACACCGATACCCAGGCATGCGAGGCGTCCGCACCGATCAGGCGAGGCTGTCCGGGGGGTGGCTGGGTCAGCAGATAGCCGCTGACATAGCGCGCCGCCAGCCCACGGGAACGTAGGCAGGCGAGCATGAGGTGCGCGAAGTCCTGACAGACCCCGCGCCTGCGCTCCAGCACTTCTACCAACGGCGTCGCCACTTGAGTGGCTTCGCTGTCGAAGGTGAACTCGTCGAATATCTTTTCCATCAGCGCCTGCACACCGAGCAGCAACGGCCGCCCCGGTGGAAAGCAGTCCTGCGAGAACTCGACGAACGAGCGTTTCAAGTGCACGTAGGGCGATTCGAAACGGTAGCGACAGGCTTCCAGCACATCAGCGGTCATTGGCTTGGCACTGTAGGTCAGCGCACTACGCGTGACTTCCCATTCCGGCGACAGGTTGAAGTCCAGATACGGCCGTTCCAGCACCTCGATCTGCAGACGCGCATTGACCTGCAATTCGTCGTGCGGACGTTCGAAGGCCAGCCGGGTCAGCGGATTGCCGAACACGTCCAGTTCATCGCGTCGCGTGGTAGGCGTCGGAAAAATCTCCAGGCTCTGTTCGATGCAACGCTGCCAAGGGCTGCTTCGCGGCCACAGGTGCGCCAGTTGCTGGGCCAGCGACACCGGGCTGTCGTACTTGTAGTGTGTGTCGTGAAAAATCTGGTAAAGGGCGCTCATCAGACGGACACCGTGCGTTGGCTGACGTCATCGACGTGGGCAAAGTGACGCAAGGCCAGACGATCAGAGGCTTGACCGGCGCTTTCGCCGATGCCTTGCAAGAGGTCCGCGAGACCGTCCAGCACCGCATCGATGCTGCTCTGACCGAACAGCGGATTTTCCAGACTGCCGAGATCGAAAGCCGCCAGACGCTGTGCCATAACCGTGAGGCTGTTGTCACGCGGCGCGTCGAAGTTGTCGCTCAAACGGCGCAACGAGCGCTGCACCAGCTTGAGCTGAAACAGCACGGCGTGGGGGTTCTGGTCATCGAGCAACAAAAGGTCCAGCACCGGAATCAAGTGCGGCACCGCCATGTAGCGCGAGCGATACGTGATGCTGCTGTTGCCCAGCTCCAGCAGCCATTCCAGGCCGGCCTGATCCGCCACGGTGGTGCCACGCAGGAACGCCGCCAGGCTCATGCTGAGAAACTTGAGGCGCTCGATACGCCGCCCGATCATCAGAAAACTCCAGCCCTCGTCTCGGGTCATGTCATCCAGCGCAAAACCGGACAGCGCGGCCAGCGACATCACCAAACGGTTGAGGAAATCCAGCAGCTCGCCGAAGTCGGGATCTTCGGATTCCAGGCTCATGGCTTCGCGCTGCAACTCGACCAGTGCCTGCCAGTTCTCTCTCGACAGCTTGCCGCGCACTTGCGAGGCCGCCCACTGCAGACGTTGCAGGTTGGCGCGCAGGCTGAACGGCCATTCATCGCCCAGCAACGCCGTCAGCAGACGATGTTGCAGCGTTTCGTCTTCTTCGGCCTCGGGCAGTACACCCAGACTTTCGGCCAGCGTCACGGCAGCCTGCAAGGCTTGCGGATCATCATCGTCGACATAGCGGGTGAACATGATGCGCAGCAGACGCGCGCTGTCGTCGCAGCGCTCGCAGTAACGCCCGAACCAGAACAGGTTTTCCACAACCCGGGACGGCAGATAGGGATCACGCCGGATCAGGTCGTAGACGCCCAATGCACGCTGGCCTTTCAAAGGCTCGCCGGCATGCACGCCACTGTAGGAGCGCTCACCCAGCACCCAGGTGTCCTTGCTGGCACCGCCACGCTGCATCGAAACCACGTCCGCATCGGCATCGGCTGCCACGCGCGTCAGACCGCCCGGCAAAACACGATAACCATCAAGGCCCGCGACAGCGTACACCCGCATGCCGATAGCACGCGGCTGCAAGGCTTCGCCATCGGCCTGCAGAACGGGCGCGTGAGACAGCTGCGCCAGTTCCTGCGCGACGTAGGCATAAGGCCTGGCCTGCATGCGCGCGGCCAGCGCCTTGCGTTGTTCATCGTCCAGGTCGCGGCCGAATACGGGTACGAAATGCTGCGACGGAAACGCAGGTTTGATCAGGAGCTCAGGAAGCTTTTCGAGTGCCTGCGCCAGCACGGGCGGCTCGCCGCACCACCAGGTCGCCACGGACGGCAGGATCAGTTCCTCGCCGAACAGGTACTCGCAGATTTTCGGCAGAAAGCCCAGCAGCCCCGGCGATTCCAGCACACCACTGCCCAAGGCGTTGGCCACCAGCACATTGCCCTGACGCACGGCTTCCAGCAGCCCCGGCACGCCCAGTGCCGAGTCTGTACGCAGCTCCAGCGGATCGCAGAAGTCATCGTCCAGACGGCGCATGATGGCGTGCACCCGGCGCAGACCGCTAAGGGTTTTCAGAAACACCGTGGCGTCACGCACCGTCAGGTCGCCGCCCTCGACCAGCGGATAACCCAGCTGCCGCGCCAGATACAGATGTTCGAAATAGCTTTCGTTGAAACGCCCCGGCGTCAGCAACACGATCAGCGGCGCTTCATTGCTGGTAGGCGCCTGGCGCGCCAGCGTCTGCTGCAAGGCACCGAAGAAACCGGATAGATGCCGCACCTGCAGATCACGGTAGGTTTCCGGCAAGGCACGAGCGACGATCTGGCGGTTTTCCAACGCATAACCTGCACCGGAAGGCGCCTGGGTCCGGTCAGCCGTCACCCACCAGCGACCATCGGGCGTGCGCGCCAGGTCAACGGCGTACATGTGCAGGAACGTACCCTCGGGCGGCTTGACGCCCTGGCACGGCCACAGAAAGTTGTTATGCCCGAAGACCAGCTCGGCAGGCAGCAGCCCTTGGGCGATCAGGGTCTGCGGGCCATACAGATCGGCAAGCACAGCATTGAGCAGCCGTCCGCGCTGAGCGATACCGGCCGCCACATGCGCCCACTCGTCAGCCGGAATGATGTGCGGCAGCAGGTCCAGTTCCCACGGACGATCAGCGCCCTTGGGATCGGCATAGACGTTGTAAGTCACGCCGTTTTCCTGAATCTGCCGGGTCAGCAGTGCCTGACGCTGGGTCAGCTGCGCAGGCGAGCTGCGTCGCATGTGCTCGTAGAGACGCCGCCAATGAGGACGAACTGTCCCGTCGGCATCGAGCATCTCGTGGTAGGTACCCTCGGACAGCGGGTATCGGTCAAGCAAGTCGGGCATGGAAGGCTCGGCAGGGCAGCAAAAAGGACTTCAGATGAAGCGGTCAGGTGTCACGTCCGTGCGCACCCGACTCACTGTTGACGCAGACTCAGTGCAGGCGCATATCCAGCGTCATCGGCAGTTCGTCGTTAATGTTGAGCGACGGGACCTCCAATTTGCCCGGTGTATGGCCAATGCGGAAGAAACGCGACATGCGGCGGCTTTCCGCTTCGTTGGCGTTGACCGGCAGGGTTTCATAGTTGCGCCCGCCCGGATGGGCGACATGATACTCGCAGCCGCCCAGTGAGCGGTGCATCCAGGTGTCGAGCAGGTCGAAGACCAATGGCGCATGCACACCGATGGTCGGTTGCAGGCAGTTGGCCGGCTGCCAGGCGCGATAACGCACGCCCGCGACAAACTCGCCCGCCTGACCGGTTGGCTGCAGCGGCACGGGAATGCCATTACAGGTCAACATGTAGCGCTGCGGCGGCAGGCCGGTGAGATGCACTTGCAGGCGCTCCAGTGACGAATCCACGTAACGCACTGCACCACCGCCCGAACCCTCTTCACCCAGCACATGCCAAGGCTCCAGCGCCTGACGCAATTCAAGCTGGATACCATTGACGGCGTAATCACCGACTTTCGGGAAACGGAACTCCAGGTGCGCCGCGAACCAGTCGGCACGCACCGGATAACCGGCGCTGTTGAGGTCGGCCACGACGTCAGCGAAATCCTGCTCGATGAAGTGCGGCAACATGAAGCGGTCATGCAATTGCGTGCCCCAGCGGGCCAGCTTGGCGGGCGCATAAGGTTCACGCCAGAAGCGCGCCACCAGTGCGCGCAGCAGCAATTGCTGAGCCAGGCTCATGCGCGCATGCGGCGGCATCTCGAAAGCCCGCAGCTCCAGCAAACCCAGACGCCCGGTTGCACCGTCAGGCGAGTACAGCTTGTCGATGCAAAACTCGGCGCGGTGTGTGTTGCCGGTGACGTCGATCAGCAGGTTGCGCAGCAAACGGTCCACGACCCACGGTGCCACTTCTTCACCGGGCTCGGGCATTTGCGAGAAGGCGATTTCCATCTCGTACAGCGAGTCGTTACGCGCTTCGTCGATGCGTGGGGCCTGCGAGGTCGGGCCGATGAACAGACCGGAAAACAGGTACGACAGCGACGGGTGATTGTGCCAGTAGCTGATCAGGCTGCGCAGCAGGTCGGGACGGCGCAGGAACGGCGAGTCGGCAGGTGTTGCGCCACCCATGACGAAGTGGTTGCCGCCGCCTGTCCCGGTGTGGCGACCGTCGATCATGAATTTTTCGGTGGTCAGACGCGTCAGGCGCGCCTGCTCGTAAAGAAACTCGGTGCGTTCAACAAGCTGATCCCAACTGGCGGACGGCTGCACGTTCACTTCGATCACGCCCGGATCCGGGGTAATGCGGAAATTGCACAGACGCGGGTCGCTCGGCGGCTCGTAGCCTTCCAGCAACACCGGACACTTCAACTCTTCGGCCGTCGCTTCGATCACCGCGACCAGTTCGAGGTATTCCTCAAGCTTCTGCAGCGGCGGCATGAACAGGTACAGACGCCCGTCACGGGCTTCGGCACACAGGGCTGTGCGGGTCAGCCAGTCGGCAGACTCGTCAAGCTTGGGCGCGCGCTCGGCATCGGTGTCGGAGGACTTGAGCTGCTCGATCAGCGAGTCGCTGTCATCCAGTTCCGGGAAGGCCTGGTTGTGGTCAGTCGGATGGATGAACGGGTACTCCGCCGCCTTGACCCACGGCTGCGAAGCCAGCGGCAGACGATAGCCCAGCGCCGAATCGCCCGGCACCAGACGGCAATGATCGTCACGCAGGTACCAGCGCCCGCTCTGCCAACTGTCGCCATCAGCGGTACGCGCCAACGGCAGCACCTGACCGATGACCTTGTCCAGGCCCTGAGCGAAGACCTTGCGCAGACGGGCACGCTCCATCTCGTCGCCGAGCCTTGAATCCTCGGCGGTGACGTTCACCGGCAGCGCGCCTTCGCGCCACAGGTAGTAATAATTGTCTTCGTAGGCCGGAAACACGAAGCGGGTCGGCAGCTTCAGCCGCTCGGCGACGCTGGCCAGAAAGCGCCCTGCCAGTTCGCCCGTGACGCCGTAGTCTTCAGTCTCGCTGGCGATCAGCGCGTCGTTGCGCCAGACCGGCTGGCCGTCCTTGCGCCAGAAGCAGTTCAGCGACCAACGCGGCAACTGCTCGCCTGGATACCACTTGCCCTGTCCGAAGTGCACGATGCCCAACGGTGCGTAATGCGCCCGCATGCGCTGGAACAGCTCGGCTGACAGCTCGCGTTTTTTCGGGCCGAGCGCGGCGGTGTTCCATTCCGCGCCGTCACGATCATCAATGGAAACGAAGGTCGGCTCACCGCCCATGGTCAGGCGCACGTCGTCGCGTTGCAGATCCGCGTCGATTTGATGACCCAGGGCCTGAATGTCCTGCCATTGCTCTTCCGTGTAAGGCTTGGTGACGCGTGGCGCCTCCCAGATCCGCTCGACCGACATTTCATGGCTGAACTGCGTTTCGCACGGTTCGACCAGCCCGCTGATCGGCGCGGCAGAAGACGGTTCCGGGCTGCACGCCAACGGGATATGCCCTTCGCCCGCAAACAGGCCAGAGGTAGCGTCGAGACCGACCCAGCCAGCGCCCGGCAGATAAACCTCGCACCAGGCGTGCAGGTCAGTGAAGTCGACGTCAGTACCGGACGGACCGTCCAGTGCGGCGACGTCGGCCTTGAGCTGAATCAGGTAACCCGATACAAAGCGCGCCGCCATGCCCAGGTGACGCAGCAACTGCACCAGCAACCACGCCGAGTCGCGGCACGAACCGGAGGCGTTTTCCAGCGTGTACTCAGGGGTTTGTACGCCCGGCTCCATGCGGATCAGGTACGCGACGTCCTGACTCAGGCGCTGATTGAGCCCGACCAGAAAGTCGATGGCCGGTATCGGTTCACGGCTGATGCTGTCCAGATACGCCTGGAACCTGGGCGTCAGCGGCAGTTTTTCCAGATACGGCGCCAGCTCACGCTGCTCTTCACTGGCGTACAGGAACGGGATGTTTTCGGCATAGGGTTCGAGGAAGAAATCGAACGGATTGAAGACCGCCATCTCGGCGACCAGATCGACCTCGACACGAAACTCGTCGGTTTTCTCGGGGAAGACCAGACGTGCCAGGTAGTTGCCCTGCGGGTCCTGCTGCCAGTTGATGAAGTGGTTTTCAGGCTGCACTTTCAGCGAGTAGGACAGCACACGCGTGCGGCTATGGGCCGCCGGGCGCAGGCGAACAATCTGCGGACCCAGTTCGACGGCGCGTTCGTAGCGGTAATGCGTGACGTGGTGCAAGGCAATATGAATCGACACGGCGTGCCTCCTGCGAGCCTGAACGGTAAATGATCCGCGCAAGACTTATGCCATCCGGCCAAAGTCCTGCACCTGCGACGCGGGCAATACGCGCCTGAGCGGACAAGGCACCAAAATCGCGCCAGCCGACGCCAAGCGTGCAAGGGTCGCACGATAATGTGGCAGACAGTGTGGCAGAGGGATGAGACGGGAGGTGAAGTATCTGATTGACGCGAGGAAGCTGCGGGGAAAGCTGCCTGATCCGAGTAACAGTGCCGGTGGGACGCGGAGCGTCCCGGGAGACCCGGCGACACTGATCGTTCCCACGCTCCAGCGTGGTAACGCCTCTCAGGACGCTCTGCGTCCGGCCGTGATGTGACGCAGAGCGTCACGAGATGCGTGCCCACGCGCGACGGGCACGATCAGCTTCGAGGCAGGCTTGTGTGTAAGCCCGCGTCCGCTTGCAGGTAACCTAGCGCGGTACCACTGGCTTGCGGGGTGGCTTGCCGCCTTTGCCCTTCCCGCCCTTGGCCGCGTCCATACGCTCCTTGGCAGCCTGCTTGTTGCGAGCCATTGCGGCGGCCTTGGCTTCCTCGCGCTTGTCCCACGGCTTGCTGCCGTCACTGCCGCGTGGCGGCAGGCCGGTGTGCTGGGTCTGGATAAGCGTAGTCTTGGCTGCCTTGGCAACCTTGTGACTGCCCGCCGGTGTGGAGTTCTTGCGACGCGCACTCTGGTAGCTGTCGGTGGCAGGCTGATGCAGCGGAATCAGTTGATCCTTGCCCGAACCGATCAGGTCGGAACGACCCATGCGTTCCAGTGCTTCACGCAGCATCGGCCAGCCTTTCGGATCGTGATAGCGCAGGAACGCCTTGTGCAGACGACGCTGCGCTTCGCTCTTGACGATGGTGACCGCGTCGCTCTTGTACGTGACCTTGCGCAGCGGGTTCTTGCCCGAATGGTACATGGCCGTGGCGGTGGCCATTGGCGACGGATAAAACGCCTGCACCTGGTCGGCACGGAAGCCGTTGCCCTTGAGCCAAAGCGCCAGATTCATCATGTCTTCATCGGTGGTGCCCGGGTGGGCCGCGATGAAGTAAGGAATCAGGTACTGCTCCTTGCCCGCTTCCTTGGTGTACTTCTCGAACATGCGCTTGAACTTGTCATAGCTGCCAATGCCCGGCTTCATCATCTGATTGAGCGGACCTTCCTCGGTGTGTTCCGGGGCGATCTTCAGGTAACCGCCGACGTGGTGCGTCACCAGCTCCTTGACGTATTCCGGCGACTCGACAGCGAGGTCGTAGCGCAGACCCGAAGCGATCAGGATCTTCTTCACGCCCGGCAATGCACGCGCACTGCGATAAAGCTGAATCAGCGAGGAGTGATCGGTGTTCAGATTCGGACAAATGCCAGGGAACACGCAGGACGGCTTGCGGCACGCGGATTCGATTTCCGGGCTCTTGCAGGCGATACGATACATGTTCGCGGTCGGCCCGCCGAGGTCGGAGATGACGCCGGTGAAGCCAGGCACCTTGTCGCGGATCTCTTCGATTTCGCGAATGATCGACTCTTCGGAACGGTTCTGAATGATGCGGCCTTCGTGCTCGGTAATGGAGCAGAAGGTGCAGCCGCCGAAGCAGCCACGCATGATGTTCACCGAGAAGCGGATCATGTCGTAGGCCGGAATTTTTTCCTTACCGTACGCAGGATGCGGAACACGTGCGTAGGGCATGCCGAACACGTAGTCCATTTCTTCGGTGGTCATCGGAATGGGCGGCGGGTTGAACCAGACGTCCACATCGCCATGCTTCTGCACCAGCGCACGGGCGTTGCCCGGGTTGGTTTCCAGGTGCAGCACGCGGTTGGCGTGGGCATACAGAACGGCGTCGTTACGCACTTTCTCCACCGACGGCAGACGAATGACTGTCTTGTCACGGGTCATGCGCGGGCTGGCGAGAATCTGCACAACCTTGGGTTCGTTCGGGTCTTCAACCGGGCCTTTTTCCTGCTCGATGGCGCAGGCTTCAGTGTCCTGGGTGTTGACGTACGGGTTGATGATCTTGTCGATCTTGCCCGGACGGTCGATGCGCGTGGAGTCGACTTCGTACCAGCCTTGCGGCGTGTCACGACGAATGAACGCGGTGCCGCGCACATCCGTGATGTCTTCAACCTTCTGGCCATAGGACAGGCGCTGGGCGACTTCAACAATCGCACGCTCGGCGTTGCCGTACAGCAGAATGTCGGCGCAGGCGTCGATCAGGATCGAGTTGCGAACCTTGTCCTGCCAGTAGTCGTAGTGCGCAATGCGGCGCAGCGAGGCTTCGATGCCGCCGAGCACGATAGGCACGTGCTTGTACGCTTCCTTGCAGCGCTGGCTGTAGACCAGGCTCGCACGGTCCGGACGCTTGCCCGCCATACCGCCTGGCGTGTAGGCGTCATCTGAACGGATCTTCTTGTCCGCGGTGTAGCGGTTGATCATCGAGTCCATGTTGCCGGCAGCGACACCGAAGAACAGGTTCGGCTCGCCGAGCTTCATGAAATCGTCTTTGGACTGCCAGTTGGGCTGGGCAATGATGCCCACGCGAAAGCCCTGGGACTCGAGCAGACGCCCGATGATCGCCATGCCGAACGACGGGTGATCGACGTACGCATCACCGGTCACGATGATGATGTCGCAGGAATCCCAGCCAAGCAGATCCATCTCTTCCCGACTCATGGGCAGGAAGGGTGCTGGTCCGAAACATTCGGCCCAGTACTTGGGATAGTCAAATAACGGCTTGGCTGCTTGCATGTTCAGGACCTACGTTTGCACGTTGGAAAAATCGCGGGCGCGGAATATAGCACATTTTTTGATCAAGTCCGACTGCGGCGGTCGGAATTGAATGGAGCATGCAACTCCATGATGTTCGCGAATCGGGACGCGGAGCTGCGCCTGGCGTTATACACAAGCCTACCTCGACACTGATCGTGCCCATTGCTCCGCGCTCGTCGTTATACACAAGTCTGTATCTACACTGATCGTGCCCACGCTCTGCGTGGGTATGCCGCCCGTGACGCTCTGCGTCACATTCGAGAGCGGACGCTGAGCGTCCTGGGCGGCGTTACCACGCTGGAGCGTGGGAACGATCAGATCCTCAATCGTCGTCGAAATTGTAACTGCCCGGCGCGAGGTTCTCGAAGCGGGTGTATTTACCGATGAACGCCAGGCGCGTGGTACCAATGGGACCGTTACGCTGTTTACCGATGATGATCTCGGCAATGCCCTTGTGCTCGGTCTCCGGGTGATAGACCTCGTCCCGGTACACGAACATGATGACGTCGGCGTCCTGCTCGATCGCTCCGGATTCCCGGAGGTCGGAGTTGATCGGGCGCTTGTTGGGGCGCTGTTCCAGCGATCGGTTGAGCTGCGACAGGGCGATGACCGGGCAGTTGAATTCCTTGGCCAGCGCTTTCAACGAGCGGGAAATCTCGGAAATCTCGTTGGTGCGGTTATCACCGCTCGATCCCGGAATCTGCATCAACTGCAGGTAATCGATCATGATCATGGCCACATCGCCATGCTCGCGCACCACACGACGGGTACGGGCGCGCATTTCCGAAGGGCTGATACCGGCCGTATCGTCGATGAACAGCTTACGGTCATTGAGCAGGTTGACGGCCGACGTCAGGCGCGGCCAATCGTCGTCGTCCAGTTGACCAGCACGCACCTTGGTCTGGTCGATACGACCCAGCGACGACAGCATACGCATGATCAGCGATTCGCCTGGCATCTCGAGGGAGTAGACCAGCACGACCTTGTCGCTGCGCAACACGGCGTTTTCGACGAGGTTCATCGCGAAGGTGGTCTTACCCATCGACGGACGACCGGCAACGATGATCAGGTCGGACGGTTGCAAGCCGCTGGTCTTTTCATCCAGATCGGTATAACCGGTGGACAGGCCGGTGATCGCGTTATCACTGTTGAACAGGGTATCGATACGGTCGATGGCCTTGGTCAGCAGGTCATTGACGCTGACCGGACCGCCGGTCTTGGGCCGCGCTTCGGCAATCTGGAAGATCTGCCGTTCGGCCTCATCAAGAATCTCTTCGGCGGTACGGCCTTCGGGGTTGAACGCGCTGTCGGCAATTTCGGTGCTGATGCCGATCAATTGCCGCAGGGTTGCCCGCGCGCGAACGATTTGCGCATAAGCCTTGATGTTGGCAACTGACGGCGTGTTCTTGGCCAGCTCACTAAGGTAGCCAAGGCCGCCGACCTGCGAGGTCTGCCCTTCCTTGTCCAGTTGCTCGGCCAGCGTCACCACGTCGATCGGGCTGTTCTGGTCGGCCAGACGAGCGATAGCCCTGAAGATCAGGCGGTGGTCATGTCGATAGAAATCGCCATCCGAGACTTGATCGAGCACCCGCTCCCAGGCGTTGTTGTCCAGCATCAGACCACCGAGTACAGCCTGTTCGGCCTCGATGGAGTGTGGCGGCACCTTGAGGGCAGCGGTTTGCAGATCGTATTGCTCAGGGCTGGAGATTTCGTTCATGGCCACTTGAATTCGAGGTTTACAGAATAGGGATGCCACAAAGACAAAGGGCACGACCTGTGAACAGGATCGTGCCCGATGTTAATCCTCTGACGGCAATGCCGCCAGACGATTACGTACTGCTTAAGCAGCCACTACGACAACGCGTACGGTCGCTTCTACGTCGCTGTGCAGGTGCACGGCTACGTCGAATTCGCCAACGTTGCGGATAGTGCCGTTCGGCAGACGAACTTCGCTTTTTGCAACTTCAACGCCAGAGGCGGTCAGTGCATCAGCGATGTCGTGGGTGCCGATCGAACCGAACAGCTTGCCTTCGTCACCGGCGGTGGCAGTGATAGTCACTTCCAGCTCAGCCAGTTGGGCAG
>Ga0065712_10068233_pt1 | contig 12616 bp, 10 predicted proteins | sample MisRhiReplicate1_FD_59099 | JGI IMG/M metagenome (GOLD analysis project Ga0065712, IMG submission 59099) | Miscanthus rhizosphere microbial communities from Kellogg Biological Station, MSU, sample Rhizosphere Soil Replicate 1: eDNA_1 v3... | ecosystem: Host-associated > Plants > Roots >...
ATGCTCCGAGCCTGTCGCGGGATTCCAACCGTCGTCGCCGAGCGTCGTCTGGAACTAGCCGACCTCGTCGCTGCCCGGCGGCAAGCAGCCGTCCGGCCGGCCTGGAGCGTTCTCATTGCCAAGGCGTTTGCCATCGTCGCGGCCGAAATGCCGTCGCTGCGGCAGAGTTTCGTTGCTTTCCCTTGGGCATACCTCTATGAGCATGCCGAGCCCGTCGCCAGCATCGTCGTCGAACGCGAGTATCAGGGGGAAAACATCGTCTTCTTCCGCTGTCTTCGCCAGGCGCACCTGCGGCCCCTGGCGAACCTTGATGCTCAAATGCGCCACGCCAAGGAGGCGCCGGTGGAGAGCGTTGCGGAATATCGATTATTCCTGCGCCTGGCGAGGCTCCCCTGGCCGCTGCGTCGGTTCGTACTCTGGTTAAGTTTTCATGCATCGGGCCGACTGCGGGAACAGCACCTCGGCACCTTCGGGTTGACGTCAACTGCCTACGAGGGGGCTGGGCTGCTGCAGCTGATTACCCCGCTGACGGCCACTCTTCACTACAGCCTGCTGGATGCGGATGGCGGCCTCGACATGCGCTTGACATTCGATCATCGCGTGCTCGACGGCGCTGAAGCTGCCCGCGCCCTCGTCGCACTGGAGAAGACATTAACCGGCGCGATTCTGGCCGAAGTGCGTCAACTGGCCGCTCCGCGCAAGGCCGCCTGACACCTCAAACCATCGGCTTCGGGCTCCGGCGTCTTGGCTGTCCCTTGATGGTGCTTGGCCCGCCAATGGCTTTGCGGTACCTGGGAGGAGGGAAGCAGGCATAGAAATCTGCGGACGCCCCGCCGCAAATATTAATTCGGTGGGATCAGGTCACAGCGCGATGGTGCGCTACTTCTTGCGATGGCGAATGCGGGCTCGCATCCGCCGCTTCTTTTGGCCCAACTTACGCCGACCCTTACCTGTCTTCTTAACACCCACCGCGAACCTCCTCTAGCAACTGCCTATGCGGCTTGGACTTATGGGGAATTGGGTGAGAGTACCACAGGCCGCCACAAGTCCGCAAGGTGCCAGGATGCCAAACAAGGCTTGGGGTGCGTCCGATACTAACCCGATGCGCGAGCGACGATGGACGACACCGACTTCCCTCACATGCGCTTCGGGTTAGTGGTGCAATAAATCCGCGAAATGTTTCCTTGCCTCAAACCGCCCCTTTCGGTTACATTCTGCGTCGCTCTGCCATTCGCCCCGCAGCGATTCCCGGCAGCGTGCTTCTGGAAAGGAATCTGGAGCCAAAGATGAATGAGATCGTCGACCCTTTCGTGTTCTGGGTGGCGGCCGCGGTGCAAGTCCTCGGCCTCGCTAGCGTCCTCTTTGCCCGCCTGCCCCGGGCTTCCGCAGCCCATGATTATGGCCGCGGCATCTATGTCGGCTGCCTGGTGGTGCTAGGGCTGGCCACGATGGTCGCTATCGGCAGCGGCAGTGGATACTGGGCCTGGTGCGGCACCACGTTTTCGCTGATGTGCGTCGGCGGCACTTTTGACATCAGCTCGCTTCGGCCGGACGCGTATTGACGTAGTAGATGCTAGGCCAGATCTCGGTCCTCAAACAGCGTCAGCGCGAGTAGCATCGCCACCGTGCTGTAGAGCGCGCAGTAGACCAGCGCCCAAAGGGTGTAATCCACGGGGATCGGCAGCCCCGTGGCAAAGCTGGCCTCGGTGCTAAAGTGTTCCAGCACTGGTAGGACCGTGGCGGTGATTTTCGCCAGAAAAACGACTGGCGCTGGGACATTGTCCGCGATCGATTGCGATTGCACCAACAGCGGCGTCAGATGTCCGAGCACATAGATCGAGAAGCTGATGATGAAGTTGGCCAGCATCGGCAGCCGGGTGGAAATGGCCACGCTCAGAGCCGAGAGCACGAGAGTTTCCATGTAGGCCAGGAACAGCCCAGGGATGGTCTGCATCATTTCGTTGTGGCAAATCTGCCAGGTGATTTGCTCCATGTCGGTCGAATATTCGCGGGCGTCGTAAATGGTTTTGTAGGTGACCGTGACCAGCATCACGGCCCCGAACATCACGAACATCACCAGCATCGTCCAGGCAATCCCCACGAATTTCCCCAGGATGAAATCTCGCCGGCTAACCGGTTTGGAGAGAACCGTCAGGGCCGTTTTGCCTTCAATTTCATCGGCCACGGAGGTGCTCGCGGCCCAAATGCCCTGAATGAGGGCCAGGATTAGAATCAGGTTCAAGCTCGTCCCCTTGAGCATCTTGATGTCTTCACCCAGCGTGTAATACGGCACGAAGTCGAAGACGATGAGCCCGAAAATTCCCAGGCTGCACAAGATGACGAACAGCGGCTGGGCCATTTCCGACTTGGCGGTGGAAAGGGCCACAGCCGCCAGCTTGGGAAAGAAGGTCCGCTGGGCGAGGTAGAGCAGAAACACACTGGCGATGGCGATGGCGGCGTAAACCACCGAGAGCATCTCCGGCATGGCCAGCGTGTTGCGGAAGGTGATTTCCAGTTTGGCCGGTTTAGTGCCGTAGTTGCGAACGAACAACTCCGAGACAAACAAATCGGCGAATGGAGAGGTGCCGTCTGGATTCTTGTTCCAAATTGCTTCACCACCCGCGGGGACGTTGATCGTTTCGGCAGCGAAAGAGTATTTTTCGAACGTCTCTGTCTTCACCCGCACCCGCTGGTCCGCCTTGAGAATCATCTGCAACAACTCTTTCTTGCGGATCTCGACGGGAATGCTTTTTTCCTTCGGTTCCTGAAAATCGCTTGTGGCAGCAGGGATGTCGTAGGTCTCGGTGATGGTCCCCCGCGCGAGCAGTTTCGGGTAAGCCCATACATTTTCCAGCAGTTCGGTCGGCTTGCGGACGATGGTCAAACCCAGGATGCCGAACGACGCCAGGCAGCAGACGACGACAAACAGCGGCAGCAGCACCCCTTCCCTCACGGCGAGCGGCACCTCGGAGTTCGTCTTGCGGGAAACGAGCGCCACGCTTCCCATCGCCACAGCCAGGCAGGCACAGGCCCAGGCGACCACCGTTCCTGCCAGGTCGGTCGCGGTTCGCTGCACCGCGACCGGCGGACCCTCTTTGGCATCTGCTTTGACTGGAATCGCCGGCGCATTGCGTGCCGCATCTCCCGAAGGGACGAAAAAGTAGAGCGCCACACCTAGATAAACAGCCGTAAGCACCCCGACCACAATCCACCGCGATTGCGGCTGCTCCACCAAGTCAGCCAGCGGCTGAATGCGGCTGAGCAAGTTGCCGATTCCCCAGAGCACCACGCACAGCAGGAGCCCAAGAATCGCCCCCACCCCGATGACCCAAACCGGCGTCAACCAGCTAATCACCGCGTCCCCGAGCTGAAGGTGGACGGCGTCAAAAATGTCCGCAAAGAGAGGCAAGGGCATTGGTGCGAGCAGTTGCTGAGCTAGGGGAGAGTTGCTGGATCAGGCCAAGGGGCGATAAATACAGGCGGACAGGCCATTTACGGAACCTGCCTTCAACCAGTTCGCCTCTTTTTGTGGCTGGGCATTGGAACGGCCATCGGCGTAATAGGCTGAGGCGAATCCCCATCGTAGTTGACACCCCCCTGGGAAACCTAGCCCCTTCCCTCATGGCCGCAAACATTTGAGGTAATTAGGCTTACCTCTTGGGGCAACACAGATGAACGAGCACGACGCCAAAACGGAGTTCCAAAGTGGTCCCGTCCGGTGGCGTCGGCAGTGGGTGGCGGTGTTGGTCGTTTCCCATCTCTGCCTGACATTCGTGGCGAATGCTTTGGGTTCCCGATTAACCACGAATTGGGCCCATGTCCTTTCTCCACTGGTTTTTTGGGGGATATGGGGCCTGCATATCGGGCAATCGATACTCTTGGCTTGTTGGGGTGCTTTCGCCACCCAGGCCTGGTTCTGGCGCATTCCCCGATTCTTGTCGCTCGCCGCCTGGTTGTTCCTCGTGGAAGTCTTAGGGCTGTACGTTGCTGAGGGGGACATCGTGACAACGATTGTGGAAGAGCTCGCTGCTCTTCAACTTCTATTTCTCCTCCCTCCCCTCCTGATTCTCCTCGCATGGAGGCTCTGGAGCAGACGTGGAATCTCAAGGGCATCCGATTCGCAGGTTAGGGCATCTCAATTCGGCATCCTGCAACTCCTGCTCATCACAGCGGAAGCTGCCGCCCTGCTTGCCATAGGGCGCATTGTTCTGCGATGGAACAAAAATGCAGCGGAAGAGTTTTGGGCGGGGTTAACGGGTAACTTGCCGGAGGAGCTGATTCCACTCGTTGTGAGCGTGGCGATACTCCCTGCAGTCTTCTGCGGACTATCTCGCCGGCATACCTGGCCGCGGCTCTTGATACTTACGCTCTATCTCACCATTCCATCATACTTGTGGGCGTGGGCACAAACCACCTATCATTCGCGGTCGAATATGCCTTCTTCAGAACAAGAATTGTGGTCGATTCTTCTCGTTCATTGGCGGAATTACTTTTGCGGTTACATGAGCGCCGCGGCCACCATCCTCTTCACCTTCTACCTCCTCCGCCGCATCGGCTACGATTTTCGCCGGCGGGATGAACCGCCGCGGGGACGAAGCTCGTCGTCAAATGCCTGCAACTCGGCAGCTTCGGCTTCGGCGTAGCCGGGAGGGAAGGGATTGCCCGGAGGAACCGCTGGCTTCTCATTCGAAGCGGAGGGTGAGTTAGCGGATACATCGCTGGCCGACTGTTTCAGCTCTCGAAACCAGACTTCACTGTCGACGAACTTCGCCCCCCGCTGCCGGGCGCTCCGCTGGACGGCATGGTCGCTCGAGACCACCGTCAAGTGTCTCGGATCGGCCTCTTGCGAAATGAGGTCCGCAATCAGGTCGTCCGCCGAACTCTTTCGCGGAGCAAACCGTACCTGCATCTCCGCATGCGCCATTTGGGATGGCAAGCCGGGCGGAGCCGCGGCAGCGTCGAAGACGATGGCGGTCCTTTTGCGGAGAGATTGTGGCAATCTGGCCGCCAGATACTCCAGGAGCGCCAGCCGCGACTGTTCCAGAGTCGGCGGAGCTCCCACCGGGCCAAACAGTCCGGAAACATGCAGCAGGTTGTAACCGTCCACGAGCAAGAGCATTGCCCCTCCTGCAGGCATTCTCTCACAAGGGGTGGCGGGGACAAGGCGAAGGAAAACTGGATTTCTGACTTCCGTCCCCCCGCACCCCTACAACCGTCCCCATCGAACCTCAGCGGCTCCTCAATTTCGTTCAGCATAAGCTACGTTTCCTCGTTATCTCTTGCACTTTACGATTCCGAGGAAATCATGTCGGCGGATACTACCAGCCAAAACCCGGCCCTTCCCGGCCCGGCCAATCGCACGCTGTCAATTATTTTGATTAGCATCTTCGGCCTGTTCCTCGAGCTGCTGCTGATTCGCTGGATCGGCACCGAGGTCCGAATTTTTGCCTATCTGCAAAACACCGTCCTCATCGTCTGCTTTCTCGGCCTGGGAATGGGCTGCTTTACCAGCCACAAGCCGGCTCGCATTCGCAACATCCTGCTGCCGCTGGCGATTTTTACGTTACTCCTCGCGATTCCCCTGACGCATGCCATCCTCGCCAACATCACCAGCCTGCTCAGCGTGCTGGATGACCTGCTGATTTGGGAACGTCTCGCCACCAACGGCGGGCCGGCAAAGGTCATGTACGTTACTTCCGGACTCATCCTGACGCTCGGCCTGATGGTCCTCATCTGGGAAATGTTTGTCCCCATCGGGCGGATGCTGGGACGCTTGATGGATGACCAGCGGAAAATTATCTGGGTCTACTCCGTCAACGTCGCCGCCAGCCTCGTGGGTATCTGGCTCTTCGTCGGTCTGAGTGCCTTTTCGCTCCCCCCGGTCCTCTGGCTGGCCATCGCCTGCGGCCTTCTGGTGCCGATGATCTGGAAGGGTCCGGAACGGGCCCTCAATCTAGGTCTGGCAGCTGCCGTGATGGTCGGCGCCTGGTTTGCCGGCTACGACCCCGAGGCGATCGAAAGTCACTGGTCCCCCTACCAGAAGCTCGTTCTCAAGGAGGCCGGCGCGGAACACTACGGCTGGCAAGGGAAGCTCATCAATGTAAACAACGCCGGTTATCAGGGAATGATTGACTTGGCCCCGGAGCGAATCGCCGCCAACCCTCACATCCCGGCTGAAATGCGGGGCCTCAGCCAATATGACCTGCCCCTCCGCTTCAAGCCGCAGCCGGCTAGCGTGCTGATCGTCGGCGCCGGATCTGGCAACGACGTGGCCGGCGCCCTCCGTGGCGGAGCCCAGAAGGTGACCGCCGTAGAAATTGATCCCGTGATCATTGACATGGGCCGCCGCCTCCATCCCGAACAGCCGTATAGCTCGCCGCGGGTGACTGTCGTCAACGACGATGCCCGCTCGTTCTTTGCGACCACCGGCGAGAAATATGACCTGATCATTTTCGGCCTCCTCGACTCGCATACCACGACGTCGATGACGAACGCCCGGCTCGACCACTACGTCTATACCCGCGAGAGCATCTCCCGCGCAAAGCAACTGCTCGCCAAAGACGGCGTCATGTTCCTCAGCTTCGAGGCCTTGAAGCCGTTTATCGCGGACCGGATGGCTCGTTGCATCCGTGAAGTTTTTGGGCAAGAGCCCCTCGCATTCCGCGTTCCCTGCACCAGCAGCGGCTGGGGTGGAATGATGTTCGTTGCCGGAGATCAGGCGGGGATTGAGGCGGCGCTGGCAGCGGATGCACGGCTCAGTGGCCTCGTGGCAAAATGCCAGGCCGATTACCCGCCAAATCTCACTTATTCGACCTCGATTCCTACCGACGATTGGCCGTACATCTATCTGCAGCACGCTCGAATTCCTAGCTTGTATTACTTGCTGGCAGGTCTCATGGGAGCCTTGTTGTGGTACGGAAAGCGGCGGCTGCAAATTCCGCAGCTCCTGGGAGGCTGGGAGCGTTCCGATTGGCACTTTTTCTTTCTGGGTGCCGCCTTCCTGCTCCTCGAAGTCCAAAACATCAGCAAGGCTTCGGTGGTGCTGGGGAACACCTGGATTGTGAGCGCGGTGATCATCTCGGCCATCCTGACGATGATTCTGCTGGCGAATTGCCTTGTGGCTCGTTTTCCCAGCCTCCCCCGATCGGCCGCGTTTGGCCTGCTCGTGGCGTCTTGCCTGGGAATCTACCTGGTGGATCTCTCGACGTTCGCCTTCCTCGCATACCCCGTTAAGGCCATGCTCGTCGGCGGACTGACCACGCTACCGATGCTCTTTGCCGGTGTCATCTTCATTGATTCCTTTGCCAAGGTGAGCCGCCGGGACCGAGCCCTGGGGGCGAATCTCATCGGCTCGCTGGTGGGGGGCATTCTCCAGTCGCTGACCTTCGTCCTGGGCATTAAGGGGCTCCTGCTGATCGTGGCCGGGCTTTACCTCCTCGCCTGGCTCGCCCGACCGATAACCGTTCCCCGAACCGTCTCGCTCGACGAGGATGAGTTCGATAAGAATCTGCTCATCGACCTTCCTGCCAATCAAAAAGCCACCGCGGAACTGGTTGAACGAGAGATGGTCGAAGTGTGATTTCGCGATCCCCTGAAATGCCAATGGGTTGCGATTTCTAATCCACGTTTCTCGCACCAGCGTGAAGCGCAATCGCAGAAATCGTTACCCTCATTTTCGATTGCACTTCCGGCGGGTCGACATCCCCTGACCACGTGCGATTTCCTTTCCCACTCCGTAATTCCAAGCTAAGTTTCAGTGTCGGACTGCCGAGCAGCGGAATTCCGCCTCCCTAGTTTTTCAATGACGAATAAGTGACGACCTTCGGGGACCGATGATGAACTGCCAGGAACTTGCCAGCCGGATCGAACGCCTGCAGCCGGGTGCCGACGCCCGCGACGTGGCCCGGTTGTGTCTTTTGCTCACCAACTCGACGGAAAATTACGACGAGCTGTCCGATGACCGCGCGCTCACCACGATGTGGCGCGAGATGGGGCTCCGACTGCAAGCGGCCACCGATCAGCACGCGGCCATGACCGATGACCTGGAAACGCTGGCCCGCACCGACCCGCAACAGTTCACCCCCGAGCAAATCTGGGTGCTGATTCGGGCCATCAAGGTGCAGAGCCAAATCCTGCAGCTCTACGTCGGCGAGCCGGCAATGGAAGTCTAGCGAAACTTCCTCGTAACTCGGCTATCGCGCCAGGCCATAGTGACATAGATTGATGTGGTCCTCACCCGCCTCTCGCGCCAGCCCCTGCCTTGATCCGCTATCGACCCTTCCAGAATTGGGATCCCCCGGCGCTGGCCGAAATCTGGCGCAGCCAGCCGCCGCTCCGCGGCCGAATGCAGGGGCTGACGCCGCGGCTGCTCGAAGAGCTCGTCTTTGCCCGCCCATACTTTGATCGCGAAGGATTGATTGTGGCCGTGGATGGAGAGCGGCCCGTCGGCTTTGTCCATGCCGGGTTTGGGGCTAGCGACGAACTAGCGGCGCTTGATAAGTCGCTTGGCACGACTTGCCAGCTTTTGGTTGCTCCGCACGAAGAACGGGCCCAAATCCAGACGGAGTTGCTCCGCGCAAGCGAGACCTACCTCGCCAGTAGAGGGGTCCAGCAGCTCTTCGGCGGCGCTGCGTTTCCCGTCAATCCGTTCTATCTCGGCCTCTACGGCGGCAGCCGCTTGCCGGGGGTGCTCGCTACAGACGTGGAGCAGACCTCGCTTTTTAAGAACGCCGGCTATCGCGACAAGGAGCGGCGGCTCTTGCTCAATCGTCCGCTGGCTAACTTCCGCCCTCCGGTTGACCGCCGGCTGATGCAGCTTCGTCGCCGTTGCGAAGTCATCGCCGTCCCCGATGCGACGCCGGACAACTGGTGGGAATCCTGCGTCTGGATGCACGCCTCCTGGACCCGCTACGAGCTCCGCTTCAAAGACAGCGCGGACGCGCTCATCTCCGCAACATTTTGGGACATCCTTCCGCTCTCCAAATCCTGGGGCGTTCAAGCCGTCGGCATGGTCCGCGTGGAAGACACTGCCGAAACCCGCGCGGAAGGAATGAGCACCTTCCTGCTGGCGGAGGCGTTCCTTGATCTGCAGCGGGGCGGAGCGGCACTGGTGGAAGCTCAGGCGTTCGCCCGGGATGCGGCGCTTTTGTCGCTGTTCAAAGAGCTGGGACTAGGGGTTTATGATGAAGGTGTGTTGTTCGTGAAGGAAGGGTTACACTGATGGTTTGTTTCCCCGCTCTAAATCCTACTCGTACTCTTGCTCCTGCTCTTAATCCTTTTCCGAAAACAACAGACGAGTAAGAGACGCGCTCGCCCGCGTTGCTTGGGCTGCCTCTCTCTTATAAGCTAAGAGTTGGAAACATTCCGACGCGAGCATGGCCCTGGATTGCAGCTCGGTCAGCCACAACAGGAGCAATCATGGCCAAGGAAAAAGAAGCCGCCACTCCCCACCGCGTTTTGGTGGTGGACGACGACGCGGAAATCATCGACACCGTCCAGTTCGCCCTCAAGCAGAAGGGCTACGACGTCATCATTGCCCGCGACGGCAACCAGGGGCTGGCAATGGCGGAGAAAGACCAGCCCGACCTCGTTATTCTCGACATGATGATGCCCAAGCGGAGCGGCTTTTTGGTCCTGGAGAAGCTGAAGTCGCTGGGGAACGCGGTCAAAGTCATCATGATTACCGCGAACGAAGGGAGCCGGCACAAGGCCTACGCGGAAATGCTGGGGGTTCATGAATACCTCCGCAAGCCGTTCGCAATGGACAAACTATTGGAGTGCGTGGAGCGGCTGCTGGCGTAAACTCCGGAAATGCAATCCACGCTCCCCCAACATGACATCGTTCTGCTCGGGGTGGGGCATACCAACGCGCATGTGCTGCGAATGTGGAAGATGGGGCCGGTTCCGCACGCGCGGCTCACCTGCGTCTCGAATTATCCGGTCGCGACTTATTCCGGCATGCTGCCGGGGGTCCTCGCCGGACTCTATTCCCCTGAGCAAATGGAAATCGACCTCGCGCGGCTCTGTGCGGCAGCAGGGGCACGTCTGATTGTGGGGGACGTGACGGGACTGGATGTGGAGAACCGGGAGCTGCTCATTAGCGACCGTCCGCCGCTGCCGTTCGATGTTCTCTCGATTGGACTGGGTTCAGTGCCAAGTCGCGCGGGTCTGCTGGAAGCCGATGACTCGCTGCTCGAGGTCAAGCCGATGCAGACCTTCCTGCAACGGCTGGAATCTAGGCTTCTTAATCTTAATCGTAATCCTCTTCCTTCTTCTCCCCTCCACATCACCATCGTCGGCGGCGGCGCCGGCGGCGTCGAAATCGCCTTCTGCCTTCCCATGCGGGTTCGCAAAATCCTGGGGGACATTCCTTTCTCCCTCGCACTCATCGAATCCGGCGACAAGCTGCTCAAAGGGAGCTCCGCGGGACTGACGAAACGAGTGGAGCGCGATTTCGCCAAGCGAGGCGTTAAGACAATCCTTGGTAGGCGAGTCACGCATGTGAAACAAGGGAGCGTGACCCTCGACAACGGCGAAACAATCCCCGGCGACCTCGTCCTCTGGGTCACCAGCGCCGTTCCCCCGCCACTCGTCGCCCATTTCACGCTTCCCAAGGACGACCGCGGCTTTCTACTCACCAATCACACCCTGCAAACCACCGGCGGCCAGCCCATCTTCGTCGTCGGCGACACCGGCACCATCGACGGCGAAAAACTCCCCAAAGCTGGCGTCTATGCAGTCCGCGAAGGACCGGTCTTATGGGAAAACCTGAACCGCATTGTCAAAAATGAACCGCTTCAGGACTACCATCCGCAGCGGGGATTTCTCAAGCTCCTTAACCTAGGTGACGGCTCCGCGCTCGGCGAATATCGCGGCTTCAGCTTCGAAGGAAAATGGGCCTGGAGACTCAAGGACCGGATTGATGGCAAGTTCATGGACATGTACCAGGAATATACGCCTGGCATGAAGGAGGATGAGCCTCTTGATTTGCCCCGGAGGACTGCTGCCGATCGTCCGCAGATGCGCTGCGCGGGCTGCGGGGGAAAGGTCGGAGCATCCATCCTCTCGCGGGCTCTTGCACGTCTCGACGTCCCGCAAAACGAGCATGTCCTTCTCGGCCTCGACGCCCCCGACGACGCCGCACTTATAAAGCCGACACAGGGCCAGGCCATCGCCGCCACCGTCGACTTTTTCCAGGCTCCGCTCGACGACCCCTATCTGGTCGGCCGGATGGCCGCTCTCCATGCCGCCAGCGACGTGCTTGCCAAGGGAGCCAAACCTATCGCGGCGCTCGCGATGGCCACCATCCCGCCCGGACCAGAAAGAAAACAGGAACAGCTCCTCTACGAGATCCTCGCGGGCGGACTCCGCGAGCTCAAAGCGATGGGGGCGACTCTCGCCGGCGGCCACACCATTGAAGGCCCGAACGTCACCATCGGCTACACAATCCTCGCCGAGCAGCCGGCCGAGTCAGTTCGCGCGAAGAGCAAGCTGCGAGAAGGTGACGTGCTCATCCTTACCAAGCCGCTGGGGATCGGCGTCCTCCTCGCCGCGCACATGCAGGCCCGCTGCCGGGCGGAGTGGTATCAGCCACTCATCGAGACGATGCTCCAGTCCAATGCTCCCGCCGTCGCGGTCCTGGATGAATTCGGCGTCGCCGCAGCCACCGACATCACCGGCTTTGGCCTGGCGGGGCATCTGTTGGAAATGCTTCGTGCTTCCGATCTGGCCGCTGAAATCCAGCTCCACTCAGTCCCAGTTCTCCCAGGCGCCGGCGAACTGTTCCGCGAAGGGCTGAAGAGCACGATCGCGGACGCCAATCGCCGAGTTCTCGAAGAAATGGATGCTACGAATGCACCCCCCGCCCTCTTTGACCCGCAAACCTGCGGTGGACTGCTGGCGGCGGTGAGCCCCGCGTCCGCTGACAAAGTAGTCAGCCGCCTCAAAGTGAATGGTATTGAAGCTGCACCCATTGGCAGGGTCACAGCTTACGCGACCGGACAACGGCGATTAAGGGTGACGCCGTAGTCCCGCCAAAACCGCAAACAGCCGCTTTCTCTTGTTACCCACTCATTCGTCGTTGATAATGGCTCGGTTGCGGAAGTGACTGCCAATTCGTGGGGAGCCAGACAATGGACGACGGCGGTGCTGTTCTGGCTGGCGGCGGAATGCTCTGCTTCATTGGCTTCATGATCCTTCTCTCTCTGGTCACCTTCACAATTTGGGTCTGGGCCCTCGTCGATGCCATCAAGAATCCGCGACTGAGTGACAATGAGCGGATCCTCTGGGTCGTGGTCATCCTGATGACCCACTGCCTGGGTGCGCTGATTTACGTGGTTGTGGGCCGAAATAAATAGCCGCAATTTACGACGAATCCCAGTCGCTCAACTGGCTGATTCTCTTGCAGTTGATCCGCCTGTCGCCGATAATGCCCAGGTGGTAATGCGCTATAGTTGCGCGCTTGAGGAGATTGTCGATGGCTCATGAAAACCTTCCCGTCGGTCTGGATGGCCTCTGGAATCGCCGTGACGTCCTCCGCGTCGGCTCCGTCAGCATCGCGGCTTCGGCGGTTCCAGCGGCAATCCTGGCGGGCGGCTCCGCGACCGCAGCGGAGAAA
>Ga0065712_10068235_pt1 | contig 12613 bp, 7 predicted proteins | sample MisRhiReplicate1_FD_59099 | JGI IMG/M metagenome (GOLD analysis project Ga0065712, IMG submission 59099) | Miscanthus rhizosphere microbial communities from Kellogg Biological Station, MSU, sample Rhizosphere Soil Replicate 1: eDNA_1 v3... | ecosystem: Host-associated > Plants > Roots >...
GCAACCGGGTTGGCCGGCAACTCCGGCGGCCATTCGCCCGGCGCGTCGTTGTTGGCGACCGAACGAAACGTGCCCAGCCGCACCGGACCGTTACGCAGCGAGATCTCCTCGCCAGCCGCCGGTGCCTTGATCGCCAGACAGATCCGCATGCCAGGCCCGAGCCAGTATTCATCACCAAACGGACGCGGCGTGACCGGATTGCCATCCAGCGCATAAATCTGCGCCTCGGCATCCGGCAGATTGAGGCGATAGGTCACGGTATTGTCGAGATTGAGCAGCCGTACACGCGTGATCTGCCCGGCAGGCAACTCAATGACCGCCTGTGGAACACCGTTCAACGTCGAAAGCCGCCCCGCCGTGCCCTCACGCGCCGCCTCGCGCAATACGCTGAACTCGGTAAACGCACCCTCTTCGTCCACATGCCAGCTTTTCAGACTGACCGTGCGCTCATGCCTGAAACCGGTCGGCTCACGCTCTTCAACGATCAGCGGCCCGACCAGCCCACGCCCCAGTTCTTCACTGCTGCTGACGTGCGGGTGATACCAGTAGCTACCGGCGTCCGGCACCCGGAATTTGTAATCAAAATACTCACCCGGCTTGACGGGCAACTGCGAGACATACGGCACACCGTCCATCTCCAACGGCAACCGAATGCCATGCCAGTGAATCGTCGTCTCGACCGGCAACTGATTGATAAACCGTAACCTCAGCCACTCCCCCTGCCGCACCCGCAACTCCGTACCCGGCGCTGAACCACCGAACGCCCAGGCGGGCGTCTTGTGGCCGGGAACCAACTCGACGTCCAGCGGCGCAGCGATCAACACGAAGTCCGAACCGGCTTCCGACCCCTTACGCCCCAGCCAATAACGCGAAGCACCACCCGCACCCAGCCCGACCACGGCAAGACCGGCGATGCCTGTGAGGATTTGGCGGCGGGTGAATGACATAAAGCGAAGACCTCGAAACGACTGCGGGAGCGCGTCCGGAGGGCCGGTGCGCGGGGGCGAATACGATACACCTGCATTTGGGGAAAGATAAGGGTCAAGAAGTAACGCTAACACTGAACCCTGAAAAGCACAGAGGCCATGAGCCGTAATCGGCGTTGCTCAACGCGCCACTGGCAGCGATCAACGCAAACAGCAGGTCAAACCGCTCGGGCAGGCGCCTTGATTTTCCTGAGGCCCTGAAAGCGGCTCTCGTGGTAAGCGGTCACGCCCAGATAGACGGCAAGGGTGTAGGCAGCCTCGCGATCCTGCATCCCGTCGTGATGACAGGCCACCAACAGTTTTCCATTCTCGTAGACGATAAAGGTACGAAAACTGAGCACGCGGGAGAAATCGCAACTGATCACCACACGAAGGGGCGTCCGGTACGCGCGCTCAACGCCTGCGACCATCGCGGTGCCTGAACGGTCTACCGTGAGCGACGAACGCTGGTAGATGCCGACGATAACCCTCGATGCCATGAGCGCCACCACTACAGAGCCGAACATGACCACAACCCACGCCTTGCCCTGCTGACCCTGAGGTGACACCGCCATAAGCAGCAGCAACACGGCGATCAACCCTAACGGCACCTGGCGTAAAAGCACTGGAAAGACCAGTCGCGACAGACTCAATTTCGGCCGCAGGATCTTGTAGGCCGGAGGCGGCGGTGGCTCGGCGTGGAGGTAAGGCTCGAGCACCCGTCCTGCCCTGGTGATCAGCTGCGCATCAAGTTGCGCATTCGCTGGCTCGTTCTCAACGAGCAGCATGATGCCCAAATAATGCTCGAGATGCAGGGTGATCACCCCGCCATCCACCGCCAGATCCCAATAACGCTGATCCAGCCCATCCGCCTTTGTCAGCCACTCGCCATTCAGTTCCTGCTCCAGCGTCAGAGCAATGGCATTGAACAGCGCCCAGTCAGAGACATCGCAAATGTGCAGTTCCATGAATGACCTGTGGGATTTGGCGGTAGGTCGTGGCGTCACGTCAAACGAATAAGGGCGCAACGAGTTGTGCACTGCTCGATTGATCGGTAAGCGCCTTAGTGTGCATGAATAGAGACGCAACTTCGACCCGTGCGATCATCGAACAGAGCGTCAACGCATAACCTCTTGCGTGGACCGTTCAAAAACGCAAGTACGGAGCGCTTTGATCGTGTGATTAACCACGACTGACCCACCACCTGATTTCTCTGAGTAAGCGGAACTCGGACTAAACCAGGCCTGTCGTTTCTTCAGGCACTAAGGATAAGAGATGAACATGACGACGGTTCTGTTTTTGGCGCTGATCCAGTGCGCTGCGGCTTTACATAACCGAAAAAGCTTATTGAGTATGTCTGGCACCAGGCATTTCAACCAGCTTGCTTAAAGGGATCCACCCGCGCCTGAGGTGACGGTGCCAGACTCCGCTGCAACATGAACGCCCGTAGACCAAGGATGAGCAAGACCGTTAGAACATGCAGACAACATACTGGAATGCCCCACTAGCGCATGACCACAATAAAACCCCTAAAGTTCCGCCTATCGCTGAATAATCCTGCGAACTATCGAAAAACAACGATATCGTCGCACTCTTTATACTTTTTTAGTCGTGGATCATTTTTATGATGAAGTGCCCTACAAGCCTCGTGTAAAGTTGCACCCGCTTGAATCAGCACTTCACTGACAAGCTGGCAGGGAGGCCTAAAAAAGACGCTGACGCGTGGGCTGCTCCCTGTCAGTTTCTGCCCTGTAAGGATACTGCCTTGAACATCTCCCACCTGCGCCGCTCATTGTTGGCGCTGTCCGTCGCAGCGACCACTGCCACAGTCCATGCCGCACCCGGAACCGACCTGAACCACGACCTGAGCACAGGGGAATACCGTAGCTCGGGCGATGTTTTCACTAACGCCACCTTCACCGGAACATCGCAAAACGCAGGCGTAGCGGTGAACAACGTGACCCTGACGGGCAATCTGGTCAACCAGGGCAAGATCAACCGGACCGCTGCGACCCCCATCGACTTTCCGGCCGGCGTTTCCGTGACCGTGAATTCCACCGTCGCTGGCGATCTGGCAAATAATGGTGACATTACGGTCAGCGGCATAGGTGCCACAGGGCTGGACATTTATCTGGCGAAGATCGCGGGTGAGGTGAACAACAACGGCAACATCACGGTGACTGGCCATAATGCCGACGGCATGTTGATCACCTCGACCCAGACGCGAATCAACAACTCCGGCACTATCACCGCTCGCGGTACCCAATCTACAGGTATCGAGATCGAGAAGGCCCGCTTCACCGGTCAAATCACGCCTGACTTCAAGACCCAGGTCAACAACAGCGGGACTGTCTCAGCCGAAGGGATAGGTATCCGCTTTAGGGGCCTCGATGCCTCCGCCGGTTTCGACACCTTCGCCATCACGCAGACAGGTGGCCTGATAGAAGGCGGCACTGCAGCGATTCTGGCGGACGACAATACAGCCCCTTCGTTGTTTTACTGGCAAGGTGGGCAAGTAAAGGGTGACCTGCTGGGCCTGACAGGCGTACTGGTGCAAGGTGACGCGATGTTCGACGGTTCCACCATCCGCGCCGGTTTCGTCGATCTCGACGGTGGTCGCCTGACCCTGCTTCGCCCGCAAACGACGATTGTGGGTAACCTCGACATGGACAGCGACACTGCTCGCCTGCGCTTGCTGCTGGATAACAACACACTGCCCGACACGCCGATCCTGAAAGTCACCGGCAATACCTTCTTCGCTCCAGGCAGCCAGATCGAACTGCAGGCTCGCTCCGACGACTTCCGCACGTCAGCCGAGGGCACCCGCTACACCCTCCTCAACTCTGCCACATGGGAAGATCCGCAGAACCTGTCCGTGATTTCCTCCTCGGCGCTGCTTGAGGTGAGGAACTTCGGCATTGAAGGCCAGGACGTGAAAGCACTGGTTGCCACCCGCAGTGATGATGCGATCACGCAAGACCTGCTGGGTGCGAGTGGTTCGCGCAACGCGTTGAACGCTATCAAGCCGTTCAAGAACACGGTCATGGGCCAACTTGACGAAAGCGACCCGGTATTCCAGCGTTTCGCCAACGCCACCACCAGCGAAGAGCTGGCCAGACTTGCCGAAACCCTGACCCCGGACGTCAGCCGCGGGGTGATCAACGCCGCCACCAACAGCCAGAACCTGGTCGCAGGTGCCATCAACCGCCGCGCCAGTAAAGCGCGTAGCGGCCTGTCCTCCGGTGACGTCCTGGCAGAACAAGGCGTATGGCTGCAAGCGCTGTCCAGCGATGCCAATCAGGACAGCCGTCACGGTATAGATGGCTACGACGCCAACACAAACGGCATCGCCGTAGGTGCCGATGGCAAGCTCAACGCCGATACCACGGTGGGCCTGGCCTACAGCTACCTGACCAGCGACGTGAAATCCGACCTGGGCCACAAAACCGACGTCAGCGGCCATGCACTGACCCTGTACGGCAACTGGAACCGTGACAACTTCTTTGTCGACACCTCGTTGATGTATGGCTGGAACGACAACGAGTCCAAACGTTACATCGCCGGTAGCCGCGCCAAGGCCGACTACGACAGTAATATCTTCGGCGTCAACGCACTGGCAGGCTACACCTTCCAACTCGACAAACAGTGGCTGCTGGAACCACAGGTCGGTGCGCGCTATGCCAACGTATCGATGGATTCCTACCGTGAAAAAGGCAGCTCAGCCGCCCTCAACGTCGCTAGCCAGCGCTACGAAATCGGCGAAATGGGCCTGGGCGCTCGTCTGGCAGCCGCTTTTGACGTAGGCGTGGGCAGCCTGGAACCGGAAGCCAAGCTGATGGCCTGGCACGATTTCATCGGCGACAAAGCCGGCACCACCTCCACCTTCGTGCTCGGTGGCACCCCTTTCACCACCACCGGTGCCACACCGGCGCGCGACAGCTACGAGCTGGGACTTGGCGCAAACTACCGTGTGGGCGCGTGGAGCGTGGGCGGGACTTACAACTACCTGACCAGCAGCGGTTTCGACGCCGACACCTTCACGGCGAACGTGCGTTACGACTTCTGATCAACGCTTTTGCGTGAAACAACAAAGCCCGCCGGCGCGGGCTTTGTTGTTTCAGGTAGTCTGGGCATGTGCAAAGACGCAGGATTCTCGCGCAGGAATAATCACGACCTGTGCAGCACAGCATCGGTGAATCACTGTCGTGGGAAGGATTCGGGCAGCGCTTGACTAAAGGGGCGCCCTATAAGTCGGCGCTGCGTTCATCGACAACCCAAATTGCGCAAACAGCTGCTGCCGAAATCTGCGCGGGATACCCTATCGGCATTCGTTATCCGGGGCCTGGTATTGACCCGGCTCTGTCACAGACACACGATGTGCGACATTGAAAACGCATCCAGGGAGCCACGTTTTGAAAAAGATCGGAAGACTTCCATTTGTGTTTTTTAAAAGTCTTTTCTCTAAAGAATCACTGCACGACCGCTACGCCGCAGGTAACGCAAAGCTTGGGGCCAGGATTGCTCAACTGGATAGCGAGGTGATTTTAGCTGAGGAGACTCGGATAGCGCCCCTTGCCAGTGACATGCTGCTCAAGGTCAAACCGATGATCCGCCAAGGTGGTAGCGGAGTAGAGATCCAGGAATTTTTATTGAAGCAGTTTTCGCTGCATCGCTGGCGGCCGATGTTAGTGGGCTACAAGGGATACCCAGAGGCAGTGTCGGTTTCGGTTAATCATCAAGTGGGAGGTGCACCCCCGACTGAAGCGCCGTTTCCAGATGCTGCACTGGTCAAAGTGGAGTTGGTAGCCGCGTCACCCCATGCCCATGTAGCCCAGGCATGGACATTCGCCACCCCAAACGCAACCGAACAACAGCAGCAACTATTGATGACAGCTCGCCGCGCGCTGCGAAAGGGTATCGCCCAAATTCGGGCTGGCGACAGGTTATCCAACGTGGGCACTGCCATTCAGCAGGAGCTTGATGCCGACCAAGTGGTGGCCGTGCGTGAGCTGGTGGGATACTCCATGGGCCAGATGCGAGCTCAGGAACCTCAGGTGCTTGGTTACAAGAGCCCCACGAATGATGAAACGCTCATGAAGCCCGGTCAGGTGCTAAACGTCTATGTGATAGCTAAGTCAGGCGGCTTTGGCGTGCGGTTCAAACCGCCGGAATGCTGGACCGTCATTACCCGGGACCGCGCGGATAGCGTGATGCTTTCTGCGATGGTCGAGGTAACCCATGACGGACATCGATTGCTGAGCAGATTGATTGACTGAGTGTCAATTTGTACGTTCACACAACCTGAGCCCGTACGCTTACCGAAAACGGATTCTGTGGACCGGTCGCAGCCGATAAAAATGCCGTGGTCAGCTTGGATTTACCGTACCGACATGATCGTCGGGACCGACAAACAGCTACTTCTGAAACCTGCGCGGCCAAGCGTTCTCGATACCATGCCTGCGCTCCTGATCCGGGAAATGGTATCGATGTAGCACTCTCGCAGCCGTGAGATGTACGCCATTGGCGACGCAGCAAACACACGCGTCCACCCCTATTTGTATACCCCATACCAAGCCACAAAAACGCGGCACGTTGCGATGCAAAACGCTGCCCGAACTTGCCAGACCCAAAAAGCCAAAAGCCCGCAATTACGCGGGCTCCAGGGCATTTCTTGCTAGTTGGTGCCCGGCAATGCCGGACGTCCAATCATTCCCACTCAATCGTCGCAGGCGGCTTGCTCGACACGTCATACGTCACGCGGGAAATACCCTCGATCTCGTTGATGATCCGGCCACTCACGGTCTCCAGCAGTTCGTAAGGCAGGTGTGCCCAGCGTGCGGTCATGAAGTCGATGGTTTCTACTGCACGCAGTGCGACAACCCAGGCGTAGCGGCGGCCGTCGCCGACGACGCCTACCGATTTGACGGGCTGGAACACGACGAAGGCCTGGCTGACTTTGTGGTACCAGTCGGCCTTGCGCAGTTCTTCGATGAAGATGTGGTCGGCGCGACGCAGCAGGTCGGCGTATTCCTTTTTCACTTCACCCAGAATACGCACGCCCAGGCCCGGGCCTGGGAACGGGTGGCGGTAGACCATGTCGTACGGCAGGCCGAGTTCGAGGCCCAGACGGCGGACTTCGTCCTTGAACAGTTCGCGCAGGGGCTCGACCAGTTTGAGGTTCATTTCTTCCGGCAGGCCGCCCACGTTGTGGTGCGACTTGATGACGTGCGCCTTGCCGCTTTTCGCGCCAGCCGACTCGATCACGTCCGGGTAGATGGTGCCCTGAGCCAGGTACTTGATGTTGTCCAGCTTGCAGGATTCGGCATCGAACACGTCGATGAAGGTGCGGCCGATGATCTTGCGCTTCTTCTCTGGATCGCTCTCGCCTTCCAGGTTGTTCAGGAATTGCTCTTCTGCGTTGGCGCGGATGACCTTGACGCCCATGTTCTCGGCGAACATGGCCATGACCTGCTCGCCTTCGTGCAGACGCAGCAGGCCGTTGTCGACGAAGACGCAGGTCAACTGGTCGCCGATGGCCTTGTGCAGCAGGGCTGCGACCACGGAGGAGTCAACACCGCCGGACAGGCCCAGCAGAACGTTGTCGGTGCCGACCTGGGCGCGGATGGTGGCGATGGCGTCGTCAGCGATGTGCGACGGCGTCCACAGGGCTTCGCAGCCGCAGATGTCGAGGATGAAGCGCGACAGGATGCGACCGCCCTGCTTGGTATGGGTCACTTCCGGGTGGAACTGCACGCCGTAGTAGCCACGGGTGTCGTCGGCCATGCCGGCGATCGGGCAGCTCGGGGTGCTGGCCAGGACGTGGAAGCCGTCCGGGATTTCGGTGACCTTGTCGCCGTGGCTCATCCAGACGTCGAGACCGAACACGCCATCAGCGTCGATGTGGTCTTCGATGCCGTCGAGGATGCGGCTCTTGCCGACGACGTCAACGCGGGCATAACCGAACTCGCGCAGGTCGGAACCGGCAACGCGGCCGCCCAGCTGTTCAGCCATGGTCTGCATGCCGTAGCAGATGCCGAAGATCGGGACGTTGAGGTCGAATACGGCCTGCGGTGCGCGCGGGCTGTTGGCTTCGTGCACGGATTCCGGGCCACCGGCGAGGATGATGCCGCGCGGGGCGAATTCGCGAATCGCTTCGTCGTCCATGTCGAACGGATGCAGTTCGCAGTACACGCCGATTTCACGCACGCGGCGGGCGATCAGCTGGGTGTACTGGGAACCGAAGTCGAGGATCAGGATACGGTGGGCGTGAATGTCGAGGGCCATGACTCAATCTCGTCAAAAAACAGAAACGACACGGGGCTGCGTCAACAGCCCCGGCTATGAAACTTGCTGGGCTGCATCGCGGCGTGAACCACGATGCAATCCGGATCAACCAACGCGATAGTTCGGCGCTTCCTTGGTGATCTGCACGTCGTGGACGTGGGATTCAGCCATGCCGGCACCGGTGATGCGCACGAACTCAGGCTTGGTGCGCATTTCTTCGATGGTGGCGCTGCCGGTGTAACCCATGGAGGAACGCAGACCGCCCATCAGTTGATGGATGATGGCGGACAGCGGGCCCTTGTAGGCAACACGGCCTTCGATGCCTTCCGGCACCAGCTTTTCGGCACCAGCGGACGAGTCCTGGAAGTAGCGGTCGGACGAACCTTGCGCCTGGGACATTGCACCCAGCGAACCCATGCCGCGGTAGGCCTTGTAGGAACGGCCCTGGAACAGTTCGATTTCGCCCGGAGCTTCTTCAGTACCGGCAAACATCGAACCCATCATCACGCAGGATGCGCCAGCCACGATGGCCTTGGACAGGTCACCGGAGAAGCGGATACCGCCGTCGGCGATCATCGGAACGCCGGTGCCTTCAAGGGCAGCGGAAACGTTGGCGATGGCGCTGATCTGTGGAACGCCGACACCGGCAACGATACGGGTGGTGCAGATCGAGCCAGGGCCGATACCGACCTTGACCGCGTCAGCGCCAGCGGCGACCAGCGCCTTGGCCGCTTCGCCGGTGGCGATGTTGCCGCCGATGACCTGCACTTCAGGGAAGTTGTCCTTGACCCAGCGAACACGGTCGATCACGCCTTTGGAGTGACCGTGCGCGGTGTCGACAACCACCACGTCAACGCCAGCGGCAACCAGCGCGGTAACGCGCTCGCCGGTGTCCTTGCCGGTGCCGACTGCAGCGCCGACACGCAGACGACCCTGGTCGTCCTTGCTGGCCAGCGGATAGGCCTTGGCTTTTTCGATGTCCTTGACGGTCATCATGCCCTTGAGCGCGAACTTCGCGTCAACGATCAGGACTTTTTCCAGACGGTGCTTGTGCAGCAGTTCACGCACTTCGTTCTTGTCTGCGCCTTCGCGCACGGTGACCAGGCGCTCTTTGGGCGTCATCACTTCGCGGACAGGGACATCAAGGCGGTTTTCAAAACGTACGTCGCGGGACGTCACGATGCCGACCAGGTCGCCATCATGCAGCACGGGTACGCCGGAAATGTTGTGCATGCGGGTGAGTTCGAACAGATCGCGAACGGTGGCGTCGGCTTCGATCGTGATCGGGTCCTTGACGACACCGGCCTCGAACTTCTTGACCTTGCGCACTTCGGCAGCCTGCTGCTCGATGGTCATGTTCTTGTGGATGATACCGATACCGCCTTCCTGAGCCATGGCAATTGCCAGACGGGCCTCAGTGACGGTGTCCATTGCAGCGGAGACCAAAGGAATATTCAGCTCGATGCCACGGGTCAAACGGGTTTTCAGACTGACTTCGTTGGGCAGTACCTCGGAATAACCGGGCACAAGGAGAATGTCGTCGAATGTAAGGGCTTCTTGACTGATACGCAGCATCGCGGGGGCTCCCGGGCGGGAAATTGGAAGCGCGCCATTATACCCACACACCCCGCCCGGCTCAATGTAAACCTCAGTCTATTATTGAAGCCGTTTATAGACGCACTTTTACGAAGGACACCGGGCGATCCAAACGTTCGGCGAAGTCGTCGAGAAAGGTCTGGGTGAAGGACGCATCCAGCCAGTTGTTGAAGATGAACCCCAGGTTGGAAAAACCGCAGGCATCCAGAAACAGAAAGCCGTTGATGTCGTCTTCATGGCGGCATTCAGGGCAGGTGAAGTTGTCGGTGTGGCCGGGCATCCAGTCTTCGAGGCTGTCGAACAGCGCTTCGCCGATTTCGCGGCGGCATTCAGGGCAGCCTGCTTCTTCGGCGAAGTTATTGAGAGGCGTGAAGATGCAGCGCTTGGTCACGATCTCCAGGCCATTGACGACTTGCCCAAACGGCAACGCCTCCGGGTTCTGCACCACACGTCTGGCACCCGGCGCCACGGCATAGGCCATTTTGTTGCCAGCGCGTCCGCAGGTGGTCAGCTCCGGCTCGACCACGTTGAGTTTGATTAGCCAGCGCAGGATGAGGCGCGCTCTGGCTTCGTGGGCCGGGAAGGTAGAGATTTGCGGGACGATGATGCTTTGGGTGTTCATGACGGTGTGTCGCTTGAAACGGATTGAGGCCGCAGCTTAATCGGCCATGGTTTCAGGTCAAGCGTGAAATTCGCATTCAGCCCGCGATGTAGCGGCCAATCAGGGCGATGCCGCTGACCAGCACCAGCCACGTCACCAGACGCACGAAGGTTTCGCGGGACAAGCGTTTGGTCAGCGCCCTCCCGGCCCAGGAGCCCGTCAGCATCGCGGGCAACAGGCAGACGCCGAGCAGCAACAGCGGGATGTCGGCGTAGACACCCGCGATCAGAAACAGGCTCAGGCGCACGATGGTGCTACAGCTGATCAGTGCACTTTGCGTGGCCCGCGCCTGTTCTTTGGACGTCAGGCGGCTGTTGAGGTAGATCGCATATAAAAAGCCGCCGCTGCCAAACAACGCACCGAACAGCCCGCCGAGGGTGCCCATGGGAATGGCCCAGCCTGCGGCCAGCTGAGTCGGCCGAACCTTGACTGCCAGACTGTACAGCGCGTAAGCCGTGACAAAGATGCCCATTAATAGAAGCAGAAGGTCGGACTTCAGATTAAGCAGGAACAGCACACCCAGCGTACAACCCACTGCCATGCACGGGAGCAGGCGCAGCAGTTCGGATTTGACTACCGACTGGCGGGATGGCAGCAGATTGCCGAAGGCGGCGAGGAAGTCGAGCATGACCAGCAGCGGAATGATGCGTGACAGCGGCATGAAGTGAATCAGGATGGGGCCTGCCACCAGCGCCGTGCCAAAACCGGCGATGCCGAACACGATATAAGCGGCGGCCACACTGAGCTCGATGATCAGCCAGTCGAGCGGCGTGAATCCCAGTTGAGAGAATGCTGCGAACACCCCGATATCGCCCACGACGCTTCCTTTCTGGAGGGAATGAAGGGACTTTAGCAAAGACGCCGGCGTGTCGCCTTCACGTTCAGGGTTGCCTGAGAGAACGGACGCGGAGCGTCCTGGGCGGCATTCCCACGCAGAGCGTGCGGAACGATCAGCGTGAGGGCGCAGACCTCGTGCGCTCGACCGGCATTGCCTTTATGATGCCCGACATGATCAAAGACCCTTTCGCAAGACTCGGCCTCGACCGGGAAGTCCTTACTGTCAGCCAGCTCAACGGCCGTGCGCGGGTGTTGCTGGAGGATGTGTTCAGCAGCATCTGGGTCGAGGGCGAGATTTCCAACCTCTCGCGCCCCGCCTCGGGCCATGTGTACTTCACCTTGAAGGACTCGGGCGCGCAGGTGCGTTGCGCGCTGTTTCGCCAGAGTGCAGCGCGCGTACGCCAGGCGCTCAAGGACGGTCTGCAGGTCAAGGTACGCGGCAAGGTGTCGCTGTTCGAAGGTCGTGGCGACTATCAGCTGATACTCGACACTGTGGAGCCTGCCGGTGACGGTGCGTTGCGTTTGGCGTTCGAGGCGCTGAAAGCCAAGCTCAGCGATGAAGGTCTGTTCAGCGCCGAACGCAAGGTCGCCCTGCCCTTGCATCCGCAGCGTATCGGCATCATCAGTTCGCCGACCGGTGCCGTGATCCGCGACATCATCAGCGTGTTTCGCCGTCGGGCACCGCGGGTCGAACTGACCCTGATCCCGACTGCCGTTCAGGGCCGCGAAGCCATCAACCAGATCGTCCGTGCCATCAAGCTGGCTGATTCCCGTGGCTTCGACGCGCTGATTCTGGCCCGTGGCGGCGGATCGCTGGAAGACCTGTGGTGTTTCAACGAAGAAGCCGTGGCCCGCGCAATCGACGCTTGCGTAACGCCGATCGTCAGCGCAGTCGGACATGAGACCGACGTGTCGATCAGTGACTTCGTGGCTGACGTACGTGCACCGACGCCGTCCGCCGCAGCCGAGCTGCTGGCTCCCGATTCCAGCGACCTGCACCGTCGCGTGGACAACCTGCATCGCCGGCTCGTCAGCCGCATGCAGGATCGTCTGATGCGCGAACGCCTGCGCCTTGAAGGGATTTCCCGACGCCTTCGTCATCCCGGCGAACGTCTGCGCCAGCAATCCCAGCGTCTCGATGACCTGGATATGCGCATGCGCCGCGCCTTCGAGCAAAGCATGCACAAGCGTCAGGTACGTCTGGCCCATATGGAAAGCCGTCTCGCCGCCCAGCATCCGGGGCGCACGCTGGCATTCCTAGATCGGAAGA
>Ga0065712_10000895_pt1 | contig 12598 bp, 10 predicted proteins | sample MisRhiReplicate1_FD_59099 | JGI IMG/M metagenome (GOLD analysis project Ga0065712, IMG submission 59099) | Miscanthus rhizosphere microbial communities from Kellogg Biological Station, MSU, sample Rhizosphere Soil Replicate 1: eDNA_1 v3... | ecosystem: Host-associated > Plants > Roots >...
CTTGAAATCTCGATTACAGGCAACGCACGGGTTGGGAGTCCGGCCGTGCAAATAGTCGCGGGCAAACGGCTTTACGACTGTGGTGGCAAATTGCGCTCGAAGGTCCAAAAGCGTGTGGGGAATGCCGAGCATACCGGCAACTTCTGCAGCGCCGCGGTGGTCGGAACAGACGCGCGGCCCGCGGTTTTCGTCCCACATGCGGAGCGACACTCCGTGGACCTGATAGCCCTGCTCAAAGAGCAGACTCGCCGCCACTGAGCTATCGACGCCGCCGCTCATGGCGACGACAATCTTTTTATTTCTGCTAACCATGATTTCGGGCGCAGCATGCTGCGCCTTTGTAATTCCCGTTCACCCTGAGTAGGCGTCCTTGGACACGGCGGCTGCGCCGCCTACTCAAAGGATCAACTACCGGTATTTTTGAGCAGCTCCTTGACCCGATTCAATACTTCGTTTTCTTCCGCGGTTTTCTCTTCCAGACCGCCTTGGCGAGCGTTGAGCTCCTCGACCCTCTTCTCCAGCCTTTCGACATAATCCGCGAGGCTATTTACCGCCTTGGCGATGACATCGGGTAAATCCGCAGCATTGAGATCGATAATCGCTTTCCCTGTCGCTGTGTGTCTCGCCTCGTGGCTGACGACCCGGCCGGGAATCCCGACAACAGTTGAATGCGGCGGTACCGAGGTGACGAGGACCGAGCCGGCGCCAACCCGGCTGTGGCGGCCTACAGTGACCGGGCCGAGAACGGCCGCGCCGCCGAAGATCGTCACCGAATCTTCAATGGTCGGATGGCGCTTGATCGGCTCGGTGGACGTACCGCCGAGTGTCACGCCCTGATAGATCGTAACGTCATTGCCGATCTCGCTCGTCTCGCCGATTACAACGCCCATGCCGTGATCGATAAAACAGCGCCGACCGATTTTCGCGCCGGGATGAATTTCAACCCCCGTCAAGAATCGTCCGATGTGACTCACGAAACGTGCCAAGGTCGTCAGTTGGCGCTGCCAGAGCCAGTGCGCGACCCGGTGGATGAGAATCGCGTGAAATCCCGGATAGGCAATCGCAACTTCCCAGATCGACCGCGCCGCCGGATCGCGCTCGAATACTGCCTGGATATCTTCTTTAAGTGTTTGCCACATGACGAATAGCAGGCGCGCAGCACGCTGCCCTACATTTTCCCGTCCGTACTCAGGACGATCGGCCACCCCGAGTAACGCAAAGCGCTTAGCAAGGTGTGTTCTAAGGACTGCCGCTTGGGTTCTTAATTGGCCCGATGTCTCGCGTCCTTGTACAGCTTGTAATCGATACTGTCGACGAGGGCTTGCCAGCTCGCTTCGATGACATTGTGCGATACGCCGACAGTGCCCCAGCGATTTTTGCCGTCGCCGGACTCGATCAATACCCGCACCACGGCGCCGGTGCCCTCCCCAGAAGAGAGCACGCGGACTTTATAATCCAACAGCTCGACTTGCTTGAGCGCTGGATAAAATTTTGTCAGCGCGCGACGCAGCGCCTGGTCGAGCGCGTTGACGGGCCCATTGCCCATCGCCGCGGCGTGTTCCATCACACCATCCACTTGCACCATGATCGTAGCTTCAGAAATCGGTGCTTCGCCTTCGTTACGTTTTTCATCAATCACCCGAAACCCAACCAGATTGAAATTCTTTTTCTTTTTGCCGAGCGCCTCTTGAATCAACAATTCGAATGACGCCTCCGCCGCCTGAAATTCATAACCCTGCCCTTCCAGCTCTTTGGTGCGCCGCAAAATTTCCTTGACCGAATCGCCGGCATCTTTCAAGTCGATGCCATACTCCTTGCCCTTGTAGACAACGTTGCTCCTGCCCGACAGATCGGAAACCAGGACTCGTTGTCGGTTGCCGACCAGCTCAGGATCGATATGCTCATAGGTCTCGCGATTCTTGAGCACACCGGAAACGTGCAGGCCCCCTTTGTGCGCAAAGGCACTATCACCGACGAAGGCCTGGCGTTTGTTCGGCTGGATGTTAGCGAGCTCATAAAAAAGCTGCGAGACCTCGCGAAGTTTTTTGAGCTGCGCCGGAGTGACGCACTTCTTCCCCATTTTTAACTGCAAGTTGCCGATCACCGAGATCAGATTGACATTGCCGCAGCGCTCACCGAAGCCGTTGATCGTACCCTGGACTTGAGTGACGCCATGCTCCACGCCGGCCAACGTGTTCGCGACCGCCAGCTCACCGTCGTTGTGGCAGTGAATTCCCAGCGGCGTTTTGATGGACCGATTCACCTGCGCCAAAGCATTGCGAATGTCCGCCGGCAATCGCCCTCCGTTGGTTTCGCACAGCACGATCCAATCGGCGCCGCCTTCCTGAGCTGCCTTGAGGCAGTCAATCGCATAATCCGGATTGGCGCGAAAACCATCAAAAAAATGCTCGGCGTCAAAGATTACCTCTTCGACCCGCTTCTTCATGAAAGCAATGGAATCGGCAATAACTTCGAGGTTGGCTTTTTGACTAATCCGTAAATCGTCGCGGACGTGGAGGTCCCAGGTTTTTCCAACCAAGGTCACCACAGGCGTTTCAGCGCTCAGAAGCGCTTTGAGGTTGCTATCCTGCGATGGCTTGATACCAAACTTCGCCGTCGTGCCGAAGGCTGCAATCTTGGCGCTTCTCAATTTGAGTTTTTCAACTTGTTTAAAGAAATCCGCGTCCCGCTCATTGGAGCCTGGATAACCGCCTTCAATATAGTCGATGCCAAGCTCGTCCAGTTTCTCTGCGATGCGGAGCTTGTCCTCCAGCGTAAACGAAATATCTTCCGCCTGACAACCATCCCTGAGTGTGGTGTCGTAAAGTAAAACGTCTTTCATACAGCGTCCTGTTTTCCGATAAATGCCTCGTGCAGCACTCGTACTGCGAGCTCTGAGTATTTGGCATCGATCACCACCGAAATCTTGATTTCCGAAGTCGAAATCATCTCGATGTTGATGCCTTCGGCCGCCAAAACCTGGAACATTTTGGCCGCCACACCGGCATGCGTGCGCATGCCGACCCCGACCACCGACACTTTGGCAATCTCGGTATCGACTTTAATGCCTTTGGCATGCACCTCCGGCAAAGTCTTCTCCATAATTTTGAGCGCCATTTTGTGATCCGCTTTGGACACGGTAAACGTCAGGTCCGTGGTGCCGTCCTCGCTGGCATTTTGTATGATCATGTCGATCACGATGTGCGCATCGGCAATCGGACCGAAAATCCGCGCCGCCAACCCGGGCTGGTCCGGCACGCGGACTAGGGTGATTTTGGCTTCGTTTTTGTCGCAGGCGACGCCGGATACGAGCACGTCGGTCATACTCTCCTCCTCACTCACTAGCCAGGTTCCTTCAGCGTCTGAAAACGTCGAGCGCACATGCACTGGGACAGCGAACTTCTTCGCGAACTCCACCGAACGTATTTCCAAAACCTTGGCACCCGTACTTGCCAACTCGATCATTTCATCGTAGGAAATCCGCGCCAGCTTTCTTGCTGACGGGCAAATGCCGGGATCCGTGGTAAACACGCCTTCGACGTCGGTAAAAATTTCGCAAGCGTGGGCATTGAGAAAAGCCGCGAGCGCTACCGCACTCGTATCCGAGCCGCCCCGTCCCAGAGTCGTGATATTATCTTCTTCATCGACGCCTTGAAATCCCGCCACCACAACAACCTCTCCCGCGCTGATCGCGTGTAGGATCTTGGTCGAGTCGATGCTCAGAATGCGCGCTTTACCGTAAGCCCTATCCGTTTCAATTCTCACTTGGTGGCCGAGATAGGAACGCGCTCGATAGCCAAGCTCCTTTAGCGCGAGCGTCAGCAGGGCCACCGAAACTTGTTCTCCTGANGCCAGCAGCACGTCCTTTTCACGTTCGTCGGGAAGCTCGGATATCTCGTGGGCGAGCGCGAGCAAACGATTGGTTTCCCCGGCCATCGCCGAAACCACCACGACCAAATCATTGCCTGTTTGCTTTGAGCGGGCAATCCTCGTAGCCACTTGTTTGATCCGCTCTATCGAAGCGACAGACGTGCCGCCATATTTCTGCACCAGCAAAGACATCCCGTTATCGCGCTTCTCCAGCTCTGATTTTTATTTTCTGACTCTTTCGGTTTTTAGTTGCTCCAACATTGCCTCATAGCGCTCGCCATGAGCCGTAAACGTCACCTGACGCTTCGCTTCGCTCCTATGAGCAAGACTGACTTCGATATATTCGTCAAACTCATCTGCCGGCAAACGCTCGATCCATTCGATGAGGCTTACGCCATCGGCGTAGAGATACTCGCGCAGGTTCAGCGCCGCGATCTCTTCTGCTCTAGCGATGCGGTAGAGATCGATGTGATAGACCGGCAACCGTCCCTGATACTCGTTGATCAGCGTGAATGTCGGGCTGCGGACCCATGCCTTTTGGCTCACTTCGATGCCTTCGCAGAAACCGCGTACGAACGTGGTTTTTCCAGTTCCCAGTTCTCCGCGTAGGCCAATGATTTCCCCACCTGTAACCAGTTTGGCCAAGCTTCGGCCTAAACTCATGGTTGTCCGGGCAGAGGTAGAAAGCACCACCCAGCCAGTCATTACCGCAAAACCTCCCGATATAACTACTAGATTTTGATGAAGATATCGAATCGAGGGAGCGCAGATGCTGCGTCCCTAATTAATCGGACGCAATGGCCCTGAGGCCTTCGGGTAAACCTTCGATGATATCGGAGGCGATTAAACCAATGCCTCCCTTGCTCGCCGCCAGGCGATCACCGACAAAGCCGTGCAGATAAACGCCTAGCTTCATAGCGTCTTCCGGCGCAAGGCCCTGCCCCAGCAATGCCGCCAAAATTCCGGCGAGAGCGTCGCCCATGCCGCCGCTCGCCATGCCTGGGTTTCCGGTGGGGTTGATGAAAACCTTTCCGCTTNNGGTGGCGACGACCGTGCGCGCTCCTTTNAGAATTACATGGCAATGATGCTCCGATGCGAAACTCCGNGCGATTTTCACGCGATCTGCGTTGACCTCGGCAGTCGATTTTCCNGTCAGACGTGCCATTTCGCCTGGATGAGGCGTGAGCACGGGAGCAGTTTTCGCCTGTTTCAAGCGATCGATCTCCAGCGCCAAATTGTTTAGTCCATCCGCGTCGATCACCCAGGGTATGGCCAAATTTCTGAGCAGCCAACGCAGATTGTTCTGTGTTGCTGGACTGACACCGATCCCGGGTCCAAATAGCACCACGTCTTTGCGCTCGAGCAAACGGCGCCAGTCCTCGTCGCTAAGCGGTTCGATTTCTTCGGCGGCGTTGTCCCCAAGCGGTTCAGTCATGACTTCGATCAACGAGCTCGCAAAAATGTTGTTCAGCGAGCGCGGCGCAGCCAATGTCGCCAATCCCGCGCCGCTTCGCATCGCCGCGCGGCACGCGAGGATCGCCGCGCCGGTTTTACCGCGCGAGCCGGCAATCACCAGTACATGGCCGTAACTCCCTTTGTGCGTGTCAGGGGCGCGGCGCGGCACCAAGCGGTGCACCATCTCAGGCTCCAACAGCTCGGTATCGGGATTAACTGCTGCAACCGCTTCAGCGGCGATTCCAATATCGGCAACGATCAAGTTCCCGACGTAGTTGATCCCCGGGTAAATCACTTCGCCGCGCTTCGCAAACCCGAGTGCGACCGTCATCGCCGCCTTTACGGCGACGCCGAGCGGGGCGCCGGCATCGGTGTGAACGCCCGAGGGAATGTCGACAGCGATTACCGGCACGCCGCAAGCATTGATCGATGTAATCGCGTCGGCATAAAGGCCTCGCACCTCGCTTTTGACGCCGGTGCCGAGGATCGCATCGACCACGAGGCCGCTTTTGCGAGCCCGCTCGCCAAGCACACCCAAATCGTCGGCGCCGATCTCGCTGACTTTTCCTTTGAGCTTTACAAAAGAGTTGAAATTGTGCGTTGCATCCGGTGAAAGCTCTTCTCGGCGCGCCAGCAGAGCCACCTCGCACGGGATTCGCTTCTTCTTGAGCAAGCGCGCCACGACAAACCCATCGCCGCCGTTATTGCCTTTCCCGGCGACAACCAAGACGCCCTTTTTTGCATGCCGCGAAAATCGCTCAAGAATTGCTTGCGCAATTCCCTGGCCGGCGCGCTCCATCAAAGTCAGGCTCGGCACGTCATACTTTTCGATCGTCAACCGATCCATCTCGCGCATCTGTGCAGCGGTAACGACAATCATGTTTCAAAATCCCCCAGCTCTTCTCCTCCCCGCGCGCGGGAAAGGATGAAGGAGGGGGTTCAAACGGTTTAACAAAGCGAGCAGAGCGCGTGGTGGAACGATTGTAACCTTTTAAGTTCTCGCCCGCCTCAGCAGTTCTTTCATCTCGCGCACCGCCTGCTCGATGCCAACGATGACGGCGCGCGCGACGATGCTGTGGCCGATGTTCAGCTCGACAAGATAGCGAATCTGCGCGATCGGCAGAACATTGACATAGTCGAGACCATGGCCGGCGTGCACTTCCAGACCAAGACGAGCCGCTAAAGATGCTGCATTGACAATCGCGGCACGCTCCCGATCACGCGCGGAGGGATTCGCATTGCAAAAAGTTCCGGTGTGAATTTCGATTGCATGCGCGCCGGTTCTTTTTGCGCACTCGATCTGTGCCTTCACCGGATCGATGAACAAACTGACTTGAACGCCGCAACTCTGTAGTGTTCGTACCGCGGCTGTTACTTTGGCCTCATGCGCCACGATGTCCAGCCCACCCTCGGTGGTGAGCTCTTCCCGTTTCTCCGGCACGAAGCAGGCGTCAGCAGGCCGCAATCGCTCGGCAAAAGCCACCATTGCCGGGGTGACGGCCATCTCCAGATTGATTTTAGTTTTGATATTGAAACGCAATCGTTCGACATCGCGGTCCTGAATGTGCCGGCGGTCTTCACGGAGGTGGACAGTTATTCCGTCGGCACCGGCTTTCTCTGCAAGCAGCGCCGCTTCGACCGGATCGGGATATTCCGCGCGGCGCGCTTGGCGCACCGTCGCCACGTGATCGACGTTGACGCCCAGTCGGATCATGATCTATCGGCCGACCTCCGCCCGGATCTCATCGGCGATTCCGTTCGCCATGGCGGAGATTTTTTTCTCGTCTTCACCTTCGAGCATAATGCGCGCCAGTAGCTCGGTGCCGGAATAGCGTACAAGGACGCGCCCGCGCCCCGCCAAGGTTCGCTCGACTTCGGCGATTTTTTGGCTCACCTTCGGCATCGTTGAAAAATCTTTTTTTTCTTTGACATGAATATTGACCAAGATTTGCGGTAACCGGGTCATTACGCACTTGAGCTCGCTCAGTTTTTTGCGGGTTTCGACCATGAGCGCAAGCATCTGCAAACAGGTGATCGCGCCGTCACCGGTCGTGTTATGGTCCAAAAACAAAATATGACCGGACTGCTCGCCGCCAAGATTGTAACTGCCCGCAAGCATTTTCTCCACGACGTACCGGTCGCCAACTTGGGTCCGCACGACTTCCAATCCGGCATTGCGCAAGGCAAGCTCCAACCCCAGATTGCTCATTACCGTGGCCACTACGCCAGATCCCTTCAGAATACCCTTCTGCTGCATGTCCAGCGCGGCGATCGCCAAAACCTGATCGCCGTCGAGAATATCGCCGGTTTCATCAATGAACATGGCGCGATCGGCATCGCCATCGAGTGAAACGGCGAAATCTGCTCTCTCGTGGAGTAAAACCTCGCGCGCAGTTTCCGGGAAGAGCGCGCCGCAGCGTCGATTGATGTTCTCGCCATCGGGTTGTACGCCGATCGGCAACACCTCGGCGCCAAGCTCCGATAGTACTTCTGGAACAACTTTGTATGCGGCGCCGTGACCGCAATCGACAACGATCTTCAAGCCCTCGAGGGTCAAATGGCGTGGAAAACTGTTTTTAAGAAAGACGTTATAGCGGCCCACCGCGTCCGGAAGACGAAAAGCCTTGCCGATCTCTGATGCGGTGGGACGCGACTGATCGGTTGTCTCGTTAAAGATCATCTCCTCCATGCGGGCTTCCACTTCGTCGGGCAGCTTGAAACCGTCACAGGAAAAAAACTTGATGCCATTGTCCTGGTAGGGATTGTGTGATGCCGAAATGACGACTCCGGCATCCGCCCGCATGCTCCGTGTCAAGAAAGCGACGCCGGGAGTTGGCATCGGTCCCACCAGCACCACGTCCGCGCCCATCGACACAATGCCCGAAGCCAAAGCTGTCTCCAGCATGTATCCTGAGAGACGCGTATCTTTGCCGATTAGAATTTTGTATCTGTGCTTGTCGTCTTCGCCGTTTTTGCGGGCGAATTTCGGCAGGGCTACGCGATGCGAGCCCTCATCCCCTATCGGATCATGTAACACGCTGGCGATGGCGCGGCCGAGCTTCAGCGCCATTTCCGAGGTCATTGGTTCCTGGTTGGCGACCCCACGAACCCCGTCGGTTCCGAACAGATGGCGTTGGGCCATCTGACTCTTCAATTGCGGCTGACTCATCCGATAGACTCCTTATCTCAGGCGGCGGGCTTGACAATCCGCACGCGTACCCGCTGCGGTCGTTGCTCGACAATTCTTATCTCCGGCGGAAGATTGAACGACAACTCAACATTGTGATCACCCGCTGACATACCGTGCAGATCTAAGTAGACATTCTCCGCTGTCAAATCCAGTTTTTCAACGACACTTTTGGGTCCGGCGAGCCGGAGCTTAACCCATTGCGGTGAAATCGTGTACGCCCCTTTGAAGTCCTTTGCCTGGACCTCGACTCGATCAAATTCTCGAACGATCTGCTGCTCCTCAACATTGACGGCTACCTCGACCTGGTCTGGTGATATGGTGAGCGGTTTACCGTCGGTAGTAAGACGCACTTTTCGCTTGATAGTGCTTCGGCTATCCTCGATATCGACAGATATTGTGTCGATCGTCGACAATCGCTTTACTTCTTCGGCCGGTCCCTGCACCGAAACTGTCCTAGGGTTCGCCGAGGTCTCGCCAATCATGTAACCCGCCGCGGGCTTGCCGGAAAGCCGCACAGTGACCGCGAGCGTTCGTTTAACCACCGGTTCCAGGCGAAGATGAATGACCGGCGGCGTTATTCTGCCGATGGCCACGCCGCGCGGCACATTGAAATCATCGGCGCCCAGGGGAAAACTCGCCGAGCCCGACTTAGCTCCACCAAGGTCCAGTGAAAGCTTCAGCGTTTGCGAATCGAGGGTGGACACTAGAGTCCGCGGGCCCATAAGCCGTAACACCACATAATCGATGCGGTTGTCCATCACCATCAGATCTTGCGGAATGTTACGAAATTCCACGGGCACTTCTATCGCCCGCTCAGTGTCGCGGTGTCCCGCCAACCAAAGTCCCAGGGCGATGATCAACGCAAGCACCTTGAGTCCGAAATTGCTTCCCGACCACGAAACGACGCGTTCCCAAACTTGTTTCATGCTTTGATCAAATCCTGAAGCGCCAAGCGCAGCCGCGCCCCGTCAATGTTATCCGTCACATTTCCACTAACGACCAAAGCGACCGTTCCTTCTTGCTCAGAGATAATAATCGCGACACAGTCGGTCTCTTCGGTCACACCGAGCGCAGCCCGATGTCGCGTGCCCCAGGTTTTTCGCAGGTTCGGGTTGGTGCTGAGCGGTAAAAGGCAGCGCACGGCAGTTACCCGGCCCTTTTGTACCACTAGGGCGCCGTCATGGATCGGTGAATGGGGCGAAAATACGCTCTCCACCAGTTCCCGGCTTACGCGAGCGTCAAGCCGCGTACCGATTTCCATATACTCGTTCAAGCCTACTTCTCTCTGTATGACGATAAGACCGCCAATGCGCTTTTCCGCCAACGACATTGCCGCTTGAACGATCTCTTCGAAAATATCCTCGCGTCGTTGCACCATGCGCTCACCGCCGGTGAAAAGCGGCGTGGTGCCTACCTGGGTCAATGCGCGCCGAATGTCACTTTGAAAGATGACGATAATGACAAGAATAATCGAGCCGAGAAAATTATCGAGAATCCAGTTCAGCGTAAACAGGCCGAGCGCCCTTGACGATACATAGGCCACCAGAATAACGGCCAAGCCGATGATCATCTGCATGGCACGGCTGCCGCGAACGATTTGCAGAGCTCGATAAACGAGAAAGGTGATGATGCCGATGTCCAGCGCGTCCTGCCAACGGATCTGCCGGATGAACTCTAGCATCGTCAGGCCGGCAGCGGAGAATAGCCGAAGCGAATGGCATCGGCAATTTTTACCGCCTTGGCGGTTTCTGCGACATCGTGGGCCCGGATGATGTTCGCTCCGGCGAGCACCGAAGCGACGGCGGTCGCCAAGCTGCCCTCCACTCGATCGAGCGGTTCCGCATTCAAGATTCTGCCGATAAACGCCTTGCGCGACGTGCCCACGAGCACAGGCTGACCGAGAGCCGCAATCATCGGGAGGCCGCGCAAGAGCTGTAGGTTGTGCTGCAGGGTCTTGCCGAAACCAATCCCGGGATCGATCACGATCATCCCTTGGGCAATGCCGGCGTCCATCGCTGTGTAAAGCTGCGCGGCGAGAAAATCGCGCACTTCACGGACGACGTCGTCATATTTCGGCTCCCGTTGCATTGTCCGGGGCGTCCCCTGCATGTGCATCAGCACCACAGGCACTTTCTCCGCGGCAATCATTGCAGCCATCGCCGGATCGAAACGCAGCGCGCTGATGTCATTCACGATGTCCGCACCAGCATTTAGGGCCGCTCGTGCGACGTTGCTCTTGTAGGTATCGATGGAAATCGGCGCATCGGTTTCTTCGCGCAAGCCGCGCACCACCGGCAATACGCGAGCGAGTTCTTCATCTTCTGAAACCGGCGTTGCTCCCGGGCGGCTGGACTCGCCACCGATGTCGAGAATATGTGCGCCGCTTTTTACCATCGCCACTCCGTCTGCAATGGCTTTGACGGCATCGTAACGCTCGCCGCCATCCGAAAATGAATCCGGCGTCACGTTGATAATCCCCATGATCAAGGTGCGTCGGAAAAACTCGAGCGCGCCATGACGCGTCGGTAGAGTTCGTTCCTCGGGAGCTAAGAGCGGCGAACGCGAAAATGGCGTCACGGTCGATTGCTGTTTTTTGTCAGCCATCGCTATTGCGCTAGCGCTGCAGAGAGGTCAGCGCCAAGTCGATGCGTTGGAGCGTCTCCCGAACAGAAGCCGATCCGCCACCCGTTTTCGTCGTGAGTTTAGCAGTGGAGGAAGGGAACCAAAGGCTCCGGCGAGAAATAACTAAGCGACGGCCGCAGCGGCCGAAGGAGCGAGCGGGTCTCCACCGTTTCCGCCAAACTCCCTCACAATCGCGTCGATCTCGGATCCGTCCAGAACTTCTTTTTCGAGCAGTGATTCAGCAACTTTGTGCAGCAGCCGCAAATTGGTTTTCAGAAGCTCCTTAGCCTTGTGATAGCTATCCTGAATGATGCGTCTCACCTCTGCGTCGATCTCAATGGCCGTGCTTTCGGAATAGTCCACTTTCTGAGTGAAGTCTCTGCCCAAGAATATCTCTTCCTCTTTTTTTCCAAACGTCATCGGGCCGAGCTTTTCACTCATACCCCACTCGCAAACCATGCGCCGTGCCAGATCCGTCGCCTTTTCGATGTCGTTTCCAGCCCCGGTGGTCATATGATTGAGCACGAGTTCCTCAGCCACGCGACCGCCAAAGAGAATCACCAGATTATTTAGCAAGTATTCTCGCGGATAAGTGTGCTTCTCGTCCATCGGCAACTGTTGCGTCAATCCCAACGCCATGCCGCGGGGTATAATCGTCACCTTGTGAATCGGATCTGCCCCGGGCAATAGTTTCGCGACCAAGGCATGCCCCGCTTCGTGGTACGCGGTGTTGCGCTTCTCTTCATCGCTGATGATCATGCTGCGGCGCTCCGCGCCCATCATCACTTTGTCTTTGGCGAGCTCGAAATCGCGCATATCGACTTTTTCTTTGTTGTTGCGCGCTGCTAAAAGAGCTGCCTCGTTCACCAGATTTTCGAGATCGGCACCGGCGAAACCCGGAGTCGATCGCGCCAGCACGCCGATATCGACGTCAGTGCCCACCGGTACTTTCCGCGTGTGCACTTGCAAAATACCCTCGCGCCCTTTGACGTCCGGACGAGGGACAACCACACGGCGATCGAACCGACCCGGGCGCAGCAAAGCGGGATCCAAAACATCGGGCCGATTGGTGGCAGCAATCAGAATCACGCCTTCATTGGCTTCAAACCCGTCCATTTCCACAAGGAGCTGGTTGAGCGTCTGTTCACGCTCATCATGTCCGCCGCCAAGACCGGCGCCCCGATGCCGGCCCACAGCATCGATTTCATCGATGAAGATGATGCATGGCGCATTCTTTTTTCCTTGAACGAATAGATCGCGCACCCTGGAGGCGCCGACGCCGACGAACATCTCGACAAAGTCCGAGCCGCTGATGCTGAAGAACGGCACGCCCGCTTCGCCGGCGATCGCCCGCGCCAAAAGCGTTTTACCCGTTCCTGGCGGGCCGACGAGCAAGCAACCTTTGGGAATTCGTCCGCCGAGCTTGGTAAATTTCTTGGGGTCCTTTAAAAATGCGATGAT
>Ga0065712_10001486_pt1 | contig 12594 bp, 9 predicted proteins | sample MisRhiReplicate1_FD_59099 | JGI IMG/M metagenome (GOLD analysis project Ga0065712, IMG submission 59099) | Miscanthus rhizosphere microbial communities from Kellogg Biological Station, MSU, sample Rhizosphere Soil Replicate 1: eDNA_1 v3... | ecosystem: Host-associated > Plants > Roots >...
CCGCGGTGAAAGACACTGCTCGCTTCAAGAACACCGGAGGGTGGGGCTACTTCAGCTTCGACAGTCGTGACGGTTTAGTCGAGAGCGCGGCGGCCATGCCGCCGACGGCATCGTGTTACGCCTGTCATTCAGCGAACACGGCCGTCGACAACACGTTCGTTCAGTTCTATCCGGAGCTCTTCGCGGTTGCGAAGGCGAGGGGGACAGTTAAAGCAACCTACGACCCCAACAAAAAGCCCTGAGGGCCTCGCGGTGCCTACCGCCTACCGCCTACGGATTAGAGTTGATAGGCCGCCAGCACCCGGCGGACGACGTCGGTATTGACCTGGACCTTCATCTTCTCCTTCGCCTTGCCCATATACGCGGAGAAGAATCGCGCCCGGCGCTCGTTGAGCAGGTCCGCCCGGAACGCCTCCTGCGCCTTCTTCATCTCGTCCGGCGTCACCTCGTCGCGATTGACCACGCGGACGATGACCGTGCCGTCGGCGGCCTGAATCGGATCGCTCACCGATCCTGCAGGCAGCGAAAATGCGATGCGATCGACCTCCGGGCTCACGCCGATGTCTGGAATCGCAGTGCCGCGCGGAACCAGCTCGGTGTCCTTGGCCTCGAGACCCTGCGCCTTTGCAGCAGCAGCGAAGTCCTTTGCTGACTTGAGCGCGGCGGCAATCGCAGTTGCGCGCTCCTTGCTCACTTCCGTGGCTTTCGCCTTGATCAAGTCCTCGCGCACGCGCTCCTTGACTTCGTCGAGCATCGGCACGTACGGGTCCTTGCGTTCCGAGACCGCGATGAACACGGGACCGCGTGTGGTGCCGAGCGGCTGGCTGGCAGCCGTGCCCTGCAGCGTAAATGCCGCGGCGGCAACCTGCGGCGCAGCACCAAGTCCCGGTACGGGATCTTCACGCTGGAAGTAGCCCGACTCCTGGACGGTCAGTTGCAATTCGCGGGCTGCCGTTTCCAGGTCGGCCATGTCCTTGATCCGGCTGGCAAACTGCGACGCCTGATCGGTGATGCGTTGATCAGCGAGCTGCAGAGAGAGCTGCTCAGTGATCTGGTTTCGCACCTGTTCGAGCGGCGTTGCCGATGCCGGTCGCTTGTCGATGACCTTGATGATGTGGAAGCCGAACTGCGATTTCACCAGGTCGCTAATCTGCCCGGGCTGCATCATGAACGCGGCGTTCTCGAATTCCGGCACCATGCGGCCGCGGCCGAAGTAATCGAGGTCTCCGCCTTTGGCCTTGGAGCCTTCGTCCTGGGAGTACTTCGTCGCGAGGGCCGCGAAATCGCCGCCGGCCTTCACCTGCGCGAGGATGCCCTCGGCTTCCTTGCGAACCGCGGCTTCGTCCTTGCCATCGGTCTTGAGCAGGATGTGGCTCGCCTTGACCTGTTCCGGCGTCTGGTACTGCTGGATGTTGTCGTTGTAGTACCGCTGGATGTCCGAGGGGGGCACGGCGATCTTCAGGCGTGCCTGGTCGCGATCGAGCAGCAGGTACTTGATCTTGCGCTGCTCGCCGATGCGGTATTCCGCCTTGTGCGCTTCGAAGTGAGCCGCGATGTCTGCGTCGGACACGTTGACACCGCTGCGGAACTTCGTGGCGGTGAACGCCACGACCTGCAGCTTGACTTTCTCGTTGCGCTGCTTGTACTCGGTCTGAACGTCGCCATCGGACACCGCCATCCAGTCGGTCAGCGCGGCGCGCAGTTTGTCGAGCACCATGCTGCGGCGCATGGTGTCTTCGAACTGCGACTTCGTCATCGGCGGATTCTGGCTTTGCAGCAACTGCTCGTAGCGTTGTTCNCCGATGAAGCGTCCGTTCTCCTGGAGCGCAGGGATAGAGAAGATNTGCTGAGCGAGTTCGTCATCGCTGACCGTGATGCCGTTCTGCTCGGCCTCGATCAGGCCGACCTGCTCGTCAATCATCTGCGAGAGGATCTGCTGGTCGATGCCAAGTTGCCGCAGCAACTGATCGTTCAGGTTGCCGCCGAACTGCTGGCGGTACGCAGCCACCTGCGAGACGTAGCGCTGCTGGAAGTCGCCAGCGGTGACTGTGCGGCCGTTGATCTCGGCAACCACTTCGCGCGCGCCGGCACCCGTACCGGTGGGTTTGGTCTGGACGAAATCGGGAATGTAAAGGAGCACGAAGGTCAGCACAACGATCGCCAGGCTCCACTTGAGCCAACTCTTGTGCCGACGCATTCGGTCTAGCATGGTCATAGGCGAGAAGTCCTCGAAACGTTGATCGTACGCTAGGAAGTGACACCACGGCAATCATTTAACCGAGCTTGTCCCCCTAAAGAACCATGTCTCAGGAACCGATTTACAGAAGAGATGTCACGGCCAGGCCCTCACAAGGGGTCATGATATTATTTGTTACATTTAGAAGGACTTAGCGGCTTTCGAGCCGCCTCTGACAGACCAGATGCCCGCATCTTCTCGGCGAGCGCTGAGACCCATTTCGAGCAAACGTCACCCCTCGCCGCGCCCGGCCAGAGGAACCCGGCGCTTGGACCTCGCTGCACGGTTGAAGACGCGCGCCCGCGCGTTGCGGATTCGAGTGGAGCGCCGGGACGCCTTCATTGAGGCCCTCCGCGAGTCCAATGCCAGCCAGGAACCCCGAAAAGTGGCCGAATGGATGGTTCGCCAGGCGCAGAGCTGGATTCCGGCGCCGTGCTGGGTGGTGATCGCACACGACGTGAACGGTCATCTGAACGTGCTGGCCGATGTTGGCCTGGTGCCGAACCTTGGGCCCTCGTTGTGGTCGGCGGCCAACTGGGTCATGCGGCACAACGCCGAGTTCTTCTCGGGCGATCTGGCGAAAGACTCGCGCGGCGGGCCCGGGGCAAATGGATCGGCCATCGCATTGCCGCTGACGTGCCGCAACCGGAGCGTCGGCGCGCTGGTCTGTCTCGATCCTCAGCCATCGCGTTCGGCGCCATCGATGGGACCGTCGCTCGTCGTTTCCTTGCGATTACTGCTCGAGCCGTCCGCGATTGCGTTGGATAATGCTCTTGCGCTGCAGCGCGCTGAAGCGCTGTCGGTCACTGACGAACTCACGCGCCTCTCGAATTCACGCTATCTCAACCAAGTGCTGCGTCGCGAAACGAAACGGTCGGTGCGCAACGGCAGTCCGCTGTCTTTGCTCTTCCTCGACCTCGACACCTTCAAGTCGGTCAACGATCAGCACGGCCATCTTGCGGGCAGCAAAGTGTTGATGGAAGCCGCGGCGGTGATTCGCGGGTGCGCGCGCGAGACAGACGTCGTGGCGCGATTCGGTGGCGATGAGTTCACGCTGCTCCTGCCCGACACGAACACCGAAGGCGCCGTACAAGTAGCGGAACGCATCAGAGACCGGCTGCGTGCGTCGCGTTTTCTGGCATCAGACGGGTTGTCGGTACGTCAGACAGTCTCGATCGGTGTCGCCACCCTTGAACCTGACCAACCCCGCACTGCCGACGAACTGATGCGAGCGGCCGACATGGCCATGTATCGCGTGAAAGCGGCCGGCAAGGACGGAATTCACGTAGCCCAGGACGGCTCCTAGCTTTGGCTACCGGCTTATTTGTCTCGCTGTTCTTGCGCCTGTCGGCCGGTATTCCCGGTGCAGCCGGCGTCGCCCAGGAGGGCTCGTAATTTTGCCGCTCGGCTCGTTTTTCTCGCTGTTTTCGAGTGACCTCGCCATCGACCTCGGTACCGCCAACACGTGCGTATACGCGCGTGGCAAGGGCATCGTCGTCAACGAGCCGTCAATCGTCGCCATCAACAAAGTGAACGGTCGCGTCGAAGCCGTTGGCAGGGAAGCCAAGGACATGCTCGGCCGCACGCCCGGGAACATCGTCGCGATCAAGCCGATGAAGGACGGAGTCATCGCCGACTTCGAGGTCACCGAGAAGATGCTGACCTACTTCATCAAGAAGGCGCACAACCGCAACGTCTGGGTGCGTCCGCGCATCGTCATCGGCGTGCCGTCCGAAATCACGCAGGTGGAGAAGCGCGCAGTGAAGGACAGCGCCTATCGCGCCAAGGCGAGCGAGGTGCACCTCGTTGAAGAAGCGATGGCGGCCGCGATCGGGGCAGGCATGCCGATCACCGAGCCGTCAGGAAACATGATCGTGGACATCGGCGGCGGCACGACCGACATCGCCGTGATCTCGCTCGCAGGCATCGTCTACAGCAAGGCCGTACGCGTGGCTGGAAACGAAATGGATGAGGCCATCATCCAGTACATCAAGAAAGCGTACAACCTGTTGATCGGCGAGCGCACCGCAGAGCAGATCAAGATGGAGGTCGGATCCGCCTTCCCGCTCGACGAGAAGATGACGATGGAGATTAAGGGGCGTCATCTGATCGAGGGCGTGCCGAAGACGATCACGATCAGCGATGAAGAGATCCGCGAGGCGCTGACTGAAACGGTCAACGTGATTGTTGATGCCGTCCGTGTGGCACTCGAGCGCACGCCGCCGGAGCTCTCGGCGGACATCGTCGATCGAGGCATCGTGCTGACCGGTGGCGGATCGTTGCTCAAGAATCTCGACAAGCGGCTCCGTGAAGAAACAGGGCTGCCGCTGGCAATGGCCGAGGATCCCCTCTCCTCGGTGGTACTGGGCGCAGGCAAGATGCTCTCTGACTTCAACCTGCTCCGGAAGATCTCGATTGACTAGTAGGCAGCATGCGGTAGGCAGTATGCGGAACACCGTTCCTGATTACGCTGCCTGCTGCTTACCGCCTGCTGCCGACTGACCATGGCAGTACTGGACATTCGACAACGCACCGGCTGGCTGTTCATGGGCGTGATCGTCGGACACATCCTGCTGATCTCAGCGCAGGTGAACACCCGGCGCGGCGTCCCCATGCTCGAAGAAGTCACCTTCGGCACCTTCGCCGAGGTTCAGCGCGGCGCGACGACAGCGATTGCCACCATTCGCGACAACTGGGTGAACTACGTGGCGTTGCAGGACGTGCGCGCCGAGAACGCGAGGCTCAAACAGGAACTCGCGTCCCTGCAGGTGGGTCTTCAGCAGGAGCGTGCCCTTGCGCAGCAGTCGCGTTCCCTTCAGGGTCTGCTCGAGCTCAAGTCCTCTGTTCAATTGAAGACGACGGCAGCGGCCGTGATCGCAGGCGGAGCGAGCCCGGACTTCCGCACGATGTCGATCGACAAGGGAACCGGGGATGGANTGGCCTCCGATATGGCCGTGCTTGCACCCGCCGGTGTCGTNGGTCGCATCGTCATGCCGGCCCGGCGGGCAGCCAAAGTTCAGTTGTTGATCGATCGCGATGCNGCCGCCGGGGTGATTGTCGAGCGCACGCGCGCGCAGGGCGTTGTCGTTGGCACTGGCACCGATCGTTTCCGTCTGGACCACGTGCCTGGTGCCGCCGACATTCAGGTTGGAGATCGGGTGGTGACGTCGGGGATCGAAGGGATTTATCCGAAAGGCTTTGTCGTCGGTCAGATAGAATCAATTGACCGTCAGGCCGGACAATTCAGCAATGTTGTGGTCCGCCCGGCGGTGGACTTTTCAGAGCTCGAGACCGTGCTGGTTGTCGTGACGCCGCCGGCCGGCGAGGCTCAGTGAAGACGGTCGGGGTCCTGATTGCGGTGGCGTTGGCGCTGGCGCTCCAGACCACGCTGGCGCAATTGCTCGTTGGCGGGACAGCAGCGATCGATCTCGTGCTTGTCGCCGTGGTTGCTGTCGCGCTGACCACCGGGCCGGTGGGTGGAATGTTGGCCGGCAGCGTCGCCGGGCTCATTCAGGACTCGTTGTCGACGGGCGTACTTGGCATCGGCGGGTTGGCGAAGTCGGTGATCGGGTTCCTGGCCGGAGCGATCAGCCAGCAGTTCATCCTGACATCTGCTCTGCCGCGGTTCCTGATGTTCGTGGGCGCGACGATCGCGCACGCGGCGCTCTTCATGGGATTGAACATGGGCCTCGGCTTGCGCACCTTTCCGTCGCCGTGGAAGGCGGTTGCGAGCCAGGCGGTCGGCAACGCAGTCGTCGGCATGGTTGGGTTCGCGATCATGGAAGCGCTTCCGGGTGTGATCGAACGGCGACGCGCCGGACGACGGCCGAGAGGCTGACGAAGGTCAAAGGGCAAGTTCATGTCCACGGGTGAAAATCGCAGGCGAGTCAGCGAGCGACTGGTCGCACTCCAGGTCGCCGTGATTGTGGCGTTTGCTGCGCTCGCCGTGTGTTTCTGGGTCCTGCAGATTGCTCAGCACCAGAAGTACGAGGAGATGGCGGAGAACAACCATCAGCGCACGCTCGCCCTGCGCGCGCCGCGTGGGATCCTGTTCGACCGCAACGGAAAGATTCTGGTCGAGAATCGTCACTCCTTCACGATCTCCATCCTTCGCGAGCACTCCAAGGATCTCGATCAGACCGCCAGGCTCCTCGCACGCGTGGCGGGGCTCGACTTGAAGCAGGTGCAGGACATCATCGAGCGTCATCGAGGTGAGCCCTCGTACCGGCCGATCGCCGTCGTCGAGGACGCGACACTGGCGCAGGTAGCAGCGATCACGGCACGACGCCTCGACTTCGAACTGCCAGACGTCAGAGTTGAAGAGGTGCCCACCCGCAAGTACCCCGAGTCGCTCGCCGCACACCTGTTCGGCTACGTAGGCCAGGTCAGCGACGCGCAGGTGGCCTCCGATCCGGTGGTCAAGAGCGGCGACATCGTCGGACAGTCGGGGATCGAGAAGATCTACAACGGCGACTTGAAGGGTGCCGACGGCGCGCGTGTGGTCGTCGTCAACAGCATGGGCCGCGAGATGAGCGTCCTGCAGGAAGAGAAGCCGACCGAAGGCAAGCGGCTGCAGTTGACGATCGACTACGACGTGCAGCGGGCAACGGAAGAAGCGTTCAACGCCGTCAGCATGGCGGGGCTGACGAACGCGGGCGCGGCCGTCATTCTCGATCCGCGTACGGGTGAAGTGCTGGCGTTCACGAGCCGGCCGACCTACGACCCGAACGCGTTCGCGGCGGGCATCGATCGCGGGACATGGGCGTCACTGAACAGCGACGAGCAGCGCCCGCTGAACAATCGCGCGATACAGGGGCGGTACTCGCCGGGGTCGACCTTCAAGATGGCGGTCGCGCTTGCCGGCCTCGAAGAGGACGTCATCGATCCGAACTTCCACGTGCACTGCGGCGGCGGGGCCAACTTCTACGGACGCTATTTCAAGTGCTGGAAGAAGGGCGGCCACGGGTCGGTCGACCTCAAGACCGCGATTGCGCAGTCGTGTGACGTCTACTTCTACACCGTCGCCAANATGCTCGGCGTCGATCGCATCAACAAGTGGGCCACGNTGCTCGGGCTTGGGGTCAAGAGCGGCATCGATCTGCCCAACGAGGTCACNGGTCTGGTGCCATCGACCAAGTGGAAGCAGGAGACCCGGCGCGAAAAGTGGTACGCCGGCGAAACGATCTCGGTAGGAATCGGCCAGGGCGCGGTCTCGGTGACGCCGGTGTCGATGGCGGTCTACATGGCGACGATCGCCAACGGCGGCACGCGTGTCACACCGCACCTCGTCAAGGCGGTCGATGACGGCGGCACCGGCTGGAAGCCGGTGGCGACGCCACCCGCACAGTCGAAGTTCGACATCACGCCCGAGAAGCTGCAGGCGATTCGCGACGGGATGTGGATGGTGGTCAACGGCAGCGGTACTGGTGGACGAGCGCGCATCGCTGGAAAAGACGTCGCCGGCAAGACCGGGACGGCTCAAATCATCTCGAACCAGGGCCGCCTTGCGGCGCGTGGGAAGCGCGATCTGCGCGACAACGGCTGGTTCTCGTTCTTTGCGCCGCGCGACAATCCGACGATCGCCGGCATCGTCTTCCTCGAACACGGAATGCACGGGCCAAACGCTGCGTCGGTCGCGCATCACATCCTCGACACGTACTTCGCGAAGCAGGATGGCCGTCCGATGCCGCCCGCGCCGAAGCCGCAGGAGATGCGGCTCGACTTCTCCGACTCCGCCGGCGACAGTGGCCCACGCGAGTATCCCGATCCGCCGGCGATGCCGGCTGATGACCAGGGACCGGCCGAACCGCAACGCGAGATCGCGCGGCTCGAACGGCGTCCTGCCGATGCTGGTCCTGCTGTCACGGGGCTAGCGAGGTAGGCATGTTCGAACGACGCCTTTACTATCACGTTGACTGGTCGATGCTCGGGGCCATCCTCGCGCTCTGCTTGATCGGCGTCGTCCAGATTTTCAGCGCCACGGCCGGGTCGAGCCTCTACGTGACGCAGATGTACGGCATCGCGCTCGGCCTCGTGGCGATGCTCATCTGCCTCACCATTGACTACCGTTCGCTCGCGGATAAGTCGCACTTCATCTACCTGGGAATCCTCGCGCTCCTTGTGTTCGTGCTCTTCTTCGGCGTCGTGCGCGGCGGCTCGCGGCGCTGGATCGATCTGGGACCGCTCAACCTGCAGCCGTCCGAATTCGCCAAAGCGGCAGTCGCTCTCGTTCTGGCCAAATATTTTGGCGAGAGCCGGCGCGGTACCGTCGTCCCAAGTGACCTGATTGTCGCGGGCGCGATCGTCTTCGTGCCCTTCCTCGTGATTTACCAGCAACCCGATCTGGGCACGGCGGCGACGCTCCTGCCCATCCTGTTCATCGTTGCGTTCGCGGCGGGCATGCCGATGCGGGTCTTCGGCATCCTCGCGATGGTTGGTCTGCTTGCCGCCCCGATCGCATGGAAATTTGCGCTCAAGGACTATCAGAAGGAGCGCGTATCGACGTTCCTGGACCCCGAGGCGGACGCTCGGGGCGCCGGGTATCAACAGCTTCAAGCCCGCATTACGACCGGGTCAGGCGGGCCGTGGGGAAAGGGATTTCGGCAGGGAACGCAGGGTCAGCTTCGTTTCCTTCCGGTGGCACATAATGACTTCATCTTCTCGGCGTTCGCCGAGGAGTACGGGTTTGCCGGCGTCTTCACGGCGCTGGGGCTGTATCTGTTTGTGATTTTGAGATCTGTCGAGGCGGCCCGGCTGGCGAAGGACCGTCTCGGGGCTTACCTGGTGCTGGGAGTACTGGCCAGCTTCACGTTCCAGGTGCTGTACAACATTACGATGTCGGCCGGCCTTGCGCCGGTCAAGGGTCTGACGCTTCCGCTCATGAGTTACGGCGGGTCCTCCATGATCGCTACGCTGGCGGGATTCGGCCTGATTCTCAACGTTCGGATGCGACGATTTACTAACTAATGGGTCTACAGTCTTCGGTCCTCAGTCTTCTGTCCAACACGGGCCCGGCGTGTGCGAACGCGATGGCGTCGTTGTCAGGACCGAGGACTGAAGACCGTGGACTGGACACCAATACCGGGTTCGCTTTGGCTTTCCGCGTTGTTTCTTTCCTGCGCTATCTATTCTCAGTTCTGGAAGTGCTCTTGACTGCCAGCGCAGCGCAGGACGACCTCGTCGCGGATACACCACAGGGCGAGCCGATTCGGAGTTACGGGCATGAGCAAGGAGATGATCATCTCCTCGAGCGCCCACGAAACACGGGTCGCGATACTCGAGGACGATCAGGTCGCCGAGATTTTCATCGAGCGCGAGCGTTCGCGTGGAGTGGTTGGCAACGTCTACAAGGGACGAGTCTCGAAGGTGCTGCCGGGGATGCAGTCTGCCTTTGTGGATCTTGGGCTCGAACGTGACGGCTTTCTCTATGTCACCGACGTCGTAGCCTCACTCGAAGAACTCGACCGCTTCGAGACCGAGGAAGAAGACGTCCCAGCAGCTCCCTTGGGGGCGACTGGCAACGGCGCAGCAACCGGCCAGCGACGCGATCGCCCGTCGAGTCATGGCGGACGGCGCGAGCGTGAGAAGGGTCCCGAGCCCAAGATCGAAGAGCTCCTCAAAGAAGGCCAGGAGATCATCGTCCAGGTGGCGAAGGAGCCGCTTGGGACGAAAGGCGCCCGCCTCACGTCCCACGCCACCATGCCAGGGCGTTTCCTGGTGTTCATGCCGACTGTCGATCACGTCGGCGTGTCGCGCAAGATTGATTCGCGCGAGGAGCGATCGCGCCTGCGGGGCATCGTCCGCGACTTCCGCGAGGAAACCGGCTTCACCGGCGGTCTGATCATCCGCACAGCCGCTGCCAGCCGTCCCAAGGAAGACATCGTCTCCGACCTGAGCTACTTCCACAAAGTGTGGACGGAGATCCGCCAGAAGGCTGAGACCTCGCGCGCCCCGGCCGTTGTCTACCAGGAGCAGAGCCTCGTCGCGAAGCTGCTGCGAGACCTGTTGACCGATGACTATCAGGCGATCCGGATCGACAACGAACTCGAACACCGGCGCGTGATCGAGCTGATCGAGCGGATTATGCCGTCACTCGCTTCGAAGGTGAGGCTCTACGAGAAGGAGTATCCGATCTTCGAGGAGTACGGCGTTCAGGCAGAGATCGATCGAGCGCTGCGGAGCAAGGTGTGGCTGAAGTCGGGCGGGTCCATCGTCATCAATCAGACCGAGGCGCTCGTCGCCATTGACGTCAACACCGGGCGCTACGTCGGCAAGAAGACCGCCGGCCGACTCGAGGACACGATTCTCAAGACCAACCTGGAAGCGGTGAAGGAGATCGTGCGGCAGATTCGGCTGCGCGACCTGGGCGGCATCATCGTGCTCGACTTCATCGACATGGAAGAGAAGAAGAACCGGCAGAAGGTCTTCCAGACGGTGGAGCAGGAGCTGCGCAAGGATCGATCGCCGTCGAAGGCACTGCAGGTCTCCGACTTCGGTCTCGTGATCATCACACGCAAGCGCGTCAAGCAGAGCCTCGAGCGCGTGCTCACCGAGCCGTGTCCGTACTGCGCCGGGAGCGCCGTGATTAAGTCGGCGTCGACGATCTGCTACGAGATTCTGTCAGAGGTGAAGAAGATCAGCGCGGATCTGAACGGACAGAGCCTGGTGCTGCGCGTGAACCCAGACATCGCACGCGCGTTCCGCGACGAGGAGCGCGCGGTCTTCAAGGATTTGAAGCAGTCGCTGGGCCGTGAGATCGCGCTGCGTCCTGACGCGCAACTCCATCACGAGCAGTTCGATCTGATGGCGATTGGGTAAGCTGCGGCAACTGCGTAGCTGGGTGTAACTCGGTAAGCCGGTAGCTGGGTAAATCGGCTAGAGTAGGTTTCACATTCCCGTCGGTCGGCCGGACTTCCCATTCGGTGCCATGGCATCGCTCGACATGGAGGTTTCCGATGACCCCACGCGCTCTCACCCACGTCGGTGTTGTCGCGTTCCTGGCGACGGCGCTGTGGACCGCGCCCGCGTCCCTGATCGCCCAGCGTCCTGACGCTGCAAAACCAGAGTCCCCCACAAAACCGTGGAAGGTATCGCGCACAGCGGACGGTCAGCCTGACTTGCAGGGCTTCTGGACGAATACGACCTACGTGCCCCTCGAGCGGCCGAAGAACGTCACCAAGGAGTTCTACACGAAAGAGGAAGTGGCCGAGAACATCAAGCACGCGGCCGCGACCGAAGAAGAACAGACCGAGCCGGGAACCGTTGCGGACGTGCACTACGACTTCACGCAGTTCGGTCTGGATCGCAGCCAGGGACCGCTCGCCCTGAATCTGCGCACGTCGCTCATCGTGGATCCGCCCGACGGACGAATCCCTCCGATGACCGCGGAGGGACTGAGGCGAGCGGCCGAGCGCACGGAATCGAGGAAGCGGTTGGGTCCGCTGGACGCCGCACAAGGCCAGCCGCTCAGCGTGCGCTGCATCATCATGGATCGCATCGGGCCGCCGATGCTGGCGGGCGCGTACAACAACAACTATCAGATCGTCCAGACGCCGGGCTACGTCATGATCCTGGTCGAGATGATCCACGACGTGCGCATCATCCCGCTCGACGGCCGCCCGCAGTTGCCCGCCGGCGTCCGGCAGTGGACCGGAAGTTACCGCGGGCGCTGGGAGGGCGACACGCTCGTCGTCGAGTCAACGAACTTCAACGGCAAGAACCCCTTCCAGGGGTCGAGCGAGAACTTGCGCCTGACCGAGCGCTTCACGCGCGTGGACGAGAACACCATTCGCTACCAGTTCACCATCGACGATCCATCCACGTGGACGCGACCGTGGTCAGCAGAGGTGCCGTGGGCCAAGACGATTGGCCCACTCTTCGAGCACGCATGTCATGAAGGCAACTACGGCCTCGGCAACATTCTCGCGGGGGCGAGAGCCGAGGAGAGGCGCGCGGCTGAAGCGGGAAGCGCGACGGCGAAATAACGCGGTCAGCGCGTAGACGCGGCTTCGAGGTGCAGCAGGCGCCGCTTGCGCCAGAGGCCCCCGCCGTAACCACCCAGATCGCCGTTCTTGTTCACCACGCGGTGACAGGGAACGACGATGGCGATCGCGTTGAGACCGTTGGCGGTGCCCACGGCGCGAACAGCTGCGGGGCTGCCGACGCGGCGCGCCATGTCGGCGTAGGACCTCGTCTCCCCGTGTGGAATCTCCCGAAGCGCCCGCCACACGGACATCTGGAACGGTGTGCCGCGCATGTCCACGGGCACGTCGAAGACCTGCCGCTTGCCCGCGAAGTACTCGCCAAGCTCCCTGCGCAGTGTCGTCAAGTGGGCATGACGACCAGGTACCAGTCCCGCC
>Ga0065712_10068236_pt1 | contig 12585 bp, 14 predicted proteins | sample MisRhiReplicate1_FD_59099 | JGI IMG/M metagenome (GOLD analysis project Ga0065712, IMG submission 59099) | Miscanthus rhizosphere microbial communities from Kellogg Biological Station, MSU, sample Rhizosphere Soil Replicate 1: eDNA_1 v3... | ecosystem: Host-associated > Plants > Roots >...
CGCTGCGTCGTCTTCTGCGAGACGAATTCGCTCGTCGTCCCGACCATCGTCGACGCACCTCGCATCAAGCACCACGGCTACTATATCCGGTCTAAGGTACGATGCGAGGTCAACGTGATGAACTGCGTCGCGCCGGCGGTCAGCGACGCGTGTCGCTCGTGGTCGTATCCCGGGTACAGCGCAGACCGGACACCGCTCGGCGTGACGACGCACGAGCTCGGTCATCACTGGCACTACGAGGCCGGCGCGCGCCAGATAACCCGCGCGTGGCGGAACGAGGTCGAGACCACTAGCGAGCAACCAGTGACCTCGTACGGCGCGACCAGCACCCACGAGGACATCGCGGAGACGCTGAAGCTGTTCATCACGAACCCGTCGCTGCTCGCAGCCGCGTGGCCGACCAGATACGAGTTCGTGAGACGATATCTGACGCCGATCGAGACGCGACACTGGCGCGAGATCCTCGCCGATAGTCCGCGCCACGTCCTGGCCGCCAGCCGCAAGATCCTCGCCGTAGGAGGTGAGATATGAGGATCACGATCGAGCTCACGATGAACGAGGTGCGCGTACTCGGCGGCTGGGCGTCGCTGTCGCGCACTCTCGACAACGCCAGGTGGTGCGCGAGCGATTTACTCGAGAGCGACGCGACTGATCGCGACGGTGACCCGGAGGGTCTGCTTAGCGAGCTGAGGGAGCTTCACAGGCCGCTCTCCGACGTGCACACGAAGATCCGCGCCGCGATATGGGAGCAGTGGACGCCGCGCGAAGAGGAGATCATCCGCGCGTACGGCGTCGGCGAGATTACTACTGATCGCGCCGAGGAGGAGCTGGTCGCGATCGGCCGCTGGCGATGGCGCGCTCGAGAGATCCTGCGCGAGCTGCCGGATCGGATGAAGCCGCCCGGCGCAGTCATAACTACTGACACCGCATCCACTTAGAGAAAACAGCCGATAATCTGGACCCGCCGTCGAACTACTGGTATACTGGAAGCGGTTCCAGAACACGACACACGGAGAATACACATGGCTAAGCACGCCATCGGATCGCGGATAAGCTACAACCCGTCGCTGCTCTCGACGTGGTCGAGCGGGGACGAGTGGTCTAACGAGTTCTCAGTCGGGCTCGATCGCGCCTTGAGCGACGACGAGTTCGACGAGTACTACGAGTGGAGTCAGCGCCGGCAGTCGGGCGTCGTGATCGACCTCGACGCTCCCGAGAACCACGACGTCGACATCGACTTCGATCCAGAGTGCGGTGAAGAATACGTCGTCGTGCGACTCGACTCGCCGCCGTCGTTCTGCCCGGTCGCGTTCTATCCGATCGAGGTCTTCGATGAGGAGATGTGGATCGATGTCTTCGACGAGGAGATACTGTGACGATGATCAGCGGCGTTAGCTATTGACAGCGAGATCTGACTCTGGTATAATAGCTGCTCTGCAACACGACACAAGGGAAGCCCGATGACCACTGCTACTGCTACTGCTACTGAGAGAGCGACGACGCGGCGCGTGCCGCTCAATAAACCGACGGCTAAGCTGCTCGAGCCGATGCGGTTCTCTAAGCGCGACCACATGCACGTCGCGCTCAACGACGACGCCAGCAGGCTTCGTCTCTCCATCTACGAGCTCAGCGACGACAACAAGCGCGGCTGGGCGTCGACGATAGCTCGCTACGATTTCCCAGAGCGATTCCCGGAGAAGCACCGGATCAACGCCGGCACGCCGTGGGATCAGTGGGAGGTGGCAGCTACGGACGTCTCCGCGGAGATAATTAACTGTGTCTGGCCCGCTAACAGACTCGAGTGTGACGAGGACGCGCGCCAGGTACTGGACTACCTGCTGCTCACCAACGCGCAGCTCGACAGCAACGCCGAGCGCTACGCTGAGTTCAAGGAGTACCAGCGCCTGACGGCGATGTATCCGGCGTGGAAGGAGTCCGGGTGGTACGGCGAGTCGTTCAATCCGCCTGATACCCTCGGTCTCGAGGTGAACGAGAGCAAGCCTCTGAAGCTCTACCAGCAGGTCGCGCTGGCGAACTGCTACGCGAGCGAGGGGTACTGCCTCGGCATGGAGCAGGGCACCGGCAAGACCCCCGTCATCATCGCGGAGATCTGCAACGATGCGCTGCGACACCGCGTTCCTGGTCGACTCTACAAGGTCATCGTCGTCACGCCGAACAACGTGCGTCTGAACTGGCAGAGCGAGTTCGCGACGTTCGCGACGCAGCCCGGGAAAGTTACTGTCTTGCGCGGCAGCGACGTCGAGCGCGTGAAACTGCTCGTCGACGCCATGCGCGTCGAAGACGACTGCCTGTACACCGTCGTCGTCTGCTCGTACGACTGCCTCTGCAACTCCTGGGACTCGCTGAAGCTGTGCGACTGGGACATGGCGGTGCTCGACGAGGCGCACTACATCAAGTCGCCGCAGACTCGTCGGTTCAAGTACGCGACGCAACTGCGCGACGTTTCCAAGAAGCGCAGAGCTCTCACCGGCACGCCGATAACTAACACCGCCCTCGACATGTACTCCATCTGGGAGTTCCTCGGCAAGGGATGGTCGGGGTTCAACACCTGGAAGAACTTCCGCGAGTTCTACGGTCACTGGCGAGCTACCGAGTCAGGCCACCGCGCGCTGATCGGGCTGCAGAATCTACCGTTCATGCAGGAGCGCATGGCCCGCACGATGTACATCGTCAGCAAAGCCGAGGTGATGCCCGAGCTGCCGGACATGGTCTACGACGTCGTCGAGGTGGAGATGACGCCGTCGCAGGCTGAGGCCTACGAGAAGCTCGCCACGCACCTGTACTGGGAGATCGAGCAGGACCTCGACCGCGCGGAGCGAACCGGGTCTAACAAGAGCGTGACGATCAACAACGTCCTGACGAAACTCCTGCGACTCGCGCAGGTCACGTCCGGTTTCATAAAATACGACGACAAGCTCGCTGAGGACGGCGAGTCGATGTCGCGCGGCGTCGTCGAGGCGTTCACGCCGAACCCGAAGATCGACGCGCTCGTGGAGCTGCTGCGCGAAAAGACGCCGAACGACAAGACCATCGTCTGGGCCTGCTGGGTAGCCGACATCCGCGCGATCGCCGCGCGACTCGAGGACGAGGGGATCGACGCCGTCACGTTCTACGGGTCGACTAGCGAGGAGGGCCGCAAGGAGGCCGAGCACCGCTTCAACTACGACACGGACTGCCGGGTGTTCATCGGTAACCCGGCTGCGGGCGGGACCGGACTCAACCTGCTCGGCTATCCGCCGCACGACGGCGAGGCGTACGAGACGAACTGCAACCACGAGATATATTTCTCGCAGAACTGGTCGCCGACCGCGCGATCGCAGAGCGAGGCTCGCGCCCATCGACGCGGCACGCGCGAGAACGTGCGAGTCACCGACCTCTGCGTACCTAACACCGTAGACGAGCAGATCAGGGCCCGCGTCATGCAGAAGCGAGCTATGGCGATGACCGTGAGCGACCTGCGCGAGCTGCTCGCAGATGTACTCAAGAGACCGTCCTCTAAGAGGTAACAGAGATGAGCCGAGTATTCGTCCTAGAGCTAGACAACTGTCGTCACGACGTCGCCGACGCCGAGCGCTACGGTAGACTCGAGACGATCTTCGCCCGCGGCGAGCGACGCGGCGGGATGTGGTCGGAGGAGTTTCCGCGCGAGGTGATCAAGCGCCTCGTAGAACTCGACTTCAAGCCGTCGAGCGACTACATAGTCGCCGCCGGCAACACGGTCGCGCTGCACGTCGCGACGTGCGCGATGGTCAGCTACTACGGGCCGTTCAGGATGCTCTTCTGGAGCGCAGCGGACCGCAGATACGTCACAAGAGAGGTAGGGAGAACAGATGCGCGAGAGTCTCGTCGAGCTGTACAGGCGGGCTAAGTCGTTTCACGAGCAGGCGTACCGGATCACCAGCGAGCTGCAGTCCGCGGTGCGACAGTGTCGCAGCCAGGAGGATCTCGCCGACGACGTGTACGCGATCCGGCAGGCGACGAAGTTCGTCGAGGACGCTCGCAAGGAGATGGGCAAGCTCGAGCGACTCGCTGAGAAGATGTGCTGCGCGCTGTGGGTACAGGCCGGACTCGGCGACCCGATCAGCACGCGACACTGCTCGGCGTCGCCGGACGTCAAGATGATGGCGTCGCTGCCGAACCGGCACACCCAGCCGGAGGCGTACGAGAAGTTGATGCGGCATCTCGGTGTGCCGGAGTCGCTCTGGCGCGACGGCGACCACGCGTCTGTGGAGATTCACTGGCTCGGGTTCACGGACATGCTGTCCCGCGACCTAGCTGCCGGCAGACCGCTGCCGCCGGGCATCGACCCGGAGAAGACATATCCCGAGTATCGGCTGAGCCCGGTGCGCGGGAAGATGGGAGTTGACGAGTAGTTCTTAATCACGCGTCACACAAGGAGACGAGTAATGAGCACCGACCTATCAGTGCAGCGAGGCGGAAACCTCGCGCTACCGGACTACATGCGCCAGGAGACCGACACAGGTCTCGAGCAGTTGTCCAGATACATCGTTCCGCCGCGAATCAAGGTCGTGCAGAAGAGCGCGCAGGAGCCGTTCCTGTCGCTGTTTCGCACCGGCGACGTCGTGCTGGTTCCGCAGATGACCTTGCTCGCGCCGATCAACGTCAACGAGCGCCAGCAGCCCGGCAAGGACGGCGTCCCGTTCTTCTTTGCACCGCTGTTCTTCTTCGTCGAGTGGGTGACGCTCAATCCGATCGCGCTGCGTGGTTCGCTGCCGATGGTTCGGCATCGCACGATCGACGAGTCCGATCGGATCGTGAAGCTCTCGCGCGACCCGCAGCTATGGGAGGAGGATCACCCAGACGGGCTCAAGGACTCAAAGGGCAACGCGTACAAGGTGCGCCACTGCGAGTTCCTGAACTACGTCGTGGAACTAGTCAACAATCCCGACCTCGAGGGACTGCCGCTCGTCATGTCGTTCGCGAAGGGCGAGCACCGTGCAGGCAGCAGCTTCAACGCGCTCGCTCGCTTGCGCAAGGCTCCGCTATACGGCTGTCAGTTCCAGGGGCAGTGTCGCTGGCGACCCGGCACCGGCAAGGGCGACTGGTACGGGATCGACGTGACGAATCCCGCGGCGGACTCCGAGGTCCCGCCGTTCGCGCCCGACCAGGACACGTACGAGCGCCGCCGCGCCGAGTACCAGCGACTCAAGGAGGCGCATGCAGCGAACCTCATCACCGTCGATCATGAGTCTGACGAGGTGGAGGTCGAGGTTCCCATCGAGAAGCAACGCTTCTAGCTTTCTCTATCAACACAGGCAGCATCGACGATTTCGCCCGGCGCGGCTCGCAGGCAGTGGACTCAGCATAGGTTAAACTGACGAGTCCGTGGTCGCGCCGGGCATCACGAGGACGGGAATCAATAGATGGCTACGCAGGCCTCGCAGATAAGCGTGGTCGCGGAGCTCGAGAGATGCGGATGGGGATTCGAGTGGTCTGGATCGGACGAGCTGAAGTGTCGATGCCCGTTTCACGACGACGCGTCGCCGAGTTGCTGCGTGAACGTGGACAAGCGCGTGTTCAAGTGCTTCGTCTGCAAGGCGCACGGCGACATCGTAGGTCTACTGGCAGCGATACTCAAGGCGCCGCGGGCCGTGGTCCTATTAGATCTCGGCAAGCGCTACGTCCTGGACGAGAAGAAGATCATCGATCCTCACACGATCGAGCGCTATCACCAGGCCATATGGAGCGCCGGTCCGCTGCTCAAGGAGCTCGAGCGACGCGCGGTATCGCACGACATGGTGCGAAAGTACAGACTCGGCGCCTACGAGGGGCGCGTCACCATCCCGATCAAGAACGAGTCGGGGCTCTACGTCAACGTCCGTCGATACCTCCCCGGCGCGCCGGGAGCGGACAAGTTCAGAAACGCGCGCGGTCGAGGCAAGATCAGGCTATTCCCGCATGAGCAGCTTCGCTACGACGACGTGCTGCTGTGCGGCGGAGAGATCAAGGCCATCGTCGCTGCAGAGGAGCTTAACCCGCACGCGGTCGGGGCGATCTGCGCGACGGGCGGCGAGGAGAACTGGGACCCGCGACTCACGCGAGAGTTCCAGGGCAAGCGCGTCTGGGTCTGCATGGACGTCGACGAGGTCGGCAGGCGCGCGAGCCAGGAGCTGTGCGGTATACTGTCGCGCGCGGCTCGCTGGATCGGCGAGGTGGTGCTCCCGCTAGACGTAGACCAGCATCCGCACGGCGACATAAACGACTACGTAGCAGCCGGAGGTAGGCTCTGGCCGCTACTCGAGGCGGCCGCTGAGTATCAGCGGCCGGGTAAGTCATCGGCTGGCGACGACACAGTCGACGCGACGCCGGAGAACACGGATCTCGTCAGCGCGATGAGCGCGACGTCGGTAGGCAGGAGACTACGAGTGAAGGTCGTCGTGAGTTCGATGGACACGGCCCCGTACATCGTCCCGCACAGGGTGATACCTCGCTGCGATCGCAGCCAGAAGGAGTGCGCGATCTGCCCGGTGTACTCTAGCGAGGATAACCAGGAACACGAGGTGGCGCCGGAGTCTTCGGCTATACTGGCGATGGTGAAGGCCCGGAGCCACGTCTTGCGCGAGTCGATAATGGCCGCGCTCGACGTGCCGAGGACGTGTCCGGCGGTAGACTTCGACGTGACCGCGCACTACAACGTAGAGGAGACGCGCGTCTCACCGCAGCTAGACATCACCGAGCGCGGCGTCGATCGACCGATGCAGCCGGCCTACTGCGTAGGCGAGTCACCAGAGCTCAACGCGAGCTACTACGTTACGGGGCGCGTTCACCCGCATCCGCTGACTCAGCAGAGCACGCTCGTCGTGTCTAGGTGCGAGCCGGCAGCCGACGCGCTGTCCACGTACGAGCCGCACCACCTAGAGAGACTGCTGATGTTCCAGCCGGACGAGTGGACGCGCGAATCCGTCCGATCGAAGCTGCACAAGCTGTACGCCGATCTCGAGGCCAACGTCACGCGCATCTGTCAGCGCCGCGAGATCCACCTAGTCGTAGACATGGCGTATCACTCACCGCTGCTCATAGACCTAGACGACTCGCCTAACACGAAGGGCTGGGTCGAGGTGCTGATCATGGGCGACAGCTCGCAGGGCAAGAGCGAGACGACCATGCGGATGATGCGACACTACGAAGTCGGCGCGAAGGTCGAGTGTAAGAACGCGACGAACGCCGGACTGCTCGGCGGCGTGCAGAAGTTCGGAGACCGCTGGTTCGCTACATGGGGAGTGATCCCGACGCACGACAAGCGACTGTTGGTCCTCGAGGAGCTCAAGGGCATGGCCACGGAGGAGATCGGTAAGCTCACCGACATGCGAAGCTCCGGTATCGCCGAGATGCAGAAGATCGAGAAGAGACGAACGTTCGCCAGGACGCGCCTCATCGCGCTGAGCAACACGCGCGGTGAGGGTGTGAGACCATTATCTTCCTATAACTTCGGCGTCGAGGCGGTGCAGGAGCTGATCGGCGGGCTCGAGGACGTGCGTCGATTCGACACCTGTCTACTAGTCGGCGCAGACGACGTCGACGCGAAGGCTCTCGACGCGTGGGTCAGAGAGCGAGCGCCGGTGCCGCACAGGCACACCAGCGAGCTGTGCCACGAGCTAGTGCTCTGGGCGTGGACGCGGCGTGAGAGCGAGGTCTGGTTCGAGCCCGAGGCTAAGACCGTGATTCTCGACGAGGCGCTCAGCATGAGCGAGGAGTTCACTGAGCAGATACCAATCGTCGATCGCGGCTCGATGCGCTACAAGCTAGCGCGACTAGCCGCAGCGATCGCGGCGAGGACGTTCTCCTGCGACGAGACGATGCAGGCGCTAGTCGTTCGCCCGTGTCACGCTGAGTTCGTCGCAGAGTTCCTGAAGAGACAGTACAGACGACCGATCGTCGGCTACACGGACTACACCGCGGCGATCAGGTTGACGCAGACCATAACCGACGAGCCAGCGGTGATCAAGGCGATCAACGCGACCCCGTTCGCGAGGGACCTCTGCAAGAACCTACTGAACACCAGCGACATCGAGCTGCAGGACGTGCAGGACTGGTGCGCGTGGGACCGATACGACGCGCAGCAGCTCCTCAGCGTCTTCGTCAGAAAGCAGGCGCTTCTGCGGGTAGCGCGCGGGTATCGCAAGACGCCGCCGTTCATAAAGCTACTGAGAACGCTGTTAGAGAACGGTAAACTCGTCGACCGGCCGAGCTACATGGAGGAGACCGAGGAGTTCTGATGATCACCATCACTAAGCGAGACGTGTCTGGGTCGCTGATCGAGTTCACGCCGCATCTCACGCTCGACGCGTACGGCCTAGAGCGAAACTGGCTACTGATCGTCGGCGAGCGCAGGTGGCTACTGCTCGACTCGTTCGACGACGGACGCACGTGGTGGGCGTGGATGCCGATCGAGCAGCGATTCGTCGTCCTGGGCATAGAGGAGAACTGCTTCGCATGAGCTCGCCTAGGACAGCGACGACGAGATGGTATCGGGCGATCGTGGTGCGCGCAATCGCTGGCCACCTAGAGATAACTGACGCAGTCTTCGCGCGAAAGCTGCGCCGACCGGAGAACGGCCGCGAGGTGATCGTGCTACGACCAGGCAGGGACTTCAGGTTGTGGCCAGTGGCTACGGCGCGACAGTATCTCGAGCTCGGCGAAGCGCAGGACGAGCGCGAGTGCGCGCGACTAGAGAGCGAGTACGCGAGGTTACTAGGAAGAACACAGGAGAACAAGCCATGAGCGTCGAGTTCTACGCGAACTGCGTGCGTCAGTTTCACCAGAAGAACAGCGTGTCGCCGACGCAGCGAATGGCAATCAACCCGCTGCCGGAGATGGGGGCGATAGCCGGCGCAGCCTTAGAGCTATCGCGCCGACTCGAGCGAGCGATGGAGAAGCAAGAAGACATGCGCTGGTTGCGAGCGCACCTGATACTCGAGGAGCCAGCAGAGTTAGTCATGGCGCTAGCGCAGGGCGACGAGACGAAGGCTCTCGACGCGGCGGCAGACACCCTGTACGTGTTGCTAGGTGCCGTCGTGACGTTCGACTGGCCGCTGGACGCCGCGTTCGCGGAGGTTCACAACAGCAACATGAGCAAGACGCGTCGCAGCGACGACCCGGGCAGGGTGAGAGACAAGGGGCTCTCGTATCGGGCTCCGGACGTCGAGGGGATACTCCGGGCTTATCGCGCCGGTAAGCTAAACCGTCGCCGGCCGATGACGGTACCAGAGGGCATGTCGGCCCTTGGGCGCGAGGACCAGGAGCTAGTGCAAGCGCTCGTCGACGCGCTGACGCACTCGCCGGAGACTCGTCGCGCCGCGCAGGAGGCCGTTAGACCGATCATGCACAGTATGGAGGACGTATGGAAGCAACAACGAGGTCAGGCCACAGGGCAGTAGGTGCGCACGTATTCGCCGGCGGATTCACGCTCGGCGTCAAGGAGATCTGCGACGTCGCGTGCCAGCTAGAGGTGCACGACTTCGGTAGGCATACCTGCGAGGAGGTCGTCGGCGTGCCGTTCTGCAACTATGACTCGTTCGAGAAGTGGCCGGACATGCGCGGCGAGGCCGCGTGGTTGTTCGCGAATCCGAGATGCACCGGGTTCAGTTGCATCACAGCCGGGTACGACGACTCGCTGCACGGTCCGTGGGCTAAGCAGACGATAGACATACACGACGTGTGTCAGTACGGCGTGAGACACGGCTTCGAGGCTATAATATGGGAGAGCGTCCAGCAGGCGTACAGCGTCGGCAGACCGCTGCTAGACCACCTCAGGGACGAACTGTTCGTCCCGGCGGACTATCGGATCGCGCACCTGTTCCTCAACGCTGCGTCGTTCGGGAACGCGCAGGCTCGCAAGCGATACTTCTTCGTCGCCTACAAGCGCGACAGGCAGTTCAACATCGCGCCGCCGCAGATCGGCGCGAACCAGCCGACGTGCTACGACGCGATAGGACGCCTGCGCGACCGCGAGTGCTGGGAGGGCGACGTGAACGGTAGATTCCTGGACTACGACGCGAACACGTACACGTCGCTCACGCGCGACGAGCGAGCGATACTGCCGCACCTGCCGACCGGCTGGAACGCGAACGACGTCGGCGCGTATATGCCGCACCTGCTGCCCGAGAAGATGCGGTGGCAGTGGGACAACCGCATGAGCGAGGCGCCGTTCAGTTGCATGCACGTGGTCACGCGCCTAGGATGGCTGCGCCCGTTCCCGACGATACACTCGTCGGCGTGCAGGTTCATTCACCCTGAGTTCGACCGACCGTGCACCGTAGGCGAGATCGCGTCCGCCATGGGCTGGGGCGACCTGATACCGCGAGGGCCGCGCCCAGTCGCGCAGCTCGCGAAGGGGGTGGTGCCCGCGGTCGGGAGATGGCTCGCGGAGCAGGTAGTCGCGTACTTAGACGACGAGTGGGGCGACCAGGACTGGGAGTCGAGTTACGACGCTAACCGCGGCTGCTGGGTCGGCGAGGAGTCGCGCGGCGCTGTCGAGAAGGTCTTCGATATGACGCAGTACGTCGGCAGGCACCTGGACCCGACAGACTACCCTGTGCCGGCCGTGGCTAGACCGTACGAGTGGCAGGCGCACTACGACGCTAAGACGCTAGCTAAGCGACGCTAGCTAGGAGAGCAAGATGCTGAGCTACTTAGGGGTGAGCGAGACGTACTACGCGATGCTGTTCCTGGTCGTGAACGACCCAGAGCACGAGTGCGCCCCGCGAGGACAGCGCATACTCGAGAGACGCAACGCGATGTTCGTCATGGACCGGCCGCGCTTCGAGAACGTCACGACCCGCGACAAGGAGCGCAACGCGGTCATCGCGTCGTACACCGAGCGCGAGATGGCGCTGTATCGAGACGGCACGCTCGACGCGGCGCGGTGGCGCGACGAGGCTAGTCGCTTCTGGTGGGAGATACGTAACCCGGACGATACCATAAACAGCAACTACGGGTATCTCTCGATGATCGAGCGCGACGCCGGTGACGCGCAATACAACCAGAATAACGACTACGAGACGCAGTGGGAGTGGGCTCGCCGACAGTTGATCCAGGACCACGACACGCGTCAGGCGTACGTCTTGTTCTCGCGACCGCGTCACCAGTGGCGCGGGTCGCGCGACGTCCCGTGCACTATGCACGGCGTGTTTCATCGCCGCGAGGGTCTGCTGCACTACACCGTAGTGATGCGGTCGCAGGACGTGTGGCGCGGTGCGCCGTACGACCTGCCGTTCTTCTGCTGGCAGCTAGAGACCATGGCTCAGCAGACCAGTCTCACGATCGGCACCTACACGCACTTCGTTCACTCGCTTCACGCGTACGAGACTCACCTCGACAACATAAGGAGACTGCTGCGATGATCATCGTAGAAGGCACAGACCTAACCGGCAAGACTACGCTAGCGAAGCGACTCGCCGAGCGACTCGCGAGCGACGGCTACGTCTATTCTCACTTCACGCGGCTGCCGAGCGGCTTCGACTACTGCGGCGACTATATTGCCAGGGCGTCGAGGCGTATCGTACAGGACAGGTTTCACTTCTCGGAGTGGTGCTACTCCGCGGCCCGCGGCGAGCGCGAGTCGCCGCTCAGCGCGGAGAAGTACCGTGTCGTCGACGGCGCGTTGAGACTGCTCGGCGCGTTCACCGTCGTAGTGATCACGGACCCTGCGCTACTGCAGGAGCGCTACGAGGCGAACAAGGATCGCGAGATGTTCTCGCTCGACGTGATCCTTCGCGCGCAGGTCACGTTCGAGTTTCACGTCGAGACGAGGTCGGTGGACTACGACATGGTGATTCGCTGCGACGCGGATCACCCGTGGCCGAGCGCGCAGCACGACTGCGACCTGATCCTGACTGCGTATAACAGGCGGCAGAACGAGCATTTCAGTATACGCGAGCGCGGCAGGAACAGATTCGAGGAGGTGCTCTGATGACGATAACGCTGCTGTTCTCAGTCAACGGCCAGAGGCAGCTCGTCGCGTCGTTCACCGGCGCGGCCGTGGCCCGCGCGTCACTCGAGCGCTCGCTGCCGAAGGGAGTGCGCGTCGTCCGCAGCTCGAATCCATACGAGTTGCGCCTCACCGACGGGAGACTGTTCAAGCTGCTCGACGTAGAGGTGTACACCAGACCCGAGACGCTAGGAATCTAGGAGCACATAGCATGCCGCACAGCACGTTCGTGGCGCCCGCGCCGATGGACTGGGACGAGACGATACCGTACGAAGAACAGCAGACGCTCGCCGAGATAGGGCGCATCATCGACGAGAAGTACGCGGATTCTACTCAGTGGCTCGTGAGCGTAGACGCCCGATGGGCGGCGGCGAAGGAGAAAATCCTGTACTGGAACGGACACTTCGGACCGCTCGCTGCAAAGAAGCCAAGAAAGAAGAAGTGAGATGACCGACAGGCAGATACACAAGCTCATGGTCTTCGTGCGTCTCGCTGACGAGCTCGCGCAGCTCTCTACGTGCCGGCGCGCGCAGGTCGGGTGCGTCGTCTTCCCGCGAGACTTCTCGCGCGTGTACAGTATCGGCTACAACGGACCGCCGTCGGGCGAGCCGAAC
>Ga0065712_10001278_pt1 | contig 12559 bp, 15 predicted proteins | sample MisRhiReplicate1_FD_59099 | JGI IMG/M metagenome (GOLD analysis project Ga0065712, IMG submission 59099) | Miscanthus rhizosphere microbial communities from Kellogg Biological Station, MSU, sample Rhizosphere Soil Replicate 1: eDNA_1 v3... | ecosystem: Host-associated > Plants > Roots >...
TGTTGGGCAGCGGCCACATTTTGCCCATGGTGGAAGAACTGAGGCTTACGCCGTATGTGAATAGAATTGTCTGCGAGGTGACAGAACGGCAAGCTCTTTCGCCGGTCGGACGCTCGGCGTTGGAAAATGCGCGGCGATCGGGGATGAGCGTAGCGATCGACGATTTCGGCACCGGCCACAGCGGCTTGATGCAGATCGTCGGGCTCGATTTCGATATTTTGAAAATTGATCACTCATTGATCGACAGAATTCTCATTAACCAGACTGCGGCCAGAATGCTGCGTGGTATCGTTGCCCTCGCCGCCGCGCTTCGATTGCATACCGTGGCCGAAGGAGTGGAAAGTCGGGAAGAGGCCTTTTTCCTTCGCGCCGCCGGGGTCGATTGTGGCCAAGGGTGGTTTTGGAGTAAGGCTGTGTCGGAGGGCCGAGCAGCGCGACTATTGGATCAAGGATACCGGGCTGACGGCGGATCGTCGTACAAAGGCAAAAGACGTTAAAGGATTGCACATTGACTCCAACAACAAACACGGTGCCGTTCGTAAATTCGATTTTCCATCCTTCGGATTTTTCCAAGGCCAGTGAGTTGGCATTTGCTCATGCGCTGGCGGTTGCGCTCTTTCGCAAGACCGAATTGGTGATTATGCACGCGGGAGGCGATCGTGTCGGTGATTGGGCGCAGTTTCCCCCGGTCCGAAGGACTTTGGAACGGTGGCAAGTGCTAAAGGCCGGCAGCCCTCGTTCTGCTGTCTATGAAAAGCTTTCCATATCGGTGACGAAGGTGAGTGCGAAGGGCAATCCGGTTGAGGCAAGCCTTGGGCAAATAGAAAAACAGCAACCTGACCTGGTGGTGCTTGCGACCCGCGGACGCCATGGGTTGCCGCTCTGGCTCAAACCGTCGATCGCGCAGGCAATCGCACGCCGGAGTAGCGCCATGACGCTGTTTGTCCCACATGGATGTCGCGGCATCGTGTCCGTGGACGGTGTTATTCGGCTCCAGCGTATTCTGCTACCTATCGATCATCAGCCTGATGCACAGGAAGCGGTGGTGCGCGCGGTCCGGGCTGCCGAGGCGTTTGGCGACGGAGGCGTCGAAATAGTGATTCTTCACGTAAATGGCGAAAAGCTGCCGCAATACGCCCGGCCCGAAACTCGGGTATGCTCATGGAAGGAACTGGAACGTAGAGGCGATGTTGCGGCGACAATCCTCGAGGCGGCTAACAATACCGACCTGATCGTCATGGCGACCGAAGGGCGGCATGGAATGATCGACGCGATGCGCGGAAGCGTGACCGAGCGAGTCGTCCGCGGCGCGCCCTGTCCGCTATTGGCTGTGCCCGCGCGGTGAGCCGAAGCCGGCGTCAATTCACGACCTGCAAAGCGTTAGGATCAGGCTGCTCCACGAAATGCTGGACGCGCCCAGCATTGACCCTCCATTTTCGTTTGGGCTCAAATTCGTTATCGGGCGGGTTTGCCATTGGACTAAAGTCCAATTGAGGAAATGCTATCGACACCGATATCCTTCCATTCCGTGGTGTGAGCGCGACTATGAACGAACAACCTTCAAAGTCGAACAATAAAATTCCCGACACAACGCAGGACTTCTCGCTCGTGCTGGGCGGACCCCTCTTTCAGCTTCTCTGCCGCAGCCACCTCTCCGGAAACGCGCTCGAGTTGTGGCGTCAACGCATTGTCGTGATCACGCTCATAGCCTGGCTGCCGCTACTTATCCTCTCGGCTTTGCAAGGACAAGCATGGGGCAGAGGCGCAGTCGTGCCCTTTCTTCTCGACGTAGAAGCGCAAGTTCGGTTTCTCATCGCGTTGCCGTTGTTAATTGTTGCCGAGCTGGTGGTGCATCAGCGTATGCGCCTGGTGGTGCGGCAATTTATCGAGCGTGATTTGATTCCCAAAAGCGCTTTGCCCTACTTCGATGCGGCGATCAAGTCAGCTTTTCGCCTGCGCAACTCTCTGATCGCCGAGATCTTGCTGATCGGTTTCGTCTACATCGTCGGCGTGCTGCTTTTCTGGCGCCATTATGTCGCACTTGCCACCGCAACTTGGTATGCGGTGCCGATACCGGATGGTATCGAGTTCTCCCTCGCCGGGATCTGGTACGGCTATGTGAGCCTGCCGGTGTATCAGTTCTTATTGGTCCGTTGGTATTACCGACTATTCATCTGGATGCGTTTTCTTTGGCACGTCTCACGCATCGAGCTAGCGCTCGTCCCCACGCATCCGGACCGTGTCGGCGGGCTCGGGTTTCTTTCGAATACGGTGTACGCCTTTATGCCGCTGGCGTTGGCGCACGGCGCAATGCTTGCGGGTCCCATTGCTAATCGGATTTTTTACCTTGGCGCCGCGTTGCCTGAGTTTAAGGTCGAGATCGCCGTGGTCGTCATTTTTTTGCTTTTGCTGGTGTTCGGGCCACTGCTGTTATTCTCGCCCCAGCTCGCACAAGCGAAGCGGACCGGCAATCGCGAATATGGCGCTCTCGCCGCGCGCTATGTTCGGGAGTTTGATGCTAAATGGGTGCGCGGTGGGGCTTCCGCCGATGAGCCATTGGTGGGGAGCGGTGACATTCAATCCCTTGCTGATCTCGCCAATAGTTTCGAGGTCGTGCGCACGATGCAATTTGCACCGATTACTAAAGACGCTTTTCTTCGTCTCGTGGCGGCAACCGTGATACCCGTTGTTCCTCTCGCGCTCACCATGATGCCCCTTGAGGAACTGCTACGAAAACTGCTCGACATCATTTTCTAAAGTATGGAAACACGAAGTGATTCATGAGATTTCGTTCGCCTGCAGAAGATGACACGAGGAATTTCCGTCAGTACGGCCATTCCTCGACTGTCATTCCCGTACAGGCGGGAATCCAGGTTTGTTTCCCGGCCGAAGTAGCCTGGATACCCGCCCTTCGTCAGCGCTCAGGACACGCTTTCGTGGGTATGACGAAACCCAAGGGGCCTGTCGTTCTGCGGGTGCCAGCACGGCTATTTTCATCAGATTTCGAATTTCCTCGATGGGTAATCGGTGGAAGCTAACCCGACCCCCGAGGAGGCTCTTTGGCTCTTTTCACGCAGAGCAGATTTTTGGCTGCTCTGCGGCGGAGCATCGGTTGTATTGATCGCCGCCATTCTCGTCATCTACTGGCACGGCGACCGCGAAATCGACGCCCTTGATTTCGTATTGTCCGAATTCCATTTGGGAGCGACCTATGATGCGATCATACGGCGGCGGCTGTGGCATCGTCGCCGGATCGATATATTACTCATTCCGTCACTGATACTGTTGCTGACCTACTGGTTTTCTATTAACAGCCAGGCTGTCTTGCTGACCTCGATCGCTATGTATGCGGCCATTTGGCATCGCGGTCGTCAAAGTTTAGGCGTTGCGCGTTTTTATCAACGCGCAGTCGGTGGTCCAGCCTCCTTCATGCACTCTCTCTTGTTTCGTGGAGCGATTTATCTGCCGATGCTGGCGGCGATGCTCGCCTATACCCATCTAGCTCCGCTGGTGTATGACGGAGAACCGTATCTCGCGTTGAGTTTGGGTGCAGCAGTGACTTCGACCGTCGGATTGGCTGCTGTAGTTTGGGTGATCGCTTATCTGACATGGATTGCCTTGCACGTTCGCACTGTCACGCTAGGATCAACCGCAATCAGCCGCTCATATAAGGGCGCGTGTCCTCCTGTAAAGAAAATTAACTCAGTTCATCCTGGTGAGTGGTGGGTGGTGGTTGCCCATGCCGTTGCCTTTGGCAGCGGCTATGTGTTGGGAGCGTCCAATGCGTCCTACCTGTTGGTGCTCGCAGTGCACCATGAGGTGCAATATCTCTCGTTTACTGGTGCCATGGCCCGGCGCACAACAAATTTCCAATCGATAGCTATTCAATCTGCAAACAAAGATGTTTGCTTAAAAAACCTGTGCAGCGTTGGGCGGCGGTTCCGAGCGGAACTGAACTTCATTTCCTCGTTTTTGTTTTGGCCGGTGATCGGTTTCGGCGGAGCAGTTGCCGGGGCGTGGCTCAACAGTCCAGTATTAGCTCCGCTCGGCGTTGGGGGACTCTTTTGTCATTACTGGCTCGATGGCCGGATTTGGACGCGACGTTCGTTGCAAAACTGACGCGAGGAGAAAAAAGATGCAGTGGAAACTGTTCTCAACGATGTTTCTGATTGTGACAGGGCTGAGCGGCTGTGCCAGCATCGGACCGCCTACGGTCGCGCGAGATCGCTTTGATTACATTAGGGCGATCTCCGATTCATGGAGAGCACAGACGCTGCTCAATATGGTCAAGCTCCGTTACGGGGATGCGCCCGTCTTTCTCGATGTCGCCTCGGTGATCACCCAGACTGGTGTCCAGGGCACAGTGGCAGTATCGGGCACCTGGTGGCAAAATCTCGCGCAACTTCCCTTTACGTCAACCGCGGGTCTTACGGCGGCGGGGACTTATGGAGAAAAGCCCACCGTAACTTACCTCCCTGTAAGCGGGGAAAAGTTCGCCCGCAATCTTATGACGCCGATCCCGCCTGCGGCCATACTCAATTTCCTACAGGGTGGATACCCGGTAGATGTGGTGCTACGGCTTACCGTGCATAGCATCAATGGCATACGTAGCCGGTTCGGCGTGGGAGCGCGAGCGCGCGATGCCGACCCGGAGTTTTATTCGCTCATCGAGAAATTGCGTAACATTCAGCAATCCGGAGAAATTGGCTTGCGGGTGAAAAAAACTGGCGACCAGACGGCGTCCTTACTCGTATTCAGCAAGAAGCCAAACCCAGCGATAGAGGCGGATCGCATCGAGGTACGCAAACTCCTCGGTCTCGATCCTGAGGTTACCGAAGTTAGTGTGGTCTACGGATCGGTGGCCGCCAATGACAAAGAGATTGCCATACTGAGCCGGTCCATGCTCGAAATCCTTGGCGATCTCGGCTCGTACATTGATGTGCCGGCAACCGACGTGGAGCAAAAGCGCACGTTTCCCTCCCTTGCGCCGGAGCTCGTGAACGGTGCCCCCGTGCCGCCGCTTATGCGGATTCACAGCTCGCCGCAAAAACCCGACGATGCCTTTGCCGCTGTGCCGTACGGTCAAAACTGGTACTGGATTGATGACAAGGACTTTGCTTCCAAGCGACTTTTTTCTTTCATCATGTTTCTCTTTACGCTCACCGACACAGGAGACAAACAAGGCGCACCGATCATCACTGTGCCAGCTGGGTAAAGCTACAGATTCGGCCATGCAAGCCGCCAAACAAAAATTCCGCACATTTTCTGCCGACCTGGTTCTGTATGCACTTCCACTTCTCCTCTCAGCGAATGCCGGGACCATCATTCGTATCGGCTTTGATCGATTGCGTGATTCAAGGGTAAGCGAGAACTTGGGAGGGTTTGTTCGTGGCTGACATCGAACGCGACATTACGCGCAACGTGCTCGCGGTGCTCTTTATTCTGGCCTTGATCGGGTCTTCGATCTGGATTTTGCGGCCGTTTTTGGGCGCGATCGTCTGGGCGACAACGGTGGTGGTGGCGACCTGGCCCTTAATGATCGCGCTGCAAAAATGGTTCTGGAATAAACGTGCCGTAGCGGTAACTGTGATGACGCTTTTGCTGCTCTGTGTTTTGGTCGTGCCGTTGACGTTTGCTGTCGGCGCGATTGTGTCGAACGTCGACGATATTGCGATCTGGGCGAGAGATTTAGCCTCCTTTAAGTTGCCTCCGCCGCCGGCTTGGCTTGCAAGTCTCCCACTCGTTGGGGCCAAGGCCGTGGAGTTGTGGGAGCGAGTCGCCACTGTTGGAATTCAGGATACGACGGTAAGAGTGGCCCCATACGCGGGTGGTGTGATCAGGTGGTTCGCGGCTCAGTTGGGCAGCGTCGGCGTATTGTTAGTGGAATTTTTGTTGACCATCATTCTCGCGGCTGCGATGTATGCCAGCGGCGAGCGCGTCACAGAGCGGCTGCTCCGTTTCGGCAGAAGATTGGCGGGCTCAGGCGGTGAAAACGCGGTCTATCTGGCCGGGCAGACGATTCGCGGCGTGGCGCTCGGAGTCGTCGTGACAGCTATTGCTCAGTCACTTTTTTCCGGTCTTGGTTTGACTATCGCCGGCGTACCGTTTGCCGCCGCGCTTACCGGTGCAATGCTGNTTCTATCGATTGCACAGATCGGCGTTATTCCCGTTCTCGGTGCTGTGGTGGCTTGGCTTTATTGGAGGGGCGAGTCGGGNTGGGGAACGTTCATGCTGGTCTGGATGATCATCGCCGGCACCATGGACAATTTTTTGCGCCCAATTCTCATCAAAAAAGGCGCAGACTTGCCGCTGCTTCTTGTTTTCGCCGGAGTGATCGGCGGCCTTATCAGCTTTGGTTTAATTGGTATTTTTGTCGGTCCAGTCATCCTAGCCGTCGCTGAGAAGTTGCTCATCGCGTGGATCGAGACCGATGTGCAAGATGACAAAGCCGGCGATTTTGAGTAGATCAAGTCCATATTGCACATGTACGGGGCGGTTTCTCCACTTTCCCTCGTCTGCCGTATTTGTCTCGGTTAGTCGCAAGGTGATTTTTTTGGACATTTCGATTTCATTTTGATATTGGACCAAAGTCCAATATCTGTTGAGCCGGCCGTCTGCTATCAACACTCAGATCGAAATTATTAGATTTTACCAATGCACGCCCGCTGAGGAGGGCTATGACATATGCCGCGTCGAATCTTTCAGATTGAGAGGGGAGCCATGGGAAGACGAATTGTTCCATCGGTTTTGGCCATTGGATTGGTCGTGGGTCTTATGCACTTTAGTCCAAGGAGTTTGGCACAGACGAAATCGCCGGGTGCTGATAAGCCGGCGAGTAATCTGGAAATCATTCATGAAAAGCTCAAAGCGGACAAGAAACTGATCGTGGCAAAGTATATGGATCTGACCGAATCGGAGGCCGCCAAATTCTGGCCGGTTTACGAAGAATACCAGAAGGATTTGCAAGGCAGTAATGAGAAGTTGCGCAAGTTACTCGAAAGCTACGCGGCAGATTATCGAAACAAGTCAATGACGGATGAGAAAGCTAAAAAGTTACTGGATGAATGGATTGTCGTCGAGCAAGAGGAGGGAACGCGCCGCAGCAATTTTGCGCCAAAGGTCTTGCGGGTATTGCCGCCGAAGAAAGCAGCGAGATACCTACAAATTGAAAACGAGTACCGTATCTTATTGAGATACGAAATCGCGGCAGCGGTGCCTTTGGTTGAGTAGTCCACATGGATGAGGGCATACAGAATGACAATAAAAAACCGAACTTCCAGGTTTCGCATCCTGTTCGCCGGTGCGACATTGATTTTGCTGGTATCCCATTTTGTGAGTCCGACTGCAGCGCTGGCGGCAAGCGCGAGCGCCATCAACCGTGACGCGACGGCGGCGTTGTCGAATCTCTACAAGAATAACCCGGGAGCGAAATCTTTGGGTGACAAAGCCGTGGCGGTGCTGGTTTTCCCGAGCATCGTCAAGGGCGGATTCATTGTTGCAGGACTATACGGCGACGGCGCATTGCGCAAACGAGGCAAGACGGTCGCCTACTACCGCTCGCTGGCGGCATCCTACGGCTTTCAAGCCGGGATTCAAAATTATGGCTACGTGTTATTTTTCATGGACGACGCATCGGTAAAGTATTTGGAGAACAGCGACGGTTGGGAGCTAGGCACGGGGCCGAGCTTGGTCGTACTGGACACGGGTTTCGGGAAAAACTTATCGACGACAACGCTGCAGAAGGGGGTCTATGCGTTTATTTTCGATCAGAAAGGCTTGATGGGCGGCTTCGGCATTCAGGGATCTAAAATCACTAAAATTAATCCGAATCCGTAACCCACAAACTCGAAGCACGAATCCAAAATTCCAAACAAATCTCAAATGACCAAAAACAGAAAATACCAACTCGGTTCGGCTTTCATTCTCTGATTTGATGTTTCAGGTTTGGTTTGGAATTTGGTAGTTTTGATCCTTTTGGATTTTGAGCTTTGGATTTGCGATTTTTATTGAAGGAGGAATCGATGACAATCGAGTCTGCGAAAAAAATAATCCGTGTAGCCGTGGTAGTCGTGCTGTTCGGTTACGGGCCGCTGAGCATGGCACAGGAGAAGCCGGCTGATAACATGCAAATACTAGCTGACAAGATCAGGGCTGATAAAAAACTGGTAATCGCAACCAATATGGAACTCACGGAGGCAGAGGCGAAGGATTTTTGGCCGATCTATGAGCAGTACCAAAAAGACCTGCAAAGAATAAATCAACGAATGGCTAATCTGTTGGAGAGCTATGCCGATGATTTTCACAACAAGTCGCTCACCGACGAGAAGGCAAAGAAGCTCATTGACGAGGCTCTGGCGATCGACCGAGCGGAAGCCAACCTGAAGAGCACCTATGCGCCGAAGCTCAGCAAAGCATTGCCGATCAGAAAAGTCGTCCGCTACCTGCAGATCGAAAATAAGATCAGGGCCGTCGTCAAATACGAAATCGCCTCGGGCGTTCCGCTGGTAAGATGACACTCGGGTCCAACAACGTGCATTTCCATCGAAAAATTGAGGAGAATTTCATGACGCAAACAAAAATCGTGCTATGCGTTTTTCTGCTCGCAGCCGCGCTCGGCCGACCGGCACTCGGTCAGCAACTGGATGGGACCCTCAAGAAAATCAAGGACTCGAACACATTCACGCTCGGCTATCTTACTTCTGCCCCGCCGTTTTCCTTCCCAGGGCCGGATAAAAGACCGGTCGGTTATTCCATCGACCTTTGCACGCAGATCGCGAGCAAAATTCAGGATCAGCTTGGCACGACTCTAAAACTGAACTGGGTGCCGGTCACGACCGACAACCGGCTCGATATGGTGGCATCGGGCAAAGTCGACATTGAATGCGGCACCACCACGGCAAGCCTTTCTCGTCAGGAACGAGTGGATTTCAGTCTAATGACCTTCGTCGATGGCGGCGGGTTACTGACGAAAAAGGATTTTACTCTCCGCGCGGCGGCGGATCTCGCGGACAAACGGATTGCCATAATTCCCGGAACCACGACGGAAACTGCTTTCAATAAATTTCTCAAGGAGGAATTCGTTACCGTTAAACTAGTTCCCGTCAAAAACCACGTCGAGGGGCTCATGGCGCTCGAGAATGGCTCAGCTGATGCGTTCGCGTCCGACCGCGGTATTTTGATCGGCCTTGCGGTCACCTCGAAGGATCCGAGCGCGTTCGCATTACCAGCGATTCTATTTTCCTATGAGCCGTATGGGTTTATGGTGCGCCGGAACGATGCTGCATTTCGTTTGGCAGTTAATCGCGCGCTGGCCGGCCTGTACCGTTCTGGTGATATTGCGCAGATCTATGATCGTTGGTTCGGAGGTTTCGGTAAACCGAGTCAGGCGATTCAGGCGATGTATTTGCTCAATGGACTGCCGGAGTGAGTCGCTGAAAGTAATCCCGCTCTCCAGCCGAATGATCGAAGGGTAAGGGCTCTCGACTTTTGGGGAGTTCAAAATGACCCCAACAAACCGTATTAACGTTCGGTTCTTTTTGGCGCTCGGGGCATTTTTCGCTTTCAGCGAAGTGGCCGCGAGCCACTCAGGAATTGTTGACGGCTATGGCTGTCATCGCGGTCCAGACAAAGTGAGCTATCACTGCCATCAGGGGCAGTTTGCCGGTCGGACCTTCAAATCGAAGGAAGATTTTCTCCGCCAGCTGCGCGGCGGTAAATCCCCACAAATGTCTCCCAAGAACAACTCGGCTCCGCCGCAAAAAAAGAATGAAGATTAGCCAGGCACGCAACCTCAGCATCGATATGCTCGAGCGCTTCATTCCGGCTCACATTAGTGTGCACGGACGAATGTTTTGAGGAGTGACGAGCGAAAGACTGGTGACGGCGCTCTATTATGGCTCCCGCGGGCGTCTACTCATGCGATTTCTCGTTACGATTCTGGCGATCATTATCATTGCACTGTTGACGCTCTGGGCCGCTGGAGCAATCTATTATTCACCCATTGCAAATGAAACTCTCCGAACGGTACTTGCCGTAGCCTTCGTCCTGGCGACGATCCTGACGTTTGCTCTCACCCGCCGCCGCGGCCGAGCGCTGATTGGTTACTTGCTGATTTTTGCCGTAATTGTCGGCCTATGGTTGCAAATTCCCGCCTCAAACGATCGCGACTGGCAGCCGGAGGTCGCGATGACTCCGTATGCCACGATCAACGGCGATCGGATCACGATTCATAACGTGAGAAACTTCAACTATCGGACTGAGACCGATTTTGCCCCGCATTGGGAAACGCGCAGCTACGATCTCAGTAAGCTCGACTCGGCGGATCTTATCGCCGTTTATTGGGCGGGTAAGCCCATCGCCACATCATGCTGAGCTTCGGTTTCAGCGGTAAAGACTACCTCGCCGTGTCCATCGAGACTCGGAAGGAGAAGGGGGAAGCTTACTCCACTTTGGCGGGCTTTTTTCGTCAGTACGAACTTTATTATGTTGTTGCGGATGAGCGCGATCTGATCCGCGTGCGAACAAATTACCGCAAGCCTCAGGAGCAGGTTTACATTTATCGAGTAAAGGGATCCCTTACAAACCTCCGGCGCGTATTCCTGGATTACATCCGTTCGATTAACGAATTACGGGAGCAGCCGCACTTCTACAACACGCTGACAACCAACTGCACTACCAGCATTTGGCTGCACGCAAGAATGAATCCTGAAGCGCCGCCGCTATCGTGGAAAATTCTCTTGAGCGGATATGTTCCCGATTACCTGTACGATTTGCACAGGCTCGACACCAGCCGTCCCTTCGCGGAGCTGGAGAAGCTTTCTCTGGTGAACGAACGAGCTCACGCCGCCGATCAAGATCCCGCCTTTTCGCAGCGGATTCGAGAAGGATTGCCGATGCCTCCGCCGCTTTAATGTCAGCGCGGCTTGGCTTTCAACCAACTGCGACATGAGTCTATAAACGCCGCATAAAATGAACCCTTGGCGACGATTCTTTGCAGCCGTCAGACTATGAGAATTCCGACTAGAGCAAATCGCCCGGTCCTGCGGCCCGCGGGAAGACTAGACCACGCCTGGAGTATGCATCTCCTGAGATAAACAAAACGCAAGAGCGCACACGAGTTTTACACTGTGACGCTGCCTCTACTATTGCTGAAGGGCGGGTAATACACCCGCCCTTTTTTTGACCATTGACTTAAACTTTTCGCTATGAAAATAGGGACAAAGTCTCTTGGCCGTGAGCGCGGGAGGGTGAATGATCAATTGGGTTTGGCTCGGCTCGTCGATGCTGCTTTGTGTGCAATGGATCTTGGTGCATTTTGCCGGTCTTCACCTGCCGCCTCACTTTCAGGCATTGACGTCGGGAGTTGCGATCTTCGGGGCGGCATTCGCTTTGTCTTGGGCGGCAGAGCTCTCGCAAAAGGACATTCCGCAAGCTTTGGCCATAGCTCTGTTGGCGCTCATTGCCGTTTTACCCGAGTATGCGGTCGACATGTACTTTGCTTGGACAGCGGGGAAAGATCCCAGTTATGCGGCTTTTGCCACTGCCAACATGACCGGCGCAAATCGATTATTGATCGGCGTCGGATGGGCGGCGGTGGTGTTTACGTATTGGTTTACGAGCCGCAAAAGAGCCATCCGGCTTGAGCCAGGACACAAAATCGAAATTTTCTACTTGGGACTGGCTACGCTTTACTCGTTTTTGATTCCGCTGAAAGGGCAGCTCGATCTTTCTGATGCGACCGCTTTGATTCTGGTTTTTATCTTTTACATGCGCGCTGCGGCAAAAGCCGATCACGTTGAACCGGAACTCGAGGGTCCGGCGGCAATGATCGAGGACTGGGGTACGGCTGCGCGCCGGGCGATGACCATAATCTTCTTTCTCCTGTCAGGATTCACGATCTTCATTGCTGCGGAACCGTTTGCTGAAGCACTTCTGGCCACTGGAAGAGAGTATGACATCGAGGAATTTGTTCTGGTTCAGTGGCTGGCGCCCCTGGCATCCGAATCGCCTGAATTCATCGTTGCCATACTGTTCGCTTTGAAAGCGCAGCCGGGTATCAGCATGGGCGCGTTGTTATCATCGAAGGTCAATCAATGGACATTGCTGATTGGCATGATTCCCGTCGCTTACACCATCTCGGCGGGTCAGATTGCGGGCATGCAGATGGATCCGCGGCAAGTCGAGGAGATGTTTTTGACCGCAGCGCAGTCGATCTTTGCTGTCGCGGTCCTGGCGAATTTGTCGTTTTCAGTGCTGGAAGCGGTGATGATTTTTGTGCTCTTCTCGACCCAACTGCTATTTCCCGACCCGCAATTCCGATTTTATTATTCGTTTTTGTACATCATCCTCGCCGTGGGTCTAGTACTGCTTAAAAAGGATGCACGCGATGGATTGTGCGGTTTGTTCTCGCGCTCCTCTCTGGGATCACACGTAGCGCGACAAAAGCTGAGGTGATTTGTTCGCTCGGCGACTGGGTTTCTGGCCGAGATCTCAATGTTTGGCCGCGGCTTTCTCTTCCTTGATGTTTTCGTGGATCAAACGAGGCACTCCTCCGCAGGTA
>Ga0065712_10001060_pt1 | contig 12555 bp, 10 predicted proteins | sample MisRhiReplicate1_FD_59099 | JGI IMG/M metagenome (GOLD analysis project Ga0065712, IMG submission 59099) | Miscanthus rhizosphere microbial communities from Kellogg Biological Station, MSU, sample Rhizosphere Soil Replicate 1: eDNA_1 v3... | ecosystem: Host-associated > Plants > Roots >...
TGGCGCTGCCGCCCGGCTACGAGCTGAGGATCGTGCGCGACGGCGCGGAGTTCATCGAGGCGTCAATCCGCAGCGTCGAGGAGCACCTGGTCGTCGGCTCGGTGCTCGCTGCATTCGTCGTGCTCCTGTTTCTCGGCAACCTGCGCTCGACCGTTATCGCCGCGATCTCGATTCCGACCTCGATCGTCGCCACGTTCGCGTTGCTCTGGTACATGAACTTCACGCTCAACATGCTGACGATGCTCGCCCTGACCCTCTCGGTCGGCATCGTCATTGACGACGCGATCGTTGTGCTGGAGAACATCTACCGGTTCATCGAGGAAAAGGGCATGCCGCCGCTTCAGGCGGCGATCGAAGGCACACGAGAAATCGGCCTCGCCGTCCTGGCGACGACGATGTCACTCGTCGCGATCTTCGCGCCGGTCGGCTTCATGAGCGGCATGGTCGGCCGCTTCATGCGCAGCTTCGGTCTGACGATGGCGTTCGCGGTGATGGTGTCATTGCTGGTCGCCTTTACGCTGATACCGACGATGAGCGGGCGGTGGCTGAAGGTGAAGCAGCGGAGCGAGGACGACGATCATCACGTCCACGACTCCAAGCACTCGAAAATTTTCGGACCGATCGATCGCATCTACACGTGGATGCTCGAGTGGTCGATGGCGCATCGCGGTATGGTCGCCGCGCTCGCCGTCATGGTCCTCCTTTCGAGCGTGCCGATGTTCCGCATCGTGAACATCAACTTCACGCCGCAAGACGATCAGTCCGAGTTCGATGTCAGTCTGCGTGCGCCGGAAGGGACGAGCCTCGAAGCAACCGAGGTGACGGCGAATCGCGTCGCGTCGGCGATTCGCCAACTGCCGGAGGTGGTCTACACGATGATCACAGTCGCCGGCGATTCGGCCGGGACCCTCAACACCGCATCGATCTACGTCCGCCTGAAGCCGATCGACGAACGGAGCCGTGACCAGTTCGAGATCATGGACGTCGTGCGCAACGATGTGCTGCCGAAGGCCGCGCCAGAAGGCGTGAAGGCGTCGCTGCAGGCGCCGGGCATCGCGGGCGGTGGCGGCGGCGGTGGCCAGGGCGGGCAGGGCGACGTGACGTTTGTGCTGCAGGGTCCGGACCTGAGAACGCTCGAGCGGGCGAGCAATGCGTTGGCGGAAAAAGCGCGGTCGATTCCCGGTCTGGTGGACGTCGATACGTCGCTGCGCGTCGGGAAACCCGAGATGTCGGTGCGGTTGGATCGGCCGAAGGCGGCGGACCTCGGCGTTCAGATTTCCGATGCGGCCGACGCCCTTCGCCTGCTGGTGGGTGGCGACCAGGTCACGACGTTCAACGAGGCAGGCGAGCAGTACGAGGTGCACCTGCGCGCCGAAGAGCAGGACCGCGGATCGCAAGCGGCGATTGCCCGTCTCACGGTGCCGTCATCGCGTCTCGGGACGGTCGCGCTCGAGAACATCGCGTCCTTCGCGCATGGCGACGCGCCAGCGGACATCCGTCGTCTGAATCGTCAGCGTCAGGTCACGGTGGGCGCGAACATGCTTCCGGGTACGTCGCAGTCGGCGGCGCAACAGCAGATCGCGGACCAGGCAACTCAGTTGGGACTCGGTTCGGAATATCGCACCGGGTTTGCCGGCCGCTCTCGCGAGCTCAATCGCACGGCGAGCGCGTTCCTGCAGGCGCTCGCGCTGTCGCTCATCTTCATGTATCTCGTCCTCGCGGCGCAGTTCGAGTCGTGGCTGCACCCGGTGACGATTCTGCTCTCCCTGCCGCTCACACTGCCGTTCGCGTTGCTGTCGATCGTCATCTTCGGCCAGTCGCTGAACATCTTCTCGGCGCTCGGCATGCTGGTGTTGTTTGGTGTGGTGAAGAAGAACTCGATCTTGCAGATCGATCACGCCAATCAGTTGAAGGAAGCCGGACTCGACACACGCCGCGCGATCGTCCAGGCGTGCCGCGATCGTCTCCGGCCCATTCTGATGACGACGCTGGCGTTTGTGGCGGGCATGATTCCGCTCGTCCTGACGAGCGGTGTCGGTTCCGCCACCAATCACGCGATCGGCTACGTCGTCATCGGTGGTCAGACGTTAGTGCTATTGCTGACGCTGCTTGTGACGCCGGTCGCCTACTCGCTGTTCGAGGACGCGCGCGAGAAGCGTGTTGTGGTTCGTGGATTCAGCTGGATCCGCTCGAAGCTGCCGCTGCCAAATCCCGTTACGCCCGTATAGACGCCCTACAGCCGTAGGGCGGGTCTTGCTCTTCAGACCCGCCGGCTGATCTTCACCATGGCAGCTGTACGCCATCGCAGGAAGCGGGTGGCGGGAAGCGTGCGGCGATATACGCCGCGATGTCGGTGGCGTGCTCCTGGACAGCGAAGCAGTGCAGCGTACGCGCATTCTCCGGCGTCAGCAGCCCGCCCTGCGCGACGATCGTCTCGAAGAGGTACTGTTCGCGCGTGGCTACAGCCGCTTCGAGCGGCGTGACCGATACGTGCTGATATCGCTTGAGGATGTCCCACGTGTCGTAACGGATGTTGGGATTCGCGCCGAGGGCGATCTGCCTGACGATCTCTGCCGTGTCGTGCATGCCGATCGCCTCGGTCAATGTCACGGTCTGCGCCGGCCAGAAAAGTGGCTGGCTGGTCGTCAACGCCGCAACACCTGACGCGGCAAATGCGAGACACACGACGATCGGCGGTAACGCGATCGCCGCCGACATCGCCATCGACATCCAGCGTCGCATCAGTCCTCGCCCCACCACAATTCGGTCCACTTCGGAAGCATCGCCGGTGCGACCGTCGGATGCATCAGCGCCTCTTCGCGCATCTTCGACACGACTCGCAGCGTGTGCGCGTCCTTTGGCCACTCATTGCGCTTCGTCGGCCAGAGCACGTACGCCCAACCGGTACGCGCTTCGAAAGCACCGTGACGCAGGCGCAGGTGCAGACCTGCTGACCGAAGTGCCCACGCGCAGCTCACGGCCAGTGCGATGACGATCAGCAACGCACCGGCCCACACGGGCGGACGAAGAGACAACATCGCACGCACGGCGACATACGCCGCAACCGCGTAGAACACCCCCGCGGTGCTGACGATCTCGTCCTTCGCATACGCATACGACATCAGCGAGCTGACGGCGAGCACCGCGAAGAACGTCAACGGAACGGGTTCTCGCCAGCGCCTCGATCCGGAAGGGCCCCTGCTGAAGATGTACCAGCCAATCAGTGCGGTGGTCAGGAGCGACGAGGCAATCTGGACGATGAACACTGGTGGCAGCGCTCCGCTGTTCCACGCGGTGACAACGGTGAATCGGCCGACTTGTGGTTGCGAGAGCAGCACCGATGCTGCGGTCGTCGTGACGTTGTAGGCGTAGAGCACCAGTGGACGATTGCCGAAGCGCTCGATCTGTTCTTCCTCCGTCAGTGCGCCCGCACCGAACCCTGTGCCCCGTTCGCCGACGCCAGCGCCGTGTTTGCCCAGGTATCCGACGCGCAAGCCTGCATAGAGCACGACGACAACCGTCATGAGTACAACGCCGCGACGGGAGATGCCACGCAGACCTGCCGCATATGCCGCGACGGCAACCGGCCAGACGAGCAGGCCCGACTCGAAGGACAGTGCCGCGTTCGCGAGCAGCACGATCGCCGCGAGGTCGGTGAGCCACCCGCGAAGGGAGGCGTAGGGCCGGTCGCTTGCGACCGGCAGTGACTGCGCCAGCGCGAAGGTCGCCAGCGCGCTCACCGCGACGATCAAGTAGTGATTGACGGGGAACGACTCACGGAAGAGACCGACAAATGTGTGCATGCCGGTAAGCACGGCCAGTGCTACGGCCAGCGCGGCCACATCGGTCCACGAGCGTGCCCGGCACACCCACACGAACAGTGCAATCAGCATGACGCCGGCGAGTGCGTGATAGCCACGAAAGACGAGGTGATAGCGGCCACCGAGTGCGTCCCCGGCCTGCACAAGCAGCCGCGTGCGAACTTCCTTGAGCGGCCGCAGCATGGTCGGTGAGTTGTGCAGCCCATCAACGAACGCGGCCGTGGCCGATGGCATCGGAATGACCCGCTCGATCACTTCGAGCGAATCCGACACCTGAATCGGCACTTGGTACACGCTTCCGGCAAGCGCGACCGCTGTCAGCGCGCCAATCACCCAGGCGGCGATGCGCGGACCGGTGTAATGTCCGGCTTGAGCGGAACCGATGTGTCCGGCGTCTCCCGGATCCGTGTAGTGTCCGGCTTTAGCCGGACCTGCTTCTGGCATGGACTCGGGCATTGTCACACGCCCACCCTGCACATAAAGTTATCTTCGTGCCCTTTCGAACGATCGTTGGCCACCGCCGCCTTTTGACGCTGCTCTCGCGTGCTGTGGCCCGCGACACGTTGCCGCCCGCGCTGCTGCTCGCGGGCCCGGCCGGTGTGGGCAAACGGCGCGCGGCTTTGGCAATTGCCGAAGCGGTGAATTGCCTCAAGCCGCAGACCACCGATGAATTCGCTCGCGACGCCTGCGGCGAATGCCCGGCCTGTCGACGCATCCAACGCGGCGTGCACCCGGACGTGATCGTCATCGAGCCTGGCGATATGGGCTCGATCAAGATCGAGCAGGTGCGCGACGTCATCGATCGCGCCGACTATCGTCCGTTCGAAGGCCGTCGACGTGTGGTCGTCATCGACGAGGCAGATGCGCTGATGCCGGCCGCGCAGAACGCGTTGCTCAAGACGCTCGAAGAGCCACCATCGGCGTCGATGTTCGTGCTGGTCTCGTCGATTCCCGATGCGCTGTTGCCTACGGTGCGTTCGCGGTGCTCGCGGCTGCGCTTCGCATCGCTGTCGACGTCAGAAGTCGCCGAGGTGTTGCGGCGCGACCACGAATATACGGAGCAGGATGCCCGTGCGGTGGCCGTCGACGCCGAGGGTAGCGTCGGCCGGGCGTTGCAGGCCGAGTCGGCGGATCTCGTCGAAGCGCGCGAAGGCGCGCAGCGACTCCTTGATTACACCGCTCGCGCCGGCGATCCATCGCGACGGCTCGATGCCGCCCGCGACGTCACGGCGAAGAAGAGCACATCGGTCGGCGAACGCGATCAACTCGCCGCGTGTCTGCGCGCGCTCGGATCGCTGCTCCGTGATGTGAGCATCCTCTCGTCGAATGGGGATCGCGGTTTGATTGGCAACAGCGACCTCGAACCGCAGCTGGTCTCGCTGGCCAAGTCGTTCGACAGCTCGCGGGCGGCAAGCGCTTATGCGGCCGTGGACGAAGCGCTCGCGGCGCTCGAGCGCAACGCGAGTCCCAAGATCGTCGCTGATTGGTTAGTTTTACAACTGTGAAAAATGAAGCCGAGAATCGCGATCACTGTTGGTGATCCGGCGGGGATTGGACCGGAGATTGCGCGGAAGGCGGCAGAGGATCCGCGCGTCCGCGAGGTGTGCGAGCCCGTTCTATACGGACCCCCGGAAGAATCGAAGTTCACGCCAGGTGTGCTGTCAGGCGAGGCAGGGCAGGCGGCGTACGAAGCGATCTGCGCAGCAGTTCGCGATGCGCAGGCCGGCACGATTGCCGCCATCGCGACTGCACCGATCAACAAGCTGGCCTTTTCGAAGGCCGGTCTGCCGTGGAAGGGCCACACCGATCTGCTCGGTCATCTCACGCGCACTCGTCGATTCGCGATGATGTTCTGGTCCGAGCCGCTGAAGGTNGTGCTCGCCACCATTCACGTGCCGCTNGCGGCCGTTCCCGTGATCCTGACNCTCGACGTGATGGCCGAGACGATCGATCTGACGGCTCGTGAACTCCCGCGCTTCCTTGGTCCGTCAACGTCCGGCGAGACCCGCGTCCGTCCGCGTCTCGCCGTCGCCGGCCTCAACCCGCACGCTGGAGAAGAAGGACTGCTCGGCGCGGAGGAGCGCACTGTGATTCGCCCCGCCGTGGAGGCGGCGCGTTCGCGCGGGATTGACGTCACTGGCCCGTTGCCCGCCGACACTGTGTTTCTGCGTGCGCGAAAAGGCGAGTTCGATGCCGTGATCGCCTGCTATCACGATCAGGGATTGATTCCCGTCAAGCTGCTCGCCTTCGGTCACTCGGTCAACGTGACGCTCGGCCTGCCGATCATTCGCACGTCAGTCGATCACGGCACCGCGTTCGACATCGCCGGTAAAGGCGTCGCTGATCCGACGAGCATGATCGAGGCGACGCTGCTTGCAGGACGCCTTGCCTCCGGATCAAGATAGCGAACCGGCCTGATGAAAATACTGATCGTTGGTCAGCATGCGGGAGTGTTCCGCGATCTCGATTCGGTGATTCGCGAGCTGTGCCGGCGTGGACATCAGGTCGTGTTGCTGCATGGCGAGCCTCTGGACAATCCGACGCTGCTGGATGTCACCGGCGTCACGAGCGGAGAGCGCCCGCATCCGTCCGAAGGCTGGCCGCGACGTCTGCGCGTCGGCCGGCAGGTAATCAATCGCGGCATCTACTTGCGCAAGGAGCATCCATCGCCCGAACGGGTCGTCTCGAGCCTCGAGAAGGACATGCCCGATGATACCCGCGCGAAGTTCCGCACTCCGCTATGGCGATCGGCGATCGGCACCCGCACAGCGCTGCGCGGATGGCGATGGATCGAAGCCGCGAGTCCTGCCAGTCCAACGGTGCTGTCGCGCTTGAGGGCGATCGATCCTGATGTGATGCTGGTATCGCCAGCCGTTTCGCCGAAGGATCCGGTCGAAGCCGACTATCTGCACGCCGGCCGCACACTTGGCATCACAACGATTGGTTGCCCGAACAGTTGGGATGATCTGACGAGCAAAGGCACGACGCACGTACTTCCGGATATGTTCCTCGCGTGGAACGAAGCCCTCGCACAGGAGGCGGCCGAGATCCACGACATCCCTGCAGGCACGATTCGCATCACCGGGACGTCGCATCTCGATACGTTCTTCTCGCTCCGTCCGCGCATGACTCGCGCGGACGTGTGTGCCCGACTGGGTCGTCCCGATGCGCCGTATATCGTGTTCCTCGGCAGCCCGAGCACGATTTGGGAAGACGATTCGTTCATGGTGAAGGGCTTGTCCGACGCGCTCGCGCGTGAGTTCGGTGTCGGTGCTCCTGCGCTCATCGTCATCCCACATCAATCCGGTCAACCGGCCTCGTCACAGGAGTACTTCGACCAGCTCGCGCACGCGACTTGCGTGTTTGGTTTGAACACGCCGGCATTTCTCGATGCCGTCGTCGCCAACCGCCCGTGCCTGACGATCGTGAACGAGACGTACTGGCCGGCGCAGGGGCGCACCGGTCATTTCCGTCATCTGCTGAAGGGCAAGTTCCTCGAGGTGTGCCGCACGATGGACGATGTTGCGGGGCGCGTGCGGCGAATTATGGACGGTGCCGACGAGCGCGCGGCCGATCGTCGTGCGTTCGCGCGCTGGTTCATTCGGCCCTGCGGCCTCGACACGCCGGCCAGCGAGATCGTGGCGAGCGTCATTGAGACCGCGGCGCGGCCGAATGCGGAGGGCGCGCCGATGTCGACCGTCGCGCGCCGGCACGGCGTCCCCGGATTGAGCCTCGCCTCCGAAGGCATCCGATTGTGATTCTTCATCCCACGCGCGTTCACGGCGCGTTTCTCATCGAGTTGACAACGTTCGGCGACGATCGCGGATCGTTCACCGAGGTGTATCAGCTGCGCGAGCTGGCTGAGCGCGGCTGGACCGGCGTGTTCGTGCGCAGCGCCATTTCACACAACCACACGCGCGGGACGCTGCGCGGAATGCATTTCCAACGCGCGCCGCATTCCGAAGCGAAGCTCGTGTCGTGCATCCGTGGCGCGGTGTACGACGTGATGGCCGACGTTCGTCCGGACTCGCCGACCTTTGGCCAGTGGGAAGGTTACGAGCTGACGCCCGATAACGGCCGGGCACTCTTCCTGCCCGAGGGGGTCGCGCACGGGTATCAGGCGCTCTGCGACGAGAGCACCGTGCACTATCACCTCAGCAACTATTACGCGCCGCACCTCGCCGACGGTGTCGCCTGGAACGATCCGACACTGGCCATCCGCTGGCCGCTGCCGCCGTCCATGCTGTCGGAACAGGACAAGCAGTGGGGATTTCTGAGTCGATGACGCACACGCGAGTGCGGATCATTGGCGCCGACGCGGCCACGATTCGCCAACTGAGAGCGATCGCGCCGGCACGCGTGGACGTGGTAGACGAGCCACTCGCCGAGCCTGACTGGATCGTCGTCGCGACGGATGATCAACGGATCGACGCCATTCGATCGATCGGTCTTCCGCCGTTCCGGGTCGTCGAGGTCCCCGCCATCTCGGGTCGTCTCGATGAAGCGGACATCGACGCGCTGCGAACGGTGCTGCTCAAGATGGCGGGTATCGGCGTCTGGCGAGTCGACCCATCACCACTCGGCGTGCGAGTCGCGCGGCTGCTCGTCCGTCGTCTGGTGCGTCCCTAGGCTCCTAGTATGCGATCCTGACTGTATGCGATTGCCGGTCTTGTTCGACGGCGGATGCCCGATGTGCCGGCGCTCGGTCCGGATTGTCCGCGCACTCGACTGGAACGATCGCCTGCAGTTCGTTGACGCCACCAACGCCGAGGCACGTGCGTTCTTCGCGCCGTCGCTAACCGAAGCGCAGGTCATGGTCGAAATGTACGTCGTTGATGAGCGCCAGAGGCTGCACGGCGGGTTTGAAGGCTGGCTGCAGATCGCGCGCGTCGTGCCGCTGATGTGGGTCTTCGGTCTGCTCGGACGCCTGCCTGGAATTCGCCAGATCGGTCACGCTGTCTATCGAGTGATTGCTGCGAACCGCGTTCGGCGGGGGCGGTGTACGGACGAACTGTGTGAACCCAGTCTGGTCAGTTCCAAAGGTTCCGGCGGTTCCAAGGTTCAATAGGTCCTGTTCGATAGGCCCGGCCTCAACCACCCACGTCTTGTTGTCGCCGCTGTCCTCATCGACCGTCGCAGAAGGCGCAAGTAAGGTGATCAGATACCCAAGGCCGATTTGTTCCGAGGAACCTATTCTCTAAACGCGTTGGTCATCGGATAGCGCCGATCTCGCCCGAAGCTCTTACGCGTGATTTTCACTCCCGGCGGCGCCTGGCGGCGCTTGTATTCAGCGGAGTAGAGCAGCCGCTGCACGCGGCTGACCGTGGCGCGGTCGAAGCCTCGGGCCACGATCTGATCGACGCTGTCTTCGTTCTCGATCAGCCCGTGCAGGATCGCGTCGAGGACGTCGTACGGGGGCAGCGAATCCTGGTCGGTCTGATTCGGCCGCAACTCCGCTGTTGGTGCTTTGGTGATAGACGACTGCGGAATCACGTCCCTGGCAGTCAGCGCGCTGTCCTCGGGCACGTGCGTATTGCGCCACTTTGAGAGCGCGTAGACCTCGGTCTTGTAGATGTCCTTGAGCACCGAGTACCCGCCGCACATGTCGCCATACAGCGTGGCGTAGCCCACCGACATCTCCGACTTGTTGCCCGTCGTCACCAGCAACTCGCCGAACTTGTTCGACATGCCCATCAACAGGAGACCACGCACGCGTGCCTGCAGGTTCTCCTCGGTCACGTCGCGCTCGCGATTGCCGAAGGCCGGCGTCAGCGCGGCTTCGGCGGCATCGACGGTCTGACCAATCGCGATCGTCTCGAGCCTGATGCCAAGACGCGCCGCGGAATCCGCGGCATCGTCCATGCTCGACTGAGATGTGAAGCGAGACGGAAGTCGCACGCCGCGTACGCTCTCTGCTCCGAGTGCGTCGGCCGCCACGACTGCTGTCAACGCCGAGTCGATTCCGCCCGACAGTCCCAGCACGATGCCCTTGAACCCGTTCTTGCGAACATAATCGCGAAGGCCGAGCATCATCGCGCTGTAAATCGTGTCTAGGCGCGGCGGCTCCTCCCATGAAGCGGTGCCTGCGCAGCGGAAGCCGTTGCTGTCTTTCTCCCATGTGGTGAGGACGATCGCCTCACGGAAGAAGGGCAGACGATGGGCGAGCGTGCCGTCAGCGTTCATGACGAACGATCCGCCGTCGAACACGAGCTCGTCCTGGCCGCCAACCTGGTTCACATACGCGAGCGGAGCACGAGACTCGGACGTGCGCGCACGCGCCAGCTCGAGACGCTCCTCGAACTTATCAACTTCGAAGGGCGATCCATTCGGCACGAGCAACAGCTCGGCGCCCGCGCGTTTCAAATGCTCGCAGACCGTGGGAAACCAGACGTCCTCGCAAATCGGCAGACCGAGACGGACACCGCGAAACGGGATCGGCGCCGGCAGCGGACCTGGTTTGAACACGCGCTTCTCGTCGAAGACGCCGTAGTTGGGCAGTTCGTATTTGAAACGAAACTCGGAGCGGCCATCGGCCACGAGCGCGGCGGCATTGTGCAGACAGCCATCGGCTCGCCACGGTAGCGTGACCACAAGCGCCGGTCCTCCGGACGCGGACTCCCGCTCGAGTTCGCGCAGCGCAGACGCGGCTGCGTCAACGAGCGCCGGACGAAGGACGAGATCCTCTGGCGGATACCCGACTAGCACCAGCTCCGAAAAGACGACGAGATCGGCGCCGAGTTCAGCGGCGCGATCTCGCGCACGCCGCACGCGCGCGAGATTGCCGGCGACGTCGCCCACCCGGGGATTCAGTTGCGCGATCGCGATGGAGAGACCCAACCCTTGTAGTATAAAACCTTGATGATCCATGGATAGTCTGGTCGCCGAAGGGCTGGGGAAGTGCTACATCCTGAGCCGTGAGGAAGGCAAGTCGCGCCCGTTCTGGCGACGATGGCGGGCTCCTCGCGGCGAATCCGAATCGACGGCGAAGACCCGCGACTTCTGGGCACTGCGCGACGTGAGCTTTCGCGTCGAGCCGGGCACGATTCTCGGTGTGATCGGTCCTAATGGGGCCGGCAAGACGACGCTGCTCAAGGTGCTGGCGCGGGTGATCACACCGACGACCGGCCGTGTCGTGGGCGTCGGCCGCGTGGTGTCGTTGCTGGAGCTCGGCGCGGGCTTCGATCCCGATCTGCCTGCGCAGGACAACATCCTGATGAACGCGGCGATCCTCGGCATTCCACGAGCCGAAGCGCAGCGCCGCATCAAGGAGATTCTCGAGTTCGCCGAGGTCGAGCAATTCACCGCGAGCCCGCTGCGTCATTTCTCGAGCGGCATGTATCTGCGGCTGGCGTTCTCGGTCGCGATCCACATGAACCCGCAGATCCTGCTCGCCGACGAAATTCTCGCTGTCGGCGATCAGGCGTTTCAGGAGCGCTGCCTGACGAAAGTGGCAGAACTCGGACGCGACGGCCTCACTGTGCTCTTCGTCTCGCACGACATGGATGCGATCATGCGCATCTGCAACCGCGTCATGTGGCTGCATCAGGGTGCCATCCGCAAGCTCGGTGATCCCGAGGAAGTCGTCGACGAATACCAGAACGCCATCTGGAGCCAGGCCGATATCGCGCAGTCGGAACGGGGGCGGCGATCCAATCGCTTCGCGGAGGTGCTCTCGGTGCGTCTGGTCTCCTCGACCGGCAAGGACATCGGTGGTGCGCCGGTCTCGGAAGACGTCTTCATCAAGACCAGGTTTCGTACGACCAAGCCGGGCCTGACCGTGAAGAGCGCACTCGACCTGAGCACGAAGGGCACGCTGATTTTCAGGACGACGGACTCCGAGGCGCGGCCGCTGCCGCAGGCGGGCATTTACGAAGTGCTGGTCAAGATTCCGCGCGATCTGTTGGCCGAACTCCCCTATGTTGCAACTGTTGGCTGTATCTTCAAGCGCGAAAACGAGACCAAGGAATATCCCCTGCTGATGTACAACGCGCTCTCGTTCCTCGTCTACGGCACCGAGACGCCGGACGCGCCCGCCTCGGGCCGTCTCGATCGCGTCGGATACATTGCCCCGCGTCTCGAGTGGACGGTCCGGCAGGAAGCCTATGCTGCTGGCGCTTAGACGCTGGTTGGGACTGGGCACGGCGGTCGTGGCGGAGTCTGCCACCGCACTCGATCAGAAACCGCAGAAGTGGGTGATCGAGCCCGCGCGCGTCGGCCTCATCGCGCGTGCGGAGGAGTTGTGGCGTTATCGGCGCATCCTGTGGTTCTTCGCGTCGCGCCGAATCAAAGAACGCTACGAGGACATGACGCTGGGCAAGTTCTGGCTCTTTGCCCAGCCGCTGGCGCCGATCCTGATCAGCACGGCCATCTTCGGCAAAATGCTGCAGGTGCCGTCTGACGGCGTGCCGTACTTCCTGTTCTTCCTCGCCGGGAATTCCTGCTGGCGCATCTTCGAGCGGGGCGTGATGCGCGTGACGCGGAGTCTGGACCAGAACCGCGGGCTCATCAAGAAGGTGTACTTTCCGCGACTGATTGCGCCGATCTCGGCGGTCGCTCCGTCGGTGACCGAGTTCGGCGTCTTGTTCACGTTGCTGGTCGTGACCTGCATCTACTACTTCGTGAAGGACGGTGTGTTCTATCTGCGGCTGGGGCCGCAGATGCTGGTCGGCCTGTTCGCGATCGTCATGGCGGCGTTTCTCGCCATCTCCGTGGGATTGTGGACCACGGTGATGCA
>Ga0065712_10068241_pt1 | contig 12513 bp, 10 predicted proteins | sample MisRhiReplicate1_FD_59099 | JGI IMG/M metagenome (GOLD analysis project Ga0065712, IMG submission 59099) | Miscanthus rhizosphere microbial communities from Kellogg Biological Station, MSU, sample Rhizosphere Soil Replicate 1: eDNA_1 v3... | ecosystem: Host-associated > Plants > Roots >...
GGACGCCGCCAGCAGCAATCTGTGGCTCACCCTTGGGTCGGCTGTGGCGTCTCTGCTGATTGTCTTCGCGCTGGTCTGGATGGTCGTGCGCAACATCAACTTCGCTGTTGGCGAGGTCAATCGAACCCTGTTGTCCCTGTCGCGCCGTGACCTGACTGCACGGGTCAATTATGAAGGTCGTGACGAGTTCGGGCAGATTGCGCAGAACCTCAATGTCATGAGCAGCGAGATCAGGGACATCGTGGAAGAAATCGGCAACGCCACGGCGCAAGTGGCGACGGCCGCGGAGCAATGTTCGGCAGTGACCCTGCAGACCAGCAAGAGCGTCGAGCAGCAGCGCCAGGGCACCGAACAGGTCGCGACTGCCATCAACGAGATGAGTGCGACCGTCAAGGACGTGGCCCGCAGCACGACAGATGCGTCGCTGGCCTCGCAGCAGGTCAATCGGAGTACCAGTGATGGGCGCACGGAAATCGACAACACCATCGAGCTGATTCAGCAGCTTTCCGGTCAGGCCGAGCAGACATCCGGGATCATTGCCGAACTCAAGCACGAAAGCGATGCGATTTCCTCGGTGCTCGAAGTGATTCGCGGGATCGCCGAACAGACCAATCTGCTGGCGCTGAACGCTGCCATCGAAGCCGCCAGGGCAGGTGATCATGGTCGCGGGTTTGCAGTGGTCGCGTCCGAGGTGCGCACCCTGGCGCAAAAGACTCAGGAATCGACCGGCAATATCCAGCAGATGATCAGCAACCTGCAGTCCGGTTCGGACCGGGCCACGGTTTCCATGCAGCAGACCCTGGACAAGGCCCAGTCCGGAGCACGCAATATCGTGCGCGCGGGCACGTTGCTCTCAGAAATCGCGAAAGGCGTTGCCAATATCAACGACCGCAACATCCAGATTGCGACCGCCGCAGAAGAGCAGACGTCGGTTGCCGAGGACATCAACCGCAATGTCACCCACATCAATGATCTGGTGATTCAGGTGAGTGCGGGTGCCGAGCAGACGGCGATGACCAGTCTGGAGCTTGCACGGCTCGCCGAGCATCAGCAGCAACTGGTCAGCCGTTTCAAGGTAGCGTGAGAGGGTGTTCTCGAGACAGGAAACGTAGCGCTGTCGCGCAGCAAACTCCGGGCTGTGGGGGCGGCTTGCCGGCGATGGCGTCAATTCAGTCACTGAAAAGTGCTCTGGATAAATGCATCGCTGGCCAGCCGCTTCACGCACCAGGTGTTTCGTCAGCAGACAAACATATAGCTTGATGGAGCGTCAGCGCGGAGCGCGCTGGCGTGCGGTCTTCATCAGGTCTTCAGGCGTGATATGGCCGACGACTGCCTTGGCCGCGGCGCTGCCCGGCAGTGGCAGGTCCAGAATGTGGCCTTTCATCTTGCCCACCACGTGCATCTCACAGGGTTTGCAGTCGAACTTCAGGGTCAGCACTTCGTCCCCATGAATCAGCTGCATCGGTGCGACCTTGGTGCGCACGCCGGTTACGCCCTTGGCCTGTTTCGGGCACAGGTTGAACGAGAAACGCAGGCAGTGCTTGGTGATCATGACCGGCACTTCGCCGGTCTCTTCGTGCGCTTCATAAGCCGCATCGATCAGTTGCACACCATGACGGTGGTAGAAATCACGCGCTTTCTGGTTGTACACGTTGGCCAGGAACGACAGGTGCGACTCAGGATAAACCGGAGGCGGCGTGGTTTCAGCCTTGCGTCCGCCCTGCGGATGCGCCTTGATGCGGGCTTCGGTCAGCGCTTCGATGGTGTCGCGGCGCAGGGTCTTGAGCTGGGAGTTGGGCACGAAGAACGCTTGGGGTGCGTCCAGCTTGATGTCTTGAGCGTGGTAAATCGTGGTGCCCAGTTGGGACAGCAGGTCGCGCAACTGATCCAGCGCCTGTTCCGGCTTGTTCGCCGCGCCAAACGGGCCGTCCAGATGCGTTGTGACACTGACGCCTTCTTCGCTGATCGCGGTCAGGTTCAGGCGCTCTTCACGCAGTTCAACCTGCCATTGAATGCCGATCCGGCGTTCGGCCGAGGTCTTCAACAAGGCCTGCTGCCAGTTGTGGTCCAGGTTACGGCTCAGCGGGTGATTCGGACGCAGGCGGGAGAGGGCAGTCGGCATCTCGTTAGGCTCGACGCGATAGCGCCAGCGTTTTTCACCGTCTTCCTCGAATTCGCCTTTGAGCTCCGCGACGTTGGCGCGGAAACCCACCACTTCACGCTTGATCAGCACGTTCAGCCCGTCGCCGTTGGACAGCGGCTCGTGGGTGACGGCGATCAGGTCGCGCTTGCCCAGTTTCTCCACGTTGCCGACCAGCAGGCCGGTGAAGGTCGGCGTATCGAACGCGCCGATGTCGATCTTTCGGTCGCTGACAAAGTAATCGGTGCTGCCACGGTTGAAGGTCTTTTCCGGGTCCGGCACGAAGAAGTGCGCAGTACGGCCACTGGAGGCGCGCGCCAGATCCGGGCGGTCTTCCAGAATATCGTCCAGACGCTGGCGGTAATACGCGGTGATGTTCTTGACGTAGCCCGCATCCTTGTAGCGTCCTTCGATCTTGAACGAGCGCACACCGGCTTCGACCAGGGCACGCAGGTTGGCGCTCTGGTTGTTGTCTTTCATCGACAGCAAGTGTTTTTCGAAGGCCACGACGCGACCCTGATCATCCTTCAGGGTGTACGGCAGGCGGCAGGCCTGGGAGCAGTCGCCACGGTTGGCGCTGCGGCCGTTCTGCGCGTGGGAGATGTTGCACTGCCCGGAGAACGCCACGCACAGCGCGCCGTGAATGAAGAATTCGATGGCTGCGTCGGTTTCGTCGGCGATCTCGCGTATTTCCTGCAGGTTCAGCTCACGTGCCAGTACCAGCTGAGAGAAACCGGCCTGATCGAGAAACTTCGCGCGGCCCAGCGTGCGGATGTCGGTCTGGGTGCTGGCATGCAGCTCGACGGGCGGAATGTCCATGTCCAGGACGCCGAGGTCCTGCACGATCAATGCGTCCACGCCCGCGTCGTAGAGCTGGTGGATCAGCTTGCGGGCCGGTTCCAGCTCATCGTCATGCAGGATGGTGTTGATCGTGGTGAAGATGCGCGCGTGGTAGCGATGGGCGAACTTGACCAGTTCGGCGATATCGCTGACCTCGTTGCAGGCGTTGTGTCGTGCGCCGAAGCTTGGTCCGCCAATGTACACCGCGTCGGCCCCATGCAGGATGGCTTCACGGGCGATGCTTGTGTCCCGTGCGGGGCTGAGCAATTCCAGATGGTGTTTGGGTAGGGACATGGCTACGGCATCCGACGGCGGGCAAAGCGCGCATTGTAGTGCCATGGGCCGCGCTGCGCACCTGCGCTGATCGCGACGGCGGCATTTACTGACTGTCGGTGGGGTGGAGGCGGTTGTTTCAGGGCGATCGCAGACGCAGAATCCGCGAGCCATCGAACGGGTCGGTCAGCCAGCGGCCCACCACCCCGAAGGTCTCCAGCAGCCGCGCGGGAGTCAGCACGTCTGCGGGTGCGCCCAGCGCGACCATGCGGCCCTTTTCCATGACTGCCACCCGATCGCAGTCCAGCGCCTGATTCAGGTCATGCAGGGCGATGACTGTAGTCACCGGCAACGCCTTGACCAGACCGAGAATGGTCAACTGATGCTGGATATCCAGATGATTGGTCGGCTCGTCCAGTAACAGGATGCCTGGCCTCTGTGCCAGCGCCCGTGCGATATGCACCCGCTGCCGCTCGCCGCCGGACAGGGTATGCCAGGCGCGCTTGATGAAAGGCAGCATGTCCACGTCCACCAGCGCCTGCCGAACGATACGGTCGTCGTTGTCACTCCAGGGTGCCAGCGCCGACAGCCACGGCGTGCGGCCCAGTTCAACGGCATCCAGCACCGTAATCGCGTCGCTGGTTTCTGCCTGTTGCTCGACCACCGCCAGCGCGCGGGCAATATCGCGCCGGGTCAGGCTCGACAGAGGCCGTTCGCCGATCGTTACCTGACCGCTGGACGGCTTGTGGATGCCGGACAACAGCTTGAGCAGAGTCGATTTGCCCGAGCCATTCGGCCCCACGATGCCCAGCGTTTCGCCTTGCGCGATGCTCAGGTCCACGTCGCGCAGCAGTGTCGCGCCACGGACCGAATAGCCAAGCCCCTTGCAACCGAGCGCTGGGGTGCCGATATCGGGAGTGAAGGCGTTCATCGTGTCCTGTTCCCCTGAATGAGGATCAGCGCAAACACCGGTGCGCCGATCAGGGCAGTGATCACCCCGATGGGCAGCGCCTGGCCCTTGATCAGCGTGCGGGAAAGAATGTCCGCAGCGATCAGGAACAGCGCGCCGCTCAAGGCGCTCAGTGGCACCAGCCGGGCATGGCGCACGCCGGTGAGCATGCGTACAGCGTGGGGGATTACCAGACCGACAAAACCGATGGACCCCACAATCGAGACCATCACAGCCGTGACCAGTGCCGCAGTGGCGATCAACACGATCTGCACCCGCCGTACGGCGATGCCCAGAGACGCGGCGGAGTCACTGCCGAAGGTGAAGGCATCCAGTGCGCGCCGATGCCAGAGGCACACCAACAGGCCGAACAGCGCTGCCGGAACAGCCATCCACACCGAAGGCCAGCGTACGCCACTCAGATTTCCCAGTAGCCAGAACATGATGCCGCGCGCCTGTTCGGAGCTGGCCGACTTGGTGATCAGGAACGAGGTCAGCGCGTTGAACAGTTGCGAACCGGCAATGCCCGCCAGAATGATCTGCGCGGCGGCCGTGTTGCCTCGCGATGAGTGGGCGAGCAGCGCGACCAGAAAGAACGCCACCAGCGCACCGACAAAAGCGCCTGCCGACATGGAAATGACCCCGGCACCGAAACCCAGAATCGCCACCATGACTGCGCCGGTCGAGGCGCCTGCTGAGATGCCCAGCAGATAAGGATCGGCCAGCGGGTTGCGCAACAGCGACTGCAGCACCACGCCGCAAATGGCCAGCCCGGAACCGCAGGCAGCGGCGACGATGGCGCGGGTCAGCCGGTAGTTCCAGACGATGCCTTCATCGATGGGGTCCAGCGCGTAGCCCGCCGCCCACAGTTTATTGGCCAGCACCTGGAACACCACCTGCAGGCTGATCGAGGTCTCGCCAATGGCAGCGCCGACGATGATCGCCAGCACCAGCACTGCCGAGACCCAGATCAAGTGGCCGAGCGCGACGGGCAGTCTCATGGAGTGGCGTTGAAACGGTTGGCGGCGGCGGACAGCTCTTCGATGCCGGCGAACAGGCGCAGGCTGGCCTGCATGCCTTCGGCATCAATGATCACGATGCGGTCGTGCTTCACAGCGTCCATGTTGCGGGTTACCGGGTCAGATTTGAGGAATTCGATTTTCCTGTGGTAATCGTCGGCCGGGAAGCGACGACGGTCCATGCGGGCGATCACGAGGATGCTCGGGTTGGCCTTGGCGATGGTTTCCCAGCCAACGGTGGGCCATTCTTCATCGGACTGGACGATGTTGCGCATACCCAGATTATTGAGCATGAAGTCCGGTATACCCTTGCGGCCCGCGACGAAAGGATCGGCTTTCAGGTCTGAGCTTGAGAACCAGAACACTGCTGATACGTCTTTGTCGTGGTTCTGTTTGACGTTGGCCACTGCAGCGCTCAGGCGGGCCTTGAGATCGGCGACCAGTTTGTCGCCGCGATCCTGCACGTCAAAGATTTGCGCCAGTTGCTCGATGCTCTTGTAGATGGTCTCGATGCGAAATGCCTCAAGGCGCGTGCCGTCGGCGCCGACCAGATTGTCCTTGCCTTCGCAGTCGGACGGCATGAGGTAGGTCGGGATTTTCAGTTCGTGGAACTGCTCCCGCGTGCCGACTGCGCCTTGCTTGCCGACCATCCATTCCAGCTGCACGGCAACCAGTTCGGGACGTTTGCCGATCACGGCCTCAAAACTGGGTTCGTTGTTGGCCAGGCGCTCGACCTTGTCGTTCTGCTCTTTGAAGCGCGGCAATACATCGTTGAACCACAGGGAGGTGCCGACCAGTCTGTCGCCCAGGCCAAGCTCGTAAAGCATCTCCGTGCCCGACTGGCCGATCGTCACGGCCTTGGTGGGCGCATGCTCGAACGTCAGCGAGTAGCCGCAGTTTTCGATGGTCAGCGGATAGTGGGTCGGTGCGGCGAACGCAAGGCTTGAAAGGGTCAGGCTGGCAGCGAGTGCGGCAAGGCGTGGCAGTGACATGGAATGCGACCTCGATTCGAACGTGTGTCAGGGCGCACGCACAACAGGAAAACACATCCCTGCCTGCCGGGAAACGGCAGCACTCGGCGCATTAAGGCCGGGCGCAAGGATGTCCTTCCCGGACACCCCGCCGGTTAGTGATTGATTCAGGTCGGCAGGTCTCCTGACTGGCACGTCATCGCCTGACTCCGGCCTTCCCGGGGATCACCCAGTGGCAGTGGTGGAGCTGGCTCTATGCCTACAGTTGCGGGGGCAGTTTCGTTTCGGCTCGTGGCGCGAGGCGGGCGAATTCCCTGTTAGTTCCTCTCGGAAACCGACGGGCGGCATGGTAAACGATAAGGGATGGGCTCGCTATGGCTTTGCACGCAGGCGTTGCAGGCTGTTGATCAGGTGCAGACGCATGGCTGCTCGGGCGGCGTCGCGATCCTGATGGGCCAGAGCGTCGAAGATCTGTTCCTGCTCGCGCTGCTGAATATGAGGATCGTCTTCCATTTGCAATGACGTGATATTGCCGAAACCACTGCGCGCGCGCGGCAGAATGCTGCTGCCCAGCTGGTTCATCACATCGGTAAAGAAACTGTTGGCGGTGCACAGGGAAATGCGGCGATGGAATTCGTAATCGGCCTGCAGGGTGTCCTGGCCGGTCCGGACGCAACGGTGCAATTCGTCGAGCGCCTGACGAATGGCGCTCAATTGTTCGGGCGTGCGACGTTGTGCAGCCAGCGCGGCGGCTTCGGGCTCCAGACTCAATCGCAGTTCAATGATTGCCACGGCGTCGCCCGGTGTGCCGATGGACAACTCGTCCGACTGATCGGCCCTGGCCTCGGAGGCGTCGACCACGAAGGTGCCGATCCCATGCCGGGTCTCGACCAGTCCCTCGGCCTGCAGGCGTGACATGGCTTCACGGACAACGGTACGACTGACCCCGGTTTCACGAATGATCACCTGCTCGGTGGGCAGTTTTTCGCCGCTCTGGATCTCGCCTTCGCGAATTTTGCGGGCGAATTCGGCGACCAATTGCTGGGTCAGGCTGGAACGGCGGCCTTTCGGGGATTCGGTAGGTTCCATGGCGGGTGATCAGGTCCGTGTCGGGGCGCTGAGTATAACCTCACTCAGGGCGTGTTTTGTGCGGGGATCGCAGCCTATACTCGGGTATTCGATAGACATGAGGCTGCAATGTCGGACAACGCGCTTTCCTCGCAAAAGAATCACCGCCGCCTGGCTGAAACCCTGGTCGACCGCTTTGCCCAGCGCATGCGTGACGGAGTGCTTCAGCGTGGCGAGAAGCTGCCTTCCGAGCTCAACATCATGGAGGCCGAGGGCGTCAGCCGCACGGTGGTGCGCGATGCGTTGTCGCGGATGCAGGCGGCGGGGCTGGTGGAAACGCGTCATGGGGTAGGGACCTTCGTGCTCGATATGCCGCCGCCGGAAGGGTTTTCCGTCGGGCCTGCCACTATTGTCACGGTGGCGGATGTACTGAACCTGCTGGAGTTTCGTCTGAGTCTTGAAGTCGAAGCGGCAGGTCTGGCGGCACAACGACGCAGTCCTGAAGCATTGCTGGAGCTCAAGCGGGCCTTCGACGCGCTGCTGGAAGGGCCGCAGAAGTCCGGAACGACCATCAACGCCGACTTTCAGTTTCACCTCAAGATTGCCAAGGCGTCCGGCAATGCCTACCTGATCGATATCATGAAACACCTCGGCACCAAGCTGATTCCCCGCACCCGGATGAACTCGGCCTACACCGGCCAGAGCGACCGGAACGCCTACCTGGCCGGCATCAATGCCGAACACCGGCAGATCTACAACGCCATCGCCGAAGGCAACGTCGACGCCGCCCGCTCGGCCATGTACCTGCACCTCAACGGCAGCCGCATGCGCCTGCGCAGGACGCAGGCCCTGTACAGCGACTGACATCGAAGGGACGCAGAGCGTCCCGGGCTGCATGCCGACGCGGAGCATCGGCACGATCAACTTTGTCAGCCTCACCTGATCGTTCCTCACGCTCCAGCGTGGGAATGCCTCTTCGGACGCTCCGCGTCCCGGCGACCTGCGGCAGTGCTCGGCCAGCCCTCAAAGAAAGTTGTACTGCACACCCACCCGCAATCTCAGCTGGCGCTTATCGTCCTCGGAGTTGACCTTGATGTCGCCGACTTCGAAAAACGGCACCCAGTTCTTGTCCCATTTGTATTTGAAGGCTGCGTTCTGTTCATAGTCCGTCTTGTCGTTGTCGTAGCGGATGTAGTCGGCGTCGAAGTAGGTGAACTGATACTCGTAGGACCAAGGGCCTTTGGTGGCGTAGTTGACCCAGACGTCGTAGCGGTTGACGGACTGATCGTTCATTTCATTGTCCGGCATGTCGCGGTTGACCCTGTCGCGGTCCAGCTTGATTGAGTCGTAGCGGTAGCGACCGGATAGCGTCAATTGATCGGTAACCTTGTAACCGAGTTTGAGCCCCATCTTGTAGGCGGTGGATTTTTCGATGCTTTCCAGCGCAAGGGAAGGGGTCAGCAGCCATTTGTCATTGAGCTTGTGCTGATAACTGACCGTCAGTTCGTGGCCGTTGCCGACGGTGTTGTCGAACGCAACGTCCTGGCGATCACCCGCCGTTTTGTACTTCAGTTCACCTTCAAAGCCCCAGCCGCTGTCCAGCCGCGTGCCGAACTTGACGCGGTCGGCATGCATGCGGGTGCTTTCTGCGTATTGGTGGCGATAGTTGATGTAGGCGCTGTCGGCATGGGTCCATGCGCTTGGGAACAGGGCGGCCAGGGAGAGCAAAGCGATTGATTTTTTCATTTTTTTATTCTTGTTCGAGTGAGAAAAAAGGTGTTTGAGGCAAATCGCAGGCAGCCGGACCCGATGGCCGATTCGGCCAGGGATCACGCTGTCAGCAGGGTTCGGTGATGTGCAGGAGACCTGCAGCGGTCATCCGCTCGGGCGTACGTCCATGTCGCGACTGGCCTGGATCAGCAGTCGTGAGTAGTCGTGCTGCGCCTGATCGTTGCTCAACTGGCTGCTGTCGAGCGTCTCCACGACCTGACCCAGTTGCATGACGGCAACCCGGTCGCACAGGTGCGCAACCACGCCCAGATCGTGCGTCACCATCAGGTAGGTCAGGCCCTGCTGCTGACGAAGGTCCGCCAGCAGGTTGAGGATTTCAGCCTGCACCGAGACGTCGAGCGCCGAGGTGGGTTCGTCCAGCAGCAACACGCGCGGCTCCAGAATCAGCGCTCTGGCAATCGCGACTCGCTGACGCTGGCCACCGGACAGTTGATGCGGATAACGAAAGCGGAAACTCTCGTTGAGGCCGACGCGGTTCAGCACGTCGCAGACGCGTCGGTCACGCTGATCGATCTTGTGGATGCTCAGCGGTTCCTTGAGGGCCGCGTCAATGGTGTGACGCGGGTGTAACGAGGCGTAGGGATCCTGGAACACCATCTGCACGGTGCGGTAGTGGCTGGCGTCGAGCTTGCGACCGACCTGCTGACCCGCGACGCTCAAGGCTCCGGTCCAGTGGTGATACTGCCCGGCCAGACAGCGCAATACAGTCGTCTTGCCCGACCCCGACTCGCCGACCAGTCCGAACGACTGGCCCTGCTCGACCTGCAGGTTGACGTCGCGCAGCACCTGATTCAAAGCAGTGCCCGTGCCGAAGCTCAGGTTCAGTGAATTGACTTCAATCATTGCCATGGGAGCGTTCTCAGTGAGTGAGCCAGAGGGGATCGCGCTGCAATACCGGCAGGCTGGCGCGCGGACGATCAAGGCTGGGCAGTGCGGCCAGCAGGCCCTGTGTGTAGGGATGGCAGGCCTGATCCAGCTCATCGGCCTTGAGCGACTCCACAACGCGTCCGGCATACATCACCAGCACGCGGTCACAGAAATGCCGCACCATGTTCAGGTCGTGACTGATGAAGATCAGCCCCAGATCCCGCTCACTGACCAGCTCTTCGAGCACATTCAAGACCTGGCGGCGTACCGACACGTCCAGTGCCGAGGTCGGTTCGTCGGCGATGATCACCTGTGGATCGGTGATGACCATCATCGCGATCATGATCCGTTGTCCCATACCGCCCGACACCTCGTGCGGGTACAGCTCATAGACCCGCGCCGGTTCGCGGATGTGCACCTTGGCGAGCATGTCCAGGGTGCGTTCGCGGGCTTCCTTGCGCGTTACCCGGTGGTGGGCCAGATAGGCCTCGGCAATCTGCTCGCCGACCTTGATCACCGGATTGAGCGAATATTTGGGGTCCTGCATGATCATCGACATGCGTCGTCCGCGAATGCCCTGGATCTGCTTTTCACTGCATTCGAGCAGATTGACGTCACCGAAGCGCAGGGTTTTGGCCGTGATCCGTGCGCTGGCCGGGTGCAGGCGCAACAGGCTGCGCCCGACGGTGGATTTGCCCGAACCGGACTCGCCGACAATCGCCAGCTTTTCCCGGCCCAGCGTGAACGACACGTCGCGAACCGCCGCCGTGGTCTTGCCGGCATTGTGGAACTCGACCCGCAAATCTTCTACCGCAAGCTTTATCTGAGACATGGTTATCGTCCTTGTTATTGTCATTCGCTGCGTGGATCGAGTACGTCGCGCAGGCCGTCGCCGAGCAGGTTGAACGCCAGGCTGACCAGCATGATGGTCGCGCCGGGCGCTGCCACCAGCCACCAGCTTTCCAGCATGTAGCGGCGGCCGCTGGAGATCATTGCGCCCCATTCCGGCAGCGGCGCCTGAGCGCCCAGTCCGAGAAAGCCCAGTGCAGCGGCGGTGAGGATGATGCTGGCCATGTTCATGGTCAGGCGGATGATCACCGAGGACAGACACATCGGAATGATGTGACGGCCGATGACCCGTACCGACGAGGCGCCTTGCAGCTTCACAGCGACCACGAAATCGGCGTTGCGCAGCGACAGGGTTTCGGCCCGCGCCAGACGTGCGATGGGCGGCCAGGCGGTGAGAGCGATGGCAATCACCGCATGTTCCAGACCCGGCCCCAGTGCCGCGATGAAGGCCAGCGCCAGCACCAGGCTCGGGAACGAGATGAAGATGTCGGTGATGCGCATGAACAGGCTGTCGACCCAGCCGCCGAAATAACCCGACACCGTGCCGATCAGCAGGCCGATGGGGCCGACGATCACGGTCACCAGCATCACGATGTACAGCGTGATGCGCGAGCCGTACACCAGACGGCTGAACACATCACGGCCGTACTCATCGGTACCGAACCAGTTCTGCGCGCCAGGGCTGCGCAGTGCGGCGGACAGATCCTGGGCGAGCGGATCGTGGGTCGCGATCCAGGGGGCGAACAGGGCGACGATCATCAGCGTGCTGATCACGATCAGTCCCGCCAGGGTCATCGGGTTGCGCAGCAGGAAGCGCATCAGTTTTGCGCTGCTGGTGGCGAAGGCCGCAAGGCTTGAAGTCGGGGCCTGAAACGTCGATTTGGCGCTGCTTGTCATGGAAGTCGTCATCAGCGGGTTCTCGGGTCGAAGACTTTGTAGAGGGCGTCACTGATCTGGTTCAGGACCACGAAGATCAGGCCGATCAACAACACGCAGGCCATCACTGCATTCATGTCGCCCAGCAACAGGCTGCTGGTCAGGTACTGGCCGAAGCCGGGCCAGGCGAAGACGGTTTCGATCAGCACCGCACCTTCCAGCAGGCCGCCGTAGGCGAGGGCGACGATGGTCAGCAACTGCACACGAATGTTGCGGAACGCGTGGCCCCAGACGATGCGTCGTTGCGACAGGCCTTTTACCCGGGCGGTGATGATGTATTCCTGCGATAGCTGTTCCAGCATGAAGCTGCGGGTCATGCGGCTGATGTAGGCCACCGAGTTGAAGCTCAGAATCACCGCAGGCAGCAGGATGTGGCGCAGCGCACTGCGAAACGCCTCCCAATCGCCGGACAGTGCGGTGTCGATCAGCAACAGGCCGGTGCGGGTTTCGATCAGGCCGTCGTAGGCCAGGCCGATGCGTCCGACGCCGCCGGCCCATCCCAGCCAGGCATAGAACACCAGAAAGGCCATCATGCCGAGCCAGAAGATCGGTGTTGAGTAACCGAACAGGGTAATGACCCGCGCGACGTGATCTCCGGCGCGGCCCTGATGCGTCGCAGCGTAAACACCCAGTGGCAGGCCGATCAGCACGCCGAACAGGATGGCCAGGGTGGCCAGTTCCAGCGTGGCCGGGAACACCCTGGCGATGTCTTCGATCACCGGATGGCCGGTCAGCAGCGCCTTGCCCAGATCACCGTGCAACAGGTCCTTGAGGTACATGACGAACTGGGTGGTCAGTGGCTTGTCCAGC
>Ga0065712_10068242_pt1 | contig 12499 bp, 16 predicted proteins | sample MisRhiReplicate1_FD_59099 | JGI IMG/M metagenome (GOLD analysis project Ga0065712, IMG submission 59099) | Miscanthus rhizosphere microbial communities from Kellogg Biological Station, MSU, sample Rhizosphere Soil Replicate 1: eDNA_1 v3... | ecosystem: Host-associated > Plants > Roots >...
TCATTGCGGATTTTCGAGACGGTCATCGTTCCCACGCCGTTCAACCAAAAGACCGGGTGGGGGCTTCCCCGGCCATGTGGTTAATCGGTAGGTTCCCACAGAGCGCAGCGCCAACCTAGACCGCTGATGTGTAGGTACTCATTGACGTAATTGAACGTTACAGTTTCGGCGGGTATTGAATACGAACCGCCGCAGCAACCTGTGAGGATTATGATGCCCTCACGCACAGATACACGTCCGTTAAACGCGATATTCATTCCCGGCTCAGGGAACACAATCATGCACGCGATCTTGCGTTTCTTCTGTTCCCACTTGCGCGCATGGGCCAATGCTTCTGAGGGTGTTAAGTCCATAGTTCAAGAAGCTGCAAAATGTCTGCTTTCCGTTCGGGCGACAAGTCTCTGAATCGCGCGAGTAGTCTCACTTCGGCGGCATCTTCGTCGCCCTGTATAAGTCCCACCGAGCGCGCGAGCAATTCATCCGCTGGAACATTCAGACCATCGGCTAACGCCTTGAGTCTGTCTGTCGTGACTCTGAGCTTTGGATTGTTCTCAATACGGTTGATGTAACTGCCTGCTATTCGGCGCTGCCCTTTGCGAACGCTTCGCTTCGATACATCCGCACATGACAGATCCTTCTCTGTGCGGATGCGGCGAATGAAATCACCGGGGCTTTCGCGGCCCATCAGTACCTTATCCCCAGACTTTCAATAAGATCCTCTTGCGCTTTTGTGGGCCTCCCTTCGATGAAAGTGCGATACAGGTCATATGTGGCCTTGTAAAACTCGGTGAACGGAAAGAGAAGTTCGGCGGCTTCGTCCAGCGCCGATATTGCCAGCGACGGGTTTGGCGGCTTGGCTTTCAGATACCGCTTAACTTCCATCAGGCGACGGGCCAAGTCAAAGGCGGCTTCTGCGTCTGTCGCGTAGGGCTTAAATGCGATCTCCCACGCTTCTGTCTCAATAGGTGGATTGTCCGTGCTAGGATTGTCTTGCATGGTCGATTCCTTTCTTCTTAACCGGGATAGGATTCGGCTGTGTAAGGGTTGGTGAGTGTTGACGCACTTGCCAACCCGCTCGTTTTTGTGCGAGCAACTATAGGCGCAAGATCCTCGCTTGTCAACGAATCTATGGTAAGCGCACCATAGAATTCCAGAATGTTATAATTTTGGGCCATGAAGGTTATCAGCACGACAGAGGCAGCTAAGCGCTTAGGTGTGACAGCGAACCGTGTGCGGGCGCTAATCGATGCGAAGCGGTTGAAGGCTACGAAATTCGGAAACGTGTGGATGATCGACCCGAAAGACCTTGAAGCTGTGAAGACTCGGAAGCCGGGCCGACCGCGCAAGGCGCGCAAGAGCGCGAAACGCTAATGGCACAGATACGCTACCTAAAGAATGCGTGGGCCAAGAAAGACGAAGACGGGGATTATTGGCTTTATATTCAGAGTAGCGAAGGTCAAGCAATGTTCTGCCTGTCAGACTGCATCGATCTGGACGCAGAAGAAAACGCGGAGATTCGCCGCGCGCTAGATGCATGGCTCGCTGAGCAGGATCGCACTAGCGGAAAATCTTAATAACTAATTGAGAACTCTTTGAGGATTATTAGATTGCTATGGTCTAACGTGCGTTTTATTGCTGCGGCCTCACAGGTCGAGGGGCGGGAGAAGGTCGATACGGGAGAGGTGGCCGTTCGGCCTTTTTTACGGGAACATCGGCGTTCCCGCCGCCTAGGTAGGGAATACGAATTACCCCAAACAGCACCAGCCCGCAGAATGTGAACAATACCCCGCCAACACGAAGTCGTGCCCGCGGACTCGGCGTGTCAGCTAGTTCTGATGCGGGGAATGCGTCGTCAGGCAGCAGCCAGCTTCCGAGTAGCATTGCCACCCCGATCAAAAGACAAAACATTTTGAAATGGAGGATTATCCAAATCATGTGCGAGGTTTATATCACCATCCTTAGGTGAGTAACTGTGTTTTATTACCACTGAAAGGCCGATCTGAGTGTCGGCCTTTTGGTTTGCTAGTGATAAGTTCAGAACCTCATAGAGCACTACCTAAACGGCGACGCGATTGATTGGCAAGGCGTCACTGGCTTCGCTTCGATCGTCGATGCGTTGCATCTCGGTTCGCCATTCGGTTACATCCAACGTCACCAAGGCCTCGATACGTTTTGCAAAGTTCTTAAGGGCTTTTGGGGGATCGTTCTCCGAGTACTCTTTAGTCGCTTGCGCTTTATAAAGGTATTTCTCAACTTGCAGCATGTGATAAATATAGCCATACCGGATGAAGTTTTCCCGCCAACCGTTGATGGCCAGTAAACCGGTTGCGATCGAAGCTACCGCCGAGAAGGCAGCGCCAACAATTTTCACATTGTCCCACGGCAAGAGGAGTATGACGGGTATTACAGCGGTCGAGACAAGCGCGACACCCTGAGCTAGAGTGCTCCGCCGGTGGTTCTTCTTCTTCCAATTTAGATACTGTTGTATCAAGCAATCGCAGCGGTCTAGGGAGATCTGACCTGGGGTCCTCCCCTCCTCTTGCAGCTTAGAACAGTCCACGTTCTTCATTTTGTTGCTCTCCTAGCAGGGGCAGAAATCTTTTTATGGGGGATCTCCTAAAAGTGAAGTTGGGAAAGAACGCGAGTTGGTGAGCGGCTTATATCACAGTGAGGTATGCTTTGGAATAGCGAGACGGAGTAGGTCACAGGCTTTAATAACTATTTGAGATTACCTTGAGGACATCGCTGCGCACGTTCGGCTAAGTTGTGCGCGTCTTTTTTGATCGGCAGGGTTGATCAATAACGATATTCTATGGTTAAGAAGCTCTCATATTGTCATGTCCAACTCGGTGCGCAGCATCACTGATGTTGAGAGGCTTTATTGGTCCTCATTTCAAGGGCCTTTTGCCTATTTTTGTAGACTTCATTGATGTAGTCTTCGTCCAAACCGCGATTGTGCTTGATTGCTTCATCATAGTCAGCAACGGCTCGGTCAAAGTCACCGGTCCGGTAATAACAATTAGCACGATAGAAATAAGCTGAACTGTAATCTGGTTCGATTTCAACGGCTCTATTCAGTTCTTTTACCGCCTCCGCACACTCGCCTTTCGCCAAATAGATAGCGCCACGAGCAGCATAACCGTCTGACTCATTCGGCACCAAGGCAATGAACTGATCAATGTCGCGAAAGCTAGTTCATACTGGCGTTTCCGGGCAAGCGCTTCCGCTCGTATAAGGTAAGGCGGATGCCAACCCGGATCTCTCTTAATTGGTACATCAAGATCTGAAATGGCGCGGTCGAGTTCGCCCTTCTTTAAATAAGCGTCTCCGCGATTGAAATAGGCTAAAAGCTTGTCTGGATTAAGTCGTAAAGCTTCATTATATTCTGCAATCGCGAGCTCAAAATTGTGCCGCTCCTTGTACACATTGCCGCGACCGAGGCGCGCATCATCAGACGTGAGATCCAACCGCAAGGCAAAATCAAAATCTGCCAGAGCCTCGTTCAACTTACCCTGCACGCCATGTACAAAGCCCCTATTATTGTAGGCATAAGTATTCTGGGCGTCGACCTTTATCATACTGCTGTAGTCGGCGATGGCTCGATCATAGTCATCTAAGCCCTGATAAGCGTTTGCACGAAATTTTAATACCACCAAATCATCCGGAGTTTTCCTCAAGACCTCAGTAAAATCATTTATCGCACTCTGATAAAGGTCCGAGTTCATGAAAGCAGTTCCGCGAGCCACGTATATCCAGGCAGCACCATTGCCCGACGCTATTTGCTCGTTCGTTAGTTCAATAACCTTCTTCGAATCAGCGAGTGATCGTTCCTGATCTCGCTTCAACTTGTACGCTGCTCCCCTATCAACGTATGCGATCACGTGAACAGGGTTCATACGTATTACTTCCCCCATGTCTGCAATGGCATTATCGTAATCACGTCGAAACATGTGGGCACAGCCGCGAAAAATTGTTGAAGTCTTGCAAGGTCCGGCGTATTATCCGCGCACGCACAAGATCAATTGATAGTTTCGGCCTTGCTCGCAGCCGGTCGTAGTCACGCACCCTGTAGCTGAGAAACTAGACCATCAAAGGACAGGGTGAACACATTCCCACGAGCATATTGATTCGTAACTCACTTCCGACAAGCAAGCCTCCGAAATCGATCATTGTTTAAGTTCTTTTACTCGCCACTCAACAATTCTTTCAGGAGCGAAGGGGGTCCATGATGGCCCATTGCTTATGGCATGCAATCGAATACCAGGGTGGAAGTTGCCCAAGGTGTTGGGAAGAGAAACAGCAAGAGCGGCTTACCAGCGAACTTGAACGAATCAGTGCCGAACAAGTTAGTCGAGTTGCGGACCTGGAGGAAGAAAGAGCCAGCCGGGAAGAAGAATTGGCTGACCGGATAGAGGCATCGAACCTTGAGGCTGCATATCAAATGGCAGCGGCAGCCGAAGAACAGAAGAGGAACATAGCTCGCGCGCCTCGACTCGAATCACAAGCCACAAGTGAGAGAGCTTCGGAGCTTTATCAGGTTGGATTGTATGAAGATGCTTTTCAGACTTCTCTGAAAGCTCTCAACCTGGACCTGGGTAATATGAGCGCAAGCCAGATTGCAGCCTGGGCACTAATCAAGCAGGGTCGTGATGCTGAGGCGACTCAATACTTCCACAAACAAGTGGCGCTCTTAAATGCCCCTGACTACAAGAACGCCCCAGGATGGTTTCGCTCAGTGTTGTTGGGGCTGCCAGATGATGATGCCGTTTCGCGGGCGTTCTCCCATGCATTGCGGATGAATTCCAAGCAGTGGAATAGTTCCAATGATTCCTTCGAGCTAATTGATGCACTGTTGGACCGCAAGCTTTTGTTCGATGCCAAAGTAGTAACCGAAAACTTGATTGCAAACTGTGACTCACTGATGCTGGAGGCGTACTTACTTGAGATCAATGGCCAGACTGGTATGTCATCGACGGAAAGACTTTCAGCATTTCTTCAATCTGTTCCGTTTAATAGACGCTCACATCTCTTAGAGAGTTTTCAAGTAATCAGCAATCGCGAAGGTCGACTCTCCGACATCACAATAAGCCGAATCAAAGAGGCATGTTGCGAAAGGTACAGGCAATGGAAGCCACAGATTGAGAATGAAATATCTGAAAATGCAATCAAGAAGGCAAGCGGCGCTGGATTTGCCGTCGGTGGAGGTTGTGCATCTATAGTGGTGTGTTTCGTCATTTTAATAATCATCGCCAACATTCTTCACAGCACCCCACTCCAGCATCTGTGGCTGGTTACAGATGGTATGAAAATTTTCGCACCCATTTCGGTGTTGGCATCGATCGTAATCGGCTCATGGGCTGGTCATTTAATCGGAGGCTTTCGCAAAGCTGGAAACGCCCGACGGAAAATGAAGACGATGGGGCAGCAGGAGAATCAAACATGGCATTCCATCTGCCCGGCGTCTGTCTCCGCACCGAGATATGACCGGACTTTTATAGTCCTCGAGTTCATTTTGTTTTTGATTGCGTTCGGTCTGATCCCGTTTGGCCTGTTTAGTTATATGTCAAACGAGCAAGAGTTAGCGATGAAAGCGGCCGGTATGAGTGAAGACAGTCAAAGAGATCGAGCTATGGATACGAAGTCACAACCGACGCCATCGACTCAGACAATAAGTCCAGGGGTAAATGGTGTTTGGGTGGGGGAGTGGAGCAATCCGACTAGTTCTCCCGGTTACTTATTTCTCTGTGAAATTGAATTAAAGACCAATTCCGCCAATGAGGTTAGTGGTTCTATTGGTTGGAATTTAAGAAAGTCTCCGAGTCAGGCTGAACAACGAAAAGTTAGTCAGAACGCTGTCGAGTATGTGAGGGGAACTTACGATCCCGAAAGCAGGGTAGCGAGCATTGAGGGATATAAAAAGAATGATCCAAGGGGAATAATAGTCCTGGATAAATACAAACTAATTCTTTCGGTGGACGGGGAGACTCTGAGTGGCAAAACATATAGTAGTGGCGCATGGGACGGAGAACTATTCGCACACAGGAAGACTCCTCAAATGAAAGGCGCCTCAATCAACATTGGGGGCTCCTATTACCTTTATCAGCTTGAAAATCCGGCTAGCGGTGTACTTGGCGTGATGACTATCACCCTGAGGGATAATGGCTTCATGGTTCAAGGAGACAATGAAGATTGGCAAGCGGAGGGCAGAATCAACGGTATTCATGGATATTACGATTGGAAATTCAAGGATGGAAGAATTGGGCGGACAATTTTCACCGTGAACTCTGACGGCACTTTGAAAGGTCACGTCTTAGGTTCAGGTGAGGATTGGTGGTACGTGGCACGACGTAAATGATCAGGAGACCACGCACGATTCTCACTGAGCGGTCCAGGCGCGAACAATACGCGAACATCGAGGAGCCTAAAATAGACCAAACGAGCCTACGTCAGCCTAAAGCATCTGTGGCGTAAGCTCGTTATAGTCAACAAGATCCGTTGATTTCAAACCACTTCTGCGATTCGGTAGGCGACCTTAAAAAGGCCGGCGTCGGCGGTTCGATTCCGTCCCTGGCCCCTAATAAATTTCAACTACTTACAGATCGCCAAAAACATTCAAATTTCCTCGCTCGTGCAATGCGCGAACATCCGTCTAGCCAACGTTCGCAGGGCTCGCGCACTGGGGTTCAAGGATCTTCCAAAGTTCCCGCGCTGTTGCCGCGCTAGCTTCGCATAGCGTTCCGGCATTTTAATCTTCGAGTGGCCTAAGATCTTCGCCAGTTTGTAGAGATCGCCGCCGTTCATCATGTACCACGATGCAAACGGGTGACGGAGATCATAGAACCAGAAGTCTTGAAATCTTCGCTCTTTCGAGCAGATCTTCAGGCAGCGTTCCCTTTATGTGAAGGAGAAACAACTCAGGACCCGCTTTTAATCCCGGAAGAACAACAATCCGCAATCATCTGCGTCAAGCGTCGGGCTTATCGCGGCGGATGCTATTCTACGGCCTGGTATGACTCTGAACATCACAGTTGTGGCGCCGCGCTGCATCTATCAAAGCGCCGATTATCGTCTGCTAGATCTCCAAACTGGCAAAACATACGATTTTGAGACCCAAAAGATTTTTCCCGTAAACTGCTTTAGATGGAGTGCGACGGTATGCTTCAGTGGCGTTGGTCGAACTCACAACCTTGATGTAAGCGATTGGTTGAATAACTGCATACGCTCGGTTGGGAGTAACGAACCATTTGACCGCCTCCTTGAGGAGATCATGAGAGCAAATGAGTGGCTTTCGGCCGTGTCCCCTCCACATAACAAGCATTCTTTTAGCATTGGGGCTTTTATTGGCAGTGAGCCTGTATTTGCGCTTATTAGTAACTTTGAGCAACTATCGGGACCGGTGCTTCCGACTGCATCTCCTCAACTATCCAAATATGTGATGCGGGTTAACAGGGCAAGAACCTTTGTCTCAGGTCAAAGGCAGGCAGTTAAGAGATACGAGCGAAAACGGTTATCCAACTTAGCAGTACGAGATCCGGAACCGCAAGAAATGTACAACGCGCTACTTGAGCTGAACCGTGAACTAGCAACGCAGCGCACAACCCTCGTCAGCCCCGCCTGCTTTACTACTCATCTCCGGTTAACTGGCGATGGAGGTGGCCAGGCCCACGGCATTGGCGACCGCCCGCTATTTCCAAAACTTGCGATGCCGCCGGGTGCGGAAGAAATTATCGCGAAGCTTGTAGACGAGCAGTTTGGGCCCGGACGCGCTCAAATAAGAAGCATCTCATTTGGACGAGCGGACGAATCAGACGATTACCATGAGGTTCAGTTGCGCGAGAAACCGAATGATGCAAACACGCATTGTAACTACGGTGCATTCCTTCACGATAAGAAAAAAGACGTATCAGGTGCCGAACACGCCTACCACAAGGCTCTTGAGATCGACGGGACTCATGTTAATGCTTTGGGAAACTTGGCGAATGTCCTGTGGGAGAACGGCGACCAAGATCAAGCAGAGGATCTGTATCGCAAAGCACTTACTATTGCACCAGGTCACGAGAACGTCACATGGAACTATGCTAGATTCCTTCGAACCGAAAGAAATGATCTGACGGCAGCTTGCGACATTCTTGATGCTGGAATTATCGCTAGTCCGGAGAGCAACCGATTAGTACTACTTCGAGCCGAACTGAAGTCATATAGTGCCATGGGGATGAGCAAGGACGCCCGTATGGTACGAGCGTCGGAAGCACTAGAGGACTTCCGCCGAGCTAGAGAAAAGGGGGCAGCCGAAGCAGATGTTGAGCTTGGCTACGCCTGTGCTCTTCAAATGAGCGGGGCGCCGAAAGGCGACTGCATAGCATCCTATCGAGCGGCGATGGCCCTAAATCCACGCGACAGTAATCTGAAACTGAATCTGGCGCAGTTAATGTTTGTTAAGGGCGACAATAGTGAAGGTAATAAGCTTCTTCAAGAGGCATTGAGAATTGGATTGGATGATACTGCGCAGCTCGAGGCCGAATTTTATCTTGTGGCTCATACTTCAGCAGATCCGGAGGCCGTGTTTCAAAAAACAAAATCGCTTCTCGCACGCGGAGTTCGACTTGGTTGGGACGTCCAGTCAAACCTAGACGTAATCGGCCAGTGCGATAAAGAAAAGGCAACGTTGCTCGAATCCGTAGTTGCCGTAATGAAAGGAGAGCGGCAGCCCGACATACTGAATCATGTACTTGATCGGTGGAGAAAGCTGACGGCGTGATCAGTAAAAGAGCCGGAGCCGCAGGCATCGGTTTCACTGTTCTTGTGAGACCTTAGTTCGTCTTCGAGTCCTATCTATGAGGCTAAAATTTCTGCTGGTTGCATTGCCAGGCCTGTGGGGAAAACTGTGTCGGTCTTGAATGGAAACAGGCGCGTACACGTGTAAACTTATACAATCGTAACAGGCTGCGATCCGCGATAAATGTTAGTAAATGTGGTCACAACGTAACAGGCGCACTGTCGGGTTGCAGGTTTCGGGACCGTGAGGTCAATGTTATCCGTGTGGGTTAAAATGAGGATTATGCCTTTGACAGACCTTGAAGCATACGCTTCTCCCTTAATGCTTCAAGGAGAGATCCCGTCGCACTCTCAACATCAAGCCTGCCCACCGCTTTAATTGCCACTACCCGAACAGTCTTGTCCTCATCCTTCAAAGCAACAATTAAAGCGCCAATGGCATCCTCTCCTCCAAGTTCTCCCAATGCTTCAACGGCTCGCCAGCGTACCGAGTCGTCCTTGTCCGTCGACGCCTCAAGCAATGCGCTGACCGCGTGCCTGCATCAAGGTGTCCTAACGATTCTGCTGTATTCGCCCGGACAAATTTCTCCGCATCACGCAAAGCCTTAACCAAACCCTCGACTGCCTCTTCATCTCCCAACCATCCTAGTGCCTGAGCTGCACCCGCGCGCTCATGACTCTTTTCATGGGTTGGATCTTCAAGTTCGCTACCGCCGTCTACAACTTGGTCCGAATCAGAAATCTGGCCGAGGTTACGTGAACGAATGCCACCGAACGTCAGTAGTCGGTTAGCCAAGCGAACCAAAGTGGCAAATGAGCCACTCAAGGGAGCAACGATAGAAAGAAAATCGCACATCATCGATAAGCAAAACTATTCAATGAAAACTGAAGCACTATCAACGCTCAATTTTTCAGCAGCCTGCTAGGGGCAAGTCGAACAGTTTTGCATTGGCATTCAACACAGACGCCGGCATGTCTGTGCCGTTCTCATAGCCGATGATTGCCGCTCCGTTCGGCGCGTTTACATGAGAGGCGAGATCGTTAGGCGCAAGTCCAGTACGTTCACGGATCGCTTTCACTTCTCAGGCAAGCGTTTCGGAAACGGCGGCAAGTGATCGGAGTCGGGCATTATGTATTCACTGCTTCCGTTTGCGACTGTCAAGATTTCGTGCGTGATGCCGTTCAGCGAGCGATAGGCTTTGCGCAGTCGGTCCAATTCGTCCGGTGCCAGGAACAGCGGCGGTTGGCGTGCCGCCGCTCTTGGCGGACTCAGGTTACTTACATTCCCATACGTGGTTTATGATGGTCGCGGGCGCTCCGCCCACGCCGCCCACCTGGCAGGGTGCGCTGTTCCGCAGGCAGTTCGAGCAGTAGACCATCGCTCCGTTGGTCACGGTGCCGGTTGGCAGGTTTGCGTAATCGAACGTCGGCAACTGCACCGCTGCGTCGAACTTATAGCCCCGGTAGGGCGGCCCCTGCGACGCCGTAAAACTGAGGAAGCCATTGGCTTCGCGCTTTAACTCGTAGAAAAACAACGACTGACCGAGCCTGATGAGTGGTTTGGTGTAGTCGTTCGGAGCCATCACGGTGAGCACGGGCTTGGTCGGGTCGTCGTCGTTCTTCACTTCGAGGTCGGTTCCAATCTGCGCGGCGCCGCCTTTGACGTGCCCCTCGGCGGGCTGGCCCGTGCGGAAGACTACTCTCGCGTTCCCGAAGTCGGTGGCGCGCTCTTGGGGGCAAGCCTGCAAGGGGTTGTTCGGGTCGAGGATGTTGCCGTCGTAACAGAAGCGATCGCCGAAAGAGTGGACGCGCACGCCGTTGAGGAGGGTGGAAAAAGTGGTCGGCCCGTAGAGGTTGCCGTAGGAAGTGAACGTACGGTTGCCCTCGATTCTGATCGGGTCGCCGAAGATGCTGTTGATGACAGTGATCGGGTAGGAGCGGTCGCCGTTGAAGCCGGTGACGGATTTGAAGACGAGCGAGTTGGTCGTCCCCTCGCACTGTGAATTTTCGATGGTGATGTTCGCGCTGATCAGCACTTCGAGAAAGTTCCCGCCGCGAGAGTTGATATTCCTCCCGCCGAACGAATTCTCGATCAGGAAGAGCCCCCCTTTCTCAATCTGGATGCCGTTCGCGCTCACGCCCTGTGCCTTAGCCGGCATGAAAAACCAGGTGCTGCTGATGTGCCAGTCGGTGTTGTAAACGTGTGTGTAGATGCCGATGTCGCAGTTGGAGAAGACGCAGTGATCGACCTTGACACTGTCGAACTGCCAGCCCTGCGAGGGATCGTTGGGATCGGAGACGACGCTGATACCCCTGCCGAGGCCGTAGAACGTGACGTTCTTGAACGACGTATGGAAGGTCGAGTTCGGGGCCGCGCCTTTCGCCTCGACGCCGATGGTCTGCGTCCAGTAGGCGAGCGCGCTGTTGGCGTAGATGGTGATGTCGCGGACGTTCATCCTGTCCTGACACTCGCCGATCTGGAAGACCGTCTTGCCGACCGATGTGTCCGAGAGCTGAAGGCGGCAACTGCCGAGCGAGGTGCTCGCAGTCCCGCCGTTCGTCCCCTGTATGGTCACGCCCGAAGGGATTTTAATCGGCAGGTTGTATCTGGCGTTCGAGGGGTTGCCGATTTTGTAGAAGCCGTTCGGGAAATAGAGCGTGCCGCCGCCCGCGACGCCGAGGTCGTTGACGGCCTTCTGAATCGCTTCGGTGTCGTCGTCCACGCCATTGCCTTTCGCGAAGTACGGAGCGGCCGTGACGTTAATGTAGCCGTCGGTCCGGGGGAGTTGGTAGGTCTGGGTGAACGGAGTCGTGATGGTCCCTTCACTGAAGACAACATCGTAGCGGTTGATGCCGTCCGGGACGTAGAACTCGAAGCCTGAGAACTGGTTGCTGCGGATGAAATCGCTCCCCTGCTGCGAGACGGGCTGCATCAGGGCGGGGTCCCGGTAGATGTCGGGGGCGAGCGAAGTCGTGCCGGTCGGGTTGAATCTGTAGATCGTAAGCTTCGCGTTCGGGACGCCCGAGTACGCGCAGGCCGTCCCCCGCAGTACTACCGCACCGGTCACTTTTTGACTGGCCTGCGCGACCGAAAACGGGAAGAGTGCGAAGACTAAAGACAGCAATAACTTTTGCCATAGCTTTCTCATGAGAAACCTCCTAGTGGGCTGTGTGAGGCACGGACGTGCCACCGCGCTTGCCGCGTAAGATGCGCAAGCGAAATTGTTAACCTGTCGGGCGTTTGCGAATGATAAACTGATGTTCGGGCAGCGTATCGTGAGGCTAAGACTTCCTCTTAGCTGAGGCGGGGGATGGAATATCTATTTTATCACCGATCTGAAAGTCCTTAAAGAATTCTCAAAAATTTCTCAATCAGTTATTTAGATCGCTTTCGGGTAGAGACCCACACGCGCTTCAATTTGTCATCAATCAAACTCTCAACGGACAAGTAGCCCATTTGTGCATAGTGAAGCAAGACTGTGAGTGGCGGCTGTGTGCCAGACTCATAGCTTCTATGTCTTTCTTGGTCACATCCAAGTGATGCGCCATTACTTCAACTGAATAGGCCAGCCTCTCCCGGATCTGTTTTAGCGTTCTCTGGAGTTTTTCGTTTTTGGCCGAGCCGTCAATCCGTGGTGAGCGGATAAACCAGAAATCGCACCGCCGCAGCCAAGGCAATGTTATACGCCGTCGAAAAACTCGTTTGACAGAGAATATGGGCCAA
>Ga0065712_10068243_pt1 | contig 12492 bp, 10 predicted proteins | sample MisRhiReplicate1_FD_59099 | JGI IMG/M metagenome (GOLD analysis project Ga0065712, IMG submission 59099) | Miscanthus rhizosphere microbial communities from Kellogg Biological Station, MSU, sample Rhizosphere Soil Replicate 1: eDNA_1 v3... | ecosystem: Host-associated > Plants > Roots >...
CGCCGCCGCTCGTGCCGACCAGCGACACCTTTACGGGCACCGTGCCGGTCGGCGGCAGCGACGCGCACAATTTCGTCGTCAACCTTTCGAACGGTCAGGTGACGGCTGATCTCACAGCGGCAGGACCGCCGACGACGATTGCGATGGGACTGGGGATTGGGACAGTGTCGAGCGGCACCTGCACGTTGCTTCCGAGCGGCTACACAATCACCACACCGGGACCTACCGCACAGCTGGGCGGAAACAACTTCACGTCGGGTACTTACTGCATCGCGGTCTTCGATGTCGGCAATCAGCTGGTCGACGTCTCGTATTCAGTCACCGTCACGCATTACTGACCGGCTGGCGCGGACGTATACTGCGGCGCGGAGGTGCCCGTGAAGATCTTTATCGCAGCGGTTGCGATCGGCCTCGGTGTTTCTGGCGCGACGTTCGACCCGTCGCTGGCGGCGCAGCGCGGAGGGGGCGCGCCGGCAGGACCGCCCGTGAGCGTCACCGTCAACGGGCGCGAGTGGACGCAGCAACAGCTGTTTCAGCGCAACATCGGCGGTCCCGACGATCAAAGCACGCAGTTTCCACCGCACCGGATCATCGGCAACCTCTATTACGTCGGTACGACCAGCCTCGCTGCCTTTCTCGTGGTCACGCCGCAAGGCAACATCCTGATCAACAGCACCTACGAACGTAATGTTCCAGTGATTCAGAAATCGATCGAGCAGCTCGGGTTCAAGTTCGCGGACACCAAAATTCTTCTTGGCAGCCATGCTCATGGCGATCACCAGGAGGGGGACGCACTCGTGAAGCAGTTGACCGGAGCGCAGGTCATGGCGATGGCGGAGGATGTGCCGGCGCTGGAGAGCATGAAACCGGGCGGCAAACCTCACCCGATCGATCGGGTGCTGCACGACGGCGACACGGTTGCGCTTGGCGGCACGACACTGGTGGCTCACCTGACGCCCGGCCATACGCGTGGTTGCACGACGTGGACGCTGAAGGTGGCGGACGGCGGCCGTTCTTACGACGTCGTCATCATCGGGAGCCTCGGGGTCAACCCGGGATTTCAGCTGGTCAACAACAAAGATGTTCCGCAAATGGCGAACGAATACGCACGAGCCTTCAAGATCAGTCGGTCGCTGCCGTGCGATATCCCGCTGGGTTCTCACCCGGGCATGTACAACCTGGCCGAGAAGTACGCGAAGCTCGGGAAGGGCGGTCCCAATCCGTTCATCGATCCGGCTGGCTACAAGGCAGAACTTGATCTCGACGAGGCGATGTACCGGGCCGTTCTCGACGCACAAACGAAAGCCGCAGCGAGGTAGGTTTGAAACTTGCTATGCGTTGGGCATGGCCAAACCGCAGATTGACTCGGAACCAACCCCGCCATTTCCCAAGCAGAAGTTGAAGAAGCCCGGCCTCGAAGCCGAGATGAAAGAGCGGCCGCGGTACGAGGCTCGGCGATACCGGCCGGCGGGAAAACTCGAAGGAAAGGTCGCGCTGATCACCGGCGGCGACTCAGGTATCGGGCGCGCGGTGGCGGTGCTGTACGCGCGTGAAGGGGCCGACGTGGCGATCGCATGTCTGCCGGAGGAACGCGTGGATGCGGACGAAACACGGCGGGCGATCGAGAATGAATCACGCAAGTGTCTCGTCTTGGAAGGAGACATTACGTCGGACGAGGTTTGCCAGAGTCTCATCGATCGGACCGTGGCCGAACTCGGACACCTCGACATCCTGGTCAGCAATGCCGCTCATCAGAATCGAAAGCAGCATATCGAAGACATCACGGACGACGAGTTCGATCGCACATTCAAGACGAATGTGTATGCGTTTTTCTGGCTGGTCAAAGCGGCACTGCCGCATTTGAACGCCGGCGCGTCGATTATCGCCACCGGATCTGAGACCGGCTTCGAAGGCCCCGAGATGTTGCCCGATTATTCGGCGAGCAAGGGGGCCATCCACACCCTGACGAAGAGCTTCGCGAAAATGCTGGCGGAACGAAAAATCCGCGTCAATTGCGTCGCGCCAGGTCCGGTTTGGACGCCGTTGAACCTCGCCGACGAAGGCAGCACGCCCGACCAGGTCGCCTCGTTCGGCAAGAAGACGCCGCTCCAACGACCCGCGCAACCAGAGGAACTCGCGCCGGCTTACGTCTTCTTCGCCTCCGATGCCGATTCCAGCTACATCACGGGGGAAGTATTGGCGGTGATGGGCGGCGGCACGGCGCCCGGATAAACAGTCCGGCCGGGCCGGACATTTCAGCTGGTGAGGGAGAACGTCATGAAGCGGCCATTGTTTGGTTTGCTCGCGCTGACGGCGTGCGCGAATGTGTTCGCACAAACGGCAACCCCCATCACCCCTCCCCAAATGCCTGGCACGTCGACGACCGGCGCGATCACGATGTCGGGATGCGTCGGGGGTGGCATCGGATCGGGGCCGATTACGATGATGAGTCCGACGATCGCCCCGTCTTCAACACAACCGGGGAGCGTGGCGTCATCTGCGACGCCGAGCAGTTCGCAGTCGTCCGTTGTGGCGCCGCCCGCGTATCAGCCGTCTTCCGCGCCACCGGCTAATGCGCCAACGACATCGGGCAGCAGTGCGGTCGACACCACAGGAAAGGCCGCAGGTGGAGTGGCTGGAACCACTGGCACAACCGGACCGAGCGGCTATCGGTTGACTGGCAGCGACCTGAACGCGTGGATCGGACGCCGCGTGCAGATTGTCGGCACCATGGCGCCTCTCACGGCGGAAACCAACGTCCCTGCGGCCGGTCCGGCAAGCTTGCAGGAGTTTCGCGTGCAGAGCGTCGTGCCGCTGACGGGGCCGTGCCCGCAGCCCTAGGGTGTTGTTAGCGGAGGCAGCACGAGCGCTTTGCCGCCAACCCGAGTGACCTGACCGGTCTTGAATCCTGCCGGCACACTTATTTTTCCGTCTTCGGACTCACCACCGACGCACAGAAAAGCACAGAGTCGAATCGTCATATTTATCGTCGTGGGGGCGAGGAGGACAAACGTCTGCGGTCTGGACCGACGTGGGCACCTCTAGTGTACCAAAAGCGCGGGCCGGCTGACGAGACTGGTTTTGCCAGCGTCCTTCCGTTACATTTCGTCTCACCCCGGTTTGGTCGCGCGCGCCGTTTACAGCCCGTGCCGCTGGCGCTATAGTAGTTAGCCCAGCTAATAGTTCGGCAACCTAAGTGTTGGCCCATGTTGAAACTATTCCGTCTGCTGAAGCCCTATCGAGGCTACGTCGCGATCGTGCTGGTGCTGGCGCTTGCCCAGTCGATCGGCTTTCTGCTCCTGCCGCGCCTGATGTCGGACATCGTCGACAAAGGGATCGTCAGAGGCGATCAGGGCGCCATCCTGCGGACCGGCGGCCTGATGCTGTTGATGTCGGTGCTGGCCACCTTGTGCGCCATTACCGGCAGCTTCTACTCGTCGAAGGTGGCGACCGGATTCGGCCGGATCCTGCGCAGCGCCATCTTCGCGCGCGCCGAGCACTTTTCCATTCACCAGTTCGACCGTTTCAGCGCGGCGTCGTTGGTGACGCGGACGACCAACGACACCACCCAGGTGCAGCAGATGCTCATCATGATGCTGACCATGGTGATTACCGCACCGATGATGGCGATTGGCGGCGTGATCCTGGCGCTCTCGCAGGACACCCAGTTGGCGTGGGTGCTCATTGCGGTGATGCCGGTAATGGCGTTGATTTTCGGACTGATTATGCGCGGCGCGTTGCCTCTCTCGCAGGCGATGCAGGCGAAGATCGACCGCCTGAATCTGGTCCTCGGGGAGGGGCTGAGCGGGGTACGGGTGATTCGGGCGTTCGATCGCGGGTCGCATCAACGTGAACGGTTCGATGCCGCGAATCTCGACCTCACCAATACGGCGATTGCCGTCAACCGTCTGATTGCGTTCCTGATGCCGGCGCTGATCGTGATGCTGAACCTGACCAGCATCGCGATTCTGTGGGTCGGCAGTCACCGTATCGATGCCGGCCAGATGCAGGTCGGCGCGATGATCGCGTCGCTGCAGTACGCCATGCAGATTCTGTTCGCCGTGTTCATGGTCACCGCCATGTTCGTGATGCTGCCGCGCGCGTCAGCATCCGCCAAACGGATCAACGAAGTGCTGGATGTGGCGCCGGAAATCGTCGACCCGGCGGCGCCGGTGCAGCCGCAGCTCGCCACCAAACGAGGCCAGGTCGAATTTCAGAACGTCACTTTCCAGTATCCGGGTGCCGAGGAGCCGGCGCTGACCGGTGTCTCGTTCACGGCGCGTCCAGGCGAGGTGACGGCGATCATCGGCGGGACCGGCTCAGGCAAGTCGACGCTGGCCGGTCTGATTCCGCGCTTCTACGACGTCAATCAGGGGCGGGTACTGGTCGACGGTGTCGATGTGCGGGAGATGACGCAGGCCGACTTGCGCGCCCGGATCGGCTTCGTTCCGCAGAAGGCCGTGCTCTTCACCGGTACCGTGGCCGCCAACATTCGCTACGGCCGCGAGGAGGCATCGGACGAGGACGTGCGCCATGCCGCCACCGTCGCCCAGGCGATTGAGTTTGTCGACGCCATGCCGGAGACGTTCGCGGCGCCCATCTCGCAGGGCGGCATCAATCTATCGGGGGGGCAGAAACAGCGGCTCGCCATTGCGCGGGCGGTGGTGCGCAAGCCCGACGTCTACGTGTTCGACGACAGTTTTTCTGCGCTCGACTTCGCCACCGATGCCAGGCTGCGGGCCGCACTCAGGAACGAAACCGTCAACGCTACCGTGTTCGTGGTCGCACAACGCATCAGCACCGTCCTCAATGCCGACCGCATCGTGGTCCTCGACAACGGGCGGGTGGTCGGGATGGGCACCCATGCGGAACTCCTCGAGAAGAGTGAGATTTACCGTGAGATTGTCGCGTCGCAGGTCTCGCTCGAGGAGGTCGCATGAGCACGCCGTCGCGCCCCGCAGTGCCCAGCCCGGCGCCGCCTCGCACCGCGCCGCCCGCAGACATGTTCGGCAACCGGCGGCCGATTGCCGGCCTCGGCGTGCCGATCCAAAAGGCGAAGGACTTCAAAGGTACTCTGCGGCGGCTGCTGGGTTACCTCCAACCGCATCGGGCGGGTCTCGTCGTCATCATTCTGGCCGGCGCCATCGGCACCGTATTCCAGGTACTCGGCCCGAAGATTCTCGGGATGGCGACCACGAAGATTTTCGAAGGGTTCGTCGCGAAGGCGATGCGCCTGCCCGGCGCGGCCGTTGATTTCGGGTACGTCGGTCGCATTCTGCTGGGGCTGATCATCTTGTACGTCATCGGCAACAGCTTTCAGTATCTGATGCAGTACTTGATGGCCAACGTTGCCCAGAAGACTGTCTATGCGATGCGCCGCGAGGTCGAAGCGAAGTTCGATCGCTTGCCCCTGAAGTTTTTCGATTCGCGGACGCGCGGCGAGGTGATGAGCCGGGCGGTGAACGATCTCGACAGCATCAGTGGAACGCTGCAGCAGAACCTCACACAGTTGTTGACGTCGGTGCTCACGCTGATTGGGGTCATCGTGATGATGCTGACGATCAGCTGGATCCTGACGCTGGTCACGGTGCTCACGCTGCCGCTCAGCATCGTGGTGGTGGCGCGGATCGCGAAACGGTCGCAGAAGTTCTTCATGAAACAGCAGATGGCGCTGGGCGCGTTGAACGGTCACGTCGCTGAGATGTACGGCGGCCACACCATCGTTACCGCGTTCGGCCACGAGAAGAAGTCGGTGGCGATCTTCGACGCGTTGAACGAGAGCTACTACGACAGTGCGTGGCGTGCGCAGTTTGTGAGCGGCATCATCTTTCCAACCATGATGTTTGTCGGCAATATCGGCTTCGTCCTGGTTGCGGTCATCGGCGGCGTCATGGTGACGCGACGGTCGATTTCCATCGGCGATGTCCAGGCCTTTATCCAGTACGGACGTCAATTCTCGATGCCGATTACGCAATTGAGCGGCATCGCCAACATGATTCAGCTCACCATCGTGTCGGCGGAGCGTGTGTTCGAATTGCTGGATGAACCCGAGGAAACGCCGGATGCAGAGGACGCGAAGGTCATCACGAATCCGCGCGGCGCCGTCCGCTTCGATGATGTGAGTTTCAGGTACAAGGAAGCCGTGCCGCTCATCGACAACATGTCGCTGGACATCTCGCCAGGGCAGATGGTGGCGATTGTCGGCCCGACCGGCGCGGGCAAGACGACGCTGGTCAACCTGCTGATGCGCTTCTACGACGTCGACAGCGGCGCCATTCGCGTCGATGGTGTCGACATTCGCGAGCTGAAACGCGGACCGCTCCGTCGCATCTTCGGCATGGTCTTGCAGGATACCTGGCTGTTTTCCGGCACGATTCGCGAGAACATCGCCTACGGGCGGGAGAACGCGAGTGTCGAGGCGATCGTGAAAGCGGCGCAGGCGGCCCAGGCCGATCATTTCATCCGCACCCTGCCCGAGAACTACGACACGCTGATCAACGAGGCGGCGAGCAGCTTGTCGGAAGGGCAGAAGCAGCTGCTCACGATCGCCCGCGCATTCCTCGCCGATCCGGCGATTCTGATTCTCGACGAAGCGACGAGCAGCGTCGACACGCGCACGGAGGTCCTGATTCAGCGCGCGATGGCGGAGCTGATGCGCGGACGAACGACCTTCGTCATCGCGCACCGGCTCTCGACGATTCGCAATGCCGACGTCATCCTGATGATGGAGCACGGCCGGATCGTCGAGAAGGGCTCGCACCAGGAGCTGCTGGCGGTGAAGGGTCGGTACGCCGAGCTCTACCAGAGTCAGTTTGCCGGACGAGCTCAGGCGGTCTCACTCGTCTCGTAGGCGGCTGAGCTTTGCCGGTCCGCGAATCTCTAAAGACTGCAGACCGCCGCCAAACCGGCTTTGGCGACCCGGCACCAAAGAGCATGTCGCCTGACGGCGGGCATCCATCAAGAGATCGTTCCTGTAGGCGAACGGACCTGTTCACTTTGTGACAGAACCATCGCCGTCCGTTCGCTAGTCTCTAGTTCGATGTCACCACGCACTACTGGTGCCTCGAATTGACCCGTTGGCTAACGACTTGGAGGTTTCGATGCGAACGTTCTGCACAGTGATTGGCGTTTCTTTCGCGCTCGCCCTTTCTACCTCGGCATTTGCGCAAGAGCGCCACGTCGTCACAGCAGACAAACTGGCACAGGCGGTCTCGCAGTACGTCAAAAAACAAGATGCCGATCGTGCGACCATTCGCGAAGCGCTGGCGCGGCCGGAAGTGAAGAATGTAGCCGAAAGTATGGGGATCGATATCGGCCGTGTGAGCGCCTCGATCGACGCCCTGCCGCCCGAATCAATTGAGCGTGCCGCCGCAAGTGCTCGCGACGTCAACCAGGCGCTCGTCGGTGGCGCATCGACGATCGTGATTTCTACGACGACCATCATTATCATCCTCCTGATTGTGATTCTGGTGGCGGTTCTGTAGCGTGCCGTTCTCCCCGTCAACCGCGGCTCTCGACCATCAGCGTTGGGATCTGCAGTGACAGCGGCAGCCGCGCCCCGAGTGTGGCCAGGATCCGAATGAGTCGAAGCAGGGTCACCTTCGAGAACGCCGACTCCCTAACAGCAGCAGCCGTCAGTTCCGCGACCGGCTTCAAGACAGGATCAGATCATGACGCACGCAGTCATCTGGATCGACCATAAGGAAGCGCGCATCTTCCACGTCCATCCGGAGGCCACAGACGAAACCACGATCCTCTCGCCGCAGCATCATGTTCACCGCCACCCGAAAGGGCGAGGGGAGGAGAGAGAGCACCCGGATGATGCGCATCGGTTCTTCGATGACATCGCACGTGAACTCGACGGCGTTGATTCCATTCTGATCGTCGGGCCCTCCTCCGCGAAGTTCGAATTCTTCAAGTTCGTGCACGAACACCACCTTCCCCTCGAATCCAGAGTCGTTGGCATCGAGACGGCGGATCATCCAACCGGCGGAGAGATCGTCGCCCGCGCGAGGATCTACTTCAGGGCGAGCGACCGAATGGGCAGTCCTGATGCCAAGAATTGAAAATAACAACCAGAATTACTTGAGCTGCGCAGGACTAGTCTCGCGTGTTGAGGGCAGGGTACGTGCTCAATATGAAGCATTGACGTGAGTGTGACTAGTTCGAGGGGGCAGTGCGCCAGAAGAAGAGGTAATGACGATGACGAACGAGGCTGTTGTGCCGATCGCACACCGCCCGCTAACGGTGACGGCCTTTGGTATCACCGACAAAGGAAAGGTGCGCCCGAACAATGAGGATCAGTTCCTGATCGCGGAACTCTCAAAAGCGATGCGCGTCTGGCAGACGAGCCTGCCGGAACCGAAGCTGCAGGCTGGCGAGGAGCGCGCACACCTGTTTCTCGTGGCCGACGGTATGGGCGGGCAGCAGGGCGGCGAACGGGCAAGCGCCCTCGCCGTACTCGCGATCGAGCAGTTCACCCTCAATACGTTCAAATGGTTCTTCGCAGACCCCACCGAAGCGCACAAAGTGCTCACGCAGTTTCAGTCCGCGCTCCGTCAAGCCGACGTCCGCATTGTCGAGGAAGCGGCGGAGCATCCGGAACTGAGCGGCATGGGGACCACGGTGACGATGGCGTTCCATCTGGGCGCACGGCTGTGCGTCGTGCATGTGGGCGACAGCCGTGCGTACTTGTACCGAGACGGCGAATTGCATCGGCTCACCCGGGACCACACGCTGATGGCCGACCTGGTGCGCAGTGGAGCCCTTCGGCCAGACGAGGTCGCCGGACATCGTCTCCGCCACGTCATCACGAACGTCGTCGGCGGCCAGCAGACCGGAGTCAACGTCGAAGCTCACGCGTTCGAAGTCGAGGCTGGCGATCGATTACTGCTTTGTTCGGACGGATTGACGGAGATGGTCACGAACGAGGCGATCGCAGCCACGCTCGCCACGGACGCGACACCCGAGGTTGCTGCAAGGAAGCTGCTGTCGCAGGCCAACGATGGCGGAGCCCGCGACAACATCACCGTGGTGCTCGTGCGGTTTGATCCGGGTGACTCCACTGCAGGGAGCCCTGGCGAGGCACAGTGGATTAGGCCGCCCGCGATGTGAAACACCGCGAAGCCGAAGACCCAGCACACGAAAACAGAAGAAACAGGACGAGAACGCTCGGCTCCGCCGACTTAGCCTCACTTTCGTCCAACGCCCGCCATCGTGGGCCGACGATGTTCGCAGATGCTCGCCATCGTGCTCACGATTTCTACCGGCGATGCCGCGCCGGCATGGGTCATCACATCGGTCAGCGACAGGATGCCCTTCAGCCGGCCCTCGGCATCGACGACAGGCAAACGCCGGACGCGCTGCGATTTCATCGTCTTCAAGGCGACAATCGCGTCGTCGTCCACTAGGCAGGTGTGAGCCGTTCCCGCGAAGACGTCGTGAACTGCAATCCGATCGGCCGTCTGTCCTCTCGTCGCAAGGGCGACACAGATGTCACGGTCGGTGATCATCCCGGATACTTTCCCATCCGATTTCACGACGGGCAATACGCCGCAATCCTGTTCCCACATAAGTTTGACCACTTCGGCGAGATTCGACTCAGGCCGACAGGTTGTCACGTCTTTGGTCATCATCTCTCTGACTTTCATGGAGTTCGCCCTCTTTAGTGTTCGAGTCGCGGATTCATTCAACCGACGACATCTTTTCCCGCTCGATCTAGCGGCCGAAATAAAATCCACCACCGCCGAGTAGTAGCACCACGACAACGATGATGAGCAGAGTATTGATGTTCATTGATTCCTCTCCTGTATCCGATTGTCTTGCGGGAGCTTAGCAGCGGCGAAAGTCGGGGGCTGTTCATCTTTGGACAGCGCCGCGATCAGATCCTCCTGCACCCATGGACCGCTGTGCGTCGATGATCATCGGCACGCGCACAATCAGGGGAGGTTGATGTCTTGGATTCGCTTCTCACGGTCACCTCAAACGTGACCACCCTTCTTGAGCTTTACATCATCTCCGTGTTCGTCGATTAACGCATTCTCAATTCGAAGACCCGATACCCGCGCTCGGTCCCGTACAAGGGCAATCTCTGCCTGTTCCGGTTGGTTAGGACGTGAAGGCGGGACAAGTTTCTGAACGGTTCCGGCGATGGTGACGCTTAGGACTTCGCACAGTCTACCCGGCCCTTCGCGAGGGCGACGTCGTTGTCGCATCAGGTTGAAAAACGGCTGATCCAAGGAACCGAAGCCGGAAGGCGAGGGTTAAGTCAACGCTTCGCTTCGACCTCCAGCAAATCTCCGACTATCTTCGCCGCGTCGCCCGCGCGTGAGTTCGCGCCCTGATCGAGCTTGCCGGCCATGCGCTGGGCCTCGTCTATGCTCGCCAGGGCCTTCTGCATTTGTTGGACTTCGTCGTCACGACCGAGGCTCTTGAGTCGGTCATCCGCGCGGCGCAGTAGACCGCGAGCATCTTCCAAGTGTCTGCTCGCCTCGCCGAAGTTGACGCTGTAGATCGCCACACGGGCATCGAGCGTCGCTGCGCGCGCGCCGAGCAGTTCGCCTCGCAGCTCCGAGGTTTGGAGCGCGCGGACCATAGCCGATCGGCTCGACGTGCCCCAGGTCCACCCGACGAGAAAAGCGACTGCCAAGCCTCCGGCTATTCCAAGAACCAGCTTCGTCATCACGTTTAGCCCAAGACCGGCAACACCGCACGCAGCTTCATTCCTGGAACGGCGCCCAAGGAGAACTAGGCTCGATAAATCTCACGGCACATTCACCGGCTGCCGGTCTTCGAGAAGTGTAGACGGCTTGACGCCCGTCTCTCAACTCCTCGGCCAATTCCTTCACCAACTCATGCGCTCAAGCCGATGCCAGATTCGTCGTGATGCGGCACAGAACGATTAACCGGACTGGAACCCACGGGAAAACCGTTGGCCGTCGGTCATGACATCTTGTGCGTGGGGATCCTAGCCCTCAACGAAGCCCGGTTTCCGAAGAACCATCGGACCAATCACCAGTATCGATGTCGTACACGAAAATACGGCTGCGGATATGACGATGGCTTTCGCCTCAGCGATTGCCTGGTCGCGGACAACGGAGGGCGACGACTCGCTGTCCCTCGAGAGGTTGGGCGATCTCCCACGCCGCACGCCCATCGCCGACATCGTGGCACGCACGACGGTGTGTCACCGAACAGTTCGGTAAGTCCTTCGCGACTGACCTGTCCTACTCTTCACCCCGTGGTTCGGTCAGGCCGGTAATCTCCCGGATCTCCTTTGCGTTGAGCGACTCGGATTTCAGCAAGGCTTGAGCGAGGGCCTCCAGTTTGTCGCGGTGCTCGGACAATAGCTGGTCTGCTTCGCGGTGACTCTCCTCGACGATGCGGCGGACTTCGTCGTCGATGAGCTCTGAGGTTCGCTCGCTGTACGCTTGCTGCTGGAAGGCCGGCGGGAGACCGGCGTCTTCGGGCGCGACAAAGCTGATCGGGCCAAGCTTCTCACTCATCCCCCAGCGCAATACCATGTGACGGGCGATTTCCGTGACCTGCTGAAGGTCGTTCTCAGCGCCGCTCGTAGTCGCTCCGTAAACGAGCTTCTCGGCCGCACGGCCACCGAGTGCGCACGTGATGCGCGCCTGAAGATAGTCCTCCGCATAGCTGGTTCGATCATCGACAGGCAGTTGATAGGTCGCTCCCAACGCCATGCCGCGCGGCACAATCGACACGCGATGAATCGGGTCGCTGGCTGGTACCAGCAGCGCGAGCAGCGCGTGACCCGCCTCGTGGAAAGCCGTGCGCGCCCGATCCGCGGGATTGAGCAGAATGTTGCGAGCTGGTCCAAGCGTGATCTTTTGTAATGCCTCCGCGAAGTCCTCGGAACACACCGCACTTGCGTCCTTGCGTGCTGCCAAGAGAGCCGCCTCGTTGACCAAATTGCGCAACTCGGCGCCCACCAGCCCAGGCGTCTCGGCGGCCAGGTGCTCGAGCGAAACGTCGGGCGCGAGGGGAACGTGCGTTGTGTGCACTTTGAGGATGGCAGCACGGCCGGTGCGATCGGGACGCTGGACCACCACGCGCCGATCGAAGCGCCCCGGTCGCAACAGCGCCAGGTCGAGCACGTCAGCGCGATTGGTCGCGGCCAGGACGATGACCCCTTCTCGAGAGTCGAAGCCGTCCATCTCAGTCAGGATTTGGTTCAGGGTCTGCTCGCGCTCGTCGTGCCCGCCGAGTTGCGCGCCGCTGCCCCGTGTCCGGCCGATGGCGTCCAGTTCGTCAATGAAGATGATCGCGGGCGCCGCCTCCCGCGCCTGCTTGAATAGGTCACGTACACGGGAGGCGCCGACGCCCACAATCATTTCTATGAACTCAGAGGCACTGAGGCTGAAGAAGGGGACGCCTGCTTGTCCAGCAATCGCGCGGGCCAATAGCGTCTTGCCCGTTCCCGGCGCACCGACGAGTAACACCCCTTTCGGCACGGTGCCTCCGAGCCGCTGG
>Ga0065712_10068245_pt1 | contig 12486 bp, 9 predicted proteins | sample MisRhiReplicate1_FD_59099 | JGI IMG/M metagenome (GOLD analysis project Ga0065712, IMG submission 59099) | Miscanthus rhizosphere microbial communities from Kellogg Biological Station, MSU, sample Rhizosphere Soil Replicate 1: eDNA_1 v3... | ecosystem: Host-associated > Plants > Roots >...
AAAGCCATCGCTACTGAGGAAAAGCTGGCAGACGCCCATCCGGCCGAAGACCTGCTCTCGCTTGAGGGTATGGACAAGGATTTGGCGATGGAACTGGCGGTGCGCGGCGTAGTTACCCGCGAAGACCTGGCCGAGCAGTCTATAGATGACCTGCTCGACATCGACGGCATTGACGATGATCGTGCCGGCAAGTTGATCATGGCCGCCCGAGCCCATTGGTTCGAGTAAGTAGGCGCGGCCTGAGGAGAGAAGTGCATGACGCAAGTCACGGTGAAAGAACTGGCCAAAGTGGTCGACACACCGGTAGAGCGCCTGTTACAGCAGATGCGTGAGGCAGGTCTGCCGCACACCGCCGCCGAGCAAGTTGTGACCGATAACGAAAAACAAGCCCTGTTGACGCATTTGAAAAGCGGTCACAAGGCCAAGGTGGAAGAGCCGCGCAAGATCACTTTGCAGCGCAAGACCACCAGCACCCTGCGCGTTGCTGGCAGCAAGAGCATCAGCGTTGAAGTGCGCAAGAAGAAAGTCTTCGTACAGCGCAGCCCGGAAGAAATCGAAGCCGAGCGCAAGCGTGAGATGGACGAGCGCCGTGCGGTAGAAAATGCCGCACGTCAAAAGGCTGAAGAAGAAGCCAAGCGTCGCGAAGAAGAAGCGCCGCGCCAGCCTGCTGCTGCACAGACCGCCGAGCAACCTGCACCCGCAGCTGCCCAGCCTGTTGCCGCTGCCGAGCCTGCGCGTGAAGCTTCGGCTGCTCCTGCTCCGGCACATCCGAACGCAACGCCGACTGTTGAAGTCCGCAAGCGTGACGACCAGCGTCGCCCGGACAAGCCGCGCGCCGATGATCGCAATGCCCGTGGTGGCGATGGCGACCGCAAGAACGCGCCTCATCGCGCTTCGGTCAAAGAGAAGGCTCCGGCTCCACGCGTTGCCCCTCGCACTACCGACGAAGAAAGCGATGGTTTCCGTCGTGGTGGTCGTGGCAAGTCCAAGCTGAAGAAGCGCAATGCGCACGGTTTCCAGAGCCCTACCGGCCCTGTGGTTCGTGACGTTGCCATCGGCGAGACCATCACTGTCGGCGAATTGTCTGCGCAGATGTCGGTCAAGGCTGCCGAAGTCATCAAGTTCATGTTCAAGATGGGCACTCCGGTGACCATTAACCAGGTACTGGATCAGGAAACTGCCCAGTTGATCGCCGAAGAGCTGGGCCACAAGGTCACGCTGGTCAGCGACAATGCCCTGGAAGATTCCCTGGCTGAATCGTTGAAGTTCGAAGGCGAGACGTTCTCCCGTGCACCCGTCGTGACCGTAATGGGCCACGTTGACCACGGTAAGACTTCCCTGCTCGACTACATTCGTCGTGCCAAGGTCGCTGCTGGCGAAGCCGGTGGTATCACCCAGCACATCGGTGCCTACCACGTTGAAACCGAACGCGGCATGGTCACCTTCCTCGACACCCCGGGCCACGCTGCGTTTACCGCAATGCGTGCCCGTGGTGCCAAGGCGACGGACATCGTGATCCTTGTGGTTGCGGCGGACGACGGCGTGATGCCACAGACCATCGAAGCGGTTCAGCATGCTGTGGCTGCTGGCGTGCCTCTGGTGGTTGCCGTGAACAAGATCGACAAGCCGGGCGCAGATCTCGATCGCATCCGTAGCGAGTTGTCGGTTCATGGCGTGACATCCGAAGAGTGGGGCGGTGATACGCCGTTCGTATCGGTCTCCGCGAAGATGGGTACCGGCGTTGACGAACTGCTCGAAGCCGTTCTGCTGCAGGCCGAAGTTCTGGAACTCAAGGCAACGCCGTCGGCTCCTGGCCGTGGTGTGGTTGTCGAGTCCCGTCTGGACAAGGGCCGTGGCCCGGTTGCGACGGTTCTGGTTCAGGACGGTACGCTGCGTCAGGGCGACATGGTTCTGGTCGGTTCGAACTTCGGTCGTATCCGCGCCATGCTCGACGAGAACGGCAAGCCGGTCAAAGAAGCAGGTCCTTCGATTCCGGTCGAAATCCTGGGTCTTGATGGCACGCCGGACGCTGGCGACGAGATGTCTGTACTGGCTGACGAGAAGAAAGCCCGTGAAGTCGCTCTGTTCCGCCAAGGCAAGTTCCGCGAGGTCAAACTGGCTCGCGCTCATGCCGGCAAGCTCGAAAACATCTTCGAGAACATGGGTCAGGAAGAGAAGAAGACGCTCAACATCGTCCTCAAATCCGACGTCCGCGGTTCTCTGGAAGCATTGCAGGGCGCCCTCGGCGGCCTGGGTAACGATGAAGTGCAAGTGCGCGTAGTCGGTGGCGGTGTCGGTGGTATCACCGAGAGCGACGCCAACCTGGCACTGGCCTCCAACGCTGTACTGTTCGGCTTCAACGTGCGTGCCGATGCCGGCGCTCGCAAGATCGTCGAGCAGGAAGGTCTGGACATGCGTTACTACAACGTGATCTACGACATCATCGAAGACGTCAAGAAGGCCCTCACCGGCATGCTTGGCAGCGACGTCCGGGAGAACATCCTGGGTATCGCCGAAGTCCGCGATGTGTTCCGTTCGCCGAAATTCGGCGCGATCGCAGGTTGTATGGTGCTGGAAGGCGTTGTTCACCGTAACCGTCCAATCCGCGTGCTGCGTGAAGACATCGTTATCTTTGAAGGCGAGCTGGAATCCCTGCGCCGCTTCAAGGACGACGCTGCCGAAGTGCGTGCCGGCATGGAATGCGGTATCGGCGTCAAGAGCTACAACGACGTCAAGGTCGGTGACAAGATCGAAGTCTTCGAGAAGGTCCAAGTGGCTCGCAGCCTCTAAATCGCGAGCTTCAGGAGCCATGGTGAAACATCGCATGCAAATGCCGCTGTCTTCATCATGGGCTCTCAACGCAACGCCCGGTCTGGCATTTGTCAGGCCGGGCGTTTGCCGCTTTCAGACTGTCAGGGTTTGGTCCCGGATCAGTAACAGGTAACAAACATGGCAAAAGAATATAGCCGCACCCAACGTATTGGCGATCAGATGCAGCGCGAGCTGGCTCAGCTGATCCGTCGCGAAATCAAGGACCCTCGTGTGGGTCTGGTCACCATCACCGCTGTCGATGTCAGCCGCGACGTGGGTCATGCCAAGATTTTCATGACCGTCATGGGCCAGGACAGCGCTGAGGAAATCGCGCAGAGCATCAAGGTGCTCAACTCTGCCGCAGGCTTCCTGCGCATGCAGCTGGCGCGTGAAATGAAGCTGCGCAGCGTGCCGCAGTTGCACTTCCACTACGACGAAAGCGTCGTGCGTGGCGCCCACCTCTCGGCATTGATCGAGCGGGCCGTGGCCGAAGACGGGCAGCACCAGGAAGGTTCTGCGCCACAAGGCGTCAAGCCTGAAAGTACCGAGGAGTAAAGGGTGGCTCAGGTCAAGCGTATACGCCGCAACGTCAGCGGGATCATCCTGCTCGACAAGCCGCTGGGTTTTACATCCAACGCGGCCTTGCAGAAGGTTCGCTGGTTGCTCAATGCCGAGAAGGCCGGCCACACCGGCAGCCTCGATCCGCTGGCAACGGGTGTATTGCCCTTGTGCTTCGGTGAAGCCACCAAGTTTTCGCAATACCTGCTCGATTCGGACAAGTCCTACGAAACCATGATGCAACTCGGCAAGACCACGACCACGGGCGACTCCGAAGGCGATGTTCTGCTGACGCGTCCCGTGACCGTTGGTCGTGACGATATCGAAGCCGCATTGCCCGCTTTTCGTGGGCAAATCAGCCAGATACCGCCGATGTACTCCGCCCTCAAGCGGGACGGACAGCCTCTTTACAAGCTGGCACGTGCAGGGGAAGTAGTGGAGCGCGAGCCCCGTTCTGTTACTATTGCGCGCTTGGAATTGCTTGCCTGCGAAGGCGACACTGCACGTCTGTCGGTCGATTGCAGCAAAGGCACCTATATCCGGACCCTGGTCGAGGATATCGGTGAGCAGCTCGGTTGTGGTGCCTACGTCGCAGAACTGCGTCGTACCCAGGCCGGACCGTTCAGTCTGGCCCAGACGGTCACGCTGGAAGAGCTTGAGCAGGTGCATGCCGACGGCGGCAATGAAGCGGTAGACCGCTTCCTGATGCCTTCGGACAGTGGCCTGCTTGACTGGCCGCTGCTGAAGTTTTCGGAGCACAGTTCGTTCTACTGGTTGCATGGTCAGCCAGTGAGAGCACCGGACGCGCCAAAGTTCGGCATGGTGCGGGTGCAGGATCATGAAGGTCGCTTCATCGGTATCGGTGAAGTCAGTGAAGACGGGCGTATTGCGCCGCGTCGATTGATTCGGTCAGAGTGACCGGAACCCGTCCATCGTCAGGCCAGCCTGCAGATGGGAGGGAACGAGGATGGCTGTCAACAGGCACGGTCAAGCCTCTTTTTTTAATACGAGGATCTGTCCTCGGCCTGTTGGAAACGTTTCTTCGGAAGCGGTTCCTTGAATAAAAGGATTGCCCACATGGCACTCAGCGTTGAAGAAAAAGCTCAGATCGTAACCGACTACCAGCAAGCTGTTGGTGACACTGGTTCGCCAGAAGTGCAAGTTGCACTGCTGACCGCCAACATCAACAAACTGCAAGGCCACTTCAAGGCCAACGGTAAGGACCACCACTCGCGTCGTGGTCTGATCCGTATGGTAAACCAGCGCCGCAAGCTGCTGGATTACCTGAAAGGTAAGGACGTTAGCCGTTACAGCGCCCTGATCGGTCGTCTGGGTCTGCGTCGCTAATAACGACGTTGCTAGAGGTTGGTTGTCTGTCGCGAATCATCGGGTTTACCCGGTGGTTCGGGCAGGCTCCCAGCCTCAAGTTTTATCTGGACTGTGGAAGGGGCCGATTCCCCACGCTGCCCAAGAATTCGCAAGAAACCAGTTCCCCAAGAGCCACAAAGAAAGGTAGGAAACCGTGAACCCGGTAATCAAGAAGTTTCAGTTCGGTCAATCGACCGTAACCCTCGAGACAGGCCGTATCGCCCGTCAGGCCTCCGGCGCAGTATTGGTCACCGTTGACGACGACGTCAGCGTGTTGGTGACTGTTGTCGGCGCCAAGCAAGCCGACGCCAGCAAAGGCTTCTTCCCCTTGTCTGTGCACTATCAGGAAAAGACCTACGCTGCCGGCAAAATTCCTGGCGGTTTCTTCAAGCGTGAAGGCCGTCCTTCCGAGAAAGAAACCCTCACCTCGCGTCTGATCGATCGCCCGATCCGCCCACTGTTCCCTGAAGGCTTCATGAACGAAGTGCAGGTTGTCTGCACCGTCGTTTCCACCAGCAAGAAAACCGATCCGGACATCGCTGCGATGATCGGTACTTCGGCTGCCCTGGCGATCTCCGGCATTCCGTTCGACGGTCCGGTCGGCGCTGCGCGCGTTGCTTTCCACGAGAGCACCGGCTACCTGCTGAACCCGACTTACGAGCAGCTTCAGGCGTCGAGCCTGGACATGGTCGTAGCCGGTACTTCCGAAGCCGTTCTGATGGTTGAATCGGAAGCCAAGGAACTGACCGAAGACCAGATGCTGGGCGCTGTGCTGTTCGCACACGACGAGTTCCAGGTTGTGATCAATGCCGTCAAGGAGCTGGCTGCCGAAGCCGCCAAGCCTACCTGGACCTGGCAGCCGAAGCCTGAAGCGACCGCACTGCTGGGCGCGATCCGTGCCGAATTTGGTGAAGCGATCTCCCAGGCTTACACCATCACCATCAAGGCCGACCGTTACGCGCGTCTGGGCGAGTTGCGTGAGCAGATCGTTGCCAAGCTGGCTGTCGAAGAAGGCAGCCCGTCTGCCAGCGAAGTCAAAGCCGCTTTCGGTGAAATCGAATACCGTACCGTTCGCGAGAACATCGTCAACGGCAAGCCGCGTATCGATGGCCGTGACACCCGCACCGTTCGTCCTCTGAACATCGAAGTCGGCGTTCTGCCGAAGACTCACGGTTCGGCACTGTTCACCCGCGGCGAAACCCAGGCACTGGTCGTTGCCACGCTGGGTACTGCGCGTGACGCACAGCTGCTCGACACCCTTGAAGGCGAAAAGAAAGACCCATTCATGCTGCACTACAACTTCCCTCCGTTCTCGGTGGGCGAGTGTGGTCGCATGGGTGGCGCAGGCCGTCGCGAAATCGGTCACGGCCGTCTGGCACGCCGCAGCGTACAGGCCATGCTGCCGGGCGCTGATGTGTTCCCGTACACCATCCGTGTGGTATCGGAAATCACCGAGTCCAACGGCTCCAGCTCCATGGCTTCGGTCTGCGGTGCTTCCCTGGCACTGATGGACGCGGGCGTACCTATGAAGGCGCCGGTTGCCGGTATCGCCATGGGTCTGGTCAAGGAAGGCGAGAAGTTCGCTGTTCTGACCGACATCCTGGGTGACGAAGACCACCTGGGCGACATGGACTTCAAGGTAGCCGGTACCGCCAAAGGTGTCACCGCGCTGCAGATGGACATCAAGATCAAGGGCATCACCGAAGAGATCATGGAGATCGCCCTGGGCCAGGCTCTGGAAGCTCGCCTGAACATCCTCGGTCAGATGAACCAGATCATCGGTCAGTCGCGTACCGAACTGTCGGCCAACGCTCCGACCATGATCGCGATGAAGATCGACACCGACAAGATCCGTGACGTCATCGGTAAAGGCGGCGCGACCATCCGTGCAATCTGTGAAGAGACCAAGGCTTCGATCGATATCGAAGACGACGGCTCGATCAAGATCTTCGGTGAATCCAAGGAAGCGGCCGAGGCAGCTCGTCAGCGCGTTCTGGGTATCACTGCAGAAGCGGAAATCGGCAAGATCTATGTCGGCAAGGTTGAGCGCATCGTCGATTTCGGCGCATTCGTCAACATCCTGCCTGGCAAGGACGGTCTGGTTCACATCTCCATGCTGAGCGATGCTCGCGTCGAGAAAGTGACCGACATTCTGAAAGAAGGTCAGGAAGTTGAAGTACTGGTACTGGACGTGGACAACCGCGGCCGTATCAAACTGTCGATCAAGGACGTAGCCGCTGCGAAAGCATCCGGCGTCTGATTGATCAGGCTGCATTGAAAAAGGACCCTTCGGGGTCCTTTTTTTATCAGCGCAATTAAAGGCTTACAAGACCATGCTCCACGCAGCATGATTCAAACATGCATCTTGCATGCGTAAACGAGACGAAGCGGGCAATCTGCACGATTTCGTAAAATGGCTTAATTTTCAACTCATTGATTTTATTGGATTTATCAAGCTTTCGGAGATTGGCACACCCCTTGCGATATACCTGTTAACCCTGCCGCCACACGCTGGCGCAGATTTTGAGAAAAACAGGAGTTATCGTATGAAGAAGTTCGTTATCGCTGCTGCTACCGCTACTACCCTGACTCTGACCATGGCTGGCGCTGCTTTCGCACAGACCGCTGTTCAATCTCCAATGGTTCTGGCAGCTAACACCACCACTCAAGAAGTCAAAGAAGATACCTCTGACACCTGGATCACCACCAAAGTCAAAGCTGACCTGCTGACTGAAAAAGGCATCCCAGGTTCGGACATCAAGGTTGAGACCAACAAAGGCGTGGTTTCCCTGTCCTCGACAGTCGCTGTGACCGATAGCCAGAAGAAAATGGCTGTTGAAATCACCAAGAAAATCAAAGGCGTGAAAGACGTTTCCGCCGCTGGCCTGAAAGCTGAGTAATCAGCTTCTGCCCATGAGCATCCCAGTCATCTGACCGATGGAAAGTTCATGCGAGGCTACAAGGATGTAGCCATTACAGGCCCCGGCTCTTGAGTCGGGGCCTGTTCTATTGTGGGAAAGGAAAAGGCAATGAAGGAATCAGTTGCCGCGCTTGCTCTGGATTTCGGTCAGTCTGCCGCCCACAAAGCGCAGGTACTGGTACATGCCATGGCTGGGGCCGTAGACCCATTCTTCAACAATCACTTCTTCGGTTTGACGGTAGTAGTTCACGACCTCTTTGCTGCTCACCACCTGCTGACTGACAGGCTCGCCGCATTTCTGCTGAACCTCGAAGGTTCTGTCCCCTGTACTCACCAACTGGCTGCCGCAACGCAAGGTCGAAGCCGCCTGAGCGTTGAGCGTTGCTGCCCCTGTCATCACGAGGAGGGCAAGGTACAGCGAGAATCGAAGTGGCTTGTGCAAGGTAGTTACTCGCTATCCAGATGCAGCGGGCTGATGACACTGCCGTCCGCCTGCGCCTGACCCAGGCGGGCATCGACGAAGTAGACGCGCTCATCCTCGAGCTTTCCTTTGTCGACCAGATAATCCTTGATGCTGCTGGCGCGGTTCTGTCCCAGCTCGCGTAACAGGACTTCATTGCCGCTCCAGAACTTGAGCATGGCGGTACGCATCTGGTTGATGCGTTCTTCCTTGCCCAGATTTGCCCACTCGGCCGGTGGCTGCTGTTTCAGGCGCGCCCGGTAGATGCCTTCCAGCATGGGTGCCTTCTCGTCTTCCGGCACTTGGAGCATGCCTGCCCGGGCAGGCACCTTGTCGCCGCGACGCTGCAGGATCCTGTAGTAGGTGGCCTGATACTCACGCTCCAGCCGCTGCTGAGCAATGAGCGGGCCGTCGCTGCTGGCCGCGCTGGTGCCTTCGATCTCGAGCTTCAGGGTCGGACGCTCCTTGAGGGCGGCGGAGAGCTTGTCCAGCGCCTTTTGCGTGTCCGCGCTCAGGTCGCTTGAGCCTGGCGCAAAACTCACGTTACCGAGGTCCTCGGAGCTGCCACCGGAGACCAGACCGCCCAGCATCTTGAACGGCGCCTGAGCCGCGCGCAGCACCAGATTACGCAACGTCTGCCAGACAATGGGCATCACGCTGAATTGTGGGTTGTTCAGATCACCCTCAATCGGCAGTTCAATGGAGATGCGGCCCTGAGTGTCCTTGAGCAGCGCGACCGCTAGACGGATCGGCAGATCGACCGCATCCGGACTGTCCACCTTTTCGCCCAGTTGCAGTTGCTCCACCAGCACCTTGTTCTGCGCCTTCAACTGGCCGTTGGTGATCAGGTAGTGCAAGTCAAGATTGAGTCGACCCTTGCGAATCCTGAAGCCGGCGAACTTGCCCGAGTAGGGCGTCAGCGTTGTCAGTTCGACGCGTTTGAAGCTGGTCGCGATGTCCAGACTGGCCATCGGGTCGAACGGATTGAGACTGCCTTTGATCGTGACCGGCGCGTAGCGATCGACTTTGCCTTCAATGTTCACCGGAGCCGGTTTTGACTGGCGGTTGTCGATGGTGCCAATGCGTCCGTTGAGCTGCTGCACGGCCGTGGAGAAGTTCGGCGTCAGCGTCAGGTCGGCAAAGTTGGCCGAGCCATCCTTGATGTTCACCTCACCCACGTAAATCCCCAGAGGATTCTCTTTGGGAGCTTTGGGTGTGTTTTTGGTAGTGGTTTTCGACGTCGTCGCCGGTTTTTTATCTTCAGGCTGTGGAATCAGCAGGTCGTCAACGTTGGTGGTGCGGTCGTCGTTGATCATGAAGCGCGCGTAAGGCTGCAGCATGTTGACCTTGGCAATCGACAGGCTGGTGCCATGCTGATAGTCCAGGCCCTCCAGATCAAGCTTCTCCCATTTGAGAAAATCGCGCTGCTTGAGGGTATCAAGCGTATGGAGCTGACTGACTTGTGCCTTGCCGGTCACGCTGAACGCCAGCGGTTCGGTGCTTTTCAGGTTGACGGCGAGATCACTGCCCAGCATGCCGCTGCGCATTTCAAGCTTGATGAAAGGGCTGATGTAGGGCTGCGCCAGTCGCAGATCGATGTCACGGGTAGTGACGTTCAACTGCGCCGTGACCGGGTTGAGATTGACCTCGCCAGCTGCCGTCAGATTGCCTTGCTTGCCCAGGCCGGTGTCGAGCTTGAGGGTGAAAGGCGACGTGTTGAGGCTGTCGAAGTTCTGCACATCCAGATTCAGCGGGCCTACATCCAGAAGTACAGGCTCTGTGGGCACGCGGTCTGCCAGATGGACCTGATAATTGCGAAGCTGAACATCGCGCAGCACCACCTGCCACGGTTTTGCGGGCTTGCCGGAGCTGGCTGTCGCCTTGGCCGAGGCATCGGTGACCGGTGCAGGCTCTGCAGCTTTCTCATCGACCGGTGGTTTCTGCGGTGCCGCGGGTTTGCCGGGCTTGCTGGCAAACAGCTTCTGCCAGTCCAGTTGACCGTCCGCCTCACGGGCTGCCCAGGTTTCGAGGCCCTGGCTGCGGATTTTGCCGACATTGACATGTTGCCGCGCCAGATCAACCGTGGTTTCGCTGACATCCAGACGCTTGAGACGCACCAGCGGGCGGCCGTCGGGTGCATTGAGCCCGAATGGCGCGACACTGGCCGAGAGGTTGGTCAGCTTGAGTTCGGTCTCCTTGGATAGATCAAGTGTGTAAGCGGTGCTGAAATTCAGCACGCCGTCCTGAAGCGCAAGAGGCAGGGCGTCACGGACGTAAGGCCACCAGAGTTTCATCTTGCCGTCAGTGACTTTCAGGGTGCCTTCAGAGGTGATCGGCACGATGCTGATGCGTCCCACCCAGTCGATCTGCCCGCCATCAGGGCCTGCCGCGACCAGCGTCATGTCGGCGTTGTCTTCGGGCAGCGTGCTGAGGTTCTTCAGCTCGAAGTTCAGCTTGTCGTAAAGAAACTCGATGGGTTCGCTGGGGCGCAGGTCGCGGAAATGCAGGTAACCGTCAGCCAGTTTTATTTCGTCGATACGCAGCGGAAACGGCTTGCTCGGTGGCTCGTCCTTGACGGGCTCACTGGCCGGGAATGTAAACAGTTGCGCCAGGTTCAGCTTGCCTTGCTTGTCGAACAGCAGCTCCGTTTTGGGCTGCAGCAATTCGACGCGCTGCAGGTGCAGGGCGCGGGTCCAGAGACTGTCGAATTGGAGATTGGCGTAAAGCTTCTCGAAGGCGATCTGCTCCTGGCCGGGCGTGCCGATGTTCAGGCCCCACAGGGTCAGTTCGAGTGTGTAAGGGTTGAACTCCAGACGCTCGATTTTTGCGGGCGCCGTCGAATAGTTCGCCAGTTGCTGATTGGCGACTCGCAAGGCGATCCCCGGAAGGATGAAAAACCCCAACAGGCTGTAGAGCACGATCACGGTCAGCAGGGAGCCAAACGTGATTTTCAATCCTCTGGACATGGGCTACGGCGTCTCGCTGTTTCGGAGGTGCTTGGAGTATGGCATGCCTGTTCGGTTCCCAAGCCACTGCCGACCTTGCTCGTAGGAAGTTTCTGGTATTGCGGCGACCTAGAATTGCAGGATCAGGGTTTTCAGGGGCGGCTGATTATCCATCGACGGAAAATCCTCGGCAGGCTTCATCACCTGCCACTCCCGCACCGGACGACCTGCCTTGGTGGCGCAGCGCAGCACCTGTTCGCGCCAGTCTTCCATGCTGACCTTCGCCAGGTTGTTGCAACAGATCAGTACGCCGTCGTCTGCGGTGCTCAACAACGCAGGCTTGAGCAGGCTCTGATAGTCGCGCAGCAGGTCGACGGTGCCGAATGCACTCTTGGCCCAGGCAGGCGGATCCAGAAGCACCAGATCGTACTGGCGCGGCTGCAGCTTGATGTAGTCAGGCAGTTTCTGGCTGCGTCGCGCCGAAACCGGCAGGCCAGCCAGTTGGCGGATCGCCGGAAAGTAATCCGACTGGATGAACTGCATGGTCGGCAGTTGCGGATTCAGCGCGCCATTCTCGCGGCCGACGGCCAGATTGCCCTCGGCAAAATCCAGATTGCACACCTCGCTCGCACCACCGGCCGCCGCGCTCAGGCCGACGCCGCAGGTGTAAGCGAACAGATTCAGGACGCTCTTGCCCACGCTGTGCGCTTTGACCCAACCGCGGGTGTTGCGCAGGTCGAGAAACAACAGTGGATCCTGCCCTGCATGACGACCACGGACCCGATAATTCAAGCCCCACTCGTGACCGACCTGATCTTCACGCGCGGCATCATCGGCCTTGTAGACGGCGTCCTGACGATCAATACGCGAGTTGCCCTGCGAGCGATCGTTGTAGACCAGCAGGGTTTCCAGCCCCAGATGACGGTTGACCTGTGCATGCAGCTCGAGCAGCGCTTCGCGATCAAGCCCTGTGTGAAAGCTCTGCACCAGAAGCTGCGGGCCATAACGGTCGATGGTCAGGCCGCTCGCACCCTCCTGGCTGCCATGGAACAGGCGATAACAATCCGTCCCTTGCTCATGAAGTTCGCCCAGCAGGCGCTGACGATTATCGAGGGCGACGCTGAGCGCCTGATTCAAGGAAGACATACAACGCGCCTCGGGCTGGATGGAATGAGGCGCGGGAGTTTACCAGTTACTGGCAGTCTGGAGATGCATCGCTGCAAACGACGCCTTCGCGTCTCACAGCAGATACCTGTTCGTAGATGGAAGCGCCTTTTCTGTTGGTGCTGCCACGTCTTCCACGTAGCACTGTCGGGCAGTAAGCACAGCACCGTGGGAGGCCCCACCACGTCTTCGACGTGACGCTGTCGCGCATCAAACACAGGACCGTGGGAGGCGGCTTGCCGGCGATGAACGATGACGCG
>Ga0065712_10068246_pt1 | contig 12486 bp, 14 predicted proteins | sample MisRhiReplicate1_FD_59099 | JGI IMG/M metagenome (GOLD analysis project Ga0065712, IMG submission 59099) | Miscanthus rhizosphere microbial communities from Kellogg Biological Station, MSU, sample Rhizosphere Soil Replicate 1: eDNA_1 v3... | ecosystem: Host-associated > Plants > Roots >...
TGTCGTGAGTGGTTGGTGGTTAGTGGTTGGCGGTTTACGGATTGCCCTACCACCAACTACCAACCACCAACCACCAGCCGTTAGAATAGGTAAATGCAAGTAGGCATCATCGGCTGGCGCGGTATGGTCGGCTCGGTCCTCGTGCAGCGCATGCGCGAGGAGCGGGACTTCGATCTGGTTGATCCGGTTTTCTTCTCCACATCACAAGCGGGTGCGACCGGACCCGAGATCGGTAAGCGCACGCCAGCAGTCAAGGACGCCAACGATGTCCGCGAGCTTGCGGCCATGGACGTCCTGATCTCGTGCCAGGGCGGCGAGTACACCGCCGACATTCATCCCAAACTTCGCAAGGCGGGCTGGACGGGCTACTGGATCGACGCGGCTCGTCAGCTCCGCATGGCCGACGATGCGGTGATCATTCTCGACCCGGTAAACCGGCCGGTGATCGATCGCGCGCTCGATCGCGGCATCAAGGATTACATCGGTGGCAACTGCACCGTGAGCCTGATGCTGATGGCGATGGACGGCCTGTTCCGCGCTGACCTCATCGAGTGGATGACGTCGATGACCTATCAGGCGGCGTCAGGCGGCGGCGCAAAACACATGCGCGAGCTGCTGACGCAGATGGGCATCGCGCACAAGTCGGTGGCCGATCTGCTCGCGAACCCAAATTCGTCGATCCTCGACATCGACAGTCTGGTCATCAGCACGCAGCGACGCGAATTCCCGGTGGACCATTTCGGCCATCCGCTCGCCGGTAGCCTGCTGCCGTGGATCGATGCCGATCTTGGCAACGGTCAGAGTCGCGAAGAGTGGAAGGCGCAGGCCGAAGGCAACAAGATTCTCGGTCGCTCGTCGCAACCAGTTCCGATCGACGGCATGTGCATCCGCATCGGCTCGATGCGCTGCCACAGCCAGGCGTTGACGGTGAAGCTGCGGCGCGACGTACCGCTCGGCGACATTGAACGTATGCTCGCGACGGCGAACGACTGGGTGAAGGTGGTGCCGAACGAGAAGGAGGCATCGCTTCGCGATCTCACGCCGACCGCTGTCAGCGGCACGCTGACAGTGCCCGTAGGCCGATTGAAGAAGCTCGCGATGGGCGGCGACTATCTGCAGGCATTCACCGTCGGCGATCAACTGCTGTGGGGTGCGGCCGAACCGCTGCGACGAATGCTGCGCATCCTGCTCGAGTCGAAGGCCGATGCACACCCGGAGCCGCTGAGCGTCACGGCGCAGCGATAAGGCGGGTCTGCAGAAGACGGGTCCAAAGACCCGCCTCTACGGCGCCAGCGCTTACAGCGAGAACTGCACCGTCACCTCGAACGTGGTCGGCGTCGGCACGCCGTCCACGAGCAGCGGAACGTACTCCCACTGCTTGATGGCATCGATCGCTGCCTGATCCAGCTCCGGAATCGAGCGCACGACCTCGACGTTCACCACGCGCCCGTCTGCCCCGACACCCACTTCGAGAACCACGACGCCGGCGATCTTCGCTTCACGCGCCGCCGCGGGATAGACAGGCGTCACGTGCTTCACTTTCGTCGCTGGGCGGGAGACCCGAGAACCGTCGACAGGAACATCCGTCGTCTCAGGCGGAGCCACCGCGGGCGGTGACGCATTTTGCGAGATCACCTCGCCATGTTCCTGAGTCGAAAAACCAATCACCACAGTGAACGCAATAGGTGCCTCCGCCGGCGGCTCGTAGAGCCAATGGCGCACTGCATCCTTCGCGGATTGAACAAGGGCGAGCAGGCCCGCGGTGAAAGCCCCATCGTCGGATGGACTCGGCGGCGCCATGGCTCCGAGGACTGGACCACCGACGGTCCGAACTTCAGCGACCGTGCCGAGGTGATCGACCGTCACGCGCAAATTGATCGTCGCTCGTGCCCCAACGACGGCGGCTTCGGACGGATATGACGGCCGGACAATGAGCAACCGGCGAGGGATGGGATTCTCAGGTGTGACAGGCTTGGCCTGTCTTTCGAGCGGACCTGGTTCGCTCTCAGGAATCAGGCCGGCGATCTGCCACGGCTGATTGTCGCCGACCGATCGCTCCTGACCGGCATGAACGGGCCCGCCGGTTACAACGACTGCAATCCACAGCGACAGGGTTCGCGCTGATCGACTCGTCATCGGCGTGTCCTCGTGCGATGGGCGCCACAGGCCCATCGCATTAGACACCCCAACGAGTCTCGAGTTCCAGCGTTATGGCTAGAGGCTGAACTGCACCGTGACGGTCATGATCACCGGCACTGGCGTCCCGTTCAGCAGCGTCGGCGTGAACTCCCACTGCTTCACCGCGTCGATGGCCGCCTGATCGAGAAGCGGGATCGACCTCAAGATGCGCGAGTCCTGCACCTTTCCGTCCACCCCGATCACCGTTTCAAGGATCACGACGCCCTGCACGTTGGCGGACTGTGCGATCGGCGGGTAGACCGGCGCCACATGTTTGGTCTTCACCGGCTGTTTCATGTTCCCGCCCACACGGACCGCGTTCGCCGGCCAGCCCGGAGGTGGCGGTGGCGGAGGCGTTGGTGGAATTGCACCAGCAGGAGTACCGAACACAGCCGGGGTGCCGTGCAGCATCATGCGCGGCTCGGCACCCGGCATGAACGCGAATGTGACGTCGAATGCAATCGGGCCATCTGCAGGTGGATCGTATTGCCACTGTTTCACGGCATCGATCGCCGCTTTCAGGAATGCGTCGCTCGGAGGGGCGACGACGGGTTCAGGGGTCGCCCCGCGTCCACCGCGCGCACCGACCCCCGTGCTCCGGGCCTCAGCCACTCGTCCCTGACGATCGACCACGACGCGCACGGAGACGATGACCATACCGCTCGTCTCTACTGCCGGATTCTGCGGGGTGACAGAGAACGTCCGTCGCGGGATCGGATTCTCCGGGGTGATGGGCTTGGCTTGACGTTCGATCGGACCGACCTGGCTCTGGCCTGCGAGCGCCGCAAGTGGAGGCGACGGCGGCGCGCCCGCGCGTCCCTGCGCGAGCACAATCTCCGTCAGTGGAAACATTGACACCGCAGACCATGCTCCCGCCGCGATGACCGCCGTCATGGTCGCAACCGACACGAGTATTCGCCTCGACGACATGACCGTCTCCTTCGAAATCAACACCATTCGCCTGAACAGATGCCGCCGGCGTGCGAATGCGGCGGCCGGCGCCTGCCTTGGCGCATCTGCGAAGACCAGCAACGCTTCGAGGTAGGCACGGCGTTGCGACGTCGCGAGCACCGTCAGTTCGTCGACGACTTCTTCGCGCGCCAACCGCACCCGCGCGATCAACCACAGGATCGCCGGGTGAAACCACAGCACCGCCTTCACGACCTCTTCAACGACAACCCAGATCCAATCCCGCCTGCGCACATGAAAGAGCTCATGACAGAGGACGACCTGTTGAATCTGATCGGATTGGGCGCGGATCATCTCAGGAAGCAGAACGACCGGGCGACGGAATCCGAAGGTCACCGGTTGACCACTCGAGACATAACGGATCTCGGCTCGCGCCCGAACGAGATCCTGCGCCTCCTCATGGACGCGACACAGCGGAGCGATGATCCCGGCGCGCCTCACTTGCCGAAGCCGCCACAGACCGAGGCCGACCCAGCACAGGCGAACGGCGATGCCGCCGACAAGCACCCAACCGAGCAGCGAGACCCAGTCAAATGCAGGGGCAATAACCGGTGCCGTCGGCGCGCCCGCCGGAAAACCGGGCGCGGGGAGCAGCCTGATTGGCGTCGTGTCGGTGATCGTCACCACCATCGAACGGCGTGCCGGTAGCCACGGCAGTACGAGACACAGGGCGAGCAGCGCACGCCAGTAGACGTAACGCACGGCGGGCGCATCGATGCGAACGAGTGCGGCGAGTCCCGCTCCAAGCGCGACGAGGAACGTCACCTGCGCGCTGTACGCCAGGAGATTGCCGAGCAGCGTCGCGTCCATCACTCCTGCTCCTCGATGAGTTGTTTGACGATGCGCCGTTGTTTCTCGGTGAGCTTGTTGTCTTTTGCCAGATGTACCAGCAGGCTGTCGGATGCACCGTCGAACACGCGGTCGAGGAAGTCCCTGACCATCGCGCCGATCACCTGCTGCCGGCGCTGGGCCGGCTTATAGACGTGTGCGCGATCCACGAGCGTCTTCTTGAGGTACCCCTTCTCCTCGAGAATCCGCATCATCGTCATCACCGTCGTGTAGGCGATGGTGCGCTTCTCGCGCATCGCCTCGTACACGTCGCGCACGGTGGCTTTGTCGCGGGACCAGACGACCTTCATGATCGCCAGCTCCTGCGGGGTGAGCGTCGGATGTGGCGTTCGCACGCCTACGAATTATTTAGTACTAGTTCAGACGTGTCAAGTTCGAGGCAGTGTCTCGAGCGCGACGGCTTCACGCAACGCTTCCGTACGCCCGGCGAACAGCTCGAGTGCGCGCACGTCCTGCGCAAGACGCTCGACGATGTGGCCGGCACGAAATGAGTCGGCACCGACGATCTGTGTCGCGCGCGCGACCGCTCTTTGAGTAGCCTCGGTGGCGAGCAGTTTGGCCATCGACGCGTCGGCGAGTGACAGCTCGGTCGCCGACGCCGCCTTCCACGTCAACATGCGAGCGGCATCGAGTTCCGTGGCGGCATCGGCCAGCAGTCCCTGCACCGTCTGCTCACCACCGGCTCCGCGATCGCGATGGCCGCGTGCAACCGTCAGCGCTTCGTGCAGCGCTCGTCGTCCCATGCCGAGTCCCGCTGCAGCCAGCAGCACACGTGCACGTGTCATGAAAGGCTGCGTCGCCCCGGCTGGCACAAATGGCGTGCGCTCGAATCGCACGTGACCGCAGACCAGGCCACTCAAGCCAGCGGTCTCCACCGGCTCCTGCCTCACGCCTGCGGCATCGAGCTTCACGGCGGCGGCAGTCAGTGCATCACCGTCTCTCACGCCGACGATGACGAGTCCGTGCTCTGTCAGCGGCGTCACCCACGACGCGCGCCCGGACAGTGAACCCTGCTCGACGATCGGTACTTCATCCGACGACAACGCGATTGCGCCAACAATCTCGCCTCGAGTCAGCTGCGCGCTCGCCTCAGTCCCACCGAGCCCCATCGTCACGCCGGCATGCATCGCCAGCGCAACGGCTGCGCCAGCCGATTCCCAGGCGAACGCTTCAACGAGGACGACCGCAGATAGCAGATCGCCTCGCGCATCGACGAGCAGTGCGCGCACGGCGCCAGCCACGATGTCGTTGGCCGCAGCGTTCGGCGACAAGCCGCGCGCGAACGTCTGTGCCCTCTCCCGCCAGTCCTGCTGTGATGTGGAGAGATTGAAGTCCATGGTGACGCCATTTTAGGTCCGGCTAAAGCCGGACACTACGTACGAGCGAGACGTTCGAAAATTGGTTTGAGGCGCTGCGCCGTCACGCTGAGCTCTTCGGGCAGAACGCGCGTGTCGCCGATGACAGTCATGAAGTTGGCGTCGCCCACCCAGCGCGGGACGAGATGCACGTGCAGATGATGCTGGATACCGCCGCCTGATGGTTTCCCCAGATTGAGCCCCACGTTGATGCCACCAGGCTCGTAGGCTTCACGCAGCACGATCTCCGATCGCTGCGTGAGGTCGGCGATCTCGTGCAACTCCTCCGTCGTCAGGCCACTGAGCGTGGCGACGTGCCGACGCGGGATCACCATCAGGTGACCGGTGTTGTATGGGTATCGATTGAGGATGATGTACGCCGTGCGTCCGAGATGCACGACGAGAGGATCGACGACGTGAGCGTCCACCGGTTGCCCGGTGGACGCGGAGACTTCAGCCGTGAGGCAGAAGACGCATTCGAGCTCGGACCGGTTCGCTTTCACGTAGTCGAGCCGCCAGGGGGTCCAGAGGCGATCCACCTCTGTCGGGTCTCAGGCCTGAACGGCGGTATCGCTGCCGTCGGGACCGGCCGCCGCGGCAGGAGCAACGACGTGCTCCTCCTCGCGGTTGATCAATTCCTTCAGCTCTTTGCCGGGCTTGAAGTACGGCACCTTCTTCGGCGGTACATCCACCTTGTCGCCGGTCTTCGGATTGCGACCCTTGCGGGGCTCGCGCTTGCGCAGCCGGAAGCTGCCGAAGCCGCGCAACTCGATCTTCTCGCCGCGATGCAGCGCGTCGATGATGCTCTTGAATACTGTGTCGACGATGACTTCCGAGTGCTTCTTCGTGAGATCGGAGACTCGCGAGACTTCCTCGACGAGCTCCGCTTTGGTCATGCTTCCGCCAGGCGTATTCAAGTTGTTGCTCCTTGAAGACGGGGATCAGGGCATCGAACCCCGATCCCCGATCCCGGATCTCTACCGATTTCTGAAGTGATCGCCTAACGTCGCCGTACCCGTGCCCTCGCCGTCCTGGTACGCTTCCCAGTCGGCTCGGTACTCGTCGTTCTTCATCGCGCGGATGCTCAAGCCAATCTTCCGCTCCTGCGGACTCAGCTTGATGATCTTCATCTGGTAGGAGTTCCCCACCTGAAGATCGATCTTTTCGCCGCCATGCGAATCGTCGAACTCCGAGACGTGAATCAAGCCCTCGATGCCTTCGTCCAACTCGACGAACGCGCCGAAGTTGGTCATCCGGGTGATCTTCCCTTCGATAACGTCACCGACGTTGTGCCGTGAGAAGAAGTCATCCCAGATATCGGTCGCGAGCTGCTTCAAGCCCAGTGACAGACGCTGATTTTCGGCGTCGATGCTGAGCACCATCGCCTCGACCACATCGCCCTTCTTCAGCACCTCGGACGGATGCTTGACCCGCTTGCTCCACGACATGTCCGAAATGTGGATCAGACCGTCGATGTCCTCCTCGACCTCGACGAACGCGCCGAATTCGGTGAGATTGCGGACCTTGCCCTTGATTTTGGTGCCGACCGGATACTTCTCACCCAGCTCGTGCCACGGGTTGCTCTCGACCTGCTTCAAGCCGAGCGAGATGCGACGGGCCGCCGGATCGACGCCGAGCACCATCGCTTCGACGGTGTCGCCGACGTTGAGAATCTTCGACGGGTGCTTGACGCGCTTGCTCCACGACATCTCGCTGACGTGAATCAAGCCCTCGACGCCAGGCTCGAGCTCGACGAACGCGCCGTAGTCGGTCAGGCTGACGACCTTGCCGCTCATGCGCGCGCCGACCGGATACCGATCCTGCACCGTCGCCCACGGATCCTGCACGAGCTGCTTGTGACCGAGCGAAACGCGCTCAGTCGCTGGGTCGTACTTGAGGACGATGACGTCGACTTCGTCGTTGACCTTGAAGAGCTCGGAGGGATGACCGACGCGACCCCATGACATGTCGGTGATGTGCAACAGCCCGTCGATGCCACCGAGGTCGATGAACGCGCCGTAGTCCGTGATGTTCTTCACGGTGCCGCGGAGCGTCTTGCCTTCGGCGAGCGTCTCGAGCGTCGTCTTCTTCTTCTCGGCGTTCTCTTCCTCGAGCAGCGCCTTGCGCGAGAGGACGATATTGCCGCGCTTCTTGTTGACCTTGATGACGCGCATGCGGAGCTCCTGCCCCTTCAGCGCATCCAGGTTGCGAACAGGTCGAACGTCGATCTGCGAACCGGGCAAGAACGCGCGCACGCCGATGTCCACGGCGAGGCCACCCTTGATTCGTTCGATGACCCGGCCAATGACGACTTTGCGGTCGGCGTAGGCCTTCTCGACCTCGTCCCAGATCTTCATCTTCTCGGCCTTCTCGCGCGAGAGCACGATGTGGCCTTCTCGATCTTCCGTACGCTCGAGGAGCACATCGACCGTGTCGCCAGACTGCACGGTGACGTTGCCGTTCTCGTCGAGGAATTCGTGGATGGGGATGAGACCTTCAGACTTGTATCCGACGTCGACAACGACCGCGGCGTCGGTCACTTTCAGGACCGTGCCCTTGACGACTTCCCCTTCCGCCATGTTGCGGAAGCTGTCGTCGTACGCCTCGAGCATCGAGGCGAACTCCGCCGGGTCCATATCTTCGTGGTGCATTGGCTTGAACGCCGGTCCAGCCGGCTTGCCGGCTCGTGTGCGTCCAGGTGCCCCGGGCTGTCCGCCCGTCATCTCGGGCGACACCAACCCGTTTTCTGCATTCGCCATTACGTGCGCGTCCTCCTACTGACCTGACACCCGCCGAGTGGCTGTGCTTTGCACGGCTCCCTGCGGGCTCTGCCGGTTTCTATTGCCTTTCGACTTCGCTCAAGGCAACCTTGAGCCCAGCCGAAAGGTTGTCCTTCGTCAGGGCTCAGGCCCATCCTGAGCGCAGCGAAGGATTGCGGGGACCGGCCCCCCGCGGCTATAACGGCGATGGAGAATGCATGGTGGGCACCGCCCCGTCTTCCGGGAGGCGGTACGTGAGGGCGGCCGAGGGTCGCATCCACTCCCCCTGCACGGGATTGTCCTTCGCCGATAAGCAATAGAGTTTACGTAACTTATCGGACGACTGTCAAGGTAAGCCTGGACCGGAATAGGGCGCGCAGAAAGGGAGAGAGGACATGGCCAAACGGAAGGCGGCCGCACGGAGCACCGCACGTCGGAAGGCCGCCACCACGCGGCGCAAGGGACGCACTCGCTCGGCCGGGAAGAAAGCGGCGTCCGTCCGGAAATCAGCGAGCAAGAAAAAGGCGTCCGCCCGAAAGAAGGTGGCATCCGCGCGAAAGACGACCGTCAAGAAGAAGACGGCGTCTGCCCGAAAGACCGTCGTCAGAAAAATGAAACGCGCGGCACCGGTCGCGAAGAAGCGCGCTGCGCCACTGGCCAAGAAGACCGCCAAGACGGCCGCGCCTGCGAAGAAGACCGCATCACGTGCCGAGCGAGTGGCGCCGCGCACCGCGCCGAGCCTCAATCGCGAACGACGCACGATTCGCGACGACGATATCGTCCAGACGCCGCCGTCCACGCTCGACTTCGATCGATCGGCGTCAGCCGCGCGATCGGGCCGCCGCGAGCTGCTCGAGCGTTACGAAGAGCACACCGAAACCGGTCCGGACATCACCGGGGGCGATGTCGATGCTGATTGGGAATCGGCGTACAGCGTCGGCGACGAAGCGCCCGGCGGCGACAACCCGACGCCGGATCAGGATCTCGTCGACGACATCGGCCGCGCGGTCGGGGTCGAGTATCAGGACAACGAGGAGCTCAAGGGCGACGCGAAGATCTCCAAACGCGATCGCAATCGCTGGGAGCTCGACCCGGCGTCATCCGACGATTGGGATGAAAGGTAAGCACAAGGACCTTCCTCTCGTCCAACCGAAATCCCGTGCGGCGTGGCGGGCGTGGCTCGAGAAGAACCACGCCTCCTCCTCTGGCACCTGGCTGGTGTACGCGAAGAAGCACACAGGCATTCCCTCACTCGCCTACGCTGATGCTGTCGAAGAAGCACTGTGCTTCGGATGGATCGACAGCCTGGCTCACCCCGTCGACGACTCACTCTACAAGCAGGTCTTCACGCCGCGAAAACCAGCGAGTGCCTGGTCCGCTCTCAACAAGAAACGTATCGAGAAGCTCATTGCCGACAGACACATGACGCCGGCGGGCATGCGAATGATCGAGCTGGCCAAGTCAAACGGCAAGTGGGATGCGCATGCGCAGACCGAGGCGTTGACGATGCCGGCGGAGTTGAAAAAAGCGCTGAACGGAAACGCGAGTGCGAAGAAGAACTGGCCGACCTACACCGTCAGCCAGCAGAAAGCATTTCTTCGCATGCTGCATGACGCGAAGACACCGGAAACGCGCGCCAAGCGGGTTGCGCGCATCCTGGACATCGTCTCGAAGCGCATCGCGTTCTCGCAGCTGCTCGGAGGCGGCGCGTCCAAAAGGACGCGCCCTACGACTGCTTCGCGCGCACGAGGCTCAGTACCTTCTCGACGACCTCGTTAATCGGCATCGTCGTCGTGTCGATGCGCACGGCGTCCGGCGCAAGCGTCAGCGGCGATACGGTACGCGTCGAATCGGCGGTATCGCGAGCCTTGATCGCAGCGGCAACCGCGGCCTGTCCTACCTGACTTCCAGTGTGTGCGGCATCGTTGGCGCGCCGCCGGGCGCGTTCTTCCTCCGACGCATCCAGATAGATCTTCAGATCAGCGCCGGGGAACACCACCGTCCCGATATCCCGGCCTTCCATGACGACGCCGCCGCCTTCGCCGAGCGCGCGCTGACGGGCGACCAGCACTTCACGGACACGCGGCAAACGCGCAACGGCCGTCGCGGCTTTGTCGATTTCAGGTGTCCGGATCGCACGAGTGACATCGTGTCCGTCGATCGACACGACTCCGCCCTCGACGACGATGTCGGCCCGCTGCGCCAATGCCGCCACCGCGCCCTCGTCCTCCAGGACGATGTGTTCGAAGAGGGCTTTCCAACCCACGGCGCGATACATGGCGCCAGTGTCGATGTGACGATATCCCAGCGTCTCTGACAGCGTCCGCGAAATCGTGCCTTTGCCGGCTCCTGACGGGCCGTCGATCGCGATGACGAGTTGTTTCATGTCGTTCGATCCGAACGATCCTATCACCAGCGGTCGTTCACTCTCGCGAATGCACAGTCGACGACTCTCTCCTTCACGCCGACGGCGCTCCGGAGCGAGCTGCGATCACGATTCTCACGCCGCCGTGCAGTCGGAAGCGCTCATCGCGTATATCGAGACCCATACGCCGCAGGAGTCCGTGCAGGTCCGATCGAATGAAGCCCAGATAGTGTTGGCGCTCGTAGAGACGAACCAGCTGCGAGATCAGGTGTCCAAACGTGCCGCGCGGCGGTGCATAGTCGATGATGAAGACCGTCCCGCCGGGCTTGATTACTCTGGCCATCTCCCCAATGGTCTGTTCGCGAATACTCGCAGGCATCTCGTGCAGCACGAATGAGACACACGACACGTCGAACCTCGCGTCGCCGAAGGGCAGCGCCGTCGCGTCGGCTTGTTGGAATGTCACGTTTGGCAATCGAGTATTGCGGCGTGCGATGACCAGCATCGATCTCGACACATCGATGCCGACGACCCGGCCCGCCTTCTCGGCGAACGCATTCGCCTGTGCGCCCGTTCCGGTCCCGATGTCCAACACGATCGACCGAGCATCAACGTCTGCGAGCGCAGCTACCTCACGTCTGAGCCTGCGAGCGGGAAATGTGACGAGATCGTAGAAGGGAGCAAACACGGAGTACACCCGCTGGTTCAGCGAGTAGTACTCACGCTCTTCGTCAGTCCGACCTGGCCTCGTCCTCATCGAGTGATGAAACCTGACCGAAGAGCTCGGTGAGCCCTTACGTAGCAGGCACGTTCAGCTCGACGCGCCGACGGCGTCGCGCCGGGTCGTACGCAACTGTCCAAGCCATTCGAGCCAGCGTTCCATTCCTTCGCCCGTTCTCGCCGACACCGGGAAGTACACCGGCCGCGGCATGACTCGGGCCAATGCATCCGCAATGATCTCGATGTGCACGTCGGGCAGATGCGGAAGCAAGTCGATCTTGGTGATCAGAACGAGATCGGCCTTCCGAAACATGACGGGGTATTTGAGTGGCTTGTCCTCGCCCTCGGTCACTGACAGCGCGACCACGTTCGCGTCCTGACCGAGATCGTAGATGGCCGGGCACACCAGATTGCCCACATTCTCGATGAACAGGTAATCCATCTCGCGCCACGGAAGGTGGTGCAGGCCGTAGTGGACCATCCCGGCGTCGAGATGACAGGCCGAGCCGGTGGTGATCGATCTCGACGTGATACCCGCGGCACTCAGCCGGTCGGCGTCTCGCTCCGTAGCGAGATCGCCAGCGAGCGCTCCCAGGCGTTGCCGGCCCGCGAGCTGCCGCGCCGTAGCTTCGAGCACCGCGGTCTTGCCAGCGCCGGGCGATCCCATGAGATTCACCGCCACCACGCGACGCTCGCGGAAGTGCTGGCGATTGTGCGCCGCCATGCGATCGTTGCTGCCGAGTATGCTCTCGCGCACGTCCACGGGCACGATGTTCGTGTCGCCGCATCCACATGTGTCGCACATCACGGCACCTCCATCTCAATCCGATCGAGCATGATCTCGTCGCCCTGCGCCAGTCGCGCCGGCACCGCGCACGTCGGACACGACAGCAGGTCCCCACGGCCGATCGCCCGCCCACACGCTGGGCATTCCCACCGCGCCTCGACCATCTGCACATCCAGGTCCGCGCCGTCGCAGATGGTCCGTTCGCGGAACGTTTCGTAGGCGGCAGTCAGCAAATGCACCTCAACGCCGGACAACTCGCCGATGCGCACCGACAGCCGGTGCACCGCGGTCGCGCGTCTGGCCCGCGCTTCAGATTCCACCCGCTCCATCAACGCCTGGACGATCGAGTACTCGTGCATGCCTATTTCCTCGGGAACTTGGCCGGGCGCTTCGCGAAGAAGCTGTCGAGTCCGGCCGCGAACTCGGCCCCATCGGCGATACGACTGAGGTTGTCGAGCTCACGATCGAGGTGCACGTCGAGGCGGTCCATCCCGGCCGCCTGGT